>Ga0247808_10000073_pt1 | contig 85931 bp, 84 predicted proteins | sample UWRJL089202R1_FD_179914 | JGI IMG/M metagenome (GOLD analysis project Ga0247808, IMG submission 179914) | Plant litter microbial communities from Arlington Agricultural Research Station in Wisconsin, United States - UWRJ-L089-202R-1 | ecosystem: Environmental > Terrestrial > Plant litter >...
AGAGGTTTTGCTGGTTCCAGGTGCTGTTGCCGTGGCGGAGGAGGATGAGGGTATAAGGAGCAGACATGTTCCAACTCTAGCGAGCGGTCCGCCGCCCTGCCGCACCCGGCGGCGTGACGAAAGTCCTGCCGGATGCAGCCCGCTCAGCCGCGGGGTGCCCGCACGCCCAGCCGGGGCAGCCGGGGAATCTCGGCGACGGAGCCGGCCGATTCGGGCACGATGACCTCCTGGCTGGCGGTGATCGAGAGGCCCTGCGAGAGCACGTGCAACGTCACCGAGCCGGGCACGGTGCGCTTGATCACGGCGAGCGCGATCGGACCGAGCTCGTAGTGGATGGCGCTGGAGGTGATGGTGCCCACGGTGCGACGGTCGGGCTCGCCGCCGGCGACGAACCGGTCGCCCTGCACCTCGTCGCCGTGGGCGGGAAGCACGGAGTCGGAGCCGTCGAGGTGCAGCAGCACCAGCCGGCGGGGCGGGTGGCCGAGGTTGTGCACCTTGGCGATGGTCTCCTGGCCGCGGTAGCAGCCCTTGTTGAGGTGCACGGCGGTGCGCAGCCAGTCCAGTTCGTGCGGGATGGTGCGCTCGTCGGCGTCGAGGGCACCGCGCGGCCGCCAGGCGGCGATGCGCAGCGCCTCCAGGGCCAGCAGACCGGCGGCGGCCACGGTACCGGCCGCCACGGCGTCGCGGAGGGCGGGCAACTCCGACCGGTCGATGAGCACCTCGCTCCACTGCCAGGCCGCGCCGGGGTGGGCGGTCTCGGCGGCGTACTGCCAGCCGCCCGGGGTCACGGCGTTCCAGGGGTCGTGCCAGACGAGCGGCACCCCGTTCGGGCTCGCGGGGGTGAGCGCCACGGCGGCCGGGTCGGCGGCCATGGTGCCGATGGTGGCGTAGGCGGGGGTGTGGTCGACGACCTGCACCCGCAGGGTGAAGCGCATCCGGTCGAGCCAGGCGTGCAGGCCGGGCAGCTCGGCGGCCTCGATGAGCAGCCAGCTCTCCACGCCGTCGTCGATGAGCGCGATGGCGTACTCGAGGTGCCCGGATGGGTCGAGCAGCAGAGTCTCGGTGGACTGGCCGGGGGTGAGCCCGCGCAGCTCCTGGCTGGACATGGAGTTCAGCCAGGTGAGCCGGTCGGGGCCGGAGATGGAGAGCACCCCGCGGTGGGACAGGTCGACGACGGCAGTGCCGCCCAACAGCCGGCGCTGTTCGGCGTTCGGTCCGCCGTAGTGCGCGGCCACGCCGGCGTCGATGCCCTCGGCTCCGACGGCACCGTCCAGGCTCAGCAGCGGTGAGGCGGCGGCGGGTACGGACGGGGCGGCGGTGCTCATCGGGTCTCCTTCGTAACGGCGTCTACAACGGCGTTGGGTGGCGGGCACTCGATCCGGCGCCTCGATGCGGGAGGGTCGACAGCGGGAACACGAGGCCCATATGCTAACCCAACGGGCTGTGCGGCATCGGGTATTCCCACCCGGCGGCCGGAACCCGTGAGACAGCGAAAGTCGCCGATGACACTTCCCGCCCGCTACGTCGCTGCCCTCCGCCTGCTCGCGACGCTGATCACGGTGGTGGCGGTGACCGCCACGTTCCTGGACACGGCCGGGCGCGGCACGGTGAACCCGTTCAACTTCTTCGGCTTCTTCACCATCCAGGGCAACATCCTCGCCGCTGTCGTACTGGGCGTCACCGCCGTGCTCGGCCTGCGGGGCCGACGGGTGTCCCCCGGCTGGAACTGGCCCGGGCGGCGACCACGGCGTACATGATCGTGGTCGGACTCGTCTACAACACCCTGCTGACCGGCCTCACCGGCGGGGTCACGCTGCCGTGGGCGAACACCATGCTGCACGTGGTATTCCCGCTGTACTGCCTGGTGGACTGGCTGCTCGTGGCCGACCGGGGCGCGCAGCCGTGGCGGCGGCTCTGGACGGTGCTGGTCTACCCGGTGCTCTGGACCGCCGTGGTGCTCCTGCGCGGGGCGACGGACGGCTGGGTGCCGTACCCGTTCCTGAGCCCGACCATGGGGTACGGCTCGGTCTTCGGCTACGTGCTGCTGATCGCAGTGGCCTTCATCGCCGCGGGCGCGGCGGTTTTCGGCCTGAGCCGGGTGCGCATCATCACGGTGCGGCCGACACCCGGCACGCCCGGACCGGCCTGGGATTCCGCCTAAGAGGAGGCCCGGCTGAGCCGGCCGGAGGCGTGCGTGCGCAGATCCTGGCCGAGCGCGGCGATGTCCCACGCCCAGAGCAGATGGCTGTCGACCAGCCCGTAGAGCCGGGTCGCGGCCGCGTACGGCTTGGCGCCGCTGGTCTGCACGATCGCGTCGGTGGCGAGGTCGATCCGGGGACCTTTCACCTGGCCGAGGTAGAGCTCCAGGATTCCGCCGGGGTGCACGAGGCTCACCTCGATATCGAAGCCACCGTCGGCGTTCCGCAGGGTCTCCACCGCCTCGGCCGTCTGGAACGGGGCGGCACCCACGCCGGGGAGCAGGCCCGGGCCGGCGTCGCCGGCTTGCTGCGGACGGCTGAGCCGCCAGTACCCGGTCTCGGTCACCAGCGGGATCGGGGTCGGGGCTGTTGCGGGCTCACCGGCGGCGCCTCCCGAGGCGGGCGCGGAGGCATCCGGCGCCGGGATCTCGGGCTCGAGCCAGGTGTAGGAGCTGTAGTTGAGGTGCGGCAGGCCGTCATGGCTGAAGCTGATGCGCTGCCCGAACTCGCGGGTGACGGTTTCGCCGTCGACCGTGTAGTCGAGGATTCCCGAACCTTCCCAGACCCCGATCAACCATGACAGGGGAACGAGCTCGGACGGCAAGCCGACCGGAAGTTCGTACACGTTACCGCTGACCGCGGAAGAGCTTGAACAGCACGACGCCGGAGACCCAGGCGATCGACAGGCTGGCCAGCGCGAGGAGGCCCAGGAACAGGATTTCGAGTGCGAGCGTTGACATGCCCCAACTCTATCCTCTGGCGGGCGCGGCAGGCCCGAATCGGGCGGAGAGTCGCTCTGGTGCGACGCCTGCGCGGCCTGAGCGCATCTCGACAGGCTCGGTCACCGCAGGGTTGCGCCCCTGGGACCAAACGCCGGATGCGGCGGGTGGGGCGGGTCAGACCAGGCCGTAGAAGGCGAACACGCCCGTGGCGGCGGCCAGGACCGTGACGGCGCCGACCACGCTGAGGGTGACCCGATGCACGTAGCCCTCCTTCTGCCCGGTGGACAGCTGAGCGGCCAGCGTGAGGATGGTGCAGCCGGCCAGCGACAGGCTGAGCCAGACCAGCCGATTCTCGGGGGCGACGAGCACACCGGTCAGGACCGCGCAGACCACGGCGACCAGCCAAATCATCACTACACTCAAACGCTTCCAGCTCACTGTCCCATTCTGCACGCCCGAGTCTCTTTCCGTGGCACGCTAGGATGGGCCGCACGATACTTGGAGGACCTGCGTGGCGCAGCTGTTGATCCTAACCTCGGCTATGAACGACGAAGTTCTTCCAGCCCTGGCGTTGCTGTCGCACAGCACACGACTCATTCCGGCACAGCCGGATCAGCTCATCACCGCGCCCGATTCCGACCTGATCCTGGTTGACGCCCGGTCCAATCTGATGGCCGCCAAGTCGCTCTGCCAGATCCTGCGCACCACCGGAAGCAGCGTGCCGTTGCTCCTCGTGATCACCGAGGGCGGCCTCACCGCGGTCAGCCCCGACTGGGGAGTGGATGACGTGGTGCTCGACACGGCCGGTCCCGCCGAGGTGGATGCGCGCATCCGCCTGGCCGCCGGGCGCACACCGCACAACGAGCCCTCCCCCACCATCCGCGCCGCCGGCGTCGTCATCGACGAGGCCAGCTACTCGGCCAAGGTGCACGGCAAACCGCTCGACCTCACGTATAAGGAGTTCGAGCTGCTGCGATTCCTGGCCGCGCACCCGTCCCGGGTGTTCACCCGCGAGCAGCTGCTCAGCGAGGTCTGGGGCTACGACTACTTCGGCGGCACCCGCACCGTCGACGTACACGTGCGGCGCCTGCGTGCCAAGCTCGGCGACCAGGAATCCCTGATCGGCACCGTGCGCAACGTGGGCTACCGCTTCAACGTCTACGAAGAGGACGGCGAACGTGTCGCACACTCTGTCGGCTCCTGACCTCTCCGACACGGCCTTCGCGGCCCGGTTCCACGACGTCGCCGACGCGAGCTCGCACACGGATGGCTACCGCCCGTTCAACGAGCAGTCCCTGCTCGACGCCCGCTCGGGTCGGCGCTCCCCCCAGCTGCTGATCGAGGGCGAGGACGCCGTCGGTGCCGCGATCGTCGGCCGCGGCGAGATCGACCTGGTCGTCCACCCGCGCTACCGCCGCCAAGGCCACGCCACGGCCGCGCTCCGTCGCCTGTTCGAGGACGAGGGCGGCATGTCCGGCGACCTCACCGCCTGGGCGCACGGCGACCACCCCGCCGCCCGCCGGCTCGCCGACAGGTTCGGCTTCAGCGCCGAGCGCACCCTGCTGCAGCTGGAACGCCCGCTCACGGACGCGGACGCCGCGACCACCCCGGAGCTGCCCGGCGGCCTGGGCATCGACGTCTTCCGTGCGGCCACGCCCGGCGACGCCGGCGACGCCGCCGAGTGGGTGCGGCTGAACGCCCTCGTCTTCGCCACGCATCCGGAGCAGGGCGCCATCACCGAGGCCGACCTCGCCGATCGCATGAATGAGCCCTGGTTCGACGCCGGCGACCTGCTCCTGGTCCGTGAGACCCGGCCCGGCGAGCCCGGCCGGATCGTCGGTTACAACTGGCTCAAGATCGAGCCCGGCGCCACGCTCGGTGAGATCTACGTGCTGGGTGTGCACCCGGATGCCGCGGGAGCCGGCCTCGGCCGCGCCCTCATGCTCGCGGGCCTGCGTCGCCTTCGCGAACGCGGTTGCACGGCCGTCGAGCTCTACGTCGAGGCCGAAAGCGCCGCACCCGTGCGGCTGTACCGCAGCCTCGGTTTCACCGACCGCACCGTGGATGTGCAGTACCGCAGGGCCCCGCGTTAAGACTCCGTTCACCGTGGGCGTCGCGCCCGCTCGGCGCCGGGTGTCAAGATGGACAGATGGACGGCGACAACATCCCAGGCACCTCGGGGCTCGAGAGTGAACTTGACGACGATTTTGACCCTCAGATCGGCAAAAACGATCCGGCACTTCCGAGCGAGCGGTACCTCGACCGCGAGCTGAGCTGGCTCGCCTTCAACCAGCGAGTGCTCGAGCTGGCCGAAGACCCGGCCCTGCCGGTGCTCGAACGCGCGAACTTCCTGGCCATCTTCGCCAGCAACCTCGACGAGTTCTTCATGGTGCGCGTCGCCGGCCTCAAGCGCCGCATCCTCACCGGGCTGGCAGTACCCACCAACATCGGCCGCGCCCCGCAGGATGTGCTCTCCGACATCTCCAAGGCCGCCCACGTGCTGCAGAACCGGCACGCTCACGCGTTCCAGGAGCTCGTGCGCCCGGCCCTGGCCGAACATGGCGTGGACATCGTCACCTGGGACAGCCTGAACGACGACGACCGCCGGTCGCTGCGCGGCTACTTCTCCAACCAGATCTTCCCCGTGCTGATGCCGCTGGCCGTCGACCCGGCGCATCCGTTCCCCTACATCTCCGGCCTCTCGCTCAACCTGGCCGTGCGGTTGCACAGCTCCAAGACCGGCAAGCAGGAGTTCGCCCGGCTCAAGGTGCCCTCGATGCTGCCGCGCTTCGTGCGGGTGGACCGCACCGAATCGGTGGACAAGGTGCGCTTCATCACCCTCGAAGACCTCATCGCCAACCACCTCGAAGACCTGTTCCCCGGCATGGACATCCTCGAACACCACGTCTTCCGGGTCACCCGCAACGAAGACGTCGTGATCGAGGAAGACGACACCGAGAACCTCATCAAGGCCCTCGAGAAGGAGCTGCTGCGCCGCCGGTTCGGCCCGCCCATCCGCCTCGAGGTCACCGAGGACATGGACGAGGTGACCCTGGGCCTGCTCGTGCGCGAGCTCGACGTGACCGAGCAGGAGGTGTACCGGCTGCCCGCGCCGCTGGACCTCGGAGGTCTTTTCGACCTGCGCATCGACCGCCCCGACCTGCACTACACGAAGCACGTGCCCACCACGGCCGCGCAGTTGCTCACCGGCGAACCCAACGAGACCCCGGACATCTTCCGCGCGATCAGCCGCGGCGACGTGCTCCTGCACCACCCGTACGAGTCGTTCGCGACGAGCGTGCAGGCGTTCCTCGAGCAGGCCGCCGCCGACCCCAACGTGCTGGCCATCAAGCAGACCCTGTACCGCACCTCGGGCGACAGCCCTATCGTGGAGGCGCTGATCGCCGCTGCGGAGTCGGGCAAGCAGGTGCTCGCACTGGTGGAGATCAAGGCCCGCTTCGACGAACAGGCCAACATCTCCTGGGCGCGCAAGCTCGAGAAGGCCGGCGTGCACGTGGTCTACGGGCTCGTCGGGCTCAAGACGCACTGCAAGCTCGCGCTCGTGGTGCGTTACGAGAAGGGCGTGCTGCGGCACTACAGCCACATCGGCACGGGCAACTACAACCCCAAGACCAGCCGCATCTACGAAGACATGGGGCTGCTGACCGCGGATGACCAGGTCGGCAAGGATCTCACCCGGCTGTTCAACGAGCTCTCCGGCTACGCCATCGAGAAGAAGTTCAAACGTCTGCTGGTGGCCCCGCTGCACCTGCGCAAGGCCCTGCTCAAGCGCATCGCCGACGAGACCGCGAACGCGTCGGCCGGTAAGCCGTCGGGCATCCGGATCAAGGTGAACTCGATGGTCGACGAGGACATCATCGACGCGCTCTACCGGGCCAGCCAGGCCGGAGTGCCCATCGACGTGTGGGTGCGCGGCATCTGCAGCCTCAAGCCGGGCGTGCCGGGCATGAGCGAGAACATCCGGGTGCGTTCCATCCTGGGCCGTTACCTCGAGCACTCACGGATCTTCTGCTTCCACACCCTGGGCGAGCCGCAGGTGTTCATCGGCAGCGCCGACATGATGCACCGCAACCTCGACCGCCGGGTGGAGGCGCTCGTGCGGCTCGTCGACCCGCGGCACCTCACCGAGGTGGACGCCCTCTTCACCCGGGCCATGGACGAGCGCACCTCGTCCTGGTGGCTCGACGAGAACGGCGAGTGGACCCGGCACCACCAGGACGCCGAGGGCAAGCCCCTCGACGACATGCAGAACCGGCTGATGCAGCAGATCGGGCAGCGCAAGCGCCCGGTGAGCCGCCGATGAGCGACGCCGCCACCGCCGTGTACGCGGCCGGAGCCGTCTGCTGGCGCCTGATCGACGGCAAGATGCATGTGCTGCTGATCCACCGCACCGTGCACGGCGACATCACGATCCCCAAGGGCAAGGTCGACCCCGGCGAAACGCTGCCGGTCACGGCCGTGCGGGAGATCGAGGAGGAGACCGGCCTGGCCATCGCCCTGGGCATGCCGCTGGGTGTGTCCGAGTACCCGATGCCCAACGGTAAGGACAAGATCGTGCACTACTGGGCCGCCGAGGTGCTGCCCGAGCACATCCTGCGCTCCACCTTCGTACCCAACGGCGAAGTGGCCGCCCTGGAATGGGTGACCATCAAGAAGGCCAGGACCTACCTCAGCTACGCCCCGGACGTGGAGATCATCGATGCCTTCGCCCGGCTGGTGGCGCAGGGCATCACGAGCACCTTCGCCATCATCGCCCTCCGCCACGCCAAGGCCACTTCGCCGCACGACTGGCCAGGGCCCGACGCCACCCGCCCGCTCAGCGAACGCGGTGTCACGCAGGCCGCGGCCCTGGCCGGAACCGTGAGCGCGTGGCATCCGCAGCGCATTTTCACCAGCACCGCCACCCGCTGCGTCACCACCGTGGCCCCGCTGTCGGCGGCCACCGGTGTGCCGTTCAAGCGCACCGACCTGATCAGCCAGGACGCCTGGGAACAGGGCACCTCGGATGTTCGCCACAGCGTGGGCAAGCGCATCCGTGCCCGCAAGACCGCCGTGCTCTGCAGCCACGGACCGGTGCTGCCCGACATCCTGCGGGAGATCGCCCTTGCGACCGGCTCGCCGGTGACCCAGCAGGTTTCCAACGCCGCGGCGCTCGCACCCAGCGGGTTCTCGGTCGTGCATCTGTCCACCGACAACCCGAGCGCGGGCATCCTCGCCATCGAAACCCACCCGCCGCGCCTGTAGACAGCCGCACCCATAGCCCGCGGACTAAAGCGCCCGCAGCCCCGACACGGGCTGTGGGCGCTCTGTCGTCGAGCCCGAAACGACGGATGCCGTTTACCTCCCGTTCACCCGGGAGGGGGAGTGTCGTTAACCACAGCGAATAGCGTCTGACGAGGGCCAGCACCGGCCCATGTTCGCGGGATTCTCCTGCGATCGCATTCCCTGTATTCGACCTGAAAAGGATCCTTGTGAATCTCATGCGTTTTGGCCGCCCCGCGGTCATTGCCATCGCCGCAGCTCTCGTTCTCTCCTCCTGCGCGTCGAACGAAGGTGGCGCCAGCACGTCCACCGACGACGCTGCCCCCGCGAGCACCCTCTCCGGCACGATCAACGCCGCCGGCGCCTCCTCGCAGGGCTCGGCCCAGGAGGCCTGGATCTCCGCCTTCCAGACGGCCAACCCGGACGTCACCATCAACTACGACCCGTCGGGCTCCGGCGCCGGTCGCGAGACCTTCATCGCCGGCGGCAGCGACTTCGCCGGTTCGGACTCCTACCTCAACGACGACGAGCTCGCCGGCACCTTCGCCGCCTGCGCGCCGGACACCACGGCCGTCGACCTGCCCGTCTACATCTCCCCCATCGCCGTGATCTTCAACATCGAGGGCGTCTCCGACCTCAACCTCGATGCTCCCACCCTGGCCAAGATCTTCAAGGGCGACATCACCACCTGGAACGACCCGGCCATCGTCGCGCTGAACGCCGACGCCAAGCTTCCGGCCGCCCCGATCACCGCCGTGCACCGCTCGGACGACTCGGGCACCACCAAGAACTTCTCCGACTACCTGAACCAGAACGCCGCTGACGTCTGGACCGAGAAGCCGGCCGACCCGTTCCCGTACCAGTCCGGTGAGGGCGCCCAGGGCACCTCCGGTGTCGTCGACGCCGTCACCAACGGCACCGGCACCATCGGCTACGCCGACGCCTCGCGCGCCGGTGACCTCGGTGTCGCCAAGATCAAGGTCGGCGAGGAATTCGTCGGCTACACCGCCGAGGCCGCAGCCGCCGTCGTCAACGACTCCCCCCTCGTCGACGGCCGCGCCGACAACGACCTGGCCATCAAGCTGAACCGCACCACCACCGACGCGACGCACTACCCGCTCGTTCTGGTCAGCTACGCCGTGGTCTGCACCGAGTACGCGGACGCCGAACAGGGCGCCCTCGTCAAGGAGTACGTCAGCTACATGGCCAGCGAAGCCGGCCAGGAAGTCGCCGCGTCTTCCGCTGGTGCCGCGCCGCTCTCCAGCGACCTGCAGTCCAAGGTCGCCGCGGTCCTCGCCACCCTCAAGTAAACATCCGCTGCTCCACACCTCAGCACCCTGCCCGACCGGGCCTCCGCGTTGCACGCGGTCGCCCGGTCGGGCACACTGAGGCGTGGGGTCAGGCTTCAGATCCACCCGTACCGGTAAGACCCAGCCCCTCAGGGAGACGCTCGGAATGACGACCGCAGTTGACCGTATTGCGATCAAGGCCAAGGAACGACCGGGCGACCGTATCTTCTCCACGGCCACCGTTGTGGCAGGCAGCCTCATCCTGGCGGTGCTCGCCGCCGTCGCCGCCTTCCTGCTGATCCAGAGCATCCCCGCCTTCGTGGCGCCGGCGGATGCCTTCAAGGGCGAGTTCACCAACTTCTGGTCCTACGTGCTGCCGCTGGCCTTCGGCACCGTCTGGTCGGCGTTCCTGGCGCTGCTGATGGCCGTGCCCGTGGCCATCGCCGTGGCGCTCTTCATCTCGCACTTCGCGCCGCGCAAACTCGCGCAGGGCCTGGGCTACCTCATCGACCTGCTCGCCGCCGTTCCCTCGGTGGTCTTCGGCCTCTGGGGCATCGGCGTGCTGGCCCCGCTCGTGCAGCCGTTCTACGCCAACCTGGTCGACTGGTTCGGCTGGTTCCCGCTCTTCGCCGGTCCGGTCTCCGGAACCGGTCGCACCATCTTCACCGTCGCCATCGTGCTGGCCGTGATGGTGCTGCCGATCATCACCGCCATCTGCCGTGAGATCTTCCTGCAGACCCCGGTGCTCTACGAAGAGGCCTCGCTGGCCCTCGGAGCCACCCGGTGGGAAATGATCACTATGGCCGTGCTGCCCTTCGGCCGCGCCGGCATCATCTCCGCCGCCATGCTCGGCCTGGGCCGCGCGCTCGGCGAGACCATGGCTGTGGCCATGGTGCTCTCCCCCAGCCCGCAGGTGATCTTCCAGCTGCTCACCTCGCAGAACTCCACCACGATCGCCGCGAACATCGCGCTCAACTTCCCCGAGGCACACGGCGTGGGGGTCAACATCCTGCTCGCCACGGGCCTCATGCTCTTCATCATCACGCTGGTCGTCAACATGATCGCCCGCGTGATCATCAACCGCCGCAAGGCCTTCTCTGGAGCGAATTGATGAGCACCATGACCGTCTCGTCTCCCGTCAGCAACTCTCTCACCGCGGGCAAACTGCCCAAGAACACGCCTGTGATGGTGCTCGCCGCCAGCTGGATCGTGGTCGGCGCGTTCTTCACGGTGATCTTCCTCTCCGGCGCCACGGAGAGCTTCAACTGGGCCGGCACGCTGTTCTTCGGCACCGTGCTCTACTGCATCGCCCTGTTCCTGTTCTCCTACTTCGTCGAGGGCGTGCGCCGGGCCAAGGACCGCCTGGTGACCGCGGTCGTCGCCATCGCCTTCGTGGTGGCGTTGATCCCGCTGATCTCCCTGGTGGGCACCACCGTGGTCAACGGCCTGCCCGCCTTCCTCACCCCCACCTTCTTCACGGAGTCGCAGCGGAACGTCGTCGGTGCCGGCGGTGGCGCCCTGCACGCGATCGTCGGCACGCTCTTCGTCACCGGGCTCGCCACCCTCATCTCGGTGCCGATCGGGCTGCTCACCGCCATCTACCTCACCGAGTACGGCCGCGGCCGCCTGGCCCGCGGAATCACGTTCTTCGTCGACGTGATGACCGGCATCCCCTCGATCGTGGCCGGCCTGTTCGCCTACGCACTGTTCTCGCTCCTGTTCAACGACCCGGGCATCCGGTTCGGCTTCGGCGGGTCGGTGGCGCTGTCGGTGCTGATGATCCCCGTGGTTGTGCGCTCGAGCGAGGAGATGCTCAAGCTCGTGCCCAACGAACTGCGCGAGGCCGCGTACGCGCTCGGTGTGCCCAAGTGGCTCACGATCGTGAAGGTTGTGCTGCCCACCTCGCTGGCGGGCATCGTCACCGGTGTGATGATCTCGATCTCCCGCGTGATCGGCGAGACCGCACCGCTGCTGATCATCGCGGGCTTCACGGCCAGCATGAACTACGACATGTTCAGCGAACGGATGATGACCCTGCCGGTGTTCGTCTACAACCAGTACGCCAGCCAGGGTGCCGACTCGCAGGCGTACATCGACCGGGCCTGGGCCGGCGCGCTCACCCTCATCGTGATCGTGATGCTGCTCAACCTCATCGCCCGCCTCGTCGCTCGCACCTTCTCCCCCAAACTCGGCCGCTGACGCCGCCACCACACGTACAGTTCACCCAGATTCGAAGGAATACATGTCCAAGCGCATTGAAGTCAACGACCTCGACGTCTACTACAGCAAATTCCTCGCCGTCGAGGGCGTGACGCTCACCATCGAGCCGCGCACCGTGACCGCTCTGATCGGCCCCAGCGGTTGCGGCAAGTCGACGTTCCTGCGCACCCTCAACCGCATGCACGAGGTCATCCCCGGCGCGCACGTGGACGGTGAGGTGCTGATCGACGGGAACAACCTCTACGGCCCCGGCGTGGACCCGGTGCTCGTGCGCCGCCAGGTGGGCATGGTGTTCCAGCGCCCCAACCCGTTCCCCACCATGTCGATCGGCGACAACGTGCTCGCCGGCGTCAAGCTCAACAACCGCCGGATGGCCAAGAGCGACGCCGACGCGCTGATCGAGAAGTCGCTGCGGGGTGCGAACCTCTGGAACGAGGTGAAGGACCGCCTGGACAAGCCCGGCTCGAGCCTCTCCGGCGGTCAGCAGCAGCGCCTCTGCATCGCCCGTGCCATCGCCGTGCAGCCCGACGTGATCCTGATGGACGAGCCATGCTCGGCCCTCGACCCGATCTCCACGCTCGCGATCGAGGACCTCATCGAAGAGATGAAGACGGACTACACGATCGTCATCGTGACGCACAACATGCAGCAGGCCTCCCGCGTCTCCGACCGCACCGCGTTCTTCAACATCGCGGGCACCGGCAAGCCCGGCAAGCTCATCGAGTACGACGACACCACCACGATCTTCTCCAACCCCACCGTGCAGGCCACCGAGGACTACGTCTCCGGCCGCTTCGGCTAAACCCGCACTCGTTCCTCTCACCGCCCGGTCGACCCCACGGTCGCCCGGGCGGTTTGTCGTTCCCCGTCGCGTTTCGCGAAAGCGGGGAAACGGTCACCTCGGCATCCGCGAAGCAGCCACACGCCCGCATTCGCGGATAGGGGATCTCGCGAAAGCGGGGAAACGGTCGCTTCAGCACCCGCGAAGCAGCCACACGCCCGCTCTCGCGGGACCGGGCGGGGAGCGGGACCGGGCGGGGACAGCGGCGCCGGCGGAGGCCCTAGGAGCCCGTGCGGGCCAGCAGGGACGCGTTCAGGGTTCGGGTGAGCTCGTCGTCGTGGGGGAGCTCCACGCCGTCCAGCGCGGTCACGGCCACCGCGAGGCGCACGCTGGAGACCAGCCACGCCGCATCCGCCGCCCGGAGCTCGTCGACCGTGACATCGCGATACTCGACGCTCTCGCCGTGCGCGGTGAGGTACTCGAACACGCTCTGCTGGGTGGTGCCGTGCAGGATCGCACCGCTCGGCGCCGGGGTGACGTAGCGCCCGCCGGTACGGAGGATCACGCTGGAGGTGGGGCCCTCCATGACGTAGCCGTCGTGGGTGAGGAAGATGGTGTCGTCGGCGCCGCGGCGCTTGGCCTCGCGCAGGGCGGCCATGTTGATGGCGTAACTGAGGGTCTTGGCGCCCATCAGCAGCCAGGGTGCCTGCTCGGCGACCCCGCGCGGGTATCCGCGGTCGAGGGTGATCACCTTGACGCCGTGTTCACGCACCGCGCTGAAGTCCGCGGCACGGGTGGCGTGCAGCCAGGCCGTGGGCGCCGGCCCGTGCTCGACGCCGCGGCTGAGCACGAACTTGAGCGCCAGTTCCCCCTCACCGGGGATACGGTCGACGGCGTAGGCGATCGCCGCGCGCCACTGCGCAGGGTTGGGCACCGGCAGGTCACAGATCTGCGCCGAATTGATGAGCCGGCTGATGTGCGGCTCCACCTCCTGCGGATGCCCGTTGACCACACTGAGGGTCTCGAAGATGCCGTCGCCGCGCTGCGTGCTCAGCTCCGCCACGCGCAACGCCGGGGCGCCGGAATCGATCTCGTGGAACGTGTCGACGAAGTCGGTGCGGGTGGAGTCTGCGGGCTCCGGGTCGATGAGCAACGTGAAGGGCAGGGTCATGTACCGAGCCTACCGAGTTGCTCCAAAACACCCCCTCGACGCTCGGGAGAGGAACAGCTCACCGGCAAGGCATGCTCAGCACCCGGGACGCTCGGAGGAAGCTGCGCCCGTGAGGTGCCAGTTGGGGCCGTCCGGGGCGGGCCGAAGGGGCCTCAACTGGCAGCCCACCGCCGGGGCTGCCGAGGCCAGCAGCGCCCGCGAGGGCAGTGGCCAGGGGCGGGCGCCTAGGAGCTCTGGATGGCCACGATCGGATCGGTGGTGGGCTGCTCGGAGCCGCCCTTGGGTTCGACGGTGACGCCCACGGTGTCACCGGCGGTCATGGTTCCGTCCAGGACCCGCCAGACCGTGCCGGAGCCGTCGGAGTCGAAGGTACCGGCCGAGATGGGTCCGGCCGCGCCGATGTACCAGAGCTGGTAGTCCTCGTCGTCGCCGAGGGCGGGCAGGTCTTCGACGATGATCGCCGACAGGCCGAGCTCGCCCGACCACACCAGGGTGGCGTCTTGGCCGGTCGCTGTCTGCGCCGCGGCCCGCTGGCTGTCGGGCGACGCCTCGATCTCGGCCAGGCTCGAGGCCTGCTGCTGAGCGAAGTCGTCGTTCGGGTTGCCGTAGATGGCCTGCCCGGCGACGGTACCAGTCACAAACAGTGCCACGGCCGCGGCGGCGGCCACGAGGTATCCGGCGGGACGTTGGAACCAGCGACGCTGGGCACGGTCGGCGGCGGAGCCTGAGCCCCGGCCGTCGCCGGCGCCGGGAACGTCCGAGCCCGGCGCTGCCGGGTTCTGACCCGCAGCGCCCGGTGCTGTGGCCGCAGCGTGCGAGGGGGCGGAGCCGATGGGGATGGCCGCGGGCGGCGCATCCGTGCTCGTGTCGGTGGGGGCAGGCGGCTCGGCGGCGCCCCGTGGAGCAAGCTGGGGGGTGCTGGCGAGTTTGGCCATCAGGCTGGCCTTGAGAGCGCTGGACGGCTGCACCGGGGCGACGGACAGGCCGAGGGCCACGGCGGTGTCGCCCAGCTCGGCGGCCTCAGTGCGGGCCTGCTCCGACTGTGCGAGGTATCGCTCGTACACGGCGGCCTCGTCGGGGCTGAGCGCATGCAAAGCGTAGGCACCGGCCAGATCGGCCGGGTTCTCGACGTTGCCGTTGCCGGTCAGGTCGCCGATGGACTTGTCGCGGTCGTTCACGAGGTCACCCCCAATTCATCTCGCAAGCGGATTAACCCGTCGCGGAGGCGGGTCTTCACCGTGCCGAGCGGGATATGCAGGAAATCAGCGACTTCTCGGTGACTGTACCCGCTGAAATACGACAGGCTCACGGCCTGACGTTGCAGTTCGGTCAGTCTGGACATCGCTTTTTCCACCCTTTCGTGCTCGATGCGTACCTCAACGGTTTCCGCGACGTGGTCATACGGCACCGCGAGGTCGCGGATGCCCACTTTGGTATCCCTGTCGCGGCCGGCCTGCGACGACCGGATTCGGTCGATCGCACGTCGGTGCGCCATGGTCATGATCCAGGTCGAGGCCCCGCCACGCTGTGACTCGTACCGCGCAGCCGTCTGCCAGATCTCCAGGAAAATCTCCTGGGTCACTTCTTCGGACTGTGCGTGATCGATCAGCACGCGCTTGACAAGGCCAAGCACCCGCGGGGCGATCTGGTCGTAGAGCTCTCCGAACGCCGACTCGTCCCCTTCGGCTACGCGGGCGAGCAGCTCTTCTTTCGAAGGCGCCGTCGACGAGGAGTCGAGGTTGAATTCAGCAGTCATGAGATCCAGCATGTCAGGTCCAGTCCCCTTCCATGCAGAGGGTTCGGGGCCGAGTCCTGCATGGATTGGTGTGGAATCAAAGAATGTTGTGTGTCTGTGACGCCCGCCGGAGCCGGTGAACGGCATCCGTGGGAGCAGAGTGAAGGCCGGACCGCAGAACGCCTCTCGGCGCGAGGCCGTTCTAGACGGCGAATATTGGAGCCCGGGGTTACTGCGGTCCGGCCAGCATCAAGTGTAAACGACTTGGGCCCAGACTTCATTCCCGGATGCCTCCACACACCTACTCGAGCGAGTCACTGCGCCAGAGCCGGGCGCAGGAGGCGAATTCCTGTGCGGTTGTCGAGAATCGCAGGGCGCGCGTGGTGAGCTCAGTGGAGCGGCCCGGTTCGGTGGCGTCGAGGTCGTCGGCCACGCTGGCGCAGCCGGCGCCGATCACCCGGCAGAATGCCGCCGCCCGGTCAAGCGCGATGGCGAAGTCGCCGGTGAACACGCCACGGAGGATCTCGTCGGCCAGCTGGATGATCTCGGCGGGGCCGGTCGGCACGATGGCCCCGGCCACGATCGGGTCGATGGTGACAGCCACGTCGATGCCGCGCTGGTACAGGTACGATGTGCCGTCGGCGTCCTGCCGGATCAGCAGCCGCACCAGGTAGATGCGCCAGAGCGCACCGGGCAGGCTGCGCGGTGTGGCCCGGGACCAGAGCTCGGCGACGGCGTCAATGCCGTGCTCGTCGGTGTACGCCACGAGGCGTTCGACGACCTCGGGGTCTGGGCTGTCGCGCACCCGTGCGATCAGGGCCTGCGCCGTCTCATGCGCGATCCGGCTGATCTGGGCGGGATCCTCTCCGCCCATCATCGACTCGAACTTGGCGCCCGAGAATTTGGTGGGCTTGTGGAAATCGTCGGCCATCGCGCTCCTCCTGGCTGTCTCGGCCGGCGGCGTCGGTGTTGCCGCCGGGTAAATCGTGGGTGGGGTGGTCGTGCCGGCGTCTGTGGCGGATGCATCCACGCTAGTCACAAAAACCGTCCGGCAATCCACGCTAAGTTATTAACCGCGGGCCTCTAGCTCAGTTGGTAGAGCAAAGGACTTTTAATCCTTGGGTCGTCGGTTCGAGCCCGACGGGGCCCACCATAGTTTCACTGGGAAGCAGACTCTAGCCGCATCAGGGTGTTCGGGAAAACCACTCCTAAACCCCTCCGGCTGCTAGCGTGGCGCGATGCTTCCTTCTGCGTTCAATATCCGCCTAGACGGCGACTGCATAGTCAGTGGTCCGCTCGTGATTCCGGTTAGCGACCCGAGCGAATCCATCATGGTGGCAGTGACCCGCGCCTACACCGCAGCCCATGGCACACCCACTCTGGGTGCTTTTGAGTTCGGGATAATCCGGTGGAGACCGTCAGACGCCAGCGTCGAATACCTCATGGTCAGCGTGAACAACACGACTACTACCGAGCGGTTCTATCAGGCATTTGGGCCGCTCGCGTCCGGTGAACCTCCGGTGCTATCGCTCCAGGTCGATGGCATCGGCGGAGATGGCGAGCTCGCCGATCTGGCAGGCAGCACTTTCAAGGTTTACAAGGTCGTCAACGGCGTTCTTTCGATACGCGATTCACTCCTCTACCGAGAGCATCGGCGCGAGATCGGCGATTGGGAAGACACGGGCGAAATAACGATGAGACTCCGTCAACTCGTACTCGCTGAACAGTCGTGGGACCCGAAAGCCTTCTCTCGAGTGTTCAACATAACGGGGCGAGATCGCGGCAATCTCCTGAGCGCGCTCGGCTACAGAATTGACAAGAGCAGCGGCCATAAAACTTGGATCGAGATCGCGCCCGGGTAGCCTCCGGGTGCCCGGCTTCGAACAAAATCGAGGCTGAATCAGCAATCCTCTCGGCAGTCCAGTTGGTCTACTGCTGAGGGATCTGGTCGCCCGACGCAGCCAGAGGCCCAGGCAACGCCGCACCACAGGGCCCGACGCAGCTATTTATGGCTTCGCCTTCCCGAAAGCTCAATTTGTCGAGCGAGGCGTCCCGAGGTCTAGGTCGACATCAACCCAGCGTGCCACTTGCGCGGTCACAGTTTTGGGGATTTGGAATGCATCGAATTTCTTGTATAGCTTGTGCACGAGGTCGGAAGGCATGGCTGGAAGGCTCTTCTCCTTCAACAGCAGAACGCGTTTGCGCTTGGCGAGCATATATCCAACTTCCAATGCCACGTTCGGGTTGGCACTCCGCGAGTGCATATCCTCGTAAACAGCAATGCCATAGTCGCAGCAGGTCAAGTAGATTTCGATATTCGTCCAGAGATCGTCGGAATATTCCTTTTCGTCCGCGCGAACACAATGCAGACCTCTGGCCGACAAAGTCGCCTCAATCGTGCTGTAGATCTTTTTGAGCTGAGTGGATGGCTCGAAGCTCATCATCAGAAAGAAGTTCTTGGCCGGATCCGGATGATCCCGGAGGAACCTTTCGAACTGCGGCTGGAGATGCTCCAAGCCCGTAGTGCCGCTTAGACGCCCAAGGACCTGCGATTGCTTCACTTCGTCCACGTGTAATTGCACTGCTTTCTTGATTTTCGCTGCCCGAGCAGCTCCGGAGGACTTCCACGGAAGCTGGACCGTCGCCTGAATCTCGCGCTGTCTGGACAACTTCATTCCGGTGAAGAAGTCGACCGCTGACCATAAGTCCACCTTGTCTTCGAGCAGATGGAACTCGGCAATGCCGCCCGTGTTTCTCTCGAAAGCGACAATAGCCTTTTCACGGTCGACTACGGCAAGCAAGTTCCAAGGCCTCCACAATGGAGATTCCATTTGAGAGATGCCTTCGCGATCCAAGGCAACCTCGACCGCGTCAGCGAATTCGTCCACGACTTCGCAGAGGAGTTCCTCGTCCCCCTCCGTCATGTTGCCTGTACGGATCGATTTACCCTGCTGGGTGAATCTCATTTATTGCCCCCATAGCGCTCGGCATCACCTTATCGCGTCAGATCAGCGACGAAGCCCTGACAAAATCGTCAAACCTCGTGGCGTGTTCGGTGTAATCGCTGAGGTACAGGTGCGCATAGACGCGATGCCCGGAGCGAGCAGACTGTGGGCGTCCGAGGTGCTGACTGGGTGGGCGCACGATCGCGCCGGGGCGCAGGGCTGTCATACCTTCACCGGCCCGGTGGTCAAGGCAGGAGTGGCCTTTGGCGTGGCAGGCGTGGCGGCTGCTCTGCGCTGACGAAATCGACGGGCGGGCTCTGTTGACAATCTGCGGCATGCTGAGGGACATGACCTTAAGCGACGCTGATCTCAAAGAGCATCTTGAACAACAGATCCTCCTGCTCGAGACCACGTGCCGCTCCTATGATGACGGCAATAAGGTCACCTACCTGTCGCTCGCGACGATTATCCGCACCCTGGTCCACGACACCGCGAATTCACGAAGCATGCTGGGGCAACTCGGGATCAAGTCGACAGCACTTTACCCCGACCACGTTCCACAGATGATCGTGGAGCGGCTCGAGGATCCGGAGTCAGCTGGGTTTCTCCCGGGGTTGGTCATGCTGAGCCATTCCGGCCTGCCAGAGGCTCTGTGGACTTACGTCTCGCTTTTCCAAGTCCCTGAGGCTGAGGAACAGCGTGAGGTCTCATTTGACGCATGGTGGCAGTCACCACGCATGGTCGACAATTCCGGAAACCGATTCACGCGGAGAAACCTGGTTCTCGGCGTGGCCAACAAACATGGCGGCACCCACGTCGACTCGCTTCCCGTTGCGTTACGTGCCCTCGCTCGCGAAGCCTCGATGGGGGTCTCATTCAAGTCCGATGACCCCTACCTGTCCCCAGTGCCAGCAGCTATTCGGCAAATAGCGGAGGAGCTGCACTCCAGCATCCGCCCCGCGATTTGACCTCGTCACATGCGATCTGCAATCCAGACAACCACGCCCCGCCCGATACCCGTACCGGGTGTCGAGCGGGTCTTTTCGTCGTCGGGCAGTCGCGCGCGAGCACGGGGATGTGACAGGACGGGCACGTCCAGTACGGGTGTGCGGCGGTTCCGGCGGCTAAGCACGTGGTAAAGCAGGCCTGCCAGTGCGGCGAGTCGATCGACTCTAGACCGCAGCACCACGGCCGAGGCCCGCTCACCGCTCCTCGGGAGCGGCGCGCGGGCCTCCTAGTCGTTTGAGGTATCGCCGAGGAGTTGGGTCCCCGTGATATCGCGCGAATTCGTTGCGCTAAGGATGCTGTCGAAGCCGCGTCCTCTCACGTTGTGAACGGTGCCACCGATAACTCCATCGAAGGCGACGACAGATCGGGTGGGGCGCTGCTGTTCTGGCATGGCGCGACGGAAGCTCGTGTTCTCATCCGTTGCAGCGACCAGTCTCCGCTCGAGGCCCGCGACCTCTTCCGCCCTTCTGGCCGTGGCGATTGCATGTTTCTCTTGTTGGTTCCCGAGCATGAGGATGGCACCTTCGAGAACCCACACGCACAGGATGACCACAGCAGCAAGCGCGGCCACGGGCCAGGGGACCTGGGCGACCGGAACGGCGACAACGACTCCGCCGAGAGCGAGAATGCCGATGATGTTCAGGACGATAGTCGTGGCGGAGGTAAACCGGTCACGAGCCCGGCCGAACGTGGCTGCGTAGAGGAATTGTGTCCGGGTCATGGGCTGAGCATAACGCCGGTCAGCCGCCCACCAACACTGCACTGTGGCATGCCGGGCACACCCAAAATGGGTCTGACATCGTGCTGGCGGGCGCGCACCTGGTCAGGCACGTCGGGCACGTCAGTCGGTCGATCGACTCGAGCGGATCCATGCAGTGGAGCCGCAACTGCTCCAGCGGGTCGAAAGCCCGCGGCTGCCGCGGCGTGGGCCGGCGGCCAGACTGGGTTCGGATCTCGTGCGCCGGCAGCATGCCGACGCCTGCGTGCAGCTGCTCCATGAGTTCCTCGGTGTAGAGCTGGCTGATGGCGAGGGAGGCGTGGCCGAGCATCTCTTGCGCGCCGCGGACGTTGACCCAGCGAGCGAGCATCTGGGGTGGCGCAGCAGTGGCGGAAGCTGTGCCCTGTGAGCCGTCCAGACCGGGGGGGGCAGGCCTGGCGGATCGCGTAGGCGACCCGGTCGCTGGCGAACTTCATCAGGAGGGGGCCGCCGCAGTCAAGGAACTGGCGGTTCTTCGTCGGTGACGGGAACCACCAACCGCTGCGGGGCAGCTCTGCGCGAGCTCATGCAGGATGGGGTGCAGCGCCACGGTCTGCTCGACACCGCCCTTGCGCACGGCGAAGAGTCCCCACCCCCTGATCGAAGTCCTCTCCGCGGATCTGGACGATCTCCCCAATGCGCAGGCCGCTGAGCGCGGCGATGAGCAGGATATCGCGGGTGCGCTTGTAGGAGCCGCTGTCGAGGATCCTCTCGACCTGCGCCTGCAGGAAGGGACGGGGCTGCCGGCGGGGCTTCTTGATCCGGTGCAGCGCCGGCGGCCGGGTCGCCGCCGCGCCGGCCGCTGGCCTTCATCCAGGCGAAGTCGGTCTGATAGTACGAGCGCTCCGACGTCCTCGTGCCAGCGGCCAGCTGAGGGCTGGTCCGGGCGTGTGCACGGGCGAGAGACGCCTCGGTTCCCCACTCGTGACTGGACTGACCCAACGGCGCGATCGCCACGGACCCTTCCGGGTGGCCGATCAGCGTATTGCTTTTTTTGGGAAACAGATCACACCCTGGTGAGATACAGGTCTCGTCCGGACCATGTAATCTTCAAGACCCTTGGGAGCCATTCAGCACAAGAACTCATCATGCCCACGGACTCCGGGTGCGGGGAAACTGCCGCTCGACCTTGCCGTAGTGGTCCACGGTGAGGATGAGCGATTCGATCTTGCGGTTGAGGATGCTCAGGGCGACGACGAACAGCCACAGACCCCAGGTGACGAAGGCCAGGAACACGTTCAGCCAGAACCTGATGCGCTTCTTGCGCTGCAGCACGGCCTGATTGCCGGCCACGCTGCTGACCGTCCAGCCCTCGACCGCGAACCGGGCGACTTCGTAGTTGAGCAGCTCGGTGCGCTGCTCGGCCGTCAGGGTGCCTGCGTCCAGCGACATGCCCGCCTCATTCCGTCGATACGGGCAGCATAAGGCCGAGGCGCAATCGGCGCAGCCCCGAAAACGCACCGGCCCGGCGCAGGCCCGCCGCCGGCCGAACCCGACAGTTCGCTGGGACTGGGCGCCCGCACGGAATGTGCTGCGAGAACCCGGTGTTTCTCTCACTGTTGACGCATGGTCTGTTGTGCTGGGGTACGGCCGCAGTCGCATATCGTGCGTGCAGCAGCAGAGTGACGCACACAGCGAGCGCCACGGGAGGAGAACCAGTGCGCAAGAACATTGACGTCGAAGTCGACACCGGAGTCATCGAGAAGTACCGCAGGCACCCGAACGGCAACGGCTGGGTATCGGGCAAATCCACCGTGCAACCGAGCGCGTTCATCTCCGAGTCCGCGTACATCGAGTCCGGTGCCACCGTGGGCCGTGAGGCCTGGATCGGCCCGGGCAGCTGGATCGACCACGGCGTCGTCGTGGGAGACAAGGTCTTCATCGGCCAGAACGTGCACATCGGCGAGGGCAGCCTCGTCAGCGGCGGCGCCCACCTGGGCAGCCACGTGCGCATCGGCCGCAATGTGCGCATCGCCGCCGGCGTGCGCCTGGACCGGGACACCCGGGTGTCCGACGGCACCGATGTGGCCACCGGCAACGTGGGCGCGGACGGCCGCCGGTCGCACGGACTAGCCGCCTAGGCATCCGTTTGGCCCGGTAAAACCGAAAAAAACCGGCGGGCGCATGTCAGCATCGGGCTCCGAGAGGAGCAGGATGGACACATGACACGTCGCGCACCGGTCAAGGACATCAACGAAGACGACCTCGTCGTCGGCACGCCGAAGAAGGCTGCCGCCGGCCTTGAGGCGGTGGTGGTTGCGCTGGACCGGGGCATCGCCCAGGCGGGCGTGAGCCGCACCGCGCGGGCGCTGCTGCGGCTCAACCAGCGAAACGGCACCGACTGCCCCGGCTGCGCCTGGCCGGAATCGACCGGGCACCGCAAGACCGCGGAGTTCTGCGAGAACGGCGCCAAGGCCGTGGCCGAGGAGAATACGCTCCGCACCGTCGGCCCGGAATTCTGGGCCGAGCATTCGCTCGCCGAGCTGGCCGGCAAGACCGAGTACTGGCTGGGCAATCAGGGCCGCATCTCCCAGCCCATGGTGGTGCGCCCCGGCGACACCCACTACTCCCCCATCGCCTGGGAAGACGCGTTCGCGCTGATCGGCGAGAAGATCCGCGCCACCACCCCCGACCGCACCGTGTTCTACACCTCGGGCCGCACCGCCAATGAGACCGCGTTTCTGTACCAGCTGTTCGCCCGCTCGATCGGCACGAACAACCTGCCCGACTGCTCGAACATGTGCCACGAATCTTCCGGGTCGGCGCTGAACCCCACCATCGGCATCGGCAAGGGCACCGTCTCGCTCGAAGACATCCACGTGGCCGAGCTGATCCTGGTCGTGGGACAGAACCCGGGCACCAACCACCCGAGGATGCTGTCGGCCCTGGCCGAGTGCAAGGCCAACGGCGGCAAGGTCGTCGCCGTGAACCCTCTGCCCGAGGCCGGGCTGTTCAACTTCAAGGACCCGCAAACGCCCACCGGACTGGTCGGCCACGGGGTGCCACTGGCCGACGAGTTCCTGCAGATCAAGGTCGGCGGCGACCTCGCTCTGTTCCAGGCGCTGGGCCACTTGTTGCTCGAGGAAGAAGCCCGGGTACCCGGTTCCGTCGTGGACCAGGAGTTCATCGAAGCCAATACCGACGGCATCGAGGCTTACCGCGCCGCGCGCACCGAGATCGATTGGGTCGAGACGGAGAAGGCCACCGGGCTCTCCCGCCTCGACATCAGCGTGGTCGCCAAGATGATGGCCGCTTCCAACGCCACGATCATCTGCTGGGCGCTGGGCCTCACCCAGCAGCCGCACTCGGTGAACACGCTCAAGGAAATCATCAACCTGCTCCTGCTGCAGGGCAACTTCGGCAAGCCGGGCGCCGGCGCCTGCCCGGTGCGCGGGCACTCCAACGTGCAGGGCGACCGCACCATGGGGGTGTGGGAGAAGCCCAAGGAGCCGATGCTCGCCGCGCTCGACGCCGAGTTCGGCATCGTCTCCCCGCGCGAGCACGGCCTCGACTCGGTCAACACCGTCGAGGCGTTCGAGAACGACGACGTGGACGTGTTCGTGTCGATGGGCGGCAACTTCGCCCTCGCCTGCAGCGACACCGACGCTCTCGAGGCCGCGATGCAGCGGGTGGGCCTGACGGTGCACATCTCCACCAAGCCCAACCGGTCGCACGTGATGCACGGGGTCACCTCGCTGATCCTGCCGACGCTCGGCCGCACCGACACCGATGACAAGCATCCGTCGGGCCGGCAGGTTTTGTCGGTGGAGGACTCGATGTCGATGGTGCACTCCACCCAGGGCCGGCTCGACCCAGTGTCGGAGCACCTGCTGGCCGAACCGGTGATCGTGGCACGGATGGCTCGGGCCACGCTCGGCGACGACCACCCGGTGGACTGGAAGGCGATGGCGGAGGACTACGACGTCATCCGCGACCACATCTCCCGGGTGCTGCCCGGCTTCGAGGACTTCAACAAGCGGTTGCGCGACAAGAACGGCTTCGTGCTGCCCAACCCGCCGCGCGACACCCGAAGCTTCGCCACCGACATCGGCCGGGCCCGCTTCACGGTGAGCCCGCTGGAGTACCTCACCCCGCCGCCCGGGCACCTCATCTTGCAGACCATGCGCAGCCATGACCAGTACAACACCACCTTCTACGGCCTGGATGACCGCTACCGCGGCATCAAGGACGGCCGCCGGGTGATCCTCATCCACGCCGACGACGTCACCGAGCTGGGTTTTCACGACCGCGACCTCGTCGACGTGATCAGCACCTTCGGCGGGCAGGAGCGCCGGGCGGACAAGTTCCGGCTCGTGGTGTACCCCACGCCACGCGGCTGTGCGGCGGCGTACTTCCCCGAGGCCAACCAGCTGATGCACCGGGAGCTCGTGGCCCGGGAATCGAACACGCCCGGCTACAAGGCCATGAGCGTGCGGTTCATCAAGCACGAGGCATCCGTGCCCGTTCTCAGCTGACCCACACCGCGTCCCGCCGCAGTCACGGCGATGGGTCGCCCATTTTCGCTAGTGCGCGAGGGCCTTGGACTAGCGAAAATGGGCCACCCCTGACCTGGGGAGGCCGGTCCCCAGCTCAGCCGCCGCCGCGTGATGATGACTCGCCCAGTTTTGCTAGTGCGGGAGGGTGTCGGACTAGCGAAAATGGGCCAGTCCGGGCGGGCGGGGAGCTAGACCGTGGCGAGCGCGCCCTCCGTGACCCGTTCTTCGCCGGCGTAGATCACCATCGAGTCGCCGCGAAGGAACCCGATCAGGGTCAGGCCCACCTCGTGGGCGAACTCGGCGGAGAGCGAGGACGGCGCCGAGACCGCGGCGAGCACCGGGATGCCCGCCATCAGGGCCTTCTGGGCGAGCTCGAAGCTGGCCCGGCTGGAGACCATCAGCACGGTGCCGCGCAACGGCAGCAGGTTCTCCTTCACCGCCCAGCCGATCACCTTGTCCACGGCGTTGTGCCGGCCCACGTCCTCGCGCAGCACGAGCATCTCGCCGCTGGCGGCGTCGAACAGGGCCGCGGCGTGCAGCCCGCCGGTCTTCTCGAACACGGCCTGCGCCTCCCGCAGCTTGTCGGGGAATGTCGTGAGCAGTTCCGCGTCGACCCGCGCCGCATCCTGCCGAACGTCCCAGGTGGACTTGGTGCGCACGGCGTCGATGCTCTCCTTGCCGCACAGGCCGCAGGAACTGGTGGTGAGGAAGTTGCGCTGCGTGCTCGGGTCTGGCGCGGCGACGCCGGGGGCCAGGCGCAGGTCGAGCACGTTGTAGGTGTTCACGCCCTCGGCGGTGGCGCCGGCGCAGTAGCGGGCGGTGGCGAGGTGTTCGCCGGCGCTGATGATGCCCTCAGACACCAGAAAACCGGCGGCGAGATCGACGTCGTGGCCGGGCGTGCGCATGGTGACGGCCAGCGACCGTCCGTTCACCCGCATCTCCAGCGGTTCTTCGACCGCGAGCACGTCTTCCCGACGAATGGGAGGCTGGCCCACCGTCAGCCGGGTGATCTTGCGCCGTGCCGTGACTCTGCCCATGGGTGCCCTCCTCGAGATGCCGCCCCACGGCGTTGCGGGGCGGGGGACCTGATTCGAGCCTAAACCTCCAGCCGCCCCTCGGGGAGGCGCACGGACGAGCTGCGGCCAACCCCCAGGTTCCCCGCCGGAGACCGCCGACCCGTCGGCCCCTCCTGGCTGTCGACGGATGCCCGGGGCGGCGTGGGCCGGCTACGGGCGAATGCCGCGTACCGTGGTGTCATGGCACTTCCTCCCCTCGTCGAACCCACCGGTCCGCTCAGCCCCACCGAAACCGCGCGCCTCGCGCAGGTGCGGAGCCTCCCGCAGCTGCGGCTACCCGCGATCGATGACCTCGGGCACCGGCGGCTCGCCGCGGCCCGGGTGCTGGTGCTCGGCACCTCCGGGCTCAGCGCCCCCGCCCTCCGCACCCTCGCCGCGGCCGGCGTGGGCACCATCGGGCTGGCCGACGTGGGCCCGCTCGACGTGGACTCCCTGGTGCTGGCGACCACCACCATCCTCACGCTCTCGCCGGACACCGCCGTCACAGCACACGACGAGGAGATCACCGCCGAGTCGGCGGCCCGCATCCTGGGCGGCTACGACCTCGTGCTCGACGGCAGCGACCTCACCCCGCAGCCGTTCCTGGTGGGCGACACCTGCGCGTCCCTCGGGTTACCGCTGGTGTGGGGCTCGGTGGCGCGCGGCAACGCCGAACTGTCGGTGTTCTGGTCCAGCCCGCCCCGGCGCAGCGGCCAGCGCTCCACCCGATTGCGTGACTTCTTCGGCACGGATGCGCCCGGCGACGCCGCATCCGTCGACCCTGGCGTGCTCGGCGCCCTCCGCGGCCAGGCCGGGGCCCTGCTGGCCGCCGAGGCGATCCGTCTGATCACGGGCACGGGCGAACCCCTGATCGGCCGGGTGCTCACCATCGACGCCGACACCGGACGCTTCGATGCCGCTCCCCTGCCCGTGCTGCAGCCCGGCCAGCCCGGCGCCTTCGCGCCCACCGGCGACACCAGCCCGGAAGCCGACTCAGTCTCTGCTTCATCCACCGTTGCATCCACCGAGGAGTGACACCATGAGCACGAACACCCCCCTGCCGCCCGAGGCTCTCGACGAGTGGCTCGCCGCCCTCGCGGCGCACCTGGGCCTGGATGCGGACATCATCCCCACCGGGCTGCTGCTCGACGTGGCCAGAGACGTGGCGCACAACGTGGCCCGTCCCGCCGCCCCGCTGAGCCTGTTCCTCGTGGGCCTGGCGGCGGCGCGCGCCGGCGGCACGGCCGAGGACATCACCGCGGCGAGCGCCGCCGCGACCGAACTCGCCCTGGGCTGGCCGGCGACGGCCGAGTAGCCGGCCGCCGGGCGGCGTATCCGGCGCTGGGTCAGGGCAGTTTGGCCACCGTGAGCAGGATGGTGGCGTCTTCTTCAGCTTCGAGGCTGTGCCGCGCCTTGGGCATGATGAGCAGGTCACCGGTGCGGGCCTGCCAGGCATCGTCCCCCACGATCAGTCGCACCCGCCCGCTGAGCACGTAGACGGTGGCGTCGCCGGGGCTCTCGTGCTCGGCCATCACCGTGCCCTTGGCCATGCCCATCACGGTCTGGCGCAGCACCTTCTCGTGGCCGCCGAAGACCGTGGCGGCGGCGCGCCCGCTGCTGCCGGAGGTGGCGGCGGCGAGCTGCTGGCGGGCGAGGGCCTCGATCGAGATCTTCTTCATGGCGCCAGCGTACGACGCCCGAGCCCGCCGCGGGCGGCTTCCGTCCGGCAAATCTCCCGGCTACGGCTCCGGCGTGGCGACCGTCGTGGCGCGAATGACCTCGGTGAGGCTGTCTCGAAGCGCGATCAGGCTCTCTGGCGACATCTCCAGGGTGCGGGCCACCCGCTCAGGGATGGTCTCGGCGATTCGACGCAGCTCGTGCCCGTGCTCGGTCAGGGTCACCTGCAGCGCGCGCTCGTCGGCCGTCGACCGTTCGCGACGGAGATACCCGACCGCCTCCAACCGCTTGAGCAGCGGCGACAGGGTGGCCGGCTCGAGGCGCAGCACGTCGGCCAGGCTGCGGAGCGTGCGCGGGTCCTGCTCCCACAGGGCCAGCATGACCAGATACTGCGGGTGCGTGAGCCCGAGCGGCTCCAGGATCGGCTTGTACAGGGCCACCGTGGTGCGCGCCGCGACCGTGAGTGCGAAGCAGACCTGGTTCTCCAGGGCAAGCACGTTGGGTTGCGTCATCTGGTCTCCGAGATCATGAATCGGCAGGCATCCGGCGCCCGCCAAGATTTACTTAGTACACTAACTATTATGACGTCAGCCAAGAAACGCAAACCGACCATCAAGGAGGCCGGGGGCTTCACCGCGTGGCTGAACGCTCGGCTGCTGCCCATCATCGGCCCGCCGCCGCTCGGTCCCTACGACGACGAGGTGCCGGTGCAGGAGCGTCCGGTCGCCCGGTGTCCGCTCTGCGGGGGCCCGATGACCGAGCACGACATCGACCGCAGCGGCGAGCGCACCCAGCTGCGCTGCCCCCTGCCAACGCCCGCGGCCTGAACCTATGGCCCGAGACCCGCGCAGCGGCGCCCGGCCCGCGCAACACGGCTCAGACGAGATCCGCGGGCACCACGCCGCTACGCCCGAGGCACGCCACCCGCGAACCGGCGCCTGACCCGCGCACCACCGCGCAGACGAGATCCGCGGGCACCACGCCCCTACGCCCGAGGCACGCCACCCGCGAACCGGCGCCTGACCCGCGCACCGGCATCCGTCACTTAACGCCCCGCGCCCCGCGCCCGGCACCTCGCACCCGGGGCCTGTCGCGCACCGGACGACACCCGCGCAACGGCCCCCGACCCGCGCACCACCGCGCAGACGAGATACGCGGGCACCACGCCGCTACGCCCGCGGCACGCCACCCGCGAACCGGCGCCTGACCCGCGCACCGGCGTCACAGCCGCGCGCGGTGAGGGGCCGTGCGCTAGAACTGGGCGTCGAGCTCGACCACGAGGTCCCAGGCGCCCTCTTCGGCGTTGCTGAGCACCACGACGTCCAGGCCAGAGGTGGGGTAGTGCCGCAGGATGCCGCTGGCGCCGGCGTTGACGCCGTCCTTGTAGTACGAGCGCACCGAGCCGTTCTCGTTGAGGTCGAACTCCAAGCCGAAACCGTACTTCACGTCGTCGTCGTAGGCCACCTGCGGGGTGAAGAACTCGTCGGTGTACTCCTTGGAAAGCAGTTGCCCGCCGCGCACGGCGTTGAGGAAGTTCATCAGGTCGCCGGCGGTGGCGTGGGCACCGCTGTCGGGCGAGCCAATCGCCGGCGAGCTGTAGATGTTCGAGACCCAACTGCCGTCCTCGCGACGGTCCCAGCCCTCTGCGACCCGTTCGACGCCGTCGCGGCGGTCGAAGAATCCGGAGTCGGTCATGCCCGAGCGGGCGAAGATCTCCTCGCGCACGTAGTCGCGGTAGCCGAGTCCAGAGGCCTTCTCCACGGCGAGGCCGGCGAGGATGTAGCCGACGTTGCAGTCCACGCACTCCACGCCCGGCGGGGCCAGCGGCGGCTTCTGGCTGAACAGCGGCAGGTAGTCGCGGGTCTCGACGAGCGAATAGTTGGGCGTCTGAGCCCAGAAGTCGGCGTAGCTCTCGCCCGCCTCCTCGTCGACGTCGTCGGCGATGCCGCTCGTGTGCGTGAGCAGGTGCAACAGGGTGACGTCGGTGCCGATGGTGCTGCCGGCGAGGTCCACGTACTCGTGGATCGAGGCCTCGAGGTCGAGCCTGCCGGCGTCGACCTGCTGCAACACGGCGACGCTGGTGAAGAGCTTGGTGATCGAGGCGGTGTCGAAGCGGGTGTCCAGGGTGTTGGGCACCTGCCAGCGCGGGGTGGCGAAGCCGCGGGCCGCCTCGAAGATGGTGCGGTCGCCGTCACGCACCAACACCACACCGGAGAAATCGCTGTCGTCGAGAAAAGTCTGTATCGCCTGGGTATCCACCCTTCGAGCGTAGCGAACGGGCGGCGGGCCCCGGTGCCGCTGCGACGGATGCCGGGACGCACGTGCAACCCGTGCCGCACTCAGCCGGTCGGGCCGGGGTGCCGGGCGGTCTTCGCCAGCTTGGCGAGGTCGATGGCCGCGACGGCGCGCATCCGTTCGGCCCGCACCGCCTGGTAACCGGGCTGGCGGGGATCGATGCGCTGGGCAAGGAGCCGGGTGGAGAGAGCGTCGTTGATCTCCTGCAGGGCATCCGCGCGGGCCTTCGCGACGAGGTCGGTCACCCGGCTCTCGTCCGCGGCGAACTCCCGCAGCCGCTCGGCGACGTGGTCGTGCAGGGTGCGGCGGCGGCCGAGGCGTACCACGTCGCGGCGTTTGTTCTCCAGCTCGCGGCTCTTGCCCGCCCCGGTCGTGCGCGCCAGGTAGGAGCCGAGCCGCTCGACCCGGGTGGAGTCCTCGTCGTTCTCCTGCGCCACGTGTTCGAGTTCGTGCCGGGCCAGCGCGGCGTAGCGCTCGGGGTCGTAGTCGCTGTGGTCGCGCAGGGCGCCCACGATGATGCCGTTCTTCACGGCCATCCGCACCGCGGAGAGGGCGATCAGCATGCCCTCGTCGACGATGCGTGCGGTGGAGGGCGCACCGGAAGCCGGGGCCGTGCCACCCCCGGGACCATTCGAGCCGGTGTTCACGGGTTAAGTATGGCTCACCGGTCAGACCGTGTCGCGGGTGGCGGCTCCCGTCAGCCGCCGAACAACACCAGGGCGCCCTGGGCCAACGCGAAGATCAGCAGGCCGGCCAGCGCGCCCACGACGGTGCCGTTGATGCGGATGAACTGCAGGTCCTTGCCCACCTGCAGCTCGATCTTCTCGGTGGTCTCGGCCGGGTCCCAGCGCTCGACGGTTTCGGTGATCACACCGGCGATCTCGTGCCGGTACTTCTGCAGCACGTACCCGGCGGTGTCGGCGAGCCACCGGTCGATGCGCGCGCCGAGCGACCGGTCTGCGACGAGCCTGGCGCCCACGTCGAGCACCGTCGACTGCACGCCGGCGCGCACGGCGCTGTCCGGGTCGGCCAGCGCCGCCAGCAGCGACGCCTTCAGCGACTCCCAGGCATCCCCGGCGAACTCACGCAGCTTGGCGTTGTCGACCAGTTCGAGCTTGAGCACCTCGACGCGCTCGATCATGGTGTCGTCGAACTGCAGGTCGGCCATCAGCTCGGCCAGGTACCGGTCGATGGCTCCGCGCAACGGATGCACCGGCTCCCGCTGCACCGTCGACACGAACGCGAGCACCTCACGGTAGGCCTTGTCGTCGACCATCTCACCCACGAAGCCGGGCAGCCAGCGCGGCAGCCGGGTGGAGACGGACTGGCCGAACGCCTCGGGGTGCGCGGTCAGCCAGCTGTGCGCCTTGTCGAGAAGCAGGTCCACGGCGGCGTGGTGCCGGCCGGAGGCCACCAGGTGCTCGCCCAGCCGGCCGAGGCTCGGTCCCCACTCCGGCCGCAGCAGGTGCTCCCGCGCGACGCCCTCGAGCAGGTTCTTGATCTCGTCGTCGCTGAGCAGGTCGAGCAGCCCCGACCCGGCATGCGCAATCTCGTCGGTGAGCCGCTGCGCGTTCGCCGGCTGCACCAGCCAGGCGCCGAGCCGCCTGGACACCCCGACGGACTCGAGCTTGCCGCGCACGACGGCATCAGAGAGGAAGTTGGACTCGACGAACTCGCCCAGGCTCGCACCGATCTCGTCCTTGCGGTTGGCGATGATGTTGGTGTGCGGGATGCGCAGCCCGAGCGGATACCGGAACAGCGCCGTGACCGCGAACCAGTCCGCGATGGCGCCCACCATGCCGCCCTCGGCGGCGGCGCGCACATACTCCAGCCACGGATAGCGCTCTTCGAGGGCGAACGACACGGCGAAGATCAACGTCATCGCCAGCAGCAGGCCGAGGGCCAGTCGTTTCATGCCCACGAGCGCCACCCGGCGCGCCTCGTCCGGTGCGCTCAGGGGCGCCCGGGGGCCGGGCCCGGTCAGGGTTGGTGAGGTCAGGGACGGTGCTGCCATGGGTCTGGTCGTTCCTCGTCGATCCGGGGCCGCCCGAAGCGCGGCGCTCCCGCCACCCTAGGCCGGGTTTCTCAGTACGCGAAACCCGTCGGGGTGATTCCCCAGCGAACGACCCAGTCCTCGCCGGGGGCCAGCCAGTTGAGGCCCTGGCCGGAGTTGAACGCATCCGCCGGCGCGGTCATCGGCTCGATCGCGACGGCCTGGCCGATCCGCACGGAGTCGCCGGTGCGCACGGGGAAGTTGCGCGGCGTGAACGCCTGCACGTAGGCCATGTTCTCGTCGCCCCACAGGATGACGCGACGACCGTCGGGGGCGGTCAGCGAGTGCTCGCCGCGGCCGTTCTGCACGAGCACGCCGCCGAAGCCGTCGTCGAGGTCGAGGTCGTCCACGCGGGCGCCGTCGCGCAGGTCGAAGCGGGTGCCGGCCACGTCGCTGACGCCCACCGGGTTGAGCCGGGCATCCACGTCGATGTGGCTGGTGGCGGCGAGCCGTAGCACGAGGTCGCCGGTGGGCACGTCGCCGATCTTCAGGTAGGGGTGGGTGCCGAGGGCCACCGGGGCATCCGCTGTGCCGACGTTGCGGATGCTGTGGGTCACGGCCAGGCCGTCGGCCGTGAGCGTGTAGGTGACCGTGGTGTCGAGCTGGTACGGGTAACCGGCCTGCGGGTAGACCGTGGCGGCCAGGGTCACCTCGTTGTCGGTCTGCGCAACCAGACGATAGGCGGTCACGGCGAGGAGGCCGTGGATCGCGTTGCCGAGCTCGGGCTCGGTGATGACCAGCTGGTGCCGGATACCGCCGTGGCTCCAGACGGCGTCGCGGATGCGGTTGGGCCAGGGCGTGAGCACAGTGCCGGCGCCGAGCGGCGGCACCGAGTCCGGGCCGAAGCCCTCCACCAGGTCGATGCCGTTCAGCGCGTATTCGCGGAGGCCAGCGGCGACCTCGGTGATCGTTGCGGTCGCCGGGCCCTGCGGGGTGTCGCAGACGAGGGCGTACTGGGTTCCGGTGGCGGCGGCAAGCGGCATGGGTGACTTTCTCGGATCAGGTGGGCTGGAGCACGGCGAGGCCGGCCTCGCGGAGCGGGGCCAGGGTGAGCGGGTCGGCGGCCGCATCCGTCACCAGGGTGTCGAAGGCGGCAAGCGGGCCGATCCGGCCCAGGTGCACCTGCCCTAGTTTGGCACCGTCGGCCACGATGATCGCACGCGCCGCGGCGGCGAGCATGAGCGTCTTCACGCCGGCCTCCGGCAGGTTGATGTTGGTGACTCCGCCGTCCACGTCGACGCCGTTGCAGCCGATGAAAGCCAGGTCGGCGTGCACCTGGCTGAGCACGGTGGCCGCGAGCGGGTCGACGAGCGAGTGCTGCAGCGGCCGGAGCGAGCCGCCGGTGACGATCACGGTGAACCGCGGGATGGCCGGTTCAAGGGCGAGGGCGATGCTCAGGCCGTTGGTGATGACGACGACATCGGTGAGGTCGGTGCGGGCCACGAGCGCCCGGGCCACGGCGAGGGTGGTGGTGCCCACGTCGAGGATCACGCTCTGCCCACTCGAGACCAGGGAGGCGGCAAGCCCGCCGACCTGCTGCTTGGGGACCACCGACGACGCCAGGGCCTCCTCGAAGGAGAACTCCCGGTCGGGCCGGCTGGTGGTGGAGATGCCGGCCGGCACCGCCCCGCCGTGGATGCGCATGAGGGCACCGGCGCTCTCGAGCTGGTCGAGGTCGGCGCGGGCGGTGACCCCGGAGACGCCGAAGGTGTCACTGAGTTCGCTGACACGCACGAAGCCGCGGGCGTCGACAAGCCGCTGGATCTGCTCCCGTCGCTGGTGCGCGGGCAGGGCGTCGCGGTCGGGCGGATGTTCGACTGAGGCCATAGCCTCATCTTCACTTAGTTTCCCTCGCTTTTCAATACGCAAGTACTGGTTTCGGTTGCGCAAATCGACTAGCGTTGATCCCGCCATGACTGACCTCACCAACACCCCAGACTTCGTCGCCGACGCCGGCATCGCGCGTCACCCGCACACCCTCGCAGACGGTCGCGAGCTCATCTACTTCGATGACCCCGACACCACCCTCTCGCCCGACCGGGCACCCGACCTGCGCGACCTCGCCCCGCGCCCGGCGAACGCGCGCATGCGCCAGGACCCGCTCACCGGCGAGTGGATCTCCGTCGCCGCGGCCCGGCAGAACCGGGTGTTCCTGCCGCCGGCGCACCTCGACCCGCTCGCGCCGTCCACGCCGGAGAACCCCTCAGAGGTACCCAGCAACTACGACGTGGCCGTGTTCGAGAACAAGTCGCCCTCGTTCGGGCCGCTGCTCACCGACGACGACGCACCCACCGGACTCGACGACCTGCGCACGATCGGGCTGGGGCGCATCCGCACCTCGGTCGGCCGCTGCGAGGTCGTCTGCTTCAGCCCCGCCACCGAGGGTTCGTTCGGCAGCCTGTCGGTCACCCGCGCCCGCACCGTGATCGAGGCCTGGGCCGAGCGCACCCACAAGCTCTCGCAGATGCCCGGCATCGAGCAGGTGTTCCCGTTCGAGAACCGTGGCGAGGCCATCGGCGTCACCCTGCACCACCCGCACGGCCAGATCTACTCCTACCCGTACGTCACCCCGCGCACCCAGCGTCTGATCGACTCGATCGAGAGCTACGGCCCCACCCTCTTCGCCGACATCCTGGCCAGCGAGCAGGCCGGCGACCGGGTCATTCTGCGGGGCGAGCACTGGACCGCGTTCGTGCCGTTCGCCGCCCGCTGGCCCGTCGAGGTGCACATGCTGCCGCACCGCCACGTCGCCGACTTCGCCGGCACCACCCTGGCCGAGCGCGACGAGCTCGCGGTGCTCTACCGTCGCCTGCTGCGCGGTATCGACCAGCTCTACTCCACGCCCACGCCGTACATCGGCGCGTGGCACCAGGCACCGGTCAACGTGCACCGTGACGACATCCGCCTGATGCTGCAGCTCACCAGCCCGCGCCGGGCCGAGGACAAACTGAAGTTCCTGGCCGGCTCCGAGGCCGCCATGGGCGCCTGGATCGGCGACGTCACGCCGGAGCAGGCCGCCGACAACATCCGCGCGGCGATCGCGCGCTCGGATGCCGCGGATGCCGCAGCCGATGCCGCCTCCGCCGAATCCACCGACAGCAGCACCGGAAAGGCCCACTCGTGAACGACACCACCCCGAGCACCACGAGAGGGTTCCGTGACCGGTTCGACCGCGAGCCGGCCGGCCTGTGGTTCGGCCCCGGCCGGGTCAACCTGATCGGCGAGCACACCGACTACAACGACGGTTTTGTGTTCCCCTTCGCCATCAACCGCCGTGCCGTGGTCGCCCTCGCGCTCCGCGACGACCGGATGCTCCGGGTCGCCAGCTCCTTCACCGAGGAGATCGTCGAGATCTCGCTCGACGACCTCTCCCCCGAGACTGTGTCGGGCTGGTCGGCGTATCCGCTGGGCGTGGCGTGGGCGCTCGGCCAGAAGGGCGCCGACCTGTCTGCCGTGACCGGCTTCGATATCTTCATAGACTCCGATGTGCCGATCGGCGCCGGGCTGTCCTCCTCCGCCGCGATCGAGTGCGCCACCGCCGTGGCCCTCGACGAGGTCTGGAACCTCGGTTTTGACAAGCAGGTGCTCGTGCGGGTGGGCCAGCTGGCCGAGAACGAGGTCGTCGGCGCGCCCACGGGCATCCTTGACCAGTCGGCGTCGCTGCTGGGCGAGACCGACTCGGCCGTGTTCCTGGACTGCCGCAGCTTCGAGTCCGAGGTCATCCCGCTCGGCTTCGATGACGCCGGCCTCGAGCTCCTCGTGATCGACACCAAGGTCAGCCACGCGCACGCGACGGGCGGCTACGCCTCACGCCGCGCGTCCTGCGAGACCGGGGCCCGGCTGATGGGGGTCTCGTCGCTGCGCGACCTCACGGTGGACGACCTGCCCCGCGCCGCCACGACCCTCGACGACGAGACCTTCCGTCGGGTGCGGCACATCCTCACCGAGAACCAGCGCGTGCTCGACACCGTGCGGGTGCTGCGCGAGGAGGGCCCCGGCGCCATCGGCGCGCTGCTCGACGCGTCACACGCCTCGATGCGCGACGACTTCGAGATCTCGGTCGCCGAGCTCGACCTCGCGGTCGACACGGCCCGCGCCGCAGGCGCCCTCGGCGCCCGGATGACCGGCGGCGGCTTCGGCGGCTCGGCCATCGCACTCACCCCGCACGCGTTGATCCCCGCGGTGCAGCAGGCCGTGTCCGCGGCCTTCGCGGCCGCCGGCTACACCGCCCCCGACATGTTCGTGGTGCGCGCAGCCGCCGGGGCCGCCCGCGAGTCGTAGGAATCCTGCGGATCACGCCCCGTCGTCGGCGCGCGCCGCATTATCGGATCCTGAGTTGCGGACTTCCCGCCTTCGTTGTGCCCACGAAGGCGGGAAGTCCGCACGTGAGTCTGAGACGGCCCTGACCTGGACGCCTAAGCGGGCGGAACCACCGGGGTCGCCTCGCCTCCGGTGAGGCGCAGCAGCTCGGCGAACGTGGTGGGAAACACCGTGTGGGCGTGCCCGGCAGCGGCCCAGACCACGGGATAGCCGGCGAGATCCTCGTCGACCAGGGTGCGGATCGGCGACGGATGCCCCAGCGGAGCGACGCCGCCGATGACCTGCCCGGTGGCGTTCTTCACGAGGTCTTTCGACGCGCGGCCGATGGTGCCGCCGAGGCGCTCCCCCAGCCAGGCCGTGTCCACCCGGTGCGCCCCGGAGGTGAGCACGAGCAGCGGGTCACCCTCGAGGGTGAAGACCAGCGAGTTAGCGATCGCACCCACCTCGATGCCCAACGCAGCGGCCGCGGCGACCGCGGTCGTGGTCGCATCGTCGAACCAGCGGATCTCGGGGTCCACCCCCTGGGCATTCAGTGCCAGACGCACTCTGTCAACGGCGGGATGCGCTGTGTTCACCATCCCTGAATCCTAGAGTCCGCGAAGCGTGAGCACAGCACCCAAAATCCGAGATTTTCGGGGCATATCTCACAGTTCGCGGGGCGTGGATGCGCAACTAGGGTGGAGCCATGACCGCCGACAACGCCGCCCGCCTCATCACCCTGCCCGACCGTCCGGGGCCGCACGTGGCCGAGAGCGCGTTCGTCGCCGCCGGTGCCGTGCTGGTGGGCAACGTGAGCCTGGCCGAGCACGCGAGCGTCTGGTACAACGCGGTGCTACGTGCCGAGGCCGAACCGATCCGCATCGGCGCGGGCTCCAACCTGCAGGACAACGTCTCCTGCCACGTCGACGGCGGCTTCCCGCTCATCGTCGGCCGCGACGTCTCGGTGGGTCACGGCGCGGTGCTACACGGTTGCACGGTCGAGGACGGCGCCCTGATCGGCATGGCCGCCACGGTGCTCAATGGGGCCGTGATCGGCGCCGGGTCGCTCGTGGCCGCCGGGGCCGTGGTGCTCGAGGGCACCATCGTGCCGCCCGGCTCGCTCGTGGCCGGCGTACCGGCCAAGGTGCGACGGGAGCTCACCGCCGACGAGATCGACGGCATCCGTCACAACGCCGAAAACTACCTGGAGCACGCGGCCCTGCACCGCCTCGGAACCTGACCGACCCCCGCGACCCGTGACTTGGGCCCTAGAATCGGGCCGATTTTGCGGCGTAACTCACAGCTCGCGGGAAGAGGGGGCTAGGGCTTGAGGAGGCGCTCGGAGGCCTTGACCACGTTGGCGAGGAGCATGGCGCGGGTCATCGGGCCCACTCCGCGGGGGTTCGGCGAGAGGTGTCCGGCCACCGAGGCGACGTCGGGGTGTACGTCTCCGGTGAGCACGCCCTTGCCGGTCTCCGGGTCCTCCACGCGGGTGATGCCCACGTCGAGCACGGCGGCGCCGGGCTTGATCCAGTCGGCCTGCACGAGGTGCGGCACGCCCACGGCGGCCACGACGATGTCGGCGCGGCGCACCTCGCCGGCCAGATCGACCGTGCGCGAGTGGGTGAGGGTGACAGTGGCGTCCAGGCCCTTGCGGGTGAACAACAGGCCCAGCGGGCGGCCCACGGTGAGGCCGCGGCCGATGACGACCACGTTCTTGCCGGCGATGGGCACCTCGTAGCGGCGCAGCAGTTCCACGATGCCGGCGGGGGTGCACGGCAGCGGCGAGTCGAGCTCACCCTCGATGCCCAGCACCAGGCGGCCCAGGTTGGTGGGGTGCAGCCCGTCGGCGTCCTTGGCCGGGTCCATCAGCTCGAGCATGGCGTTCTCGTTGTGGCCCACGGGCAACGGCAGCTGGATGATGTAACCGGTGACCTCGCGGGCGGCGTTGAGGTCCGTGATCGCGGCGCGCACATCCGCCGAGGTGGCGGAGCCGGGCAGGTCGATGCGAATGGACTCGATGCCCACCTCGGCGCAGTCGCGGTGTTTGCCGGCCACGTAGGAGCGGCTGCCCGGGTCGTCGCCGACGAGCAGGGTGCCGAGGCCCGGCACGATGCCGTGCGCGGCCAGCGCGCGCACGCGCTCGGCGAGTTCGAGCTTGACCTGGGTCGCGGTGGCGACGCCGTCGAGGGTGAGTGCGGTCATGCGAAATCCGATCTGTCGGTGGTGCTGCGCGGCTGCCGCAGGGCGGCAGGACCACGCCGAACGCGCATCGGTCCGGCGCCTCCGGGGCGCAGGCGATGGCCGGTGCGGGTGGTGACGGATGCGCTCACGCGAGGCTCAGCATCCGTCACCGCCCGAGAAGGCCTACTGGGAGAGGCCGGGGTAGAGCGGGAACGCGTCGGTGAGGCCCTTCACCCGGGCGCGGAGCGCGGGGATGTCGGCGCCGGGCTTGAGGGCCTCGGCGATGACGTCGGAGACCACGGTGAACTCGGCGTCGCCGAAACCACGGGTGGCCAGGGCGGGCGTGCCGATGCGGAGGCCAGAGGTGACCATCGGCGGGCGCGGGTCGAACGGCACCGAGTTGCGGTTGACGGTGATGCCCACCTCGTGCAGCGCGTCTTCGGCCTGCTGGCCGTTGATCTCAGAGTGGCGCAGGTCGGCGAGCACCAGGTGCACGTCGGTGCCGCCGGTGAGCACGTCGATGCCTGCGGCGCGGGAGTCGTCGGCGGTGAGGCGGTCGGCGAGGATCCGGGCGCCGCGGAGGGTGCGCTCCTGGCGTTCCTTGAACTCGGGGGTTGCGGCGAGCTTGAACGCGGTTGCCTTGGCGGCGATCACGTGCATGAGCGGGCCGCCCTGCTGGCCGGGGAAGACGTTGGAGTTGAGCTTCTTTGCCAGCGCGGTGTCGCGGGAGAGGATGAAGCCCGAGCGCGGGCCCGCGAGGGTCTTGTGCACGGTGCTGGACACGACGTCGGCGTAGGGCACCGGTGACGGGTGGAGGCCTGCGGCGACGAGGCCGGCGAAGTGGGCCATGTCGACCCAGAGCTTGGCGCCCACCTCGTCGGCGATGGCGCGGAACGCGGCGAAGTCGAGCTGGCGGGGGTACGCCGACCAGCCGGCGATGATGACCTGCGGCTTGTGCTCGAGGGCCTTATCGCGCACCACGTCCATGTCGACGCGGAAGGTCTCCGGGTCGACGCCGTAGGCGACCGGGTTGTAGAGCTTGCCGGAGAAGTTGAGCTTCATCCCGTGGGTGAGGTGGCCGCCGTGCGCGAGCTCCAGGCCCAGGATGGTGTCGCCTGGCGTGGCGATCGCGGAGAGCACCGCGGCGTTGGCGGTGGCACCGGAGTGCGGCTGCACGTTCGCGTACTCGGCGCCGAAGAGGCTCTTGGCACGGTCGATGGCGAGCTGCTCGGCCACGTCGACGTACTCGCAGCCGCCGTAGTAGCGGCGGCCCGGGTAGCCCTCGGCGTACTTGTTGGTGAGCACCGACCCCTGCGACTGCAGGATGGCGCGGGGCACGAAGTTCTCGCTGGCGATCATCTCGAGGTAGTCGCGCTGGCGACCGAGCTCGAGCTCGAGGATCGCGGCGATCTCGGGGTCGACGACCTCGAGGGAGTCGTTGAAGGTGGAGGGTACGGAACTAGTCAGCACAGTGTCGGACACGGGAGAACTCCTCATACATATAGATGGATGTGTCGTGGCCCAGGCGTGCGGCCACTAACCGTGTCAGTCGCTCCCCGATGGTGACCCATCTTTCGTGCTACGCCAGTTGCGACTCGGCCATACTATCAGCCGCGTGCGTCCCGGAGCTCGTCGAGCACCAGCAAATCCGGCCGCAGGTGGTCGGTCTGGTACGCGGCACGGGCCACCAGGTGCGCCGCCATGGGCGCAGTGAGCGACTGGAACAGCACGATCGCGACGACGAGGGTGACGGTGCCGACGCTGAAGTTCGTCACGGCGATGTCGAGGGTGACCGCCATCAGGCCGAGGATCTGGGGCTTCGTGGCCGAGTGCAGCCGGGTGAGCACGTCGGGGAAGCGGAGCAGGCCGACGCCGGCGGCCAGGCACATCACGGCGGCGAGCAGCACCAGGACGGCGGTGACCACGTCGCTCCAGACGGCGCTCATGCGCGGTCCCGTCCGGGCAGGAACCGGGCCACGCTGAGCGAGCCGAGCACCGCGAAGAGGGCCAGCACGAGCAGCACCGGCAGGTTGTCGGTGTGCCGGTTGAACGCCATCTCGGCGCCCAGGGCGCAGATGATGGTGGCCACGAGCACGTCGGAGGCGATCACCCGGTCGAGCACGCTCGGTCCACGGATGATGCGGTAGACGGCGGCCAGGGCGCCGACGCCGAACAGGATTCCGGCGACGATGGCAACGATGTCCATGGGGGTCATGCGGTGGCTCCGTTCTCGGGATCGGTGGAGGAGTGCGTGCCGGGGCCGTGCGGGGCGTGCGGGCCTGGGGCGCCGGGGGCACCGTCGCTGCGGTCCTCGTCGGCGCGTACCTGGCAGACCCGCTCCACATCTTCGCGCGAACCGAAGGCCATCACGATACGACGTTCGGTCGCGAGCACCCGGGCACGGAAGGCGTCGGCCTCCACCTCGTCGTGCATGTTGATGACGTGCAGGTACAGGGTCGAGTCGACCCGCTCGATGTCCACCACGATGGATCCCGGCACGATCGAGGTGGCCACGGCGGTCCAGGTGAGGATCAGGTCACTCCGGGTGCGCAGGTGCACGGCCAGGATCGCGTTGCTCGGCGTGTAGCCCGGTCCGAGGGCGAGCCAGGACACATCCACGGATGCCCGCACGATGTCCCAGATCAGTTTGACGAACAGCCAGACGCTGCGCCACAGGTTGATCCGGCCGCTGAGCTGCACCGCAGGCAGGTAGAACACGACGGAGACCACGGCCGCGAAGACCGCGCCGGTGACAAGATTCAGCCAGGAGAACTTGCCCCAGAGCAACGACCAGAGCAGCACCAGGCCGAGGAACAGGGGCAGCTGGCTGATCAGTCCGCCGAGTCGTTCGCGCACACTGCTCACGGGGTGCCTCCCGGGAAGACGGCGTCGATGTAGACCGAGGGGTCGGAGATGTTCTCAGCGGCGCGGGTGGCCAGGTCGAACGCCGGGCCGGCGAAGACGGTCAGGCTCACGGTGAGGGCGAGCATGGTGGCGGTCGCCGCGGTCATCAGCGCGGAGGTGGTCTTGGTGGTGACCGTGCCCTCGTCGTGCGGGTCGTCCTGCAGGGCGTCGAGCACTGCGGAGTCGTAGTTCTCCACGTCCCGTCGCGGTCGCCAGAACGCCATGTTCCAGGCGCGGGCCAGCGCGTACAGGGTGAGCAGCGAGGTGGCCGCTCCCCCGGCGAGCAGCACGTAGCTGAGGGCGCCGCCCACCTGCACACCCGCGTCGAACAGGGCCACCTTGCCGAGGAACCCGGAGAACGGCGGGATGCCGCCGAGGTTGAGCGCTCCGATGAAGAACAGGACGGCGACCAGCGGCGCGGCCTTGAGCATCCCGCCCAAGCGGGCCAGAGAGGTGGTGCCGCCGATACGTTCGATCAGGCCCGCGCAGAGGAACAGCGTGGTCTGGATCATGATGTGGTGCACGACGTAGAAGATGGTGGCCGCGATCGCCGCCTCGGTGCCAAGGGCGATACCGAAGATCATGTAACCGATGTGGCTCACCAGGGTGAACGACAGCAACCGTTTGATGTCGGCCTGGGCGAGCGCGCCGAAGATGCCGATCACCATGGTGAGCAGCGCCACGATCATCAGCGGCAGCGAGAACTGGTTGTCGGGGAACAACAACGTCTGGGTGCGCAGGATGGCGTACACGCCCACCTTGGTGAGCAGGCCCGCGAATACCGCCGTGACCGGGGCCGGCGCGGTCGGGTACGAATCCGGCAGCCAGAACGACAGCGGGAACACGGCCGCCTTCACGCTGAACGCGATGAGCAGCATCAGCCCGAGGATCATCTGCACGTCCCCGGGCAGCTGCGGGATGCGCTCGGCCAGCAGCGCCAGCGTCACTGTTCCGGTCGCGCCGTAGATGAGCGCGATGGCCGACAGGAACAGGATCGACGAGATCAGGCTGACGACGATGTACGTGACGCCGGCCCGGATTCGCGCCCCCGTGCCGCCGAGGGTGAGCAGCACGTAACTGGCCGAGAGCAGCATCTCGAAGCCCACGTACATGTTGAACAGGTCGCCGGCGATGAACGCGTTGAACAGACCCGCCGACAGCACCAGATAGGTGGGGTGGAAGATCGACACCGGGGTCTCCCGGTTGCTGTCGACGATGCCCTGGCCCACGGCGAAGAGCAGCACGCCGAGCAGCATCAGGGCCGACACGAGCAGCATGATGGCCGACAGACGGTCCACGACGAGCACGATGCCGAACGGTGGCTGCCAGCCGCCCACGTTCACCACGGCCGGGCCGTGCTGGTCGACGAGCACCAACAGGATGCTGCTGATCACGACGACCGCGGAGAGCGTGAGCACGCTCACGGCCACCTGGTAGCGGGAGCGGCGGCCGAGCGCGATGGCGAGGGCGGCACCGAGAAGCGGGATGGCGACGACGAGGGGCACGAGTACGTTCATCGGGTGCCGCCCTCGCGGTCGGTGTGCGCGGCGTCGCCGGCGGCGGGTGCGCGTTCGTCGGAGCGGTCGGTGGCGTCGGGGGCCGAGCTGTCGTCGTCGCTGCCGTCCTCGCTGGCGTCGAGCGACGCCTGCACGGCGGCCTCGTCGTCGCTCGACGATCGGAAGGTGAGTTCGGAGTCCTCGGTGGTGTCCGCCGCGTGCTCGTCGGTGAGGGTGTCGCCCTCGTCGCCGAGCTGGGCCAGCCACCAGGATCGGTAGATCAGGGCGAGCAGCAGGGCCGTGATACCGAAGTTGATCACGATGGCGGTGAGCATCAGCACCTGCGGCAGCGGGTCGACCATGGTGTCGTCCAGGGACGTGCCCGTGACGATCGGCGAACTGCCGGGCCGGCCGCTCATGATGAAGATCAGCAGGTTGGTGGCGTTGCCCACCAGCAGGAACCCGATCAGCACCCGGGTGAGGCTGCGTTCGAGCATGATGTAGATGCCCGCGGCGTACATCGCGGCCATGACGATCACGAGGGTCAGAGAGGCGCTCATCGGGTGCCTCCTGCCGGTGTGCCGTCGGTCGCCGTGTCGGCGGGCTGGGTGATCGGGGAGGTCTCAGGTCCGGTGCCCGGTGCCGGGGCCTCTGCGGATGTCCACTCGGACGAGGCGTCGAACCCCATCGCGTCACCGGCGTCGCTGGAGGCGTTGCCGATGGCGGGAACGGGCTGGTCCGGGTCGTCGTCGCCGGGCTCGTCCAGCTCGCTCTGCCGGTCGATCTCGCTGCCGAGGCTGCGCAGGATGTCCAGGCTCAGGCCGATCACGACGAGGTAGACCCCGATGTCGAAGATGCTGGAGGTGCCGAAGGAGAGGTGCCCGAGCAGCGGCACGTCGGCCTGGAAGTACGCGGACTCGAGCGGGGTGCCCGAGATGAAGATCGACCCGACGGCGGTTCCGACGGCGAGCAACACGCCGAGCCCGAGGATCTTGCCCGGGTCGATGGGCACGGCTTCGCCCAGTTCGTACCGGCCGCCGGCCAGGTACCGGGCCACGAGGGCCAGGCCGGCCAGGAGACCGCCGGCGAACCCTCCGCCGGGCAGGTTGTGGCCGGCGAAGAGCAGGTAGATCGACACGACGATCGCGGGGTGGAACAGGAGCCGGACGAGCACCTCGATGAGGATCGACCGGTTCTGGGCGGACTGCGTGCGCCCACCGAGCAGCCAGGACTGCCGGGTCACGGCATGCCCGGCGGAACTCGCGTGCGGGTCGGCCACGATGCGGCGGCGGTTCTTCGGCTCGCGACGCTTGCGGGATTCCCGCAGGCGCGGCATCTGCTCGCTGCGGCCGGAGACGAACAGCAGGCTGGCGACGCCGGTGGCCACGACGATGAGCACCGAGATCTCGCCCATGGTGTCCCAGGCACGGATGTCGACGAGCATGACGTTCACGATGTTGTTGCCGTGGCCCTCCACGACGGACAACCGGGCCAGGTCCTTGGCCATGTCGGGCCATTGGCGGGAGCCGAGCGCGATGACGGCGATGGTGCCCATGGTCAGGCCCACCAGGATGCCGATGAGGGCGCGCCGGCGGCGGTGCATGGGCCGGTTGTGCTGCGCGATGCGGCTGGGCAGGCGGCGCAGCACGAGCACCACCACCACGAGGGTGATCGACTCGACGAGGGCCTGGGTGAGCGCCAGGTCGGGGGCGCCGTGGAAGGCGAACAGGGCGACCAGCCCGTACCCGGTGACGCCGGCCAGCAGCACCGCGGTCATCCGCTGCCCGACCCGGGCGGCCATCACGGCGGCGATGATCATGACCAGGCCGATGATGACCTGGGCCGGGTAGTCCCAGAGCACCACGGCGTCGGGCCAGGTGCGGTTGACGAAGGAGACCGCGCCGAGGGCCAGCACGAACACCACGAGGATGGTCGAGAGGTACTGCGGCAGGCCGCCCCTCTGGGCGAGGTGGGTGGTGCGGGCGGCGATTCTGTCGACGAAGCGCACGGTGTGGCCGTAGCCGTGGCCGGCGTCGACCCAGGCGGGCACCGTGGCCTGCCACCGGGCCACGCGCTTGCGCTGCCAGAAGATGACGAGGCCGAGCGCCACGACCACGATGCTGAGGAACAGCGCCGGTTCGAAACCGTGCCAGAGCATGAGGTGCGCCTCACCCTCGCCGGGCATGGTGTCGGCGTATTGGGCGAGCACCGGGTCGAGCAGGAAGACGAACGGGCCGAGCACGATCGTGGCGACGGTGAGGATGCCGGGGGCCAGCATGAAATCCCACCGGCTGGAGTGCATCGGGGTATCGCTGATCGACGGGCGGGTGCCGAACGCGCCCCAGAAGAACTTGGCGCTGTAGGCGACCGTGAGCACGGACCCGATCGCGGTGCCGGCCAGGGCGATCCAGCCCCAGCCGTCGCCGGCCTGGCCGGCTTCGAGGAACGCGGTGAAGACGGATTCCTTGGCCACGAAGCCGAGCAGCGGCGGCAGCCCGGCCATCGACGCGACGGCGATGAGCGCGATTGCGGCCAGCGCCGGTTCGCGTCGGCCGATGCCGGAGAGCTTGCGCCAGTCGCGGGTGCCGGCGCGATGGTCGATGATGCCCACCACGAGGAAGAGGGTGGCCTTGTACAGCGCATGCGCGAGCAGCAACGCCACTCCGGCGAGGGCGGCATCACGGGTGCCGAAGCCCACGACAACCATGAGGAAGCCGAGTTGGCTGACGGTGCCGTAGGCGAGCATCAGCTTGATGTCGTGCTGGCGCAGCGACCGCCAGGCCCCCACGAGCATGGTCCACACGCCGATGGTCACCAGGACCGGAAGCCAGCCGGGTGAGTCGGCGTAGCCGGGCGCGAAGCGGGCGGTGAGGTAGATACCGGCCTTCACCATGGCGGCGGCGTGCAGGTAGGCGCTCACCGGGGTGGGTGCGGCCATTGCGGCGGGCAGCCAGAAGTGGAACGGGATGAGCGCGGACTTCGACAGGGCGCCGACGAGGATCAGCAGCACCGCCCAGATGGCGACCGGCGTGCCGGTGGGGTTCGCCACGATCGCGGCCAGCGAGGTGGTTCCGGCGTCGACGGAGATCATCACGACGCCGATCAGCATGACCAGGCCGCCGAAGGTGGTCACCAGAAGAGCCTGCAGGGCGGCACCGCGGCTCTCCCGCTTGGCGGTGTAGTGCCCGATCAGAAGGTACGAGAGCACGCTGGTGATTTCCCAGAACATGAACATGACCAGGATGTCGTCGGCGGTGACGAGCCCGTACATGGTGCCGGCGAAGGCCAGCAGCAGCGCGGCGAACCGGCCAAGGCTCGGCTCGTCGGCGTCGAAGTAGCGGGCGCAGTAGATGAGCACCAGGGCGCCGACACCGGTCACGACGAGAGCGAGCAGCCAGGCGAGCGCATCCACCCGGAAGGACAGGCTGATGCCCAGCGACGGGATCCACGGGATGCTCTCGGTGGCGGCTCCGCCGGCGGCGACGGTGCTGGTCTGGGTGAGGGTGTAGCCGAACGCGATCGCGGGCAGAACGGCGACCACATAAAAAACGCGCAACCCGAGCAGGCGGGTGAGCGTGGGAGTCAGCACGGAAACGAGCAGGAAAACCAGGAGGATTGTCGCCATGCGGCCTCCCGGCTCTCTATAAAAGAGTGTCGTCTCTACGGTCAGAGTGTCGGTATCCAGTGTACAGGAGTAGGCCTTTCGACCCTGACCATGCATTAGCCGTCGGCTAGGGTTGCCGCAACCCCCAGAACGGATGCGTCACGTGAGCACCAGCACCACCGGGCCGGATCGGCCGGAGAACGACGTCACCCCCACCGACCGCCCTGCGCACCACTCCGGGCACGACGAAACGCCGATGGAGCACATCGACGACGCGTTGAGTGTGCACGAGGACCAAGGCCTGCATAAGGGGCTCAAGGCCCGGCATGTACAGATGATCGCGATCGGTGGCGCCATCGGCACCGGGCTGTTCCTCGGTGCAGGCGGACGGCTCGCCAGCGCAGGTCCCGCCCTGGTGTTCGTGTATGCCATCTGCGGTTTCTTCGCGTTCCTCATCCTGCGGGCGCTTGGCGAGCTGGTGCTGCACCGGCCCACCTCTGGCTCCTTCGTCTCGTACGCTCGGGAGTTCTTCGGTGAGAAGACCGCGTTCGTCACCGGGTGGCTGTACTGGCTCAACTGGGCGATGACGGCCATCGTGGACGTGACGGCGGTGGCGCTGTACATGAACTTCTTCGGCCGCTATTGGGCGCCGTTCGGCGAGGTGCCGCAGTGGTTGTTCGCGCTGATCGCGCTGGCCGTGGTGATGAGCCTCAACCTGCTCTCCGTCAAGGTGTTCGGCGAGCTGGAGTTCTGGTTCGCGCTGATCAAGGTCGTCGCGATCGTGGTGTTCCTGCTGGTCGGCACCTGGATGGTCATCTTCGGCACCCCGGTGGAAGGAGCCGCCGTCGGCTTCTCGCTCATCCCCGACAACGGCGGCTGGCTGCCTAACGGTTTGCTGGCCTCGGTGCTCGTGGTGCAGGGCGTGGTCTTCGCCTACGCGTCGATCGAACTGATCGGTACCACCGCCGGCGAGACCGAGAACCCGGAAAAGGTGATGCCCAAGGCCATCAACACGGTCATCGTGCGCATCGCGGTGTTCTACGTCGGCTCGATCCTGCTGCTCTCACTGTTGTTGCCGTATACGGCATATGAGGCCGGAGTGAGCCCGTTCGTGACGTTCTTCGGCTCGATCGGCATCGACGGGGTCGATGTGATCATGAACCTTGTGGTGCTCACCGCCGCACTGTCGTCGCTGAATGCCGGACTGTATTCCACCGGGCGCATCCTCCGGTCCATGTCGCTGGCCGGGTCGGCGCCGCGCTTCGCCGGCAAGGTGAGCCGTAACGGGGTGCCGTTCGGCGGCATCCTGCTCACCGGTGTCGTCACGCTGCTCGGGGTGGCACTGAATGCTGTCGTACCTGACGAGGCGTTCGAGATCGTGCTGAACATGGCCGCGATCGGCATCATCAGCGCGTGGGGCATGATCGTGCTCTGCCAGATGCGGCTGCAGGCCTGGGCCAAGGCGGGCATCCTCACCCGGCCGGCGTTCCGGATGCCCGGCGCCCCGTTCACCGGCTACCTCACCCTGGCGTTCCTGGCCACGGTTCTCGTGCTGATGGCCTTCGACTGGCCGGTCGGCACGCTCACGATCAGTTCGCTGGGCCTGATCATCCCGGCGCTGGTGCTGGGCTGGTACGCCTGCCGCGGCCGCATCCTCGAGATCGCGGCGTCTCGTCCCCCGCTGCCGGCCCGCGGGGCATCCTCACGCCCCTAACTGGTCCCCGTCCGGACAAATGCGCCCGGCACGCCGGACGCAGTGGTCCGATTCGGCAACAGTCGTGGGGCGGTTGCTGTGCGGGTCAGAGCGCGCGGCGGCGGATGACGACGTCGCTGGCCAGCACGAGCGCCAGGGCGAGCACGATGATGCCCACGTAGACGAACGGCACGGAGCCCAGGCCCACCTGATCGAGCAGGAAGGCGCCCACGAACGCGCCCAGGCCGATGCCGACGTTGAACGCGGTGGTGTAGACGGCGCTGGCGGTGTCGCGGATGCGCACCGACGCGGTGTGCAGCAACCGGGTCTGCAGCAGCGGCGGGAAGGTGCCGAACGCGAGGCCCCAGACCAGGAAGGCGCCGATCGCCACGGGCAGCGTCTGGGTGAACAGCGCCAACACGGTGACGCTGACGACCGTCACCGACATCCCGAGCACCAGGCCCAGCTGCGGGCGCTTGCTGAATACGACGCCGCTGATGAACAGGCCGAGCGCGCCGGCGATGCCGTACGCGAACAGGAGCGGGGCGACGGCGTCGCTGCCCACACCGAGGGTGTCGCTGAGGAACGGCGCGATGTAGGTGTAGAAGGTGTAGTGGCCGATCATCGTGAGCGCGGTGATCACGCAGACCAGCGCGACCGGGCCGATGGTGGGGTCGCGTGGCAGCTTGGCCACCGTGATGGTTCCGGTCGCCGTCGTGACGGACTCGGTGCGCTTGCCGGTGTAGTGCTCGACCTTGGGCAGGAACCGCCAGATCACCACGGCGCCCACGAGCATCAGCCCGGCGAGCACGATGAACGAGAGCCGCCAGCCGAGCAGGTGGCCGAGGAAGGTGCCAAGCGGCACACCGAACACGAACGCGAGGGTGCCGCCGGCGATGGTGATCGACACGGCCCTGGCGATCTGATCCTTAGGCACGAGGTGCGCGGAGTAGGCGCCCACGACGCCCCAGAACAGGCCGTGCGCCAGTCCGCCGATCACCCGGGAGATGACGACGAAGGTGTAGTCGGGCGCGATGGCGGTGAGCACGTTGCTCAACGCGAACACGATGAGCACGAGAACGATCAGGCCGTGGCGAGGCATCCGTCGGGTCAGGAGCGCCAGCGGCGTGCTGGTGAGCACGACCGTGAACGCGAACCAGGACACGAGCAGGCCCACGTCGGACTGGCTGACCCCGAGCGAGGTGCTCATTTCGGGCAGCAGGCCGGTGGGCAGCATCTCGGAGGTGACCGAGAGGAAGACGGCGGCGGAGAGGGCGATCAGGCCGATCCACGGGAAGGCTCCGGTGGGGGCCTTCTGGTCGGGGCGGGGCATACCGGTGGACGGCAGCGAGATGGGCGCAGTAAATGACATGGGTGCTGTGGCTCACAGACAGGTTCCGCTTGCCCTCGGCTCCGGCGGCTGTCACGGCCGGGCTGAGCGGGTTCTTCAAGCGGTGCGCGCCGACGTGCGCGCCCGGGGCCAAGCGTGTTCCGCCGGCCGTGAACCAGCCTAGCCGGATATCTCGTCGGCGCGTTGTTTCCGGTGCACGGTGTGGCTCGGTGACCTCAGGCGGCGGCGCGGGCCCCGGCGGCGTACCAGTCCCGGGTGTTCTGCACGTCGACGGCGAGCTGGTCGACGAGGGCGGGCGTGTCGACGAAGGCCACCTCCGCGCGCAGGAACAGCCGTAGCTCCACGGACAGTTCCTGGCCGTAGAGGTCGCCGGCGAAGTCGAGCAGGTGTGCTTCGAGCAGCGGATGCCCGGCGTCGCCGTAGTAGGTGGGCCGGGTGCCCACCGACACGGCCGCGAGCACGCCGTCGCCCGGCAGCCCCGCGCCGTGCACGATGGCGGCCCAGATGCCGGTGTGCGCCATCAAGTCGGGCACCTCGATGTTCGCGGTGGGGAAGCCGATCACCCGGCCCCAGGCGTTGCCGTGGATGACGGTTCCGGTGATGGTCGTCGGCCGAGTATCGAGCGCCCGCAGGGTTCCTTCGGTCATCGTGTGTCTACCTTCCGCTTCGCGTCATTCCTGGGTACCTCGGCAGTGTGGCTGCCTGGTGTCTATCTCAGCATCCGGGAGTTTCGTCGCTGCAACCACTACGTTGCCGGATTATTGCGCCGCTTTACGTGCTCTCCCGGCCGCTGAATCCCGGCCTGCACTCGGGGATAACGCGCTGGCATCCGGCGCATTCCCGAGCATCGGTTCCGGGTCGCTGCCGGATGCGCCGCCGAGCGGGGCCACCACGCCGGGTAATCTGGTGCGATGAACCCCAGCCTGCCGCCCGCGCACCATCACCACTTGGTCGTCACCCTCGTCTGCCCCGACCAGCCGGGCATCGTGCACGACGTCAGCGGCGCCATCGTGGGCGCCCGCGGCAACATCACCGAGAGCCAGCAGTTCTCCAGCGCCGACACCGGCCGGTTCTTCATCCGCCTGCAGGTGGAATCCCCGGCGGACCGCGCCGAGATGCAGGCCGCACTCGCGCCCGTGGTGGAGAAGTACGGCATGGCGTCGGTGATCGACGTCGTCGGCCGGCCGCTGCGCACCCTGGTGCTCGCGTCTACCGCCGGGCACTGCGTCAACGACCTGCTCTTCCGTCAGCGCGGCGGCCAGCTGCCCGTGGAGGTGCCCCTGGTGCTCAGCAACCACGGCACCCTGCGCGACCTGGTCGGCTTCTACGGGGTGCCGTTCGAGTCGCTGCCGATCACGGATGCGGCGAGCAAGGCCGCCTTCGAGGCCCGCGTCGTCGAGGCCGTCGAGGAGTTCGACATCGAACTGGTGGTACTTGCCCGCTACATGCAGATCCTCTCCCCCGAACTCTGCGCGTACCTCGAGGGCCGCGCCATCAACATCCACCACTCGTTCCTGCCCGGCTTCAAGGGCGCCAACCCCTACAAGCAGGCGCACGCCCGCGGGGTGAAGCTCATCGGCGCCACGGCGCACTTCGTCACCAGCGAGCTCGACGAGGGCCCGATCGTCGAGCAGAACGTCGTGCGGGTGGACCACTCCCGCACGCCCGCCGAGCTCGTCGCGATCGGTCAGGACGAGGAGAGTCGCACGCTCACCCAGGCCGTGAAGTGGTTCGCCGAGAACCGGGTGCTGCTCGACGGAGTGCGCACCATCATCTTCAAGTAGCCGCGCCGGTAGGATTGGCGGGTGAACGACACCCGCCCCACCCCCGCCGTCGGCGTCAACGACGTCCTGCGTTTTGTGCTCGAACTCTTTGCCTTCGTGAGCCTGGCGCTCTGGGGGTTCCTGGCCTGGCCGCTGCCGTGGCCGGGCATCCTGTTCGGCATTCTCGCGCCGGCGTTCGCGATCCTGGTCTGGGCGTTGTTCCGGTCGCCGAAGGCCGTGTTCCGGCTCGACCCGTTCGGCAAGGCGATCGTGGAGATCTTCGTGTTCGGTGCCGCCGCCCTCGCCTGGTGGGACCTCGGCCAGCCGGTCGTGGCCGGCGTTTTCGCCGTCGTCGCCACCGTCAGCGGCGTCATCTCAGGCCGCAAGGAACTCGGCGCCTGAGCGTTACTGCAGCGCGCCGATGATGGCGCCCATCGCGGTGAAGGACACCACGTTGTACGACCCGTTGATCAAGAACAGCACCGGGCTTCTCCGCTCGAAGAGGTAGTTCACGCCGGAGGCGCAGGCCACGAACGTCGCGCCCGCGGCGAACCCGGCGAACACCCCGAAGGCCAGCCCGTTCGAGCCGATGAACGCGGCCAGGCTGAGCGCCATCACGAGCGCCAGGATCAGCGACCCGAGGAACACCCGGGCGGTGCCGGTCTTCAGCTGGTCGTCCGTGACACCCGCGGCCCGCTGCCAGGGCCGGGCGAAAAGCAGCGAGTACCAGAGCCCGCCGATGACGAAGGACGAGATCGCGGCCAGCGCGACCGCCAGCCAGTTGAGTGAGACATCCATGAGAGCTCCCGGGAGTGGTCGTCCCGGCCGGTCCGGGACACTGTCACGCTAGGCCTCACGGCTCGCGGGGTCTTGGAGAATTCCGGCACTCCGTCCAGCTCCGCCAGCGGCACGAAGGCGGCGTACTCGGGACCGTAGCGGGCGACGATGTCGAGGTACCGGGTGGGCGAAAGACCCGTGAACGCGCGGAACACCCGAATGAAGTGGGGCTGGTCGTAGTATCCGGAGGTGGCCACCAGCTCGGCCCAGCTCGGCATCGGCCCCTGCAGCGGCAGGGTATCGATGAACTGGCGGAACCGCACGATATCGGCGTAGGTCTTGGGTGTCACCCCGCACCAGGTGCGGAACTCGTCGATCAGCCGGTGGTGGCTGGTGCCGGCGGCCGCCGCAATCAGCGGGATGGGCGCATCCGGGTCCTTCTGGATGCCGGCCCAGGCCCGCAGCACCGCCGGCGGCGCCGCCCGGTTTCGCGTCTCTGCCCGCAGGGGTCAGAGAGGTTCACGATCAGATGCAGAGCAGGCTGGGGGAAAATCCGCTCGTAGCGCTCCTCGGCCGGCTGCTCGAGGTACCAGAGCCGCTGCACATCGGGCGCCAGGTCGGCCGGGACGGGCACCTCGAGGTAGGCCATGCCCCCACCGTAGGACCGACCGGGGCCGAGGACCACTCCTCCCCCGTCCGAACCGGGGCGCCAGGCGGCTTAGCGGTCGAGGGGATCGGCGGCCGCTGGCGCGGGCGGCTCCGGGGCGGGCTGCGCGGGCAGGCCGCCGGGCATCCGCAGCGCATAGAGCGACGTGGCGACGAACAGCAGGCCACCGAGCAGGAACGCGGCCGGGTACGACACTGTGTCGGCGAGCAGGCCGGCCACGAGTGGGCCGACGATGGCGCCGAAGTCGGAGAACATCGAGAAGATCGCGACCGGGCGCCCGCCCGCGCTGCCGGCGGCGTCGCCGACGGATGCGGCCGGCGCGGTGCCCATGAACGCCGCGGCGACCCCGTAGACGCAGAGCAGCACGGTGAGCAGCACGATGTTCGGGGCGAACGGGATGGCCGTGATCGTCACAGCCGCCACGAGGAACGCCCCGATGATGGCGGGTTTGCGGCCCACGGTGTCGACGAACCGGGACGCCGGCGCCAACGCGAGGGTCTGCGCGACGGCCGCGATCGCGAAGGCGATGCCGGTCCAAGCGCTGGGGCCCTTGAGCACCTCCACGACGAGAACCGGCACGAGCGCGCCGCGCACGCCGAACGACGACCAGCCCTGGGAGAAGTTGGCCAGGCAGGCGGCCCGGAACCGGGGGTCGCGCAGCACCGTGCGGAGCGGCAGCAAGGGCGCGGCAGCACCGGTGCCGCCGGCGGCGACGCGAGTGGCCGGCTGCAACAGCACGAGGCCGATCACGCCGGCGACGGCGAGGGTGCCGGCGTAGAAGAAGAACGGGGCGGTGAGCGAGATGGTGGCGAGCAGGCCACCGAGGGCGGGCCCGGCCATGCCGCCGATGAGGAAGCCGCCCTGGTAGAAGCCGACGGCGCGGCCACGGATGCCCGGGGCGGTGGTGCGCAGCAGCAGCGTCATGGCGGCGACGGTGAACATCGCCGAACCGATGCCGCCAGCGCCGCGCAGCAGCAACAGCTGCGGGTAGCTGCCGGCGATGCCGACCAGGCCGCTGGATACGGCGACGATGCCGATGCCCACGGCCAGGATGGTGCGTTCCCCGGCCCAGTCGATGAGCTTGCCGCAGACGGGGCTGGCGACGAAGCGCATCAGGGCGAACGCCGACACCACGGCGCCGATCTCGAGGTTGCCCACGCCGAAGCTCTTCACGTAGACCGGCAGCACCGGCACGACCACGCCGAAGCCCACCATCACGAAGAACGCGATGACGCCGAGCACGTACACGTCACGGCCGAGCCGGGGTTCGTTCGCCGTGCGGCTGGGGGTGGAGCCGAACGGAAAACGGATGCGTCGCATCCCTCCAGATTAGGCCGTCAGCGGCCCGGCCCCGGCCGCCGGGCGGCGGCGGCTCAGCGGGTGGGCACCGGCTGGGCTGCCGTCTGCACCCGCGCGGCCGCACGGCGGGCGCGCACGTCCCGGCGCCCGCCGATGGCGCGCAGGGCGTTGAGGATCGTGGCGAGGTCGACCAGCTCCTGCAGCAGCGCCCCGATGGTGGCGGGGATCAGCCCGAACGCGGCCACCACCATGAGTCCGAGGCTCATCGCCATGCCCAGCCAGATGCTCTGCAGGGCGATGCGCACAGTGTCCCGGCCGATGCTGACCGCCCGCGCGGCGCGGGACAGGTCGTCGAGCAGGATCACCGCATCCGCCGACTCGCTCGCCGCGGTGGACCCCTTGGCACCCATCGCAATGCCCACATCGGCCACGGCCAGCACCGGGGCGTCGTTGACGCCGTCGCCCACCATGATCACGGGCCGCTCACGGATGGCGCGCACCGCGTCGACCTTGTCGACCGGCAGGCAATCCGCGCGCACCCGGGTGATGCCCACGAGCCGGGCGATGTGGTTGGCCGTGGGGCGGGCGTCGCCGGTGAGCATGACCGACTCGTGCACGCCGAGCCGGTCGAGGGCCTGCACGGTGGCCCGAGCGTTGTCGCGCACCTGGTCGCTGGCGACCACGCTGCCGGCGAACCGGCCGTCGACGGCGACGTAGATGGCCAGTTCGCCGCCGGCGAGGTCGGCCGGGTAGGCGTCGGGGGCGTGCTCGGCCACGAACGACAGCTTGCCCACGACGACCTCGCGGCCGTCGAATCGGGCGGTCACACCGTGCGCGGGCACCTCGGTGGCGGAGTCGGTGCGGAGCAGGGTGAGGTCGCGCTTGTCGGCGGCCGCGATCACGGAGGCGGCGAGCACGTGCGACGAGTACTGCTCGGCCGATGCCGCCAGGGTGAGCAGCTGGTCGGCGCTGAACGGGGCTTCTGGGGCCACCCGGGCGATGGTGGGCGCGCCGTAGGTGAGGGTGCCGGTCTTGTCGAACACCACCGTGCGGGCGCGGGCGAGCTTCTCGAGCACTCCCCCGCCCTTGACGATGATGCCGTTGCGGGCCGCGCGGCTCATGCCGCCCATGAACGCCACCGGCGCCGCGAGCAGCAGCGGGCAGGGGGTGGCGACCACGAGCACCTCGGCGAACCGCACCGGGTCACCGGAGACTACCCAGGCGATCCCACCGATGAGCAACGACACGGCCGTGAACGGCACCGCGTAGCGGTCGGCGAGCCGCACCACTGGGGCCTTGCTCGCCGCGGCCTCGGCTACCAGCGCCACGATCTGCTGGTACTGGCTGTCCGCGGCGAGCGCCGTGGCCCGCACGGTGGCGGCGGCCTGCCCGTTGATCGAGCCGCTGAGCACCGGGTCGCCGGTGCGGCGCTCAACGGGCAGGCTCTCCCCGGTGAGCGACGACTCGTCGAACGCGGCGGATGCGGAGACCAGTTCGGCGTCCACCGGCACGATCTCGGCGGGCCGCACCAGCAGCACGTCGCCGATCTGCACCAGGGTGGCGGGCACGTCCTCCACGTCGGAGGAGCCGTCGCGCAGCAGGTGCGCGATCTGCGGGGCCCGTTCGAGCAGGGCGTTGAGCTCCCGCTGGGCCCGGCCGGCCGCGTACTCCTCGAGGGCGGCGCCGCCGGAGAGCATCAGCACGATCACCAGGGTGGCCACGTACTCGCCCACCAGGATGGTGGCGATGATGGCCATGATCGCCAGGAGGTCCACACCGAACGCACCCTGGCGCATCCGCCGGATCATGCCGACGGCCTCGATGCCGGCCACGACGAGGCCGAGACCTGAGTACAGCCATTGCACGGCCACGGGCAGGCCGAGGGCCCAGAGCGGCAGCCCGAGCAGGCCGACAAGGATGGCTGCCGCGACAACCGGGTACCGGCGGAATGCTCCAGCGAGCGTGGACATGGCTCCATTGTCGTCTCGGATGCGCGTGCGCACCAGCAAGGAGAGGCTGCCCTTGTGGCCACATCCCTTCCCAACTGGTCCCGAAACGGACATCTGCGTCCGGCGCACCGGACGCAGATGTCCGCGCGGGCAACAGTTAGGCGCAGAGAAGGCCCCGCCGGATCGGCGGGGCCTTCGTCATGCAACGGTGGCGGGTTACGCCAGGCGGGTCTGCAGGTTGTCGCTGATCGCGGCGAGGAATTCCTCGGTGGTGAGGTAGCCCTGGTCCGGGCCCACGAGCAGGGCGAGGTCCTTGGTCATCTTGCCGCTCTCGACGGTCTTCACGACAACATCCTCGAGGGTGTGCGCGAACTCGGCCAGCGCCGGGTTCTCGTCGAGCTTGGCGCGGTGCGACAGGCCACGCGTCCAGGCGTAGATCGACGCGATCGGGTTGGTCGAGGTGGGCTTGCCCTGCTGGTGCTGGCGGTAGTGCCGGGTAACGGTACCGTGCGCGGCCTCGGCCTCGACGACGCTGCCGTCGGGGGTGGAGAGCACGCTGGTCATCAGCCCGAGCGAGCCGAAGCCCTGTGCCACGGTGTCGGACTGCACGTCGCCGTCGTAGTTCTTGCAGGCCCAGACGTAGCCGCCCTCCCACTTCATGGCGGAGGCGACCATGTCGTCGATCAGACGGTGCTCGTAGGTGAGGCCTGCGGCCTCGAAGCGGTCCTTGAACTCGGTGTCGAAGATCTCCTGGAAGATGTCCTTGAAGCGGCCGTCGTACGCCTTGAGGATGGTGTTCTTGGTCGACAGGTAGACCGGGTAGTTGCGCTCGAGGCCGTAGTTGAGCGACGCGCGGGCGAAGTCGATGATCGACTTGTCGAGGTTGTACATGCCCATGGCCACGCCGCTGCCGGGAGCCTGGAAGACCTCGAACTCCTGCGGCGTGCCGCCGTCCTTCGGGGTGAAGGTCATGGTGAGGGTGCCTTCGCCCTCGAAGCGGAAGTTCGTGGCGCGGTACTGGTCGCCGAACGCGTGGCGGCCGATGATGATGGGCTTGTTCCAGCCCGGCACCAGGCGCGGGATGTTCGAGATGATGATCGGCTCACGGAAGATGGTGCCACCGAGGATGTTGCGGATCGTGCCGTTGGGCGAGGCCCACATCTTCTTCAGGCCGAACTCCTCGACGCGTGCCTCGTCGGGGGTGATGGTGGCGCACTTGACACCGACACCGTGCTTCTGGATGGCGTGGGCCGCGTCGACCGTGATCTGGTCGTCGGTCTCGTCACGCTTCTGGATCGACAGGTCGTAGTACTCGAGGTCGATGTCGAGGTACGGGTGGATGAGGGAGTCCTTGATGGCCTGCCAGATGATGCGGGTCATCTCGTCCCCGTCGAGTTCGACGACTGTACCTGCAACCTTGATCTTCGACAATGGATTCTCCTCAGTGAGTCGGGGCGTGGTGGCCGTGAACAATCCTAGCCGAGCGCGGTAACTATCTTGACATCGAGAGAGTTGACCGGTCGGAGCCGGCGCCGGGACCAGGTCCCCCACAAACCCGACTATCAGCCGTCGCGACCGGACGATACCCTAGGTGCATGCCTGAACTCCGACTGGAAGAACTGTCCGCACGCAACATCGTCGCGGCCAACAACCTGAGCCTCAAGCCCGGTCAGGAGCAATTCATCGCGCCCGTCTCCTACTCGGTGGCGGCATCCGTGATCAACCCCAATACGGCGTGGCAGCGGGTGGTGTTGCTCGACGGCGAGGTCGCCGGCTTCATCCACGGCAACTTCGACCCCGAATCGCCCCAGGAAGAATTCCGCGCCTGCATCTGGCGCATCAACGTCGACGCAGAGGCGCAGGGCATGGGCGTGGGTAAGTTCGCCGCCGAAGCCCTCGCCGAAGAAGCCCGCCACCGCGGCTTCGACCGCATCACGGTGATCTGGGAACCCGGCGAGGAAGGCCCGGAGGCCTTCTTCCACCGCATCGGCTTCGTCGACATCGGCGAGACCCAGTTCGGCGAGGTCATCGGCGCCCTCACGCTCTAAGCCTGCACACCTCAGCCAGTGCGCCTGAATCCAGCCACCCCGTTCGTGGCGGCCGTGCTCGAGATCGTGGACTCCATCCCGCCCGGCCATGTGATGACCTACGGCGATGTGGCCGCCACCCTCGGTTCCCGCGCCGCCCGGGTGGTGGGTCAGACGATGGCGCAGTTCGGGGCGGATGCGCCGTGGTGGCGGGTGATCCGCGCGAGCGGGCATCCGCCGGTCGGGCACGAGGACCGGGCCTTGGAGCACTACCGGGCCGAGCACACCCCATTGCTCACCGCGACCGCACCGGATGCGGCCTACCGGGTGGATCTCAGCCGAGCCCGCTGGCGCCCGTGACCGGGTCGACCGGGGCCAGCTCCAGTCGGGCCTGCCAGTCGGCGACCTGCAGCGGCTGGTCGATACCGAGCACCGCGACAGGAACTGAACCGCGCCGGTAGACCGCGACCAGGTCGCCGGTGGAAGGGCTGCCCGCTTCGACGGTGACGTCCTCGCCGCCGCGCAGCCGGCCGGCGAACTGCACCTGAGCGCCGCCCTGTTCCGAGGTCACCCGGGCGGGCGTCAGCGCCTCCGCCGGGTCGACCCCGAGGAGCGCGGCCATGGCGATGCCCGGCCGGTCGCGGGTGTCGCTCCAGTGCGGGATGCGCCGGTGCAGACCGGTGACAGGGTCGAACCAGGCCGCGCAGTCCCCGACGGCAACGACGCCGGGCACGGCGGTGGCGCCCGCCTCGTCGCAGACCACGCCGCCGCGCAGGTCGAGCCCGGCCTCGCCGAGCCACCCCGCGAGCGGAACCGAACCGATGTCGAGCAGCACCACGTCGGCGCCGATCTCCTCTCCCGTGGTCAGCCGCACCCCGGACACCCAGCCGGGTCCGATCAGCTCGGCCACCCGCAGGTCGGTGCGCACGGTGATGCCCCGCCGGGAGTGCAGCCGGTAGACGGCGTCGGCGACGGCTCCGCCGAATGCTGTGCACAGCGCATCCGTGGTACTGCCGAGCACCGTGACCTGCAGGCCCAGGTCGCGGGCGGTGGATGCCACCTCGAGGCCGACGATGCCGGAGCCGACCACGATCATGCGGGCGCCGGGCAGGAGTTCCTCGCGGAGCGCGAGGGCGTCCTCGACGGTGCGGAGGGTGTGCACTCCGCGGGGCATCGGGTGGAAGCGGCGCGCGGAGGACCCCGTGGCGATCACCACGGCATCCGACTCGAGGGTACGGCCGTTGGCCAGGGTCACCCGGTGCGCGGCCGCGTCGAGGGCCACGGCGGGCACGCCGAGTCGCCATTCGGCGCCGAGGTCTTCGCTGGGGGCCTCGAGAGCCAGCTCCCCGATGGTGGTCTCTCCGGTGAGGAAGCCCCGGCCCAACGGCGGGCGGTCGTAGGGGCGGTGGCGTTCGGCGCCGACGATCGTGAGGTGTCCGGTGTAGCCGTGGGCGCGCAAGGCGGCTGCGCTTGCGTGCCCCACCACCCCCGCGCCCACGATGGTGACTGACTGCATGCTGGGTGATCCCCCGATCAGACAGGCGCGCCACCGGCTGGGGTGACGGCTCGAGGACCGAGCTGACTCGGTCCTGGGCGGTTGTGTGGTGTTCTCTGGGTTCAGATTCGCGGCCCCGCCTAGGCGTGTCAAGCGTGTCGGGCGGGTTCTCGGCCAGTGGTTCGAAGGCTTTGACATGCCCGAAACACGGCCGACTCAAACCCCCGCCCACACCCCCCGCGAACTGGGACTCCAGCCTGAAAATCCGGGATTCTCGGGGCTTAGCTCGCAGGTCGCGGCGGGTGTATCGTGCCTGCATGAATGCGGCCGACGATCACGCCCAGGCACACCCGCTGGAGGCCCCGGAAGGAGCCGCGGTGGGCCGCGGGGCCGACACGCCGCCGCGACCCCGGCCGGCCGGCGCCGAACCCGCCGACCCGGTGACCTCCAACCCGGAGCACTACCAGGTGCTGTTCGAGAACGACCGGGTGCGGGTGCTCGAGTACCGCGACGACCCGGGCGCGAAGACCACGCCGCACCGGCATCCGGACAGCGTCATGGTCACCCTGAGCGACTTCAGCCGCCGGCTCTCGCTGGGCGACCGGGTCTTCGATACGGTTCTGGATGCCGGCGAGGCGCGCTGGCTGCCCGCCCAGGTGCACTCGGGCGAGAACACCGGCGCATCGCCCACCCATGCGATCTTCGTCGAGCTGAAGGGCGATCCTCTCGCGGACCCCACCGCCCCGCCTCCGCTGGGCCCGTCCTAGCCCGCGAACCGTGACCCAAGCCCCAAAAAACCTCGGGTTTTCGGTGCCTGAGTCACAGTTCGCGGGAGGGTCAGACGAGGGACTCGCGCCAGGCGGCGTGCAGCTTGGAGAACCGGCCGGTGCCCGAGATGAGCATGTCGGGGGTGCCGTCCTCCACGATGATGCCGTTCTCCATGACGAGCACCCGGTCGGCGATCGCCACCGTCGACAGCCGGTGCGCGATGATCACCGCAGTGCGGTCGCTGAGCAGCGTCTGCAGGGCCTCCTGCACGAGCCGTTCGCTGGGGATGTCCAGCGACGAGGTGGCCTCGTCGAGGATCAGCACCGCCGGGTCGGCCAGGAACGCCCGCGCGAACGAGATCAGCTGACGCTGCCCGGCCGAGACCCGGCCACCGCGCTTGTTGACGTCGGTGTCGTACCCGCCGGGCAGGCCCACGATGAAGTCGTGCGCGCCCACGGCCTGCGCCGCCGCCTCGATCTCCGCCCGGGTGGCCCCTGGCTTGCCGATCGCGATGTTGTCGGCGACGCTCCCGCTGAACAGGTACGCCTCCTGGGTCACCATCACGATGGCCCGGCGCAGGTCCTTGGGGTGCAGGTCGCGCAGGTCCACGCCGTCCAGCAGCACCCGGCCGTCGGACGGGTCGTAGAACCGGGAGATCAGTTTGGCCAGCGTCGACTTGCCCGCACCTGTGGAGCCGACGAGGGCGATGGTCTGCCCCGGCTCCAGGGTGAGGTCGAAGTGCGGCAGGATGACCCGGTCCGCCTGGTACTCGAACTGCACGTTCTCGAACCGCACGGCTCCGGTTGACGTCCACAGGTCCACCGGCTTGATCGGGTCGGGCACCCCGGGCTGCTCTTCGAGCACCCCGGAGATCTTCTCCAGCGCCGCGGCGGCCGACTGGTAGGAGTTGTAGAACATCGCCATCTCCTCCATCGGGTCGAAGAACCGGCGGGTGTACAGCAGCGCGGCCAGCAGCGCTCCGATGGCCAGCTGCCCGTCGGCGACGCGGAAGCCGCCGACCAGCAGCACCACGGCGACGGTGACGTTGCCGATCAGGATCAGCCCGGGGTCGAACACCCCGAACAGCTGGATCACCCGGGCGTTGACCAGCCGGTATGCCTCGACGAGCTTGCCGAAGACCCGTTCGTTCCGCGGTTCGGTACGAAACGCCTTGACGGCACGGATGCCCGTCATTGTCTCGACGAACTGCACGATCAGGCTCGCCGACGCGGTGCGCGACCGGCGGAACAGGTGCTGCGAGCGCACCTGGAACCAGCGGGTGAGCGCGAGCAGCGGCACCAGCGCGACGAGCAGCACGAGCCCGCTCACACCGTCGAGGGTGACCAGCGCGATGGCGGTGAACACCATGTAGAGCAGGCCCTGCACGAGCTGGTTGATGCCGGAGTCGAGGAGTTCGCGGATCGCGTCCAGGTCGCTGGTCTGCCGGGAGATGATGCGCCCGGAGGTGTACGACTCGTGGAACTCGAGGCTGAGCCGTTGGGTCTGCAGGAAGACACGCTTGCGCAGGTCGATGAGCACGGCCTGGCTGATGCGCGCGGAGAGCACGGTGTACCAGGCGATCAGCAGGGCGCCGGTGACACCGGTGACCAGGTAGACCGCGCCGGTCGCCGCCAGCGGCATCCAGTCCTGGTTGAGCAGGGCGGGCAGGCCCTTGTCGATGCCGTAGGCGATCAGGGCCGGGCCGGCGACCTGCGCGGCCGTGGAGACGACCACGACGAGCATCGCCACGACCACCGACCAGCGCACCGGGAACAGCAGCGAGCCGAGCAGGCGCAGCGAACGACGGCGGATCTGGCCGCTTTCCGCTTTGGTGTAGTCGAGGCGTTCTTCGCCTTCGACGCCGGTGACGCTCACAGCGATTCTCCCGTTCGGTTGGACTCTCGTCGTTCTTCGTCTTCCAGGCTGGAGATGACGAACTTGTAGTGCGGGCTCGAGGCCAGCAGTTCGGAGTGCCGGCCGACCGCGGTGACCCGGCCGTCCTCCAGCAGCGCCACCCGATCGGCGAGCATCACAGTGGACGGGCGGTGCGCCACGATCAGCGCCGTGGTCTTCACCAGCACCCGGCGCAGGGCGGCTTCCACGAGCGACTCGGTGTTCACGTCGAGGGCCGAGAGCGGGTCGTCGAGCACGAGCACGGCGGGCGCCGCGGCGACGGCGCGGGCCAGCGCCACGCGCTGCCGCTGCCCGCCGGACAGGCTCATGCCCTCCTCGCCGACGAGGGTGTCGACCCCGTCGGGCAGGTCGTGCACAAAACCGGCCTGGGCGATGTCCAGCGCCTCGGCGAGCACAGCGTCGGCCTCCGGGCTCCGCTCCGCGAACTCCGGGCGCCCGAGCAGCACGTTCTCCCGCACGGATGCCGAGAACAGCGTCGCGTCCTCGAATGCCATCGCGATGTGCCGGCGCAGCTCCTCCCGGCGAAGGGCGCGCACGTCGACCCCGTCGAGTGTCACCGAGCCATCCGTCACGTCGTACAGCCGGGTGGTGAGCGCCGTCAGGGTGGACTTGCCGGAGCCGGTGAGCCCGACCAACGCCATGGTCTCGCCGGGTTCGAGCACCAGGTCGACCCCGTCGAGCAGGTCGGGAAAGCGCTCCGGGGAGTCGGCGTAGCGGAAGTGCACGTTCTCGAACGCCAGCCGGCCTCGCGGGGCGGTGATGGTGACCGGGCGGGGCGGGTCGGTGATGGTGTTCGGGGTGTCGAGGATGTCGAAGAACCGGTCGGTGGCGGTGCGGGTGTCGAACGTCATCGACAGCAGGAACCCGATCGACTCCACGGGGAAGCGCAGCACGGTGGCGGTGGCGAAGAAGGCCACCAGTTCACCGACGCTGAGCTGGCCCTGGCTGGTGAGCCAGACGCCGGAGACCAGGCAGAGCGCGAACGCCACATCGGGAACGAGCAGCAGCCACAGCCAGATGCCGGCGATGGCACGGGCCTTCTCGATCTCGGTGCCGCGCAGTTCCTCCGCCTGGTTGGCGAAGCTCTTGAGCGCAAAGCTGCCCCGGCCGAACGCCTTCAGCACCCGGATGCCGTGCACCGACTCCTCCACGGCGGTCGCGAGGTCGCCGGACTGGTCCTGGCTGCGCCGGGCGATCACGGAGTACTTCTCCTCGAAGACGTAGCCGTAGATCCAGATCGGGATCGAACAGACCAGGAAGATCAGGCCGAGGATCCAATTCATCGAGACGAGGATCACGACGCCGGCGAGGATGGTGAGGAAGTTCACCACGAGCAGCACCAGACCGAACGAGATCCAGCGGCGGATCATGTTGAGGTCGCTGATGGCGCGCGAGAGCAGCTGCCCGCTCGGCCAGCGGTCGTGGAACGTCACGGGCAGGTCCTGCAGCCGGGCGTAGAGGGCGTTGCGCATCCGGGATTCGATGTGGGTGCCGGGCACCAGCACAAACCAGCGGCGCAGCGCGATCATCACGGCCTCGAGCACGCCGAGAGCCAGCACCGTGAGCACGGCGGGCCAGATCGGGGCGGTGTCGCCCTGGCTGAGAGCGCCGTCGACGAGCTGCTGCAGCACCTGCGGGATGGCCAGGGCCACGAGCGAGGCGAGCAGCGCGGACAGCATGCCCAGCCCGATGCGCGGCAGCGCGGGCTTGGCGAACGGGTACAGCCGCAGCAGCGTGCGGAGGGTGTTGGGTCGGGCGGCCGGCGTGGGCACGACGTGGGGCGGATGCTGTTCTGCAGTGGAGGTCATGAGTCGTTCCTGCTAAACCCGCGCAATTCTGGCGTCGAGCGGGGTGGATGATGCGTGCTGAGTCGGTGCGGGGGCCGTGGCGAAGCCGACGGTGGTGCCCGTGCTGGCGCGGGGGTGCCGCGTCCGAGAGGAGAAGCGGGCGGTGAAGCCCGCGATAGATGAGTGCCCGCGGAGGCGGGCAGCTTCGGTGCGGCCGGACTCCTAGGCGGAGGCGAGTCGGAGCGCCGGGACGAAGGCAGCGCCGGTCGCAATCGTTGCGTACCTGATGCGGGCTGTCTTGGTCATGTCGGCCTCCTGAGCGCGTCTGTTCATCGTCTTGTGCCCCCCTGTTCAGGCAGCCTTTCAGGATACGGCCCCGGGCGCGCCGGGCGCAAGAGTGAATTTCGGCCGGCGCCTCGTCCGACCGCGGATGCGGGCGCGAGGCCGGGCGCATCCGTGCCGGACCAGGTCAGCGCACCCGCACGCTCAGGCAGGTGACGCAGCCCTCGAGCTTCTCGAACTCGGTGATGTCGACGGTCACCGTGCGGTATCCGAGCCCGGTGAGCAGCTCGGCGGTCTGTGGGGCCGCCGCGGACATCAGCAGGGTGTTCTCGTCGAGGATCACGACGGCGGTGCCCTCTGCCTCCGGCACCGGCAGGAACTTCGCGAACAGACCCGAGTCGTCCACGAGCGGCGGGTAGCCGATGATGGTGCCGTCCGGCAGCGCGGTGATCGCGGTCTTGAGGTGCAGGGCGCGGGTCACGGGGACCGGCACGACGGTGTAGCCGAGCGGTTCCACGATGGCGGCGAGCTGCGCGGCGCCTTCGGCGTTGGTGCGGAGGCTCTGGCCGACGTACACGGTGCGGCCAACCTTGAGCACGTCGCCGCCGTCGAGGGTGCCGGGCGATTCGCCCCGGTGCACGGTGAGGCCGAGGTCGCGTACGGCGGCTTCAGCGGCGGCGGTCTCGCCGCGCCGGCTGGGCGCTCCCGGGCTGGCGATCACGGCGGTTCGCCCGAAGAGGATCACGGCGTCCTCGATGAACACCGAGTCGGGCTGGTCGGGCGCCGGTGCTACCTCGGTAGTGGTCCACCCCTCGACCCGCAGAGCCTCGACGTAGCCCTCCCACTGGGAGCGGGCCAGCTGGAGGTCGATGGGCACGCGGTCGATGTGGGTGATCTGCCCCTCCGCGAGGATGTCGACGGGCCGGCGCACCAGGGCGCGCTTCCCGGCGCCCGCGGGCGTCGCGTCGGTGGGCGTCGTGTCGGTGGGGAGGCCGGAGTCACCGGAGGTAGTCATGCGCACAGCCTAAAACACCTCCGCGCCCCGCGCGTGCCGCTGCGCCCGCCCGCGCAATGGGCGCGAAGTGGCACGCAGCGAGCACTGTGCGGGCGCGGCCCGGACTAGCGGGGCGCGGGGAGGGACTCGGGGGCGTCGTCCCAGTCCTGCACGGTGATGGACTCGGTGAAGTGCTGGGCGCGCTCCTTGCCGCCCTCATCGCCGGAGAACAGGCCGGGCGCCTCGATGACGGGGCGGGCGGGCTTGCGGCCGCGGGACGACGGGCGCGCGGGCGGGGCCTCTGGCTCGTGGCGCACCTCGACGCGGCTCATCGGCAGGGCGTCGGGGTTCTCGGCGTTGACCCAGTCGATCAGGTTCTCCCGCACGAAGCAGCGCAGGTCGAACAGGGTGGGCGCGTCCTGCGCCGTCACGAGCACGCGCACGCGCACGTAGCCGCCCACGGCATCCGTCACCTGGAGCACCACGGCGCGTTCGTCCCAGAGATCGGTCTGCGCGACGATGCGGTTGAGTTCCTCGCGCATCGCAGCGGGGTTGACGCGCCAGTCCAGGTCGAACTCGATCGCGCCGAGCAGTTCGCTGTTGTGCCGGGTCCAGTTCTGGAACGGCGTGGTGGTGAAGTACGTGGACGGCAGCACCATGCGCCGGTCGTCCCAGATGTGCACAACGATGTAAGTGAGGGTGATCTCCTCGATCTTGCCCCACTCCCCCTCGACGATGACAACGTCATCGACGCGCAGGGCATTGTTGAACGCGAGCTGCATCCCGGCGAAGATGTTCGCCAGAGTGGACTGGGCGGCCAGACCCGCCACGACGCTGAGCAGGCCCGCAGAGGCGAACAGGCTGGCCCCGACAGTGGCGGCGCCGGGAATGCTGAGCAGCACGGTTCCGATGGCGCAGATGATGATGATCACGATGCCGATGCGCCGCATCATGCGCAGCTGGGTGCGCACCCTGCGGGCCACCCGGTTGTCGCGCACGTCGATGCGGTACCGGTTGGCGGCCATCTCCTCGGCGAAGTACAGCAGGGCGCAGAGCAGCCAGGTGGCACTGCCGATGAACAGGGCCCGGAAGGTGAAGCCCACCGCCGCATCCCAGCCGGCGGGCACGTCGAGGTATCCCGACACCGCAAGCCACAGCAGTCCGATCAGCACAGTCATGCGGAACGGCACCCGGATGAGCTGCACGAGCACGCGCGCCCACCCCTTGCGCTTGCCCACCAGGCGGAACGCGAACGCGGCGATCGCGGTGATCGCGAGGGCGAGAACGATTGCCGCGAGCGCGGCAACGGGGAAAGCGGGCAGGGACAGCCCGAGAACATCGATCACAAGTGGCCTTTCCGTGTCAGGTCTATGAGAGGTCTGCAACGGCGGTGTCACGTGGACCCACCATCATTGCAGGTGCAACTGAGAACGACCTCACAACGGCGTTCCAGGGCCGCGTGATCCCAACCAGGCGGTTTCGCCGTCGTCTCAGGTCGGCTCCACCGCAGCCCGGTCGTCGAATTGGTGACGGTGGAGCGCGATCGTGTGCTGGTGCTCGCTCACCCAGTCCCCCATCGACAGAGCCACCAGCTGCAGCGACTGGCCCAACGCCGTGAGCTCGTATTCCACCCGCGGGGGAACCTCGGCGTAGACGGTTCTCGCCACGAGGCCGTCGCGCTCCAGGGCACGCAGGGTCACCGTGAGCATCCGCCGGGAGATCCCGGGAATGATCTCGGCCAGTTCGGTGAATCGCTTCCTCTCATCGCCGAGGACTCCGATCACCAGCAGGGTCCATTTGTCACCGATCCGCGACAGCAAGGACCGGAAGAGCGAGGGGTCCTGGCTCGTGCAGAGCTCGGCCATGGTGGGCATGGACTCGTTGAGTCGTTCGTGCAACGCGGCAGCAGCTGTTTTCTGGTTCATCTCGCCCTCCATCGGTTACCGCGAGGTAACAGGGGATCGGTTGCGGTAACCGAATCTCATCGTACAGAGTTACTGAACGTAACCAACCCTGGCGCACAGCCAGGACAGACCGAAGGAGTTCCATGTCCCTGTTCCGTTTGGACGCCAGCATCCGCGTCAAGGGCTCGACCAGCCGCGCCCTGGCCGACATTGTCGAGGCCGAGTGGCGCACCATCCACCCGCACCACACTGTCGTGCGCCGTCAGGTCGGCACCGACCCCGTCCCGGCCGGCGCGTGGTCGAATGTCGTGAACGGATCGGCGCTCCCCCACGCCGAACGGACCCCAGAGCAGAATGCAGCCGCCGATCTGGCGCGCATCCTCACCGACGAATTGGCCGATGCCGAGGCGTTGCTCTTCGCCGTGCCGCTGTACAACTTCGGTGTGTCGCAGCATTTCAAGTCCTATGTCGACCTCGTGCTGACCGACCCGCGCCTAGCGCCGGGGCAGCCGCCGATCCTCGCGGGAAAGCCCGCGGTGCTCGTCACGGTCCAGGGCGGCAACTACACCGCCGGCACGCCGAGGGAGGGGTGGGACCACGCGACCGGTTGGATGCGGCGCATCCTCGAAGACGTCTGGCAGCTCGACCTCGCGGTCGTGACTCGCGAATTCACCCTCGTGGGTGTGAATCCGGCTCTGGACCAGTTCACGCAGCTCGCGGCTGAACTCAAATCGAACGCAGAGGACCTGGCCGTCGGCCACGGACGCCACCTCGCGTCCTTGCCGCGGGCGGCGTAGCCGTTAAACACGCGCCGGGCGCCGCATCCGTGAGTCGGATGCCGTGCCCGGCGTGTCAAATGCTCGGCGGAGGCCTAGTGGAAGAAGTGACGCTCCCCGGTGAAGTACATCGACACTCCGGCGGCCGTCGCCGCGGCGATGACCTCCTCGTCGCGCACCGATCCGCCGGGCTGCACAACGGCGGTGACGCCGGCCTCCAGCAGCACCTCGAGGCCGTCGGCGAAGGGGAAGAACGCGTCGGACGCGGCCACAGCGCCCTCGGCCCGCTCGCCGGCACGGCTGACGGCCAGGTGGCAGGAGTCGACCCGGTTGACCTGGCCCATGCCCACACCCACGGATGCGCCGGCGTGCGCGAGCAGGATCGCGTTGGACTTCACGGCCCGGCAGGCCTTCCAGGCGAACTCGAGGTCGGCGCGGGTCGCCGCATCCACCTCGGGGCCGGACACCAGGCGCCACTCGGCAGTGTCGAGGGTGTCGAAGGTGTCGGTCTCCTGCACAAGCAGGCCGCCGGAGATCTGGCGCAGCTCCAGCGACGAACGACGGTAGTCGGCCGGCAGCTCCAGCAGGCGGATGTTCTTCTTGGCACTGAGCAGTTCGAACGCGGCCGGCTCGAAGCCGGGTGCCACGAGAACCTCGGTGAAGATCTGGCTGACCGTCTCGGCCATGCCCAGCGTGACGACACGGTTGGCGGCGATGACCCCGCCGAACGCCGACACCGGGTCGCAGTCGTGTGCGCGGTGGTGCGCGGAGGCGATGGCGTCGGGCGCCTTGGGGTTGGCCACGGCGATGCCGCACGGGTTGGCGTGCTTGATGATGGCCACGGCCGGTTCGGCGAAGTCGAAGGCGGCGCGCACCGCGGCATCCGCGTCGACGTAGTTGTTGTACGACATCTCCTTGCCGTGCAGCTGCGTGGCCTGGGCGATGCCCTGGCCGCCCTCGCCGAGGTAGAGGGCCGCGGCCTGGTGCGAGTTCTCGCCGTAGCGCAGCACGGTGCCGCGGGTGGCCTCGATCGCGAGGGTCTCGGGGAACAGCGCGTCCGCCTCAGGGTCCTCGGCGGCGACAATCGCGTCGAACGCGTCGAGGATCTCTTCGCCGAGCGCCTCCGTGTCGTCCTGCCACTGGTCGTAGACGTTCTCGGTGAACCAGGCGGACACGCTCAGGTCGTAGTTGGCGGTGTGCTCGAACGCGAGCGAGGCCAGCTTCTGGCGCAGGCGCAGGGTGCTGCCGCCGGCCGCGACGGCAGCGATGATCTCCGGGTAGTTCTCCGGGTCGACCACGATGGCCACGTTGGGGTGATTCTTGGCGGATGCACGCACCAGCGCGGGTCCGCCGATGTCGATCTGCTCGATCACGTCGGCGGGCTCCGCGCCCGACTCGACGGTCTCCACGAACGGGTACAGGTTCACGACCACGAGCTGGAACGGCGCGATGGACAGGTCGGCAAGCTGGTTCTCGTGCGCCTCGAGGCGGAGGTCGGCGAGGATACCGGCGTGCACGCTCGGGTGCAGGGTCTTCACCCGGCCGTCGAGCGACTCCGGGAATCCAGTGACGGCGGCGACATCCGTCACGTCGTGGCCGGCCGCGCGGATGGTGGCGGCGGTGGAGCCTGTGGAGATCATCTCGACGCCGGCGGCGGCGAGCGCGTTGGCGAGTTCGACCAGGCCGGTCTTGTCGGAGACCGAGATCAGCGCGCGCTGCACGGGGATGACGTCCCGGTCGCGGTAGAGGCTCCGGGCGTTGGTGTGACCGCTCATATGGGGGAATGCTCCTTGAGATCGACGTGTCCGTTGGCGATGTCGAGCACGGCCTGCACGAGCAGGCGGCGTTCGACGAGTTTGATGCGGTCGTGTAGCGAGTCCTGGGTGTCGTCCGGGAGCACCGGCACCCGTTCCTGGCTCACGATCGGTCCGTCGTCCACTCCGTTGTCGACGACGATGATGCTGGCGCCCGTCTGAGTCACGCCGGCGGCGAGAGCGTCGCGCACCCCGTGGGCGCCGGGGAACTCGGGCAGGTAGGCGGGATGCGTGTTGATCAGGTGCGGCGACAGCGCCGACACCACTCGTGGCGGCAGCAGGCGCATGAAGCCGCTGAGCACCGTGAGGTCGGGCTGCCACTGCTGCACCTGCTCCAGCAGGGCATCGCCCCAGGCGTCCCGGTCGGGGTACGACGAGAACGGCACCGTGAAGGTGGGGATGCCGAACTCCTCACCAAGGTCGAGCCCCTCGGCGTCCCGGTCGGCGCCGATGGCGACCACCCGGGCGGGGAACTCGGCGTCGCCGGACGCCTCCAGAAGCGCGCGCAGGTTCGAGCCTCCGCCGGAGATCAATACGACCAGTGACAGCACCATCCGAGCCTACCGTTTCGTTGAGACTTCCTCGGCGCGCGTATCCGTGCTCCGGGCCCGACGGCCACCGACGAGCATACCGAGTGCGGCGGCGATGCCCACCTCCACGACGGTGAGGGCTCCGACCAGCAGCGGGTTCGGTCCCACGTCGACGAGCCGGCCCGGGCCCATCGCGCCGGCCGACCACCAGGCGAGCAGGCCGAGCAGGATGCCCGCGACCAGGCCCATCAGGCCACCGGTGATCAGCATCCGTGCGGTGCCGTGCGGGGAGTTGGCGCGCTTGTCCAAGCCCTGGCGCACGAGTACGGCCACGACGAAGCCGATCAGCACGGGCACGAGCAGTCCGAGGAAGCCGAGGTCCAGGGTGCCGTGCGGCAGCACGCCGAACAGCGGCAGCCCTGGCACGGCCGAGACGGAGGTGCCGAGCGGGGTGATGCTGCTGCCGGTGCCCAGCGCGATGCCGGGGCCGGCGAACCAGCTGGCGGCCCAGATCACGATGTTGGGGATAAAGGCGAGCTGGCCGATGGTGAGGCTGATGCCGCCCATCACATCGGCCTGCAGAGTCTCGTAGAGGCCGATCACGGTGGCGAAGTTGGCCAGCACCGACACGAACACGGCCACGCCCGCTACGACGAGGATGCCTGCGACGGCGGCCGTTCCGCCGCGGAGCGCAGCGATCAACTGGCTCCGCACCTCGGCCGGGATGCGGTTCAGCTGGTCGGTGACCGGGCGGGCCAGCCAGCCGGGCCACACGGTGCCGGCGGCCCGGCCCGGCGCCCACGCGCCGATCAGCACGCCGAGTGCGAAGACCAGGGTGGGCAGCAGGATGCCCTGCACTGGCGCCGGAGTCACCACCGCGGTGCCGGCGGAGAGGGTGAGCAGCGCGGCGAGCAGCGCATAGGTGAGCACCGCTGCGCCGGCCGCGGTGAGGCGGTAGTCGGTGCTGGCGGCACGTCGCCCGGTTCGCACGCCGAGCAGCACCGCGAGCACGGCGAAGCCGAGCAGGGCGATGGTGAGGCTGAACGGGGCCTCGGCCCCGGCTAGCCCCAAGGCGGTGGTGACATCGACGGGCAGTTGTACCGCCAGGTCCACGCCGTTGCCGAGCAGCCAGACATCCACGGCGGCCCGCCAGAACACGAACCAGTCGATGCCCAGACCGTAGTGGGTACCCCAGAGCACGGTGAGCGGCACCAGTGCGATGCCCACGCCGATGGCGACGACGATGAGCGCCTCGAGGGCGGCGAGCAGGGCAGTCGTTATACGGTTCATATCCGAAAGGGAGCCTACCGTGGGCCGGCCGCAGGTTCGCCGTACCCCGCCGGGCAGTGCAGAACCCTGAACGGGTTATGAGGCAAAAGTGACTTTGTCAGGACGAAAATCGGCACAGCACCCTATGAATCGACCGAAGTCCTCACACACCCGCGTCAGACGCCGCCGTCCACCGACCGGGTGAGGGGCACATCCTCGTCGGGCACCAGCACCGGGGTGGCCGCGTTGAGCGACTCGCCCCGGAAGAACGGTTTGGCGCCGGCGAAGAACGACCAGATCACCATGAGCACCACCCCGGCCAGCAGCGAGCCCACCCCCACCACGAACACCCCGCCGATGCCGAACAGAACCGTGTAGCCGTAGTCGGGGTCGAGCATGTCGATCACGGAGAACACGAACGCTCCGGTCAACAGCAGCGCCCCGGCCAGCGGGAAGACGAAACGCATCCAAGCGTTGCGCCAGCTGGTGAACAGGTCGTGCCGGAAGTACCAGACGCAGGCGAACCCGGTGATGGCGTAGTAGAACGCTATCGCCAAGCCGAGCGACAGGATGGTGTCGTTGAGGATGTTGGAGCTGACCAGGGTCATCCCCACGTAGAACGCCACCGCCACGACGCCCATGATCAGGGTGGAGAACGACGGCGTCTGGAACCGCGGGTGCACCTGCGCGAACCGGCGCGGCAGCGCCTTGTACACGGCCATGGCGAGGGTGCCGCGGGCGGTGGGCAGAATCGTGGTCTGGGTCGAGGAGACGGCGGAGATCATCACGGCGGCCACGAGCAGCCAGGCCCAGGGGCCGAACACGGCGTTCTTGAGGGCGAAGAACACGTCGTCGGCGTTGCCCTCGTTGCCCAGGCCGAGGCCGGTGGTGCCGAGCCCGGCGTAGGCCATCGCGGCGACCGTGACGCCCACGTAGGTGACCAGCAGGATCACCGTCGTGAGCACCGCAGCCCGGCCGGGGATGCGCTTGGGGTCGCGGGTCTCCTCGTTCAGGGCCAGGCAGGTGTCCCAGCCCCAGTAGATGAACAGGGCCAGCAGCACGCCCTCGACGAGCCCGTTGAACGAGGTGAGGGCGAACGGGTTGAACCAGTCCGCCTGCGGCACTGTGGAGCCGGCCGGGGCACTGCCGTCGAACACCGACCAGAGGGTGAACACCGTGAAGAGCACGAGCGCCAGGTACTGGAAGCCGAGCAGCACGTTCTGCAGCCGTTCGCCGATCTCGATGCCACGGTAGCTCACCCACACCATCAGCACGATGAAAACCACCCCGGTGACGGTGACGACGAGTTCGTTCTCGGCCAGGTCGGGGGCCACCAGCAGCCAGAAGTAGATGCCGCCGATCTGGGCGAGGTTGCCGAGCACCACGATGCCGGCCACGGCCACGCCCCACCCGCCCATCCAGCCCACCCACGGGCCGAACGCCTTGGTCGCCCAGGTGAAGGTGGTGCCGCAGTCCGGGATGTCCCGGTTCAGTTCCCGGTAGGCGAAGGCCACCAGCAGCATGGGGATGAACGCGATCACGAACACGACGGGAGCCTGGGCGCCCACGGCGAGGACGACGAAGCCGAGCGTCGCCGCCAGCGAATACACCGGGGCGGTGGACGCCAACCCGATCACGGTGGAGCCGAACAGGCCCAGGGTGCCGGTGGCCAGGCCCTTGCCCTCGGAGCGGGCTGGTTCCGGTCGCGCGGGAACCGTGGCGTCATTGCGGGACATGGTCCTCCGATCGCGGGCCGGGCATCCGTCGGCGGGCGACGGGTCTGACCGGCATGCTACTCGTCGCCCCGGGCACGAGAAAGGGCCCGCCGAATCGGCGGGCCCTTCGTCGAACGGTTTACAGCGCGGCGAGAACCTCGCGCAGCAGGGTGGCGGTCTCGCTCGGCGTCTTGCCGACCTTGACCCCGGCGGCCTCGAGGGCCTCCTTCTTGCCCTGCGCGGTTCCGGCCCCGTCGGAGACGATGGCGCCGGCGTGGCCCATGGTCTTGCCCTCTGGAGCGGTGAAGCCGGCCACGTAGCCCACGACGGGCTTGGTGACGTGTGCCTTGATGTACTCGGCGGCCTTCTCCTCGGCGTCGCCGCCGATCTCCCCGATCATGACGATCGCGAGGGTCTCGGGGTCGGCCTCGAACGCGGCGAGCGCGTCGATGTGGGTGGTGCCGATGATGGGGTCGCCGCCGATGCCGATGGCGGTGGAGAAGCCCAGGTCGCGCAGTTCGTACATCATCTGGTACGTCAGGGTGCCCGACTTGGAGACCAGGCCGACCGGGCCCTTGCCGGTGATGTTCGCCGGCGTGATGCCCACGAGCGCCTCACCGGGCGTGATGATGCCGGGGCAGTTCGGCCCGATGATGCGGGTCTTGTTGCCCTTCAATTGGGCGTAGGCCCAGAACTCGGCGGAGTCCTGCACGGGCACGCCCTCGGTGATGATGACGAGCAGGCCGATTTCGGCGTCGATCGCTTCGATGACGGCGTCCTTGGTGAAGGCCGGCGGCACGAACGCGATGGAGACATCCGCGCCGGTCTTCTCCATGGCCTCGGCGACCGTGCCGAAGACGGGCAGCTCGACGTCGCCGTGGGTGACGGTGGTGCCGGCCTTGCGGGCGTTGACGCCGCCGACGATCTGGGTGCCGGCCTTGAGCATCAGAGCGGTGTGCTTGGTGCCCTCGCCGCCGGTGATGCCCTGGACGATGACCTTGGAGTCCTTGTTGAGGAAGATTGACATGTTGTTCCTATTCCTTGATCTCGACGCGTGCGGATCAGCGGGCGGCGTGGGCGAGTTCGGCGGCCTTGGCGGCACCCTCGTCCATGGTGGCGGCCAGGGTGACCAGCGGGTGGTTGGCCTCGTTGAGGATGCGGCGGCCTTCCTCGACGTTGTTGCCGTCGAGGCGCACGACCAGGGGCTTGTTCGCGGCGTCGCCGAGAGTGGCGAGCGCGCCGACGATGCCGTGGGCCACGGCGTCGCAGGCGGTGATGCCGCCGAAGACGTTGACGAAGACGCTCTTGACCTGCGGGTCGCCGAGGATGACGTCGAGGCCGGCGGCCATGACGGCAGCGGATGCTCCGCCGCCGATGTCGAGGAAGTTGGCCGGCTTGACGCCGCCGAAGTTCTCACCGGCGTAGGCAACCACGTCGAGGGTCGACATGACCAGCCCGGCGCCGTTGCCGATGATACCGACCTCGCCGTCGAGCTTGACGTAATTGAGGTCGTTCTGCTTGGCCTTGGCCTCGAGCGGGTCGGCCGCGGCCTTGTCCTCCAGGGCGGCGTGGCCCGGGTGGCGGAAGTCGGCGTTCTCGTCGATGGTGACCTTGCCGTCGAGGGCGATGATGTCGCCCTCCTCGGTGAGAACCAGCGGGTTGACCTCGACGAGGGTGGCGTCCTCGCCGGCGAAGACGCTGTACAGCTGCACGAAGACGGGAGCGACCTTGTCGACCAGCTCAGCCGGGAACTTCGCCTGGACGGCGATCTCCTTGGCCTTGGCCAGGTCGATGCCGGCGTTCGGGTCGATGGCCACGTAGGCCAGGGCGTCGGGCTTCTCCACCGCGAGGACCTCGATCTCCACGCCGCCCTCGTAGCTGGCGAGCGAGAGGTAGGAGCGGTTGGACCGGTCCAGCAGCACGGAGAAGTAGAACTCCTGCTTGATGCGGGCTCCCCCGGCGACCATCACGCGGTGCACGGTGTGGCCCTTGATGTCCAGGCCCAGGATGGCGCGCCCGGCGGCTTCGGCCTCATCCGGGGTCTTTGCGACCTTGACGCCGCCGGCCTTGCCGCGGCCTCCGACCTTGACCTGCGCCTTGACGACGACGACACCGCCCAGCTTCTCGGCCGCGGCGCGCACCTCCTCGGGCGTGTCTGCGATGATCCCGGGCAGAACCGGGACTCCATACTGCTCAAACAGGTCTCTGGCCTGGTATTCGTAAAGATCCACGCTGCTCTTCCAATCCGCGTCATAGCGTTCCGTGCATGGGGTAGGTGTGGCCTGATGCCCCGGCGCGAAAACTAGCTCGACGTCGAGAGATACTGACCATCTCAAACTCTACCTTCTCAGATCAGGCGCCATGCCCGCTGGCACCGCGGGGCGCTTCGCTGCACCGCGTATGGCTGGATGCGTCCGCCGTGGCGGGCGTGCCGGCCCAGAAGGGGCGCACCGAACGTGCGGTACCGCTGGTCAGGGCGCCCCCACAGTGCTTGGCTGGCCTCATGAGCGAATCAGACCCGGCGCGCCAGCCCACCGGTCCCGCACCCTCCTCCCCCGCCGCTGAACCCGACCACGCTACCGAGCCACACTCCCCCGGGCATGCGTCCCGGCTCAACTGGCTGCGCGCCGGCGTGCTCGGCGCCAACGACGGCATCGTCTCGGTCGCGGCCCTGGTCGTGGGCGTCGCCGCGGCCACCTCCGACTCCGCGGCGATCCTCATCGCCGGGGTCGCGAGCCTGCTCGCCGGGGCGATCTCCATGGCGCTCGGCGAATACGTGTCGGTGAGCAGCCAGCGAGACACCGAGCGGGCCCTGATCAACAAGGAACGAAGCGAGCTGGCCACGATGCCCGAGCAGGAGCTGGCCGAGCTCGCCGGGCTGTACCAGGCCAAGGGGCTCTCCGCCGAGACCGCCCGCCTTGTGGCCGACGAGCTGACCGCGCACGACGCGCTCGGCGCGCACCTCGAGGTGGAGCTGCACATCGGCGCCGACGAGCTCACCAACCCCTGGCATGCCGCCTTCGCATCAGCGGTGGCGTTCACGGTGGGCGCCATCCTGCCACTGCTTGCGGTGCTGCTGCCGCCGCCGGAGTGGCGCGTGCCGGCGACGTTCGTCTCGGTGGCCGTCGCGCTGATCATCACCGGCTGGCTGAGCGCGTTCCTCGGCGACAGCCCACGGATGCGCGCGATCGCGCGGGTGCTCATCGGCGGGCTGCTCGCCCTCGGTGTGACCTACCTGATCGGCGGGTTGCTCGGCACGACGGTCTAGCGGCGCCGGTCCGGCCGGCTCGGTCCGGCCGACCAGGTCCGGACCTCCCTCAGGGGCAGCGCCACACGGCTCTCCGTCAGGGTCTAGGCCACACAGCCCGGACCTCCCGTCAGAGTCTGGGCCACACGGTCTGGAACTCCCGTCAGGGTCTGGGCGGCGCGGTATCGACGTAGTCTGGAATCATGCCTTCTCGCCCCGCCGGCCCTTCGCTCGTTCCCCTGGCCGCCGGAGCGGACGCGGCCCTGGTACTGCTCTTCGTACTGATCGGCCGGGCCAGCCACGGCGAAGGGCTCTGGGGCGTGCTGCTCACCTGGTGGCCGTTCCTGGCCGGGCTCGCGGTGGGCTGGCTGGTCTCCGGCGCCTGGCGGCACCCGCTCCGCCTCGTCTGGACCGGCGTGATCGTGTGGCTGGTCACCGTCGTCGTGGGCATGCTCCTGCGCGTCGCCAGCGGCCAGGGCGTGCAGCTCAGCTTCGTCATCGTCACGGTCATCGTGCTCGGCGTGTTCCTGCTGGGCTGGCGCGCGATCGCGTTGCTCGTGCAGCGTCGGCGCTCCGCGCGCATCGGCTGAGCCGGGGGCGCAACCAGCCGCTCGCGCCATCCGCGTATCTCCTACCGCCTGCCCCGCGCAGCGCTCGACCCGGCCGCGTACCGGCGTTTGCCCCGCGAATCGGCGCTTCCCCCGCGTTCGAGAGGGCCGCCCTGGCCGTTGACGAGTTCCGCGGGTGGGGCGCCGTTTCGCTGATGGCGTGCCAGGCGCGTACCGGCGCCCATCCCGCGGCTCGACAGAACCGAGCGGGCCCTGTGCCTCGCTGCCGCGCTGGGGCACAATGCCCGTGAACGGTCCGCGCCCACCCGGGCGCCCGCCCACGCCGAGGAGCCCGATGAGCACCCTGTCGATCGACCCCAAGACCCTGGCCGAAGAGGCCTATGTCTACCTCTACCCGCTCGTGCTCATGGACGTGACCCGGCAGCAGAGCATCAACACCGCGCCGGGGCGGGTCTTCGGCCGCGGGCCGGCCAACACGTTCGTGCACACCCGGACTTTCCCCACGGCCGAGTTCCGTGACGTGGTGCGGCCCAACTTCGACACGCTCTACTCGATCGCCTGGCTCGACCTCGGGGCGGGGCCGGTCGTGGTGCACGTGCCGGACACCGCCGACCGGTACTACATGCTGCCGCTGATCGACATGTGGACCGAGGTGTTCGCCAATCCGGGCAAACGCACCACCGGAACCGCGGCGACGGACCTGTTCGTCGCCCCACCGGGCTGGTCGGGCGAGGTGCCCGCCGGACAGATCCTCATCCAGGCGCCCACCCCGTACGTGTGGATCGTGGGCCGATTCCAGACCAACGGCGTCGACGACTACCCCGCGGTGCGTGCCCTGCAAGACCAGCTTTCGCTCACCCTGCCGGATGGGTATGAGCCGTTCCCGCTGGATCCCACGGTGGACTCGACCACTCCGCCGCTGCGCACGGTGGCGCAGATGAGCGGTGTGGAGTTCTTCCGCCGGGCGTCCTCACTGCTGCGGGCCGTGCCGCCGCATTCCACCGATTTCTCCGTTCTCGCACGGCTTGCCCATCTCGGCCTGGTGCCTGGCACCCCGTTCGACGGCGACCGGCTCACCGACGACACCGTCGCAGAAATCGAAGCCGGCGTGGCCGAGGCCCGGGCGACCCTGCTGGCCACCCTCCCCCTGATGGGACGGCGGGTGAGCGGCTGGCTGCTGAACGTGGAGACCATGGGCAACTACGGCAACGACTACCTCAAACGCGCCGTGGTGGCGCTGGTGGGGCTGGGCGCCAACCCGCCGGAGGATGCCGTGTACCCGATCCTGATGGCGGATGCCGACGGGCGCCCGCTCACCGGCGAGAACCGGTATCGGATGCACTTCGAGAAGGCCGAGTTGCCGCCGGTGGAGGCGTTCTGGTCAGTGACGATGTACGACTCCGACGGTTTCCAGACCGCGAACGAGATCGACCGATATGCGATCGGCGACAGGGACGACCTGCGGTTCAACGGTGACGGATCGCTCGACCTGTACCTGCAGCACGACCGCCCGGCGCCGGAGCTGGTGGCCAATTGGCTACCCGCGCCGCTGGGACCGCTCGGGGTCACGATGCGCCTGTACGGGCCGCGCCGGGAGGTGCTCGACGGCGCCTGGGTACCCCCGGCGGTCACCCGCGAGACCACCCCCTGACTGAGCGCCCCCGGGTAGGTCGCGCCGTTCCCGGGTACGTCACCATCTCGTCGGTCGAACTTGTCGAGACCCTACGAGACGACAGCTCAAGCCGACCAACGGGCAAGGAACGGCCCACCCGGTTTCGACAAGCTCAACCGACGATCGGGAACGCGCCGCAGGCCGGCTCACCGGGTTTCGACAAGCTCGACCAATGAGCCGCCCGGGTCAGCGGGCCAGGTCGTCGTCTTCGTCGTCGATGTCGTCGTCACCGAGTTCGACGAGGCGGTTGTCGGCGTCGTCGCCCCACTCGTCTTCGTCAAGTTCGTTCTCGGCCGTGTCGTCCTCGTCGGGAAGCAGGTCGTCTGGGATCTCCAGATCGTCGACGCTGCGATTGTCGTCTAGAGCCTCGGGGTCGTGCGGCCACAGGCCGTCTGAGTTATGGGTCATTGCGAGCCTCCTTCGGACACACGGGTGTACAGCGGGAAACGAAACGGATGCCTGCCACGCCGGACTACGTGCCAGTGCGTGACACCGTACCTGCGCCGTCGGTCAGCGGCAAGGGTGCGGGCATCCGATTCGGCAGATTTCTCAGGCCGCCGGCGTGGCCACGGATAGGTTCGAATCAGCCCAGGAGAGCGACGACTTGAAGAAGAAAAAGTGAGGTTATGAGGACGCGATGGCGCGACAGGTCCTCATAATCGGCCGATGTCCTGATAACGGGTCGTCGCTCAGGCGGACGGGGCGGACGGAGCCTGGCGCCGGGCCGCGCGGGCCAGGGCGGCTCGGCTGACGAGCACGACCACCAGGGCCACCGCCCCGCCCAGCGCGGTCTCGACGACCCGGTCGACGAGCAGCTCCGAGACCGGCGCCGGGCTGGCCAGGTGCGACACCGAGAGGGCCAGCGGGGTGATGAAGAGCAGGGCGGCACCGTAGTGCCGTCCGATCAGGATCTCCGCGCCGAACTGGCCGATCGCGATGGTGAGGATGAGCACCCACACCGGCGGGCCGGGCAGCAGGATCAGCGCGGTGAGCAGCACCCCGGCCACGGTGCCGAAGATACGGTGGAACGCCCGCGCGGTGGAGTGCCGGGCACCGGGCGGCGGCAGCACCGCCACGACGCTTACCACGGCCCAGTAGGGATGGCCGATGCCCACCAGAATCGCCAGTCCGCCGGCCACGAGCACACCCACCAGCATCTGCCCGATCGACAGCCAGACCAGCTTGTCGCGGTACGCCGCCGGGTTGATCCGGGGATGCCGCGGCAATTCCTTGAAGAGGGCCGCCGAGCGGTCGGCCGCCGCGCGGCGCACGGCCCAGCCCGACATGGTCACGGTCCACGCGAACGCGGCGCCGGCCACGCCGACGACAAGGCTCGGCAGAACGTCGGCGGGGTCGGTGGGCACCTGCGCGCACACCGTGTACGCGAAGACGAAGAACAGCGGAGTGCCCGGGAACAGGCCGGCCGTGCTGATCAGCAGCACCCCGAGCACGATCACGAACATCAGCCCGAGCGTGAGCAGCGCCAGCGGCGCACCGATGGCGGCCATCCCCACCCCGAAGGCGATACTGCCCAACATCCCGACGGCGGCGATGCTCACCGACCGGGCGCGCAGTTTGTACGGTTCGCCGCGGCCGAACAGGGCCGTCATGCCGCCGAAGGTGGCGTACACCGCCCAGTCGATGCGGCCCAGGAGCGCCAGCACGACGAGCGGAACCACCATCGCGAGTGTCGCCCGCACGGCGACCTCCAGGTCGAGGGCACGGAGCGAGCGAGCCCACTGCCGCAGGGATTCCGGCCGGGAGGACGCATCCGTCGAATCGTTGTGGTGCGGGGTCGTCACTCGATTTTCTCGATCGGCGCGATCTTGATCAGCAGTTTCTTCGCCCCGGCGGTGTCGAACTGCACGTGCGCGATGCGCTTGGTGCCCTCGCCGGTGACCTGGTTGACCTTGCCGTCGCCGAAGTCCACGTGCCGGATGCGGTCGCCCGCGTTGAGCGTGAGGTCACCGTTGTCACGCACCTGCGCGGTGACCCGGTTGGCCCACTCGGTCTTCGGTTTGGGCGCCGGCGGCAGCTGCCCTGGGGTACCGGAGCGGCTGCCGAAGCCGCCGCCGTCTCGCCGGGCGTTGAGGGCGCGCGGCTGGGTGCCGCCACGGGAGTTGGCCATGCCGGGCGACTGCTTCCAGTCGATCAGCGCCGCCGGGATCTCCTGCAGGTAGCGGCTGGGCATGGCCACGTTGACCTCGCCGAACTGCGCGCGGGTCATCGCCAGCGACAGGTACAGCCGCTGCCGGGCACGGGTGATGCCCACGTAGAACAGGCGGCGCTCCTCCGCGGGGCCGCCGGGCTCGCCGGCCGACATCTGGTGCGGCAGCAGCCCCTCCTCCACGCCGGTGAGGAACACGGCCTCGTATTCGAGGCCCTTGGCGGTGTGCAGCGTCATCAGCGACACTGTGCCCGAAGCGTCGTCGAGGTCGTCCGCGGCGGCGACGAGCGACACCTGGGTGAGGAAGTCGACCAGGCCCGCGTCGGGGTTCTCCCGGTTGAAGTCCTTGGTCTGGGCGACGAGCTCCTCGATGTTCTCCGCCCGCACCTCGTCTTGCGCGTCGCGGCTGGCCCGCAGCACGGCGAGCAGGCCGCTGCCGTCGAGCAGGAAGGTGAGCAGGTCGCTGACGTTCGCGGCGCCGGCCGGGTTCTCCGGGTCCATCATCAACGCGGCCGAGTCGAGCAGGGTGGCCAGCTGCAGGATGGCGCCGGTCACCTTGGGGCCGAGGCCCAGTCCGCCGGAATCGCGCATGGCCTGGCGGAAGGAGATGCCGTTGGTCTCGGCGAAGCTGGCCAGCTGGGTTTCGGTGGCCGGGCCGATGCCGCGCTTGGGGGTGTTCAGGATGCGGCGGAGCGCGAGTTCGTCTTGCGGGTTGGCGACCGCGATGAGGTACGCCAGCGCGTCCTTGATCTCGGCGCGTTCGTAGAACTTGGTGCCGCCGACGACCCGGTACGGCACCGCGGCGCGCACCAGGATCTCCTCCAGCGCTCGGGTCTGCGCGTTGGTGCGGTAGAACACGGCCATGTCGCGGTAGGCCATGCCGGCTCGGTGCAGCACCTCGATCTCGTCGGCCACGAACTGGGCCTCATCGTGCCCGTTGTACGCGGTGTAGCCCACGATCTTCTCGCCGTCGCCGCCGGCGCTCCAGAGCCGCTTCTCGCGGCGGTCGAAGTTGTTGCCGATCACGGCGTTCGCGGCCGAGAGGATGTTCTGGGTGGAGCGGTAGTTCTGCTCGAGCAGGATCACCTTGGTGCCCGGGAAGTCCCGCTCGAACTCGGTGATGTTGCGGCTGGAGGCGCCGCGGAAGGCGTAGATCGACTGGTCGGAGTCGCCCACCACGGTGAGCGAGGCGCCGGGGATCTGCCCGGACGCATCCTGCAGGTTCTTGACGTGCAGGCCCTGGTCCTCCATGTCGTCGGCCAGCTCCGGCTCGACGGGGCGGGTGAGCTCGCGCACGAGCGCGTACTGGGCGTGGTTGGTGTCCTGGTATTCGTCGACCAGGATGTGCCGGAACCGGCGACGGTACAGCGCCGCGACCTTGGGGAAGGCGCGGAACAGGAACACTGTCTCGCCGATCAGGTCGTCGAAGTCGAGGGCGCTGGCCGCGCGCAGCCGCCTGGTGTACTGGCGGAAGATCTCGACGAACATGACCTCCTGCGGGTCGCTCATGTTCGCGTTGCGGGCGTACGAGTCGACATCCGCCAGCTCGTTCTTGAGCTTCGAGATCTTGGAGGCGACATTGCCGGGGGTGAAGCCGAGGGTGTCGGCGTCGAGCTGCTTGATGATGCGCTTGATGGTGACCTTGGAGTCGGCCGAGTCGTAGATGCTGAAGTTGGTCGACAGGCCCGCGCTCTCGGCCTCTCGACGCAGGATGCGCACACAGGAGGAGTGGAAGGTGCTGATCCACATGCCGTCGGAGGCCTGGCCGAGGAGGCCCCTCACACGTTCGCGCATCTCGGCGGCGGCCTTGTTGGTGAACGTGATCGCGAGGATCTGGCTGGGCCAGGCCTCGCGGCTCTCGATCAGCCCGGCGACCCGGCGGGTGAGCACACTGGTCTTGCCGGAGCCGGCGCCGGCGACGATGAGCAGGGCCGGGCCGCGGTATTGCACGGCCTCGAGCTGCTGCGGGTTGAGGCCGTCGAACAGCGGGTTCTGCTGCTCGGAGCTACCGTGCGACCCGTCGTTCGGGCCCGCCCGTCCGTCGAGGATGATCGGGGTCGCCGAAGGCCGCGTGGCCGGGGTGTTGGGCAGGTCTGAAGACAAAGTCATGGCCGCTCAATTCTAGGCGCAGCGGCTGACACCGCACCCGGCGCCTGGCGCGGGTCAGTACTGCGAGAGCGGATGCGGCATCCGGGTGTGCAGGCCGTCCCGCACGAACACCGCGAGGTCGGGGTGGTCGGCGAAGACCCCGTCGATGCCGGTGTCCATGATCGTGCGGAACTCTGCCTGCCAGTTGCCCACGTCGGCCTTGCGGGTGCCGACCCGGTTGCCGGGGGCGAGGAAGCGGTTCTCCGGGCGCAGCGTCCAGGTGTAGATCTGCAGGCCGGCGGCGTGGGCGGAGTCGACGAGGTCGGAGGCGCCGTCGACGATGCCGTGCTCATCGGTGTTGAGGATCAGGGACTTGGGCACGCTGATGCCGTCGACCTGGTGGCCGAGCTGGTAGAGCGCGAGGTCGCTGAGGTAGTCGGCGTAGCTCGTGGCGCGGTCGCCGAACCGGGCCACGAGGTCGGCGGGGGCTCCGGTGGCCTCGAGCAGGAACACCCGGCGGCCGAATACGCCCCTGGCCTGCACCTGGGCGAGCACGGTGCGTTCGAAGCTCTCGATGGTGAGGCGGCCCTCGCCGGTGTTCCAGCCGGCCTCGTTCACCTCGGCGGCGAAGAGTTCGTCCAGCGGCAGTCCGATGGACTCGAAGTAGCTGGCGTGCTTGAGCTCGGCGACGATGCCGAGTTCCCGGTCGAGCGGGGCCTCGGCCAGGTCGACGAGGCGGAACAGGTCGCGGAGCCGCAGGATCGGGAAGAGCCCGTCGAAGCTGGCGCTCAGGGTGCGCAGGGCGGGCAGCCGTTCCCTGGCACGGAGTGTGGTCAGCTCGGCCCAGGTGAAGTCCTCGGTGAACCAGCCGGTCAGGGCGGCGCCATCGATGACCTTCGAGGTGCGTCGGTCGGCGAATTCGGGGTGGGCGGCCACATCCGTCGTGCCGGAGATCTCGTTCTCGTGCCGCAACACCAGAACCCCGTCCTTGGTGGCCACGATGTCGGGTTCGACGGCGTCGGCACCGAGAGCGAACGCGAGGCGGTAGGCGGCCTCGGTGTGCTCCGGCCGGTAGCCGCTGGCTCCGCGATGGCCGATCACAAGGGGTTTCATGACACAAGGTTAGCTGCGCGTCGCTGTGGGCTGCGAGAATCTGGAGTTATGACCACTCGGATCGATCCGGCCGCCCGCGTGCGCTGGGGCGACCCCCGGTGGCGGTACGGATTCGGCCTGGTCACGATCGTGCTCGGCGCGGCCGCGACCAACCTCATCAGCACCTACAGCCTGTGGTTCCTGGCCATCGGCCCGGCCGTGCAGCTGCTCGGCTGGCTGATCCTGCCGGGGCCCTTGTGGCGCCGGCTGCTGGTTCTGCTGCCGTGCCTGGTGGCGGCGCTCGTGCTCGTGGCCGGGCCGGACTTTGCTGGGGCCTTCGCCGTACTCCTGGCCGGATGGTTATTCGCCCGGCACCGGCCGGTGCTGAGCTACCTGGCGCTGCTGCCGGTGATCGTGCTGAGCTTCGTGCTCAAGGACCTGCTGAACGAGTACGGACAGAACTGGGTCGCGCTGCTCAGCGGCGCTCTCACCACGGTGGCGTGCGCCTGGCTGGCCTGGGCGCTGATGCTGTGGCGCCGGCGGACGCTCGATGTCCGGCGGGCCCGGCGGTGGCTCCGGCGAGCGGGGCCGGCGAGGTCGGCGGGGCCGGATTCGCCGGATTCGCCGGATTCGCCGGAGGATCCGGAGGTGGCGCAGGCGCCGCAGGTGCCCGAGATGCGGCCGACCCCTGACGCGCCGCGATCCCGAGCGGTGTTCGGGGAGTCACCGGTGCCGCCGCCGGCGGAGGCGCAGCCGGCGCTCCAGGGTGATGCTCGCCCTGTCAACCCTGAGTAGTCTCTCAGCAAACTTCGGGTTGTTCCAGTAGATTTGTTGCACACTCGCGCCGGGTCCCGGCGCACCCGCATCCAGCTGATTGTTAGGCAGAAAACCATGGCAACCTCCAACCCCGCATTCCGAAACGCCGCGTTCGGCGCTCCCGGCGCCGTTGCAACGACCAAGGTGCTTTCCGACAACGACCTGCAGGCGCTGTACAACTCGCCGTCCGCCGGCTCGCAGGACACCGACCGGATGACCTACGAAGACACCATCGGCAAGACCGTGCTCGCGTTCGCCATCCTGTTGGCCGCCGCGGCCACCGCGTGGGTGCTCACCCCGGTTGCCCCGTTCCTGCTGATCCTGGGCGCCATCGGCGGCCTCGTGCTCGGCCTGGTCAACGCCTTCAAGAAGGAGCCGTCGCCGCCCCTGATCCTGGCCTACGCCGCGATGGAGGGCCTTTTCGTCGGTGGCATCTCCCGCGTCTTCGAGCAGTTCGCCCCCGGTGTCGTCACCCAGGCGGTCCTGGCCACGCTCGTCGTGGTCGGTGTGACCCTCGCATTGTTCGCCAGCGGCAAGATCCGCGCTTCCAAGAAGGCCACCAAGGTCTTCCTCATCGCTATGGTCGGTTACGCGGTCTTCTCGCTGGTCAACTTCGGAATGATGATGTTCGGCGCCGTCGACGGCGCGTTCGGCATGCGCAGCAACAGCATCGAGATCGCCGGCTTCAGCATCAAGCTGGGCCTGCTCATCGGCGTGCTGGCCGTGCTCATGGCCGCGTACTCGCTCGTGCTCGACTTCGATTTCATCCAGAAGGGCGTGAACAACCGGGCCCCGCGCAAGTACGGCTGGAGCGGCGCCTTCGGCATCATGGTCACCGTCGTGTGGCTCTACGTGGAGCTGCTGCGCATCTTCGCGATCGCCCGCGAGTAGCGCACTCGGCGCCCCGCGCCACCCGCCGCATTCGCGGCACCCACACCACCCGCATCACCCGAGAGGGCCGGCCCACCACGGGCCGGCCCTCTCGTCGTGTCCCCCGCTGATCTGGTGGATGCGTTCGGCTGGCTCGGGCCTCGCGGGGCCTACCCAGGCGCCCCTCCCGCGAAGGGGCGCCTGACCCGCGCACCAGCCCGGCCCGCGCCCACATCCCGAGCTGCGCGGGCACCGCGCCGCTCCGCCCGTGGCACGCCACCCGCGAACCGGCGCCCCACCCGCGCAGCATCCCGGCCCGCGCCCGCATCCCCGGCGCCCCGCACGCGAAGCGGCGCCTGACCCGCGCACCACCCCGGCCCGCGCCCACATCCCCGGCGCCCCGCACGCGAAGCGGCGCCTGACCCGCGCACCACCCCGGCCCGCGCCGACATCCCGAGCTACGC
>Ga0247808_10000075_pt1 | contig 83287 bp, 81 predicted proteins | sample UWRJL089202R1_FD_179914 | JGI IMG/M metagenome (GOLD analysis project Ga0247808, IMG submission 179914) | Plant litter microbial communities from Arlington Agricultural Research Station in Wisconsin, United States - UWRJ-L089-202R-1 | ecosystem: Environmental > Terrestrial > Plant litter >...
GATCGGCCGGCCTTCGACCCGCGCCACGATGCCATCTACCAACGGGGGTACCAGGCCGGTGACTCCCAGACGGCGCAGCCCGGTGCGGCGCCGGCCGGCACCTCCCGGGCCGGTGCATCACGGATCGGCGACCCACCGGCCGGACCCGGCTCGTCGGGCGCCGCGGCATTCGGCGGCACGGGAGCCGCCGACGAGATCGGTGATCTCGACCCGATGGGTTTGGACACCGATGTGTTTCCCGACGAACTGGAACGGGTCCGGTGGAACCCGTTCATCGCGCTGCTCTGGGTGCTCGGTGTGGTGCTTCCGGCGGGGGGCATGACCTTGCAGTGGTATGCCGTGAACAATATGTTCGGCACCTCCTCCTATGACGGCACGGGAGACGCGCCGATGAGCGTGGTGCTGCAGCAGTTCAGCTACCTTGTCGCGCCGTCCCTGATTTCGGCCGGCCTGATCACCCTGGCCGGGCTGCTCTTCTGGCATGCGGCCGCCTGGCGGGCCCGCCGGCGCATCAGCGGCTGAGAACGGCCGGCACCCGCACCAGCAGTGCTCCGGCATCCGCCCGCAGGAAGACGCTGCGGACCAGGCCGAACTCGTCTCCGTCCAACTCGAATTCCTGCGGTTTGTCGGGCACGATGCGGATGTCGGTGGCGCGCAGCACGGTCATGGCCCGCTCGTCGTCGGTCTCGGTGAGCTCGATGATGCGCCGTCCCACGGCGAATCGGCGCAGCACGCCGTTCTGCCAGGTGACGCGGCGCCAGATCTTCAACCAGCCGAGCACCCCACGCGGCTGAAGCACGGCGATGTCGAGGATCCCGTCGTCGACCAACGCGTCGGGCAGGAACTGGATGTTGCCCGGCAGCACGCCGCAGTTGGCGATCAGGATGGTGCTCACAAGAGCCTGGTGCTCGCTGCGGGTGCCCAGGTTGTAGCGGATGCGGAACTGCTCGGCCTTGGGCAGGGCGCGCATGCCCGCGTCCACGTAGGCCAGCCAGCCCACCTGCTTCTTGAGGTCGGGGCGGGTCGCGGCGATCATCTGTGCATCAAGACCCAGGCCGGCCATCACCAGGAAGGCATGGTCCTCGATGTGGTTGTCCGCGTAGGTCACCGAAGCCACGCCGAGGTCGATCGCCCGGCTGTCGCCGGTGAACGCGATCACGATGGCATCGTCGAGGCTGTTCAGGGGGAGTTGCAGGTTGCGCGCCAGCAGGTTGCCGGTGCCGACCGGCAGCACGGCCAGCGGCACCTCAGCTGAACGCAGCGACTCCGCGACGGCGCGCACCGTGCCGTCGCCGCCCGCGACGAGAACCAGGTCCACACCCAGGCGTAGCGCCTGGCGGGTGACCCGCTGTCCTGGGTCCTGCACGCTGGTCTCGAACCACAGCGTCTCGCCCCACCCCGCCGTGGCGGCAGCGGCGGTGACCCCGGCGCGCAGCCGCACGACGTCCGTCTTTACCGGGTTGTAGACCACCGCCGCCCGACGAACGACGGATGCGGCGCCACGCGGGGCTGAACTGGAGGCGGCCATTCGCTCAGGCTAGCAACAGACCGCCGGGCGGAGCATGCGGCGCTTGTAGACTGACCGAGTGATTGATCCGGTGCTGCTACGCGAAAATCCCGACCTCGTCAAGCGATCGCAGGAGGCGCGGGGTGACTCCGTCGCGGCCGTCGACGAGGCGCTCGCCGCCGACGCCGACCGTCGGGCGTCCATCACGAGCTTCGAAGCCCTGCGGGCTTCGCAGAACGCCTTCGGCAAGACCGTGGCCCAGGCCCCGCCCGCCGAGAAGAAGGCCCTCGTCGCCCAGGCGCAGAGCCTCGCCGCCGAGGTCAAGGAGGCCGGTGCCGTCGCCGCGGAGGCCGAGGCCCGTTTCACGAGCGTGATGCGCACCATCGCCAACCCGATCATCGACGGCGTGCCCGCCGGCGGCGAGGCCAACTTCGCCACCCTGCGCACCCACGGCGAGATCCCCACCTTCGACTTCGAGGCCCGCGACCACCTCGAGATCGGTGAGCTGCTCGGCGCCATCGACATGGGTCGCGGTGCCAAGGTCTCCGGCGCCCGCTTCTACTTCCTGCGTGGTATCGGCGCCCGGCTCGAGATCGCCCTGATGAACATGGCCCTCGACCACGCGCTCGCGGCCGACTTCATCCCCATGATCACGCCCACCCTGGTGCGCCCGGAGATCATGGACGGCACCGGCTTCCTCGGTGAGCACGCCGACGAGATCTACCACCTGCCCGCCGACGACCTCTACCTCACCGGCACCAGCGAGGTGGCCCTGGCCGGGTACCACAGCGACGAGATCCTCGACCTCACCGACGGGCCCCTGCGCTACGCCGGCTGGTCCACCTGCTACCGCCGCGAGGCCGGGTCGGGCGGCAAGGACACCCGCGGCATCATCCGCGTGCACCAGTTCAACAAGCTCGAGATGTTCACCTATGTGCTGCCGGAGAACGCCGAGGCCGAACACCTGCGCCTGGTGGCCCTGCAGGAGAACATGCTGCAGGCCCTGGGCCTGAGCTACCGGGTGATCGACGTCGCCGCCGGTGACCTCGGCTCCAGCGCCGCCCGCAAGTACGACATCGAGGCCTGGGTGCCCACCCAGAACGCCTACCGCGAGCTCACCAGCACGAGCAACTGCACCACTTACCAGGCCCGCCGCCTGGATATCCGTTACCGCACGGAGACCGGCAAGACCGCCCCGGTCGCCACCCTCAACGGCACCCTGGCCACCACCCGCTGGATCGTCGCCATCCTGGAGACCCACCAGCAAGCCGATGGTTCGGTGCTCGTGCCGGAGGCGCTGCGGCCCTACCTCGGCGGGCTCGAAGTCCTCACGCCTATCCGATGACCGTCACCGCTGACGCGCCCTGGCTCGTCGCCCTCGATATCGACGGCACCACGCTGCACGAGGACGGCACCATCAGCGAGGCCGTCGTGCGGCAGGTGCGCCGGGTGGCCGCCGCCGGCCACCAGATCATGCTGGCCACCGGGCGAAGCGCCGCGTCCACCCTGCCGGTTCTGGACCGCCTCGAGATCACCCCTCAGTTCGTGGTCTGTTCCAACGGCGCCATCACCCTGCGCCGCGACGCGGATGCCCCGATGGGCTACCGCCGGGAATGGGTCGAGACCTTCAACCCCAGTGACGTGCTCCTCTCCATCCGCTCGCACCTCAACAACGCCCGCTATGCCGTGGAAGACGAGCACGGCTACTACCGGTACACCGAGGCGTTCCCCGACTCCACCATCGGTCTGGACAGTGAGCACGTTCCCTTCGAGGAACTGCTGCGGCACGACGCCACCCGCGTCGTCGTAGTTTCGCCCGACCACGACATGGAGGACTTCCTCCAGGTGGTCGAACAGATGGGGTTGAACCAGGTCAGCTACGCGATCGGCTGGACCGCCTGGCTCGACATCGCGCCGGACGGCGTGAACAAGGCCACCGCCATGGAGCGGGTGCGTGCCGAGCTCGGCATCCCGCGCAGCCGGGTGATGGCCGTTGGCGACGGACGCAACGACATCGACATGCTGCTCTGGGCCGGCTCAGAGGGCCGTGGCGTGGCCATGGGCCAGTCCCCAGATGACGTTCTCGAGGCGGCCAGCGAACTCACCGTGAGCGTGCAGGACGACGGCCTGGCCGTGGTTCTGAGCAGCCTCTAACCGGCAGAGCGTGCTCGTGCAGTCGCTTGCCAGACTCGCGTGTCAGGCTGCACATTCCGTGATCGGCTAAGATCGGGCGCAGTTCGATGTTGGATCCTGCCGTCACGGCGCGGCCCACCATCTGAATCTGGAGGGCTGTCCGAGCGGCCGATGGAGCCAGTCTTGAAAACTGGTGGGCAGAAATGTCTCGTGGGTTCGAATCCCACGCCCTCCGCCACCAGGCGGCCGTACCTGCAGCACGACGAAAGGAAATGAGTGAGCGACCAGTTGCGCCCCCGCTCCAGACGATCGAAGCAGATCAGCACGATCGCCCGGCACGGACGGCTCAAGCGCTCCAACGCGTTCGCCAACGTCGCCAAGATCCTCGCCGCCACCCTCGCCGTCGTCATGGTGAGCGGTGTCTCCGTGGCCGCCCTCGCCACCCTCAATGTGGCCGCGGGCGTCAAGCCCGGCGTGACGCTCGACAACGAGACCGACGGCCCGATTCCGTCCATCAGCTCGATCGACGGCGGCGCCAACCTGCTCCTGGTCGGCAGCGACAGCCGAGCAGGCCAGGGAGACGGCTTCGGGGATCCCGAAGAGGAAACCTCCGTGCTCAACGACGTGACCATGTTGCTGCACATCGCCGAAGACCACAGCAGCGCCACGGTGGTCAGCTTCCCGCGCGATACCTTCGTGCCGATTCCGGAGTGCCCGGATCCCGAGGGCGGCACCTTCAGCGCCATGAGCAGCCAGAAGATCAACACCACCCTCAACTACGGCGGCCTGGCCTGCACGGTCAAGACCGTCGAGGCGCTCACCGGCCTGTCCATCCCCTATGCCGCGCTGGTCCAGTTCAACGGGGTAGCCGCCATGTCGGAGGCCGTCGGGGGAGTGCCCGTCTGCATCGCCGAACCCATCGTCGACGACAAGACCGACCTCAACCTCTCTGCCGGCGTCCACGAGCTCAAGGGCATCGAGGCCCTGCAGTTCCTGCGCACCCGGCACGGTGTCGGCGACGGCAGCGACCTGGGCCGCATCAGCAACCAGCAGGTGTTCCTCTCCGCCCTGGTGCGCACCCTCAAGAGCGCCGACACCCTCAGCGACCCGATCAAGCTCTACTCGATCGCCAAGGCCGCCGTCGACAACATGGAACTGTCGAACACGCTGAAGAGCATGGACACCATGGTGTCCATCGCGATGGCACTCAAGGACATCCCGCTCGACAAGGTCGTCTTCGTGCAGTATCCGGTCAACTACGTGGACGGCGGTGTCGAGCCGGACGAGACGGCTGCCGCCGATCTCATCGCCGCCATCAACGCGGACGTCTCGCCGACACTCGCACCCGGCGACGCCGACTTCCTGTCGGTGGCCGACCCCGCCGCCACTGACCCCGCCGCCACTGACCCCGCCGCGCCGGTCGACCCCGCGGCCCCGGTGACAGAGGATCCTGCGGCGGCCGACCCGGCACCGACCGCGTCTGCGCTGCCCAGCAACGTCTACGGGCAGGACGCTTCGCAGCAGACCTGTTCGTCCGGCCGTCCCGTCGAAGACCAGTAACCGCTGCGGCAGCGCGGCATCCGCTGAACCCATGTTCAATCGGATGCCGCGGTGCCGTTAGTATGGTGCATGTGCGTTTGCGACAGCAGGCGCTCAGGAGACGTCGCATAGTCCGGCTTAGTGCACCACCCTGCTAAGGTGGAGTGCCCTTCACGGGGCACCGAGGGTTCAAATCCCTCCGTCTCCGCACTTTGTGAAAACCCGCTGGATCGTCGAGATCCAGCGGGTTTTTTGTTTCCCCGGGCCGTCGCGGTCCCGAAGAAGCGCCCGTGACTGCGCTTGTCTGTGAGAAGTCTCAGACAGTATGCTGGGGCGCAGGAGGACGGTACTTGAACATCCGATGAACATTTCACCGGCTGAGCTGCAGACGGCCGCACTGAGATGAAACTCGATCTGACCGAACTTGCCCTCGAACTCGGGGGCGATTCCGCGCGCGCCGTCGAGGTGCGAGTGTCGGGTCGTCGGGTGCTCACTCTCGCCGCCGAGCTGGCCGAGTCCGCCGCGAACGGCGTGATCCGGTACCGGCTGCCGCCCGCCTTCGGCCTCACGCTGCGCGGATCCGGAGATGTCGTGGTGCACGCCGTCGACACCGGTGCGGAGCTCGCGCGCACGCCGGTGCGGTCCGTGGTCGACCCCGATGGCGGTCTGCGGTTCACCGACGCCGCCGGCGCCCCCGTTGTGCTGAACAAGTGGGGGCACCACTCGATGACCTTCGCCGACGCCGCCGACGAGATCATCGCCGACCTGCTGCGGCGCACCAGTGAGGTGTTCGCCGCCCTCACCAGCTTCGGCCTGACCCCGTGGATCATGGGCGGCACCCTGCTCGGCCCTGTGCGCTCCGGCGCGCTGCTGCCGCACGACGACGATGCCGACGTCGGCTACGTCAGCGCCCACGAGCACCCGGCGGACGTGGCCCTGGAGAGCTACGCGCTGCAGCGTTTCCTCGAGGCGGCCGGCCACACCGTCATCCGGTACGGCGCCACCCAACTCCAGGTGCTCTTCCCGGAGCAGGCCGGTGCGGCCTTCCACGTCGACATCTTCGGCGGCTTCTACCGCGACGAGATGTTCATGCAGCCGTTCCACGTGCGCGCACCGATACCTCGGGACACCTTCGAGAACCTCACCGAGATCACCATCGAGGGCTGGTCGTTCGCGGCGCCGAACCCGCCAGAACGCTGGCTCGAGGCGAACTATGGGCCCACCTGGCGCATCCCGGATGCCGGTCACCGTTTCATCACACCGCCCGAGGCCGCCAGGCGGTACGGGAACTGGTTCGGCACGACGAACCAGCACCTGCACTTCTGGGAGGAATTCAACGCGGCGCGCGCGGGCGTGCACGGCGAGGCGGCCGTCGCCGTCGGGAGCTTCCTCGACCGGGTGCCAGCCGGGGCGACGATCTACGAGTTGGCCTACGGCGGCGGCGACGACCTGATGCGTCTGGCCGGACGGGGTCACCGAGTCGTCGGCGTGGACTTCTCGGCGTCTGCCGAGGCGGCTCTCCGCAACCGGCTGGGGGCAGACCACCCCGCGGTGGAGCTTCGCCGCCTCGACCTGGGCGACCACCGGCAGACCCTCGCTCTGGCCGTCGCCGAGTTGGGTGTGCCCGGCCCGGCCCATGTCTACTCCGCCAACATCGTGCAGGCCCTCACCATCGAGGCGCGCCGAACGCTTCCCACCCTCGTGGAGCTCCTGCTGCGCCGCGGCGGCGAGTGGGTCGCCAGCTTCGCCACGGTGCCCGCCCCGGGCCTGAGCGTGGACGACCCCACGACCTGGCACCTCACGGTGAGCCAGTTCCGGCAACTGTTGGCATCCGCCCCCGCCTTGGAGATCCGCTTCATCGAGGTCGACACCCACACCGACAGACGCATCGCCACGGTCGGCGTAGCACGGAAAGGAACAGTGCAGTGAGCGCAGTGAAGTCGCTTGTCGGGAGGGTGGTGCGCAAGCTGGCCCCCGAGACCATGCGCACCCTGGAGTACGCCGGTGACCTTCGGAGGCTGGACGAACGCCTGCCTGGTGTCGTGCAGAGGGTCGACGACCTGCAGACGCGGATGGAGGCCGTGGAGAGCCGGTTGGCCGACCTGGAGGGCGTGCCGCTCGCGGTGGATGAGCTGCGCCGTGATTCCCTGCGCGTGGCCGAACTGACCGACCTCGTCGTCACGACGCTGGGCACCCTTCCCGGCACAGCGGCCGGTCCCGCGCGCCGGTAGCCGACGGCGGCGTCCGCTCACGGCGTCTTCTCACGGCGCCTTCGTGAGCGGAACCAGGGTGGCCGGGGAGAGATCCACGGTGACAAGGCCGGGGTCGATGCCAGCAGCCTCCAGTGCCGTCTCCAGGCCGGTTGTGGCGGGAATCGGCGGTGTTCCCTGCACGTGCAGGATCACCTCGGCGCCGTGGGTCGAGACGCCGGTGACGGTCCACCCCACGCCGCGTGCCCATTCCTGGCCGACCGACTGCACGGTGCCTTCGGTGTTGCTGCGCAGGGTGACATCCACGCTGGTGAGGGTGAGCGGAATGCCGATGAGCAGCAACATACCGGCGAGCAGAGTCACGGGGCCGAGGAGGTTCGGGGCGCTCTGATCGCCCGGCACCCTCCGGCGGGTCAGCCGGCTCACCCCGTAGACCGACATCACCACGATGCCGGTACCGAGGATGGCGACCACATTGGTGGCGAAGAGCAGCAGGGCGCCCAGGAACTGCGGCACCGACCCGGATTCGAGCACCAAGCCGGCGACGGACAGGGGCGGCACGAGCGAGATGGCGATGGCCACCCCCGGGAGGGTATCGGCGATGTCCCGTCGGACGAGTGCCACCGAGCCCACCACCCCCGTGCCGAGGGCGGCGAGCAGGTCGATCAGTCGTGGGCTCACCCGGCCGGAGACCTGGGCGTTGCTGGCGGCAAGCACCGGCGTCTGCACGAGCAGACCCACGGCGAAACCGATGGCCGTCGCGGCTGCGGCGCCGGCCAGCACGAGAAGCAGTGCCCGGGCGAGGTTGACCCGGTCACCCAACACCGTGGCCAGCATCGTGCCCAGGATCGGCGTCATCAGGGGCGCCACGATCATGGCGCCGATGACCGTGGCGGTGGAATCCCCGACGATGCCGGCCGAGGCGATGATCGAGGCGAGCACCAGCAGCATCCAGAACCGCGAATAACGCGCCCCGGCGGCGGGGCCGTCGAAGAAGACGGCCTCCTGCATATCGGCGGTGGTATTGAATCTGTCGCTCACGCTGCGAACCTAGCCCCGGTGCGCACACCCCGGTAGCCGGGCCAGAATGGGGCATGGCCACCCGACTGCTGCTGATCTCCGACACCCATGTCCCCCAGCGCGCCCGGCGCCTGCCTGACCAGGTGTGGCGCGCCGTCGACGACGCCGACCTGGTGTTGCACGCCGGCGACTGGGTCGACCTGAGCCTGTTCGACGAGTTGTCCCAGCGGGCCCGAGACCTCCGCGGCGTCTACGGCAACAACGACGGCGACGCCCTGCGCCGCGTGCTGCCGGAGGTGATGCGGGAGACTATCGAGGGCATCCGCTTCGCCATGGTGCACGAGACGGGCGACGCCCCCTCCCGCCATGCTCGGATGGACGCCGCCTTCCCCGACACTGATGTGCTCGTTTTCGGGCACAGCCACATTCCCTGGGATACCGTGTCGCCCGCGGGTATGCGGCTGCTCAATCCCGGCTCGCCCACCGACCGGCGCCGTCAACCGGCCCACACATATCTCACGGCGCTCGCTTCCGAGGGGCAGTTGCTCGATGTGACCCTCGTTGCGGTCACGCCGGATCAGGCCGGTTAGGCGGGCGAGCGGGCGTCGACGAACCTGGCCACGAAGTCGGCGGCTGCCAACGGTCGGGAGTACAGGTAGCCCTGCGCGAAGGTGCACCCGCGGTCGCGCAGCCAGCGCGCCTGCGTCTCGGTCTCCACTCCCTCGGCGATCACATCGAGGCCGAGCGCTGCGGCCAGTTTGATTGCCAGGTCGGCGACGGGCGACTCGGTCTCGACGTCGATCACATCCACGAACGACCGGTCGATCTTGATCACGTCGAGGTCGATCTCAGTGAGCCGGGACAGGCTGGAATGCCCGGTTCCGAAGTCGTCCATCGAGATGAGCACGCCGGCACTGCGCAGCAGGCGGATATTGTCCCGCACGGCTCCCGCATCCGTGCCGAATTCGGTCTCGGTCACCTCGATGCGTACCAGCTCGGGCGGGAAGCCCGCGGCGGCGCACTCGGCGAGAACGTAGGCGCCGTAGCCGCTGAAGGCCAGCTCGCGGGCCGATGCGTTGATCGACACGCTCAGGGGCCGGCCCGCGGGGCCGCCCAGATTGCGCCAGTGCTCGGCGGCGATGATGGACTCCCGCACGATCCACCGGCCGAGCACCTGGATCGAGCCGCTGGCTTCGCAGAGGGGAATGAACTCGGACGGTGAGACCGGCCCCCTGGTCGGATGCTGCCAGCGGACGAGTGCTTCCGCGCCGGCGGCGACTCCGCTGGCCAAATCGATGACGGGCTGGAACCACAGCGAGAATTCGCCGTTCGCCAGGCCGTCCCGCACGGCCGCCGGGGACGCGTAGTACCCGCCGTGGCTGACGATCTTGCCCCGGCCCACCCGCTGGGCCTCGAACAGCGCTTTGCCGGCCCGGCCGAAGAACTCGCTCTCCGATTCGTGTCCCTCCCGCACCGCGATCCCGGCCGAGAAGCCGGCGACCTGGCCTTGCACCCGCCCCAGCAGATCGAGCGCCTGTGCTGCGGTGAAGTTCGGCAGCAGGATAGCGAAGGCATCACCCTCCATCCGGGCCAGGGTCGCCGAGGCAGGAAGCGCCGCCGAGACGCCGCCCACGAACGTCACCATGGCGGCGTCGCCGGCCTCCTGGCCTTCCCTCCGGTTCACCAGCGCGAACTCGTTGATGTCCAGGCGCACCAGGGCGAGAGACTCATTCGGTCCGGCGTCGCGCATGACGGCCGAGAGCACTTGCTCGAAGCCGGCGAAGTTGGGGATGCCGGTAAGAGCGTCGGTCTCCGCCAGCAGGGCACTGCGGGCGAACCAGGTGAGCCCCAGACCCGTGGCCAGCATGAGCAGCGCCGCCATGGCAACGTCGGCCGGCGCGGTTCCCGGGCTCACGGCCAGGGTCACCAGGGCGAGCGGAATGAAGACGGTGGGGTAGACCAGCGACTGGGCGGCGGGGAGCACCGCGAAGGCGATCAGGGCCAGCAGGCTCGGGGTCCAGGCGAAGGTGAAGGAAACGGGCTGGCCGCCCGTGGCGACCTGACAGAGCAGCCCTGCCGCTCCCATCCAGCAGAGCACGACATGGCGCAGAGGCACCCGCATTCGGCTGCGAAACACAGCGGTGAGGATGCCGGTGCACAGGAGGGCAACTCCGACGCCGAGAAGCACGGCATCGGGGGTGCCTCTGGCAAGCGAGGTGTAACCGGCATAGAGGAACAGTGGCAGGCCGAAGCCCACCTGGGCCAGGCCGAGCAGGGCCCCGCCCGAGCCGGCCGACGTGAAGAGTCCTGGGTGGTACCCCACCCCTTGGCGCCGAGCAGTGCGTGCCATGCGCACCCCCTGCCCACTTACCCCTCGTGTCGCCGGCTGCATCGCCGACCCCTGCCCAATCTAGCGCTGTCGCCCCCGAATGCGTGCCACGGCTGCCCGGCTCACTCTGCGGGCTTGAGGACCTCATTCGTGAATCCCGCGAGTCGGGAGAGCAGTCCGGCACCCCGGCTGGCGACCATCTCGGCGGGGTTGGGCTGCATCTGCGACGGGGCCGGCAGGATGCGGATGAGCGTTGAGCAGGCCAGGTCGGAGCAGATGTAGGTGCCCACGGTGTTGCCGTCACGGCCGGCCTGGCCGGCCTTGGGCACGCTGAACAGGCTCACCTGGTGGGCCGGCTGCTGGGTGCGGCACAGCGAGCAGAACGCCGACATCGACCGGCCCGGCCCGCGGGTCGCGGCGCGCAGCACCATGCCGGTGGGGGTGTCGTCCCGCCAGAAGACGATGTAGCCACGCTGGGCATAGTGCGGATCACGCCAGCCCAGGTATTCGCGTTCGTCCCAGATGGTCTCATGCAAGCCGGGCAACGGCATCCGGGCGATCTCCTCGGCCGTGGCGTTCACGATGGAGCCCCGGATCTCGTCAGCGGAAAGCGGTTTCATGATCTCCCTTCCGATAATTCGTACAGCGTAGTCGAGGCCTCCGGACGCCTCAATGCCCGTGTGACCACAGCGCCCCCGGCGCGTCGAGCGGGCCGGGGGCGGACGAAGCGGGTGCGAGATCAGGCGACCGAGCGCAGCCCATCGATCAGTGGGGTGGTCGGGCGGCCGATCAGGGTGGACAGGTCGTTCGTGCCACCGGCCAGCAGGCCGTCGCGGGTGTTGCCGTCGAGCGCGACGACGAAGCCGACGGTGCCGCCGTCCAGGCCGGCGCCGGTGAGGATGGCGCTGTGCTCCTCGGGCGTGACCGAGGTGAAGACCACCGGGCTGCCGACGACCTCGGCGAGGGCGGCAGCCATGTCGGTGCCGGTCCAGGCCACGTCGCCGGCGAGTTCGTAGGTGACGTTCTCGTGCCCGGGGGTGCTGAGCACCACGGCGGCGGCCTCGGCGTAGTCAGTGCGCGAGGCGCTGGCGACCCGGCCGTCGCCGGCACTGGTGAGGTAGACGCCGTTCTCGCGGGCCTGCTGCACCGCGGACGCGTAGTTCTCGGTGTACCAGCCGTTGCGGAGGATGGTGACGCGAATGCCTGAGGCGTGCAGGGCCTCCTCGGTGGCCTTGTGTTCGGGGGCGAGGATCAGCGCGGAGGTGTCGGCCTTGGGGGCGCTCGTATAGACGATGCGGCCCACCCCGGCGGCGACGGCGGCGGTGATGGCGTTGGTGTGCTGCGCGACGCGTTGGCCCACCTCGCTGCCGGAGACGAGCATCAGCACGTCGGCGCCGGCGAACGCGGCCTCGAGGCTGGCCGGGTCGGTGTAGTCGATCACGGCGGTGCCCACGCCCGACGCGGCCAGCTCGGCCAGGCGTCCGGTGTTGCGGCCGACAGCGGTGATCTCGGCGGGGGCGACGCCGCGGTTGAGGAGGTGCTCGACGATGAGGCGGCCGAGCTGACCGGTGGCTCCGGTGACGACGATAGACATGGGGATTCCTTCCGTGGCACACAGTCGCGCGCCTTCTGGGGGATGTAACGAGCGACTTCTCAGATTACTTCCCAACCGCAGGTACCCACCTTTTGGTAAGCTGCTTTCCATGTCGACCACCTTGCCTGCTACCCGTGCTGCCGAGTCCGCTTCCGCTGCCACGCTGCCTGCCGCCGAGCTGGCGGTACGGGACCGCCTGGCCCGGCTGGTCGGCGACCCGGCGCCCGCATCCGACGGGGCGGCGGCACCGAACGTTTTCGCGGCGGGATGCGCCAGCCGGGTGGTCCTCGACCATGTCACCAGCAAGTGGGGCGTCCTGGTGATCGTGGCGCTCGCTGAGACCAGCCTGCGCTGGGGCGAGCTGCGTCGCGGTATCGAGGGCATCAGCGAGAAGATGCTGGCGCAGACGCTGCGGATCCTCGAGGCCGACGGCCTGGTGCACCGGGCGGCCCAACCGACCATCCCGCCGCGAGTGGACTACAGCCTCACCGAGCGCGGCCGGGAGCTAGCCGGGCACCTCATTCCCCTGGTGCGCTGGGTGGGGTCCAATGCCGGCGACATCGTCGGCGGACGGTGAGTGTTCGTTCCTTCGTTCGACAGTGCCGAGCCCAGCCGTCAGAGGTCGGGCAGGAACTCCAGCCACGCCTTCCGTCGCTCGCCGCGGGGGTCGGACTCCACCCGGTCGGCCTCATCGAAGATCAGGGTGAGCCGGTCCGCCTCGGTGTAGACCGGCCAGTCCGCTCCCGCCTGGCCAGAGGAGGCGAACCGCAGCCAGTGCGCCCGCATCCGCTCGCCGGTGCTGAGGAAGCTGTCACGGCCACCCAGCGCGGTGAGGGTGCGCACGCGGCGATCGGTGTCCGAGCCGGACAGTGCCAGCAGTTCGAGCCCGTGGGTGGCGTCGTAGCCCATGAGGCGCAGCAGCCGGGGAGCCAGATCGAACCGGTAGAGGTAGACCGGTGCCGTCCTGGAGTGCAGGTCGGCCACCTGCACGCTGGGAAACCAGAACGCGTAATCCCCGCCGAAGTCCAGTTCGGCGCGGACGGGCGGCAACGCTGAGTACACCGCCCGCATGCCTTTGTGGGAGTGCGGCGGGGCTGCGTCGAAGAGCGACTGGATGCGCTGGATCGACCGCGGCAGGATGTCGATCCGGCCGCGGAACATCGAGCCCTCCCGGTCGTTGGTGCCGATGATCAGCGGCACCGGGTGGGCGTGCCCCCGCCGGAAGGCGTCCAAGGGACGCTCGGGCAGGAAATCGCCGTCGACGACGGGGGCCATGCAGAAGGTGCCGGGGTCGACGTCCGGCGTGCTGCGTTGCACGACCAGGGCTGCCCGCACCAACGCCGGCCAGGTCGCGGTGTCGAGCAGATCGCCGGCCGGGCGCCGCCCGCCGGCCAACTCGGGCGCCCGGCCGTGGCGCAGCGCCTCGATGAAATCGACCGCCCAGCGGCCGGCCAGCGTGCGGGAGTAGGCGGCATTCGACGGCGGGCTCTGGGCGATCGCCTGCGCGAACAGGCCGGCGGCGGCCGGGGTGGCCAGCAGCGTCACCACGGCGTTGCCGCCGGCGGACTCGCCGATCACCGTGACCCTGTGCGGGTCGCCGCCGAACGCCCGGATATTCTCCTGCACCCACTCGAGGGCGGCGACCTGGTCGCGCAACCCGAGATTACTTTCGAAGAGGCGGCTGCGGGTGCTGAACCGGGTGAAGTCGAGGTAGCCGAGGGCGCCCAGCCGGTAGTTGATCGCGACGTAGATGGTGCCGCCGGAGCGTACGATGGCCTGGCTGCGCTCCGTGAAGTCGTTCGAGGAGCCCGAGGTGTAACCGCCCCCGTGGATGTAGACCATCACGGGCAGGTTGCCGGCCTCCGGCCGGTCGGCGGGGCGTTGCACATTGAGGGTGAGGCAGTCCTCGCCCATGCGGGTGCGGCGGTCGACACCCTTGAACTGGGTGCCCCGGTCCTGCGGGGCGACGGGTCCGTACCTGCTGGCGTCCCGCACGCCCCGCCACGGGATGACGGGTTGGGGTGCGCGGAAGCGCAGCGCACCCACAGGCGGGGCCGCATAGGGGATACCGCGCCAGGTCTGCACACCGGCGACGGGCCGGCTGCCGCGCACCATGCCGCCGGTGACGTGCACCTCGACCGGCCAGGACCGGGTGGTGGACGGCGCGGTCTCCCAGGCATTCTCGGACAGGGGGCGGAACATCATGCGTCCTTCCTGCCCCGCGACTGCCCGGGGCCGTCGCGGCCTACCGGTACTCCGGATTCGGTTCGAACCCGAAGCGCTCGCCGGCGTCCCACTCCTGACGCAGATTGCCATAGGCGGGGATGCCCCGGTTGGCCTTGAGGATGGCCGCCAGGTGCATGAGGTTCCAGGTCATGAAGGTGGTGTTGCGGTTGGTGAACTCGTTCTCGGGGCCGCCGGAGCCGGCATCCAGGTAGCTGGGGCCTGGACCGATCTCGCCGATCCACCCGCTGTCGGCCGCGGGCGGGATCGTGTAACCGATGTGCTGCAGGCTGTAGAGGACGTTGGAGGCGCAGTGCTTCACGCCATCTTCGTTGCCCGTGATGATGGCGCCGCCGACCTTGCCGTAATAGATGTACTGGCCCTTCTCGTTGTACTCGCCGGACATCGCGTAGAGCCGTTCGATGATCCGCTTGGTGACCGAGCTGTTGTCGCCGAGCCAGATCGGGCCGCCGATCACCAGGATGTCGGCGGCGGCGACCTTGTCGAACAGCGCCGGCCAGGCATCCGTCGCCCACCCGTGCTCGGTCATGTCGGGGTACACGCCCGTTGCGATGTCGTGGTCGATGGCGCGGATGACCTCGACGTGCACGCCCTGCTCACGCATCAGGTGCGCGCTGAGTGTGATCACGCCTTGCGTGTTGCTGATCTCCGGGCTGCGCTTGAGGGTGCAGTTGATGAACAGGGCGCGGAGGCCCTGGTATTCGAACGAAGCCTGGGTGTTGCGTGTGCTGTGCGCCATGCCCGTAGTCAAGCACCCGCATCCGGGCTCGTCTAGGCCGGTGTCGAGGCCTGTGCCGGGTGCGCCGGCGTGCGGCGGATGCGGCGCAGCCGGCTGCCCCGGAACGCCGCCAGGAGAATCAGGGCGGTGCCGTGCGCGAGCGGACCCCACCAGCGGACGTGGAGGTGGAACCCGGTGCCGAACACTGCGGCGACGCCGAAGATCAGCAGCAGACTGGCGAAGACCGCGTTGACGGTGAGCAGAAGCGCCCAGGCGGTCTGGCTGCCGCGCCAGAGGGCGGCGAGGATGAGCGCGTGGGGGATGACCCATGGCCACGGTGAGCTTTCGCTGCCCACGTAGCCGGCGGCCGACAGCACCAGGGCGGCGCCGAACCAGACCCGTGCATCTACGCGGATGATGCGTTCCCACAGTCCTGCCATGCCCTCACCCTAGTGAGCGAGGGACTGCCACACGACGTTCACAGTGCTCGCGTGCGGACTTCCCGCCTTCGTTTCGGTAACGAAGGGCGGGAAGTCCGCAAATGAAACGGCTCAGACTGCGGGCTTCGCCGCCGGCCCGCGCTGCGGGCGCGGCCCGAAACGGCGGGCGAGGAACAAGACCGGGATGAGTAAGGCCATCGGCAGCAGGAACGCATGCGCGAGCCCGGTGGAGTCGGCGAGCAGGCCCACCAGAACGGCGCCGAGCACAGCGCCGGCGTAGTTGAACAGGTTGACGCGGGCGATCACCTCGTCGCTGCGGGCCTCGTGCAGGTCGCCCGCCGCGCTGAACGCGAGCGGCACCAGGGCGCCCACCCCGAAGCCGGCCAGGGCGAAACCGGCGACGGCGGCCCAGGTCACGGGGACCGTGGCGACGAGCAGGCAGCCCAGGATCGCCAGCACCGTGGTGACCACGGCCAGGATCACGCGGCCGAACCGGCGCACCAGCACATCCGCTCCGATGCGGGTGACCAGGATGGCGGCCTGGTACGCGGCGTAGCCGAGTGGCGCGATCGCGGCGCCGGTGAGCAGCACGTCGTGCAGGTAGACGGTGCTCCAGGTGCTCACCGCGGAGTCGACCACGAACGCGGCCAGCACCACGGTGCCGAACAGGGCGATGCCGCGGTGGGGCAGTTTGCCGTGCGGCGCCGCATCCGGGGCCGGGGCCAGTTTGGTGAGCCGGGCGTCGAAGCCGCGCACCCCCACGATCGCGATCGTCAGGGCCACGATCGCGCCCGTCACCAGGGCGATGCTCGCGTTGGCCGCGGTGCCGGCGACGGCCGACATCAGCAGGGCGCCGACGATGGCCGCGCCGGTGTACCAGGCGAAAAAGCCGGCCATCACCGAGACGCCGACTCGTTGCTGCACGAGCACGCCCTGCATGGCCCCGGATGCGTCGACGATGCCCAGGCCCGCGCCGTAGATCGCGAACGCGGCGATGAATGCCGGCAGCCCGATCGGGGAGGCGATCAGTGGGAGCGCAATGGCCTCGAGCAGGAGCCCCACCACGAGGGCGACGCGGCTGCCCCAGCGCAGGGCGAGCCGGTCGGCCGCAAGCGAACCGACGGCCGCCGCGAGGCAGACCAGCAGCACGATCAGCGACACCACGGTGTCGTCGATGCCGTACCGGGTCTTGAGGTTGGGCAGCGAGGTGACCACGACCGCGTAGCCGAAGCCCTGGGCGGCGTAACTGGCGCTGACCGCCACCCGGGAGCGACGGACGCTGACCGGGGGATGGATCATCGTGGGTGCGCTCATGCGGTCGGCTCCAATTCGGGGTGGTGGGCCCGCACGACGCCGAAGGCTTCGTGCGCGATCTCGAGGGTGCGGGTGACATCGGCGGAGGTGAGAGCGGCGTTGAGGAAATGGTTGTGGTGCGAGGTGAGGAACACCCCGCGCCGCACGCTCTCGGCCACCCACTCCTGGTGCAACATGAGCGAGTCGTCGTCCGCGATGCGGAGGTAGAACAGAGCAGGTGCCCCGGAGGCTATCAGGGTGAAGCCGTTCTCCGCCGCTACGGTCGTCAATCCGGTGGTGAGCTCGGTACCGAGCCGGGCGAACCGGGCCGGAGCATCCAGCTGCTTGAGCTTGGTGAGGGTGGCGATGCCGGCGGCGAACGGCACCGCGCTCATCCAGTAGCTGCCGGTGTAGTGCAGGCTGCTCACGGTGTCCTTGAGGGACTCCCGGCCGCAGAGCGCCGACACGTTGTACCCGTTGGCCAGGGCTTTGCAGAAGCAGATGAGGTCGGCCTTGAACCCGAAGTAATGGTCGGAGCCGGCCAGGTCGAGCCGGAAGCCCGCGCGCACATCGTCGACGATGAGCACCACCCCGTGCGCGTCGCAGAGCGCACGCACCGCCTGCCAGTAACCGGCCTCCGGGAGGCTGTTGTCGGTGAAGTTACCGTGCATGTACGGCTGGGCGATGAGGCCCGCGATGGTGCCGCGGTTCTCGCTGAACAGGCGCTCAAGGGCGGGAAGGTCGTTGAAGTCGACGTAGAGGTTGTTGGCCACCTCCTCCTCCAGCACGCCGGGGTAGTCGAGCTTCTGCGCCCAGGGTGAGACGCCGTGATAGAAGCCGTTGATGAAGACGATCTTCTTGCGCCGGGTGGCGGCGCGGGCGGTGAGCACCGCGAGGGTGGTGGCGTCGCCGCCGTTCTTGGCGAAGAACGCCCAGTCGGCGCTCGCCACGGTGTCTACGAGCAGCTCGGCGAAGTCGACCATGATGGCCGACGGGATGGTGACCACGTCTTCGAGGCGGGCCTGTTTGGCGGCGGCGGCGTCGACATCCGGGTCGGCGTAGCCGAGCACATTGGGCCCGTAGCCGCACATGTAGTCGATGTACTCGTTGTCGTCGAGGTCCCAGAACCGGGTGCCCTCGGCGCGGGAGGAGAACAGCGGAAACGAGGTCTGCGGGATGTAACAGCCCTCTGTAGGGCCCTGGTGCCCGTAGATGCCGGAGGGGATGACGTTCAGCGCACGGGCGAACGCGGCGCGACTCTTCTCGAAGGTGTACGGAACGGTGGGCGCGGTGCGCGCGGGGACGAGGCTCATCAGGCTGACTTTCCGAGGTAGTGACCGACGCGGTCGAGGATGCGGTTGACGTTGTCGACCATGGAGATGACGCCGCGCATGGCGAGGCGGCCGTCGCTCATGCAGGCGATGGCGGAGAGGTCGCCGGCGAGGATGCCGCCGGTGACCTCGAGGGTGGAGAAGGTGAGTGCTCCGCGCGGATGCGGCGAGGGCGCCGCGACGAAGGTGGCCCGGTGGTCGCGGAGCGCCAGATGGTACGCGAGGGCGCCGGTGACCTCGAGCGCGATGTCGCCGTCGGGGATGTGCTGGGCGCTGAACCGGCCGCTGCGGTCTTCGTTGGCGACCTGGGCGAGGGCGGCCGCGGCCACGTGCAGGGTGAGGATGGTGCTTGTCTCGCGGAACTCCGGGTCGGCCAGGTCGGCCTCGGTGGGCTGCAGGTAGCGACCGAGCAGATCGGTGAGGGGGGCGAAGACGCCGGTGAGGAAGCGCAGCCGGTGCGGTGCGGCCACCGGAATGGGCTGCGCGGTGCCGTCGATCATCCGGTTGAAGTGGCCGACCGAGGTGAAGGCCAACGTGATGAGCGGTGCCTTCGGCTCCCGGCCCCAGCGCACGCCGGTCGAGTCGAAGCCGAGCTGTGCGCGCGGCAGGCCGGGCACGACGAAACGGATGCCCATCGGTGTCGCCATGCCGGCAAGGAGGGTCTGGGCCGCCGGAACCCGGTCGACCAGCAGCGGCAGCGTGCCCAACACGGCATAGAGGTTGATATGCGCTTGAACGCGCGGGTCGGTGTCAATCAGCACGGGGCTGCTCCTCAGCGAGGTCGAGTGGTGGTGTCGGGGATGAGGGTGGTCGGGGCGTGGCGGTGGTGGGCGAGGTGGCGGCCGGCTGGGCCGGTGCGGCCAGCCGGGCGAGGGCATCCGCGGCGAAGAGGACGCTCTCGCGGGCCGCTTCCGTGTCACGATCGGCCAGCCAGGTGCTGGTGATGCCGTCGGTGAGGGTGACCAGCAGCCGGGCCGCTCGGCCGAGGGGCACCGACCACTCCCGGCCGCAGGCGGTGGCGGCGAGGCGGAGGCTGTGTTCGGCGGCCCGGTAGTAGGCCCGGTACTGGTCGCTCGGTTGGGATGTCGGCGGGTTCTGGCGCAGCGCGTAGAGGCTGAGCTCCAGCAGGGCCTGCTCGCGCTGGGGGTCCGCCACGAGCAGGTCGAGGTACCGGTCGAGGCCCTGCCGGAGGGTGTCGGCCAGGCCGGCGGAGCTGCTGCCGTCGCCGCCGGGCAGGGCGGCCACGGCCGCATCGTGCTCCTGATCGGTGACGGTGTCGATCACCGCGGCGAGCAGGTCGTCACGGGAGTCGAAGGCGTAGTGGAAGCTGCCCAGGGGCATGCCGGCCTCGGCCACGATGGCTCGGGTGGTCGCCGCCGCCAAACCGGACCGGGCGATCACGCGCACGGCCGCATCGATCAGTGCCGCGCGGCGATCGGCGAGGGCCAGTCGGGTCATGGGTCTGCGGTCGGTCTGCGGTGGGGGTGACGAGCGGGCGAGGGTCAACGCGAGAGCTCCAGTGGGTCAGGTGACTTGGACGCTTGTCCAATTAGCTCAATCTCGTCCATCGGTCCGGCGGGCGCAAGCGAATTCGACGGGCTTCACCGCCCGGAAACACAACCGTTCGACGGCCGAAATCCAGGTGGGGCCGGGCGCGGCGCGACGGCACAATCTGACGGAAACATCCGTCTCGTACGCTGAGCTCCGAGACGCCGCGCGGTGCGGCGCCACAGAACGAAGAGGCCACCATGCAGACCGAATTCACCCTCTCCCTCCCGGCTTGGCTCGTCGAGGCGCTGCCCGGCCTACCCACGGTGCTGTCGACCCTCGACGAACGGATGACCCTGGTCAACGCGCTCGCCGCCCGCAACTACCGCGAGGGCAACGGCGGCCCGTTCGCGGCCATCGTGGTCGACGCCACGACCGGCGCCCTGGTGTCGGTGGGTGTGAACGTGGTGCTCTCCTCCGGGGTGGCCGGCGCCCACGCCGAGGTCATGGCCCTCGGGCTGGCGCAGCGCGCCACCGGGACCTGGGACCTCGGCGCGGACCCCACCCGACCGCTGGAGCTGGTGGTCAACTGGCGTCCATGCGTGATGTGTTACGGGGCCACGATGTGGTCGGGCGTGCGCAGGCTGGTGGTGGCGGGCTCCGGGGCCGAGCTGGAGGAGCTCACCGGTTTCGACGAGGGGCCGATGCGCGAGGACTGGGCCGAGCAATTCGAGGCGCGCGGCATCGCCGTTGTGCAGGACATCGGCCGCGAGGAGGCGCTGCAGGTGTTCCGGGAGTACGGAGCGGCCGACGTGCTGGCCTACAACGCGCGCGGGGCCAGCTGAGCCGCCGGAGGCACTGCCGCAGCCGGGCATGCCTCTGACCGGTCGTCGGCTCACAGTCGGCGACCGGTCGGAGGGGATTCGGTCGGGCCGGTCTAGCTCTCGCCAGCCTGCCCGGCAGTCAGCCCCTGTCGGCGTCGCAGCCCAGCGAGTGCGAGGAGCAACAGCGACCCGATCATGACCGGGATCAGGGCGATGGCCGCGAGGAACGCCGGGTTTGCCCCGGTGTCGGCCAGGGCGACGGGCAGGAGACCGGCGGTTGCCGAAGTCGACAGGGCGCCCGTGGCGACGGATGCGGTCGGGGATGCTCCCGCGGGGCTCACGGCATCTCCCGGGCTAGTGGGACTGACCGGACTGACCGGGCTGACCGGGGTCACGGGAGTGACCGGGGTCACCGGCGTGACCGGCGTTACGGGGTTGATCGGGGTGCCGGGAACCGTGGTGCCGGTGCCCGACGTCGTGCTGTCGCCGATCACCGAGACCGCGTTGCCGCCCGCCGCGACGGGGATCAGCAGGTCGAGAACCGCCTGGGTGCCGCCGAGGGTGCTGTCGCTTCCGTCGGTGCTGGCGGCGTCGGGGTCGGCCGTCGTGGTTCCGGCCGGCACGGTGGTGTCGGCGTCGGTGCTGGTCGAGTCGCCGAGGACGGAGATCGCGTTGCCGCTGACGGTGACCGGTGCGAGGGCGTCGACGACGGCCTGGGTGCCGCCGAGGGTGCTGTCGCTTCCGTCGGTGCTGGCGGCCTCAGGTCCTGCCGACGTGGACTCGGCCGGGGCGGTGGTGGCATCCGTGCTGGTCGAATCTCCGAATACCGAGATCGAGTTGCCGCTGACGGTGATCGGCGCAGCGGCGTCGACGACCGCTTGGGTGCCGCCGAGAACGCTGTCGTCTCCGTCGGTGGTCGGAGCGGCAGTCGGTGCCGCTGCCGCCGGGTCGGCCGGGGTCGTGGTGGTGGCATCCGTGCTGGTCGAGTCCCCGATGATGGAGATCGCGTTGCCGGACACGGTGACGGGGAGGACGGTGTCGACCACCGCTTGGGTGCCCGACAGGATTCCGTCGGTGCCGGATGTTTCGGGTGCTTCTGCGGCGTTGGCGACACCGGCGCCGATGGCCGAGAGGCCGCCGACGAGGAGGGCGCAGTACAGGTCCTTTTTGACGATCGAGAACATGGTTTTTCTCCTTGGATGATTGATGTGGTGCCTCCGGGGAGGCGGTGGTCGCGGTCTGCGAGAACTCAGCAGCGCGACCGATCAATCAGGAGTGGAACCGGGGTCGAACGAGGGGGTGAGCGGAAGCTCGTCGCCGGTGTCCGGCGACGAGTGGAATCGGACCACGGGCGCGGCCGGAAGTCCGGAGGGCGTGGTGGTGGCTACGGGCGACCCGTTGCCCGGGCCGGAGCCGCTGATCGAACCGCCGGCCGGCGCAGGCAGCGCGGCCGGGGAGAACGGGATGCCGAACGGTGCTGCGGGAGCCGCCGGAACCGGGGATCCTGCGACGACGGAAGCCGTCTCGGCAGCGGTGACAGGGGCGGAGGACGTCGGCGCGGTGTTCGACCCGGGTAGCGCCGAGGCCGCACTGGAGCCGGTCTGCGCCCGGCCTGGAGAGACCACGGCCTGAGCCGCCTCGCCGGGGGCAGCGGATGAGCTCAGCGTGGGCTCCAGGCCGGCCGATGCTTCATTCGGCGACGGCACGGTGCCGACGACGGGTGTCAGCACCGGTGTGACCACGGCGACGACCGGGGCCACGACCTCGGCCGCGACCGGGGCCACGACATCCTGCACCACCGGCGTCACGACGGTATCGAGGGTGGGGGCGACGACCTGGTCGACGAGCGGGTCGACCACCGACTGGGTGACGGGTTCGGCTACCGCGGCGACCACGGGCACCGCCACATCGTTCACCACGGGAACGGCCGCCGTGACCTGGGTGGCCGTTGTGTCGACAGCGTCGAGCAGGTCGCCCACCTGCACAACATCGGCAACGGGTGCGGCCATCGGAACGGTGCCTGCCACGGTGTCAACGTATCCGTCGAGGGTGTCGACCACCGGCGTTGTCGAATCCAGCAGGCCGCCCAGGAGCGAGTCATCGGTGCCGGCTTCGCGGTAGGACGCAGAAGCGGTCGACGCTGAAGCCGAGGTGGGGGCCGTGAGGGTGTCGAAGATCAGCCAGGCAGCAGCCACAGCCACAATCGCCAGGGCGATGCGCGCCGGTGAAGCGAGATGAATCCCCTGTGTTCGCTCCACGTCGTCACCCCCCTCGGTGCGGCTCGTCTGAATATGAGCGAACCACAGAACCGCCCGGATGTCCAGCAATTGTGCACAATCAGCGCATCCGTCTCGTTCCGGGCCGCGTCGCGCCCGCCAAGGATTCCGCCGATGTTCGGGCTGCATCCTGACGGAGAAGCCCCCGATTGAGGTTGACTAGGGGGATGACTCCCGCGCAGCGACGCATCCTCATCGTCGCCATCCTGTCGTCCTTCGTGGCGTTCCTGGACGGCTCGATCATCAATGTGGCGCTGCCGGCCATCTCCCGGGAACTCGGCGGCGGGCTGCCCCTGCAACAGTGGGTCGTCGACGGCTACCTGCTCAGCCTGGGCGCACTGATTCTCGTGGCCGGGTCCCTCTCCGACACCTTCGGGCGCGTGCGCGTGCTGCGGGCCGGGTTGATCTGGTTCGGCATCACCTCGCTCGCCTGTGGCCTGGCGCCCACCGGCCTCTTCCTCGTCATAGCGCGCGTGCTGCAGGGCGTTGCCGCTGCGCTGCTGGTGCCCAGCTCGCTCGCCCTGATCACCTCGAGGTTCAGCGGGGTCGCCCAGGGCAAGGCCATCGGCGCCTGGACCGGCTGGACCGGCGTGGCCGGCATCGCCGGGCCGTTACTGGGCGGTCTTCTCGTGGACGCGGCGACCTGGCGGTTGGTGTTCTTCATCAATGTGATCCCGATCGCTCTCACCCTGATCCTGCTGCGCCGGGTGGAGGAACCCCTGCGGCCCGCCGCCGGCGCCCGCGTGGACGTGCTCGGCGCGTGCCTGGCCGTGGTGGGGTTGGGCGGCCCGGTATTCGCGCTCATCGAACAGGGCCGCTTCGGCTGGACGAGCCCGGTGGTCTACCTTCCCCTGCTGGTAGGCCTGGCCTCGTTCGGCGCGTTCCTGTGGTGGGAGGCGCGGGCTCCGCATCCGATGATGCCCCTCGGCCTGTTCCGGGTGCGAAATTTCGCGGTGGGCAACATCGCCACCGTCGGCATCTACGCGGCACTCAACCTCGGATTCTTCCTCTTCGCGCTCTACCTGCAGGAGGTCGGCGGGTTCTCGGCCACCCTGGCCGGGCTGGCCGGCATCCCGGCCACCGTGATGATGCTGTTTTTCGCCACACTCTTCGGCACTTTGGCCGGCCGGTACGGTCCGCGCCTGTTCATGACCGTCGGGCCGATCGTGGCCGGCAGCGGGTTCCTTTTGGTGACCACGGCGGTGCCGCCGATCAACTTCGCCCTGCACGTGCTGCCGGGAATCGTGCTGGTGGGCCTGGGCCTGTCCATCACGGTCGCGCCGCTCACCGCTGCGGTCCTCGGCTCCATTCACCCCGGTCAGGCCGGTATCGGGTCGGCTATCAACAACGCGGTCGCCCGGGTGGCCGGCCTCATCGCCATCGCCATGACCGGCACCATCGTTGGGTCCACCCTCGATGTGGCCGGTTTCCAGCGGGCGATGGTGGTCGTGGCAGGGCTGATGTTCCTGGGCGGAATCGTGTCCTGGTTGGGCATCCGCCGGGTCGCGCCGGTGGCGGATCTGCCGCCCTCGGCCATCGGGGAGCCGGCCTAGTGGCCCCACGCGCACGTGGGCGCCTCAAATAGCTGTTATAGTTTCTAAGTTGTCTTCGAGCGTTTCGCTGCAGAAGTCACCACTGCGCCCGTAGCTCAACGGATAGAGCATCTGACTACGGATCAGAAGGTTGGGGGTTCGAATCCCTTCGGGCGCACAGAAAGAAACACACAGAAACCCCCACGATCGTGCAGATCGTGGGGGTTTTTCTGCGTCGTGGCCGTTGCGTGCGTGTGGTTTTACTTCGATTATTAACGCCGCGTGAATTGATGCCCGGTTTGCTGGACTAATCGGGAGGAACCTTCCAAGATCGACGTCTGGGCCCCGTTCGGGCGAGCGCGAGCGGCACCACGGGTGCGGGCAGGGATTCCACGATGCGGCACTTGGGTTGGCTTGCCCTGCTTCTCGCGCTCGTGACGCTGGCCGCGGTACCGACCACAGCCACCGCCGTCGGTTACGTGCCGGACGGCAGCCGGACCATCCTGGTTTCCGGTACCCCGGCGCCCGGCGGAATCGTGTTCGTCGAGTTCGCCGGCGCATATTTCGAACCGGGCGAGGGTGTGGCTTTCACGGTCGCGGGGACCGGACTGGCGACCCTCGCGCTCATGAGGGCCGATGCGGCGGTGCTCGTCAAATCCGCCAACGACTCCGGTGCGGTCTCCCTCCGGGTCACCCTGCCGCAGGATGCCGCGGGCTCCTATGGCGTGACGGGCAGCGGCCTGAGTTCGGGCATCGTCGGAACTGCCGTGCTCACGGTTCCGCCGGCGGATGCCGGTGCCGCTGCCGCGCCCGACGAATCGGCGGCGCCCGCCGGTGCGGCCGTCACGGCCGCCGGGTTGCCTCTCAGCGACGTGGACGCCCCCGTCGCCTCCCTGAGCGGGGTGGGCGAGCAGGGGGCGGCGGCCGTGCCGCCGCTGATCACCGTTGAACCGCCAGGAAGCGCCGCGGTGCCGGGATCCCCGGCCGGCGCGGCCAACCCGCGGGACCAACCCGGGGCCCCGACCGTGCTCTCCGGCGGCCTGGTACCGATTCTCGAGGTGTTCTCGAACCCCGTGGCCGTCGGTGGGGCGGCGCTGGCCGGGTTGATGTTCGTTGTGCTCGGCGCCCTGCCGACCCAACTCTTGGCCGCTGCGATCAAGGAGCGGGTGCAACGCCGTGCCGCGGTGAGTCGGCGGCCCGCGCCCGGTTGGTGGGCCGCGATCGTCGCCTGGTTCGGGGTGCGTCCCGTGATCGCCGCTGCCGGCCTGATTCTGGCCGCCTCGCTGATCCAGGCGCTGGCCGATCCAGGCTTCGGCTTCGATCTGGCTACGCTCCGCCTGATCCTCGCCTGCCTGATCGCCGCGTTCGTGATCGGTTTCGGCAGTGTGGGGGTGGTCGCCCTCATCGCGCGGCGACACTGGGGCGTGCCGGCAATGATCGCGATGCGCCCATGGGCACTGCTCCTGACAGTCGCCGGAATCGTGCTGTCGCGCCTGATCGACTTCGCCCCTGGCATCTTGTTCGGCCTCATGATCGGCATCTCGTTCCCGCCGGGGGTCGCGGCCGCACACCGTGCGGCCGTGCGTCTGCTTCGCACCGGCATCGTGATCGGAGCGGCCCTGCTGTCCTGGGTGGGCTACAGCATCCTGATCGCCGTCGCGCCGACACCCGACGGCTTCCAGGGAGCGCTCCTCCGCGATTCCCTGGCCGCCCTGTCGACCGAGGGGCTGGTCGGGATGCTCATCGCGATGCTGCCCTTCCTCTTCCTCGACGGACGGGACATCTGGGCGCATTCGCGTCGGCGCTGGGCGGTGAGCTACGTCGCCGTCGTGGCCGTCTTCGTGCTGGTGGTGGTGCCGCAACCGAACAGCTGGGCGCAGCTGGGCGAACACGGCACCCCCTGGCTGATCTCCCTGACGGTCTTCGCCGCGGTCGTCGTGGCCGGCTACCTCGTGCTGCACCGTGGCGCCAGGCAGCCGTCATCGGCGCTCGCTCCGAGCCAGGACTCCGAGTCGACCAACGCCTGAGCCGACCGGGCCGAAGCCGGTGGCGGCTGTCACTTGTAGTCTCGAGGGATGACATGCCTCTGGCATCGGTCTCGGGTGACGGAATGGAAGAGCGCAGCATGAACACAGCGGGCAGAGAACACGGCTCAGTTCCCCGGGAGGTGCTCCTCGCGGAGTACTCTGCCGCCAACGATGTCTACCTCACCTACGACGGATTCCGTTGGCAGGCGGGGTCCTTCCTGATCGCAGGAGTGTTCGTCTACTGGGGCTTTCTCATCGAGGCGACCGTGTCCGATCAGGTTGTCGGCGTTTCGTCGCTGCTGGTCGCCGCGTTGATGTCGTGCTGGCTCTTCTTCGCCAGCCATTACCGGCAGCTCTACCTCCTGAAGCTGCGCCGGCTCCACGAGATCGAGCTGCTGTTGGGTATGGAGCAACACCTGAGGTTCACGTCGGCCGCTCCGTCCGGAAAGCCGGCGCGAGCGCGCGGCATGAAGGGCCATCACATCGATGTCGCCGTCTACCTGTTGACGGCCGTGGGCGGGAGCCTGCTTGCGGTGACGAAGAGCGGGTTCTCGCTCTGGGCCCTGGCAGTAGTTCCTCTGGTCGCTGTCGTGATCTGGGTCGTGGTGCGCAACGAGAAGATGCTCAAACGCGACCTCGGCCCGTTGGCCCGCACCGAGGCGGGGTCTGATCAGGGCTGATCTGGGCGGTTCCACCAGGGACGACCTCTGCGCCCTGTTCGGCGTATCGCTGTCGCCGTTTCCGGCATCCGTCAAGGCGACCGTGTCAGGATGGAGCGATGCGCCGCTCAGCCGATCCCCGCACCTACGACCTCGATGCGCTCCGCGACCGGGTGCTCCCCGCTGACGAGGGCGCGGTGAATGACAGCATCCCGCAGCTCGCGGCCGCGGACCCTGGGCAGTGCGGGATTGCGCTGGTGCTCCCCGACGGCAGCGTTCGGACCAGCGCCCAGGCTGACCTGCCTTTCAGCGTGCAGTCGGCGGTGAAGCCCTTCCTCTTCGCACTCGCGTTGCAGGACACCGACGGAGCCGCGCTCGACGGCATCGGCATCGAACCGACCGGTGAGGCCTTCGACGCCATCAAGCTCGAGAGCGGCACCGGCCGGCCACCGAACCCCATGGTCAACGCCGGAGCCCTGCTCACGGCCGCCCTGGTCGACGGGGACGACGTCGATGCCCGCAACGACCGCATCCTGCGCGGGCTGTCGGCCTTCGCCGCCCGGCCGCTCGAGGTGGACGAGGAGATCGCCCGCGACGAGCACCTGCTGGGCGACCGCAACCACGCCCTGGCGCACCTGATGCGCTCGGAGGGCACCCTCGGCGTCAGTGCCGACGACGCGGTGGCCGTGTACGCCCGGGCGTGCGCGGTGCTCGTGGACGCCGCGGCATTGGCGGTCATGGGCGCAACCCTCGCCTGCGACGGGGTGAACCCGGTGACGGGCGAGCGTGTGGTGGCCTCGGCGGTGGCACGTGACGTCATGTCCGTCATGGCCACCTGCGGCGTCTACGACGGTTCCGGCCGGTGGATGCGCACGGTCGGCGTCCCGGCTAAATCGAGCGTCTCCGGGGCCATCGTGCTCGCCGCGCCGGGCCGGCTCGGGGCGGCGATCGTGAGCCCTCCGCTTGACGCTCAGGGCACCAGTGTGCGCGGGCGTATCGCGAGCGAGCGACTCAGCGCCGACCTCGGCCTGCACGCCTTCGGGCCGACCGGGGGCTGAGGGCGCCCGGCCCTCAGCCCAGCCGGTGGGCCAGTTCGGCGAGGACGCCGGCCAGCCGGCGGTCGAAGTGCGGGGGGACGTTCCCGGGCAGGGCATCCACCGGCCACCAGGCCACGGCGTCGCTCTCGTCGCTGGCCACAGGCGCCGCCTCCGGCCGGGCCACCGCCGCGAAGCCGACGTCCCAGTGCGCGCTGCAACTGAAGCCGCCGCCCAGGGCGTGCCGGTCGACGTCGAGGATGCCGGGTCCGAGCGGCACGAGGTCGGCGATGCCGCACTCCTCGCGGGCCTCCCGATAGGCCGCCGCGGCCACCGACGCATCCGCGGACTCGACGTGGCCGCCGAGCTGCACCCAGAACCGGCCCTTGCGGTGGAAGCAGAGCAGCACCTGGGCGAGGTCGGGGGTGAAGACGAAGCAGCTTCCCGTGACGTGCTCAGGGCCGCCGTCGCGGCGCAGCGCCGTGCCGGGTGCCTCGGTGACGAAGTCGAGGTACTCGTCCCGCAGCAGTGCCTGACCGGGCGCGACGGGCGTCCAGGCGCGGAGACCGTCGATCAGGTCGTCGGTGGGGGAGCGCAGAGCGGAATCGGGCACATCCGAGGTTAGCTGCCACAACTGTTGCCCGTGCGGACGTGCGGTCCCGGCGTGCCGGGTGCAGATGTGCGCTGCGGGACCAGGGGTCAGTGGGTGTGCTCGACCACAAAATCGGTGCCGGGGAACACCAGCGTCTCGTGGCCGTCGTCGAACGACACCAGGTAGGGCGGCTCCCCCTCCGGACCGCGCACCTCCCGGATGGTCCCGTGCCGGTCGGGCGTCGAATCGGTCTTGCCCCGAATGATGATGCGGTCGTTCTCTGTCGCGCGCATAACGCTCACCTCCTGCCGGGCAGGTTACGCTCGCGCTCGGCGCCTGCACAGGGGCAGCCGCCGGCGCCGGCCTCCGCAGCCAGGGTCAGGCGGGCTGGTCGGGTCCCAGGCGCAGCCGGTCGCAGAGGGCCGTGAGCTGCACGAGTTCGTCGGTGCTCAGGCTGTCGCCCACGCGGGTGGTGATCGAGCCCATGTGATCGAGCGCCACCCGGCGGAACAGCGCGTAGCCGGCCTCGGTGAGTTCGACGATGGCGCCGCGGCCGTCGTCGGGGTCGGGGTGCTTCGCCACGTACCCGCGAGACGCCAGACGGTCCACGAGCCGGCTCACGCTCGGCTGAGTGAGCAGCACATGCTTGTTCAGGTCGCGCAGGCGGATACTGCGATCCGCCTGCCGGGACAGGTTGAACATCACGTCGTACTCGTTGAAGGAGATTTCCCGTGACGGGAACTCCTCGGCCAGGCTGCGCATAATGGCGACCTGGGCGCGGAACAACGACTCCCAGGCGGCAACTGCCACCGCTCGATCGACCATGCTGCCTCCTCGCCGGCCCCCAGGGCATCCTCTGTTCAACACTATGGGACTGGTGCCGTGCCCCGCGGCAGCCTAGCGCATCCGTTCAGAGGTCCCGATGGCTGAAGACGGCCTGGGCGGCACCGAGCAATACCGTGGCCCATGTCGCCATGACCAGGGCGCCGGCGACCGGGTCGAGCAGCCCCAGCCCAGGGACCGGGGAGATGAGCTGCAGCCCGGCGAGGTCGGGGGCGAACCTGAGCCACGGGAGAACACCGACCAGCGCGATTCCGAGCCCCAGGACCAGGGGGACCAGGACGACGACGGGCACGAGGACGGACCGTGCGAGCACCGTCACTGCGGCCGAGATCAGGCCCATGAGCGTCCAGTTGAGAGCGACGGCGAAGAGGTTGCCCGCCAGCGCCGGTGTGAGCCCGGACACGGGGACATCCGCCAGGCCGAGGACGCCGTGGCGCAGCAGAACGGCCGTGCCGATGGAGACGACGGCCAGGCCGCCGGAGAGCGCTGCGACGACGAGGCACTGCGCGCCGAAGAGGCGCGCCCGGTTGGGTGTGGCCAGTTGGGAGCTGCGCAGCAGCCCGTCTCGATATTCGCCGCCCACGATCATCGCCGCGAGCAGGACGACGAGCGGCTGGCCGAACCCGGCGACCTCGAACCCCGCCGAGGCGGCGGTCGTCACGGCCGAGGCGCCGCGCAGGTTCAGCCCCATCGCCACGGCCAGCGCCGGCGGCAGCACGAGTACCGCCGCGATGGTGAGGAGAACCGCCCTGGACGTGCCGACCTTGGTCAGTTCTGCAGCGACGACGCGGACCAGGCCTGCCCCGCGCGACTCAGACATCGCGCCTGGAGAAGACGAGGCCGGCCAGGACGAGGCCGCCCACGGCCCAGGCGGTCATCACCAGCGCACCGGAGCCGGGTGCGAGATGGCTGGTGTCCAACGGCCCGAACAGGGCCGCGCCCGCGGCGGGCGGGAGGTAGCGTGCCGGCTGCCACAGCGTGGCGAAGAAATCGCCGAGGCCGACCACCAGCGGCATGAGGAGCACCAGGGGCAGTATCGGGTTGCGGGCGAGGACGCCCAGGCCGTAGGCCAGCAGACCGAGCGCGGTCCACACCAGGGCCACGCCGGCGAGGTTCCGCCAGACCAGCGGCGGGAAGGCCAGCGGGCTCAGCCCCTGGTCGCCGAGCGCCAGGTGCCGGATGACGGTGCCCACCCCCATCGCGAGCGCCGCGGTGGCGCCGATCAGCGTGCCGAGCAGCGCGGCCCGGGTGGCGAACAGTCGCAGCCGGTGCGGATCGGCGATCAGGGAACTCCGGATCAGGCCGGTGCCGTACTCGCTGCCGGCGTACAGAGCACCGAGCGCCACCATGAGCACCACGCCGATGTTCATCATGTCGAAGCCCTGGTACTCCACCGGCAGCGGGTGGGCCGAGTACAACAGCGGGTTGTCGGCGGCGCTGGATCCGGCGAGGTCGCCGCCGGTGGCCGCGATCTCCGACAGGCCCGACAGGTACGTCAGCGCCCAGGTGAGACCGATCGTGAGCAGGGGCAGCATCCAGAGCGGCCTGCAGGTGGCGAACTTGAACAGCTCGACGGCGAATCCGGCCTGGGCCGCCTTCACGAGGGCTCCCCGTCGCCGGCCGGGTCCGTCAGGGCGAAGAAGGCATCCTGCAACGTCGCGTGCCGCCCGCGCACGTCCGCAACGCTCCCGGCGGCACGGATGTGCCCGGAGCCGATGATGACGATATCGTCGGCGGCGTCGGCCATCTCCGCGATCAGGTGGCTGGCCACGAGCACCGTGGTGCCCGCGTCGGCCTGGCTTCTCAGGAAGGCCCTCAGCCAGCGCAGCCCGTCGGGGTCGAGGCCGTTGGTGGGTTCGTCGAGCACCAGGGTGGCCGGCGACCCGAGCAGGGCGGAGGCGATACCGAGCCGTTGGCCCATGCCGAGGGAGAACGTGCCGACCCTGTCCTTCGCGTTGCGGCCCAGCCCGACGATGTCGAGAACCTCGGCGACCCGGGTCGCCGGGATGCCGTTGCTGCGGCACATCCACCTGAGGTGATCCCGCGCCGAGCGGCCCTTGCTCGCGCCGGGGCCGTCGAACATGGCGCCCACGATGGTCATCGGTCGGTCGAGCTCGCGGTAGCGACGTCCGTCGATCAGGGCGAGACCGGATGTCGGCCGGTCCAGACCGAGCAGGATCCTCAGGGTGGAGCTCTTCCCCGCACCGTTGGGCCCGAGGAAGGCGGTGATCCTGCCGGGGCGGGCCTGCAGGCTGATCCCGTGCAGCACCTCCCGGCGGCCGTGTGACTTGTGAATCCGATCGATGCTGATCATGGGTCCCCTTCCGAGTCGGGTCGTTGGGTATCCAGTCGATCGGCCGGCGCCCGGCAGCGCATCCGCCCAGGGCGGCGCATCCAGCGTGGTGACCGACCGTGGGCCGTCAGACCTGGGTCCGATGTGGCCACGACGAGCCGTCAGTAGACTCGGGCGCATGACAGCGGGGGAGCGTCCGGCCCGGCGATCGCGGGTGCTGCCCCTCGCGGCAGCCGGTCTGCTTGTGGTGTTGCTCGTGGCCCTCGGGTTCGGCGTGACGGGCGCGCTCTCGGTGAGCCTCCCGGTTGCGCTTGTGGCCGCCACCGGCGCGATCGCCGTCTGGGCCGCCATCCGGCAGCGTGCCGAACGGGATCGGCACGATGTGGCGCTCACCGAGTGGGCGGCCGCCCGCGCGGTCCTGTCCGAACGCCTCGAGATCGCCCGCGACCTGCACGACATCGTCTCCCACGGTCTCGGCACGGTCTCGGTACGGGCAGCCACGGCCCGGTACCTCGATGCCCGCGGGGGGAGCCGGAGCGACCTTGTCGAGGCGCTCGACGACATCGAAGCGGCCAGCAGGGAGGCGACAGTGGAACTGCGCCGCATGCTGGGCGTGCTGCGCCGCACGGACGACCCCGCGCCGCGGCTGCCCACGGGCAGCCTGGCGTCGCTGCCGGACCTCATCGCCGGGGCCGCCCGCCAGGGTGTCACGGTGAAGTACCAGAGCGACGAGCTCGGCAGGGTCTCGCCCGGAGTCCAACTGGCGATCAACTGCATCGTGCAGGAAGGGCTGGCGAACACGATGCGGCACTGTGGGCCCACCAGCGCGCGATTGCGCCTCTCCCGCTGCGGCGCCGTCATCACCGTGCTGCTGACGGATGCGGGGCCCGTCGCCGGCTGGTCCGCCGCGCCCGGCGCCGGGCACGGGCTCCTCGGCCTGCGGGAGCGCGTCGACGGCCTGGGTGGCACCCTGACCGCCGGACCGCAAGGCACCGGGTTCGTCCTCGAGGCGAGCCTGCCCGATGAGCGGCGGCAGCCATGAGCGTGCCGGATGTCCGGGTGCTCCTGGTCGATGACCAGCGTCTGCTCCGCCAGAGCCTGGCGCTGGTCATCAACAGCGCCGACGGGCTCCGGGTGGTGGGAGAGGCCGGTGACGGTCTCGAGGCCGTCGACCTGGCCCGGACGGGCTGCCCCGACGTGATTCTGATGGATGTGCGAATGCCCCGGCTCGACGGAATCGAAGCGACCCGGCGCATCTGCGGCAGCCCGGGCCTGACGGCCACGAAGGTGCTCGTGCTGAGCATGTTCGAACTCGACGAATACGTGTTCCAGGCGCTTCAGGCGGGGGCCAGCGGATTCCTGCTCAAGGACAGCAAACCCGCTGATCTCATCGAGGCGATCCGGCGCACCCATGCAGGCGAGTCGCTGTTCGCCCCCACGGTTCTCGCGCGCCTCGTCGCCCACTACGTCAGCGGCGCGCCCCGGGAACTCGGCCGCCCGTCCGCTTCGGGACTGGCGGACCGGCTGACCGAGCGCGAGGTCGAGGTGCTCGGGCTGATCGGTCGGGGTCTCTCCAACGATCAGCTCGCCGCGCACCTCACCATTTCGGTCAAGACCGTGAAATCGCATGTCTCACACCTGCTCAGCAAGCTCGCGGCCCGCGACCGCGCGCACCTGGTTATCGCCGCCTACGACCACGGTCTGGTGCGGCCGAAGACCCGCTGAGCTGCACCAGGCTCAGGCTTCCCGGTCAGGCATCCCGCACCGCGATGCCCGGATAGTCCAGGATCAGGCCGGCCGGGTCGAACGTGAGCTCGCAGACGACATCGAACGTGCGCGACTCGTAGTGGAAGCTCATCCCGCGCGGTGACACCGCAACGAGGGTGTACTCCTGCTCCAAGCGGATGACGTCGAGATCGTTCGCCTGGACGAAGGCGGCGGGCACCCGCATCGGCTCCCCGACTGTGAACTCGAGCCGGTGCAGCGGAAGGGTATTCGTGACGCCGGAGGACTCGAAGTCGACGTCAACGCATCCGGTGAGGTCGGCTCGCGCCAGCCCGTCGACCTCCCAGCCGTGGTCTGCGGAGCGCCGTAGCACCGTGTGCCGTTCGCCGTCGATGGTGGAGACGCCGGCCCGCACCTCCTGTGTGCGCCAGGCCAGGTCGAGATCGATCGAGTAGTCCACCGACCAGGCGGATGCGTCCTCCACGGCCGTGGAGACGCCCCGCAGCCGGTGGCCCCGCGGGCCGGGGCCCGTGAAGAGCACCTCGAAGCCCCGTCGGACGCCGGTATGGCGCCAGCTCGCCTGTCGCGGCAGGGGTTTCAGCTGCATGCCACGACCCTAGGCCGGCGCCTGGAATTCGTCACGGGGTGGCCGGCCATAGCGTCGGCCAAGGGAACACTGGGTGAACTCGCAGGAAAATAACGATCCGATAACTGGCGCTCCGTTATCCGTTCGTTATATATTCGTAGTGCATCAACCGTTTGCTGTGGCGGAAGATGCGAATGTGATTGCAGGACACTCTTGGTGCAAGGGAAGAGGGTCGGTCGTTTGCCTCTACGACCGGCCCTCAATCACGTTAACGGGCGGTAGCCGCCGCACCGCGATACGCGGCGTCGCCGGCCGATCCCGCCCCCTCGTCGGTCGTGCCCCCCCACGTCGGTCGAGCCTGTCGAGACCTGGTGAGGTGCGCTGAGTCGTGGGGTTGTCGATGGGCACGCTGTCGAGATCGTCTTGCGGGGGCTCGACAGGCTCGACCAGCGCATGGGTGCGTGGTCGAGGGCGCCCAGCGGGGCGCTGCCTAGAAGCGGTCGGGGCTGGGCGTGCTGGCCTGGCGGATCGACACATCCGCGTGGCGGTCGAAGCGGTAGCCCACGCCGCGCACGGTACGCACGATGTCTTCGTAGCGGCCGAGCTTGGAGCGCAGACGGCGCACGTGCACGTCGATGGTGCGCTCGTTCGGGGCATCCTCTTCGCTGTCGGCATCCCACAGCTTGGCGATCAGCTCGGCCCGCTCGATGGTGCGGCCCTCGCGCAGCACCAGGTACTGCAGCAGCTCGAACTCCTTGTAGGTGAGCGCCGCGGTCTCGTTGTCGAGGATCACGCGCTTGCGGGAGATGTCGACGACGACGCCGCCGGGCGCGCGGTCGGCATCCTCGGCGGTGTTGCGGTGCTTGGCCAGGGCGGCCGGGTCCTGCAGGGCAAGGCGCACGACGTCCACATCGCGGCCGCCGACGCCCTCCGGCGCCAGGGCGACGGCGGCGTGGGTCTCGGCCGAGGGGGCGATGGCCTGGGTGAGCTTCTTGAGCTCCTCCACGATGCGGTGCAGGCTCGTGCCGGCCGCGGCCGCCTTGGCCTCGTCGATGCCCACGTAGAGCACGAAGCCGCGAGCCTGGGTGCCCTCAGGCACGGCGCGGATGCGCGGTGCGGCCGGAGCCGGCGCGGGGGCCAGGGTGAGCTCGGGGCGGAAGGACTGGACGGAACGGGCTGAGTCGATGTGTGCGAGTGACATTGGAGAAATCCTTGGGGTGTGATGATGCGCAAAACCCGGCGCTTCAGCGCTTCTGGGTTCGAAAAAGGTCGGCCGGAGTGGCCGGGGGAACGGGCGGCCTGCAAGAGAAGGGCCCTGGAGTCGGTCCGCCGCGAATGTGGCGGCCTCAGCGGCTGTGGACCAGCGGGTGAGGACAGAACGACTCGGCGCTATTGCCTGTCTGGGTTAGCGGCACATTCGGCAACACGCCATCACGCTGCTGCCGGGCATCATCATGCCGGCAGTCCCCAAAGCCTCGAAGGAGGTCGGGATGCGTGTGGTGGAAGTCATGACTGTGAGTAAAGCCGACTGTGACGAGTTGTGTCAATTCAGTTACGCGGGATCTCGCCCGTGCGGCTGCATCACGTTCACGGGGAATCTACGAAATCGGAGGATCTCGCACAAAGGGCCGCTTTCTCAAAGAAAACGGCCCTCAAAAGAAGATTATCAAAGTTTCATGAATCGAACTGCGGTCGGCGCGTCGCCAGTCGCAGGATCTGCGGTGGTTGGGCGCACCGATTGTGACGACACCCGCCGGCAGGGAGCCAGGCCCGTTGGGGCAGTCTGGGTCAGACCAGGCCGTAAAGGCGGTCGCCGGCGTCGCCGAGGCCGGGAACGATGTAGCCGTGCTCGTCGAGGCGTTCGTCGACCGCGCCGAGCACGATGGTGACCTCTCGGCCCGCCAGCGCCTTTTCGACGGCGGCGAGGCCCTCAGGGGCGGCGAGGATGCAGATGGCCGTGACGTCGACGGCGCCGCGGTCGAAAAGGAACTCGATCGCTGCGATCAGGGAGCCGCCGGTGGCCAGCATCGGGTCGAGCACGAAACACTGGCGGTCGGAGAGGTCGTCGGGCAGGCGCTCGGCGTAGGTGGTGGGCTGCAGGGTCTCTTCGTTGCGGGCCATGCCCAGGAAGCCGACCTCGGCGGTGGGGAGCAGCTTGACCATGCCCTCGAGCATGCCGAGCCCGGCGCGCAGGATCGGAACGACCAGCGGCTTGGGGTCGCTGATCTTCACACCGCGGGCGAGCGACACGGGCGTCTGCACGGTCACCTCGTCCACGCGAACACCACGGGTGCCCTCGTAGGCCAGCAGCGTCATCAGCTCTTCCACCAACGCGCGGAACATCGGCGACGAGGTGCTCTGGTCACGCAACACCGTGAGCTTGTGGGTGATGAGCGGATGGTCGGCTACGTGGACTCGCATAGGCTCAATCTACTAGTTCACGCGGGCCCGCGGCTCTAGTCGGGCGCTCGGGAAGAGGTGATGTGGTGCGGCACAGCGACGAACACGAAGCATGGATGCGCCTGGCCCTCCACGAGGCCGAGGGAGCCCTGGCCGGCGGAGACGTTCCCGTCGGCGCAGTGGTGCTGGATCCGGCGGGCCGGGTGATCGGCCGCGGGCGCAACGAGCGGGAGCTGCACCAGGATCCGACCCTGCACGCCGAGGTGGTGGCCATCCGTGAGGCCGCAGCGGCGCTGGGGGACTGGCACCTCACCGACTGCACCCTGGTGGTGACCCTGGAGCCCTGTGTGATGTGCGCGGGCGCGATCGTGGCCGCCCGCGTGGCCCGGGTGGTCTTCGGTGCGTGGGACGACAAGGCCGGCGCCGCCGGGTCGCTCTACGACGTGCTGCGCGACCGCCGGCTCAACCACCGGGTCGAGGTCGTGTCCGGCGTGGCGGAGGCCGAGTGCGGTCGGGTGCTCAGGGAGTTCTTCGAGGATCCGCTGCGCCGCCCGGCTGCGCCCCGCCCGGCAGCGCCGCCAGCCACTCACTGAACAGGGCCCGAGAGGCCGCCTGCATCGCGTCGGAGTGCTCGGCGCGGTCCCGCCGCAGGGTGTCGGGGTCCAGTCCCTCCGCGTCGAGCTCGGCGGTGGAGGACGCCAGCCAGGTCTCGTGCATCTCGGCGGTCAGCTCGGGGTGGAACTGCACGGCCAGCGCCCAGTCCTCGATGGCGAAGGCCTCGTTGCCGTACGCATCCGACCCGGCCAACCGGGTGGTGCCCTCGGGCAGTTCGAAGGTGTCGCTGTGCCACTGCATCACCGGGATGCCGCTGACATGGCGCAGGGGCGAGTCGAGACCGGCCTGGGTGGGCTGCACCAGGCGGAAGCCGATCTCATTGCTGGGACCCCGATAGACGGGGGAGCCGAGGGCGCTGGCCATCAATTGGGCGCCGAGGCAGACGCCGAAGACCGGGCGCCGGGCGGCCAGCCGGCCGGCGAGCAGCCCCACCTCGTCGGCCAGCACCGGGAACTGCTCGGTCTGGTACACGCCCATCTCGCCGCCGAGCACCACGAGCAGGTCGGCCTCGGCCGGGTCGATCTGCCGAACGCCGTCGGTGAGGGTGTCGACGTAGCGCACTGTGTAGCCGTGCTCGATCAGAACCGGCTCCAGGTTGCCCAGGTGGATGTCGTCGGCGTGCCGCAGAACCAGGGCGATGCGGTTCCCGCTCACTCGAGGCCCTTGATGACGATCGCGTCGGTGGGTGGGCTGACCGTGGCCGGGTCGATGTAGAGGTCGGGTTCGAGATAGATCACCCGAGCGCTCGGAACGGCCGCCCGGATGCGCGCCTCGATGGTGTCGATTCCTGCGGCCACGTCGGAGAACCGCTGGCCCGAGTCGAAGGAGAGCTTGGCGGCGACGAGCAGTTCGTCCGGGCCGAGGTAGAGCGTCTTGAGGTGGATGAGGTTCTTCGTCTCCGGGCCGGCCAAGATGGCGGACTTGATGGCGTCGACATCCTTGACATTGGCGCCTTCGCCCACCAGCAGGCTCTTGGTCTCGATTCCCAGGACGATGGCGACCAGCACAAGCAGCACGCCGATGCCGAGGGTGCCGACGGCGTCCCAGGTGGCGTCGCCGGTGACCACGGTGAGGCCCACGCCGCCCAGTGCCAGCGTCAGGCCGGTGAGGGCCGCGACGTCTTCGAGCAGTACGACGGGAAGTTCGGGGGCCTTGGCGTGCCGGATGAACTGCACCCAGCTCTCGTTCTTGCGGGTGTGGTTGGACTCCTTCACCGCGGTGCGCAGCGAGAACGACTCCAGGCCGATCGCCACGAGCAGCACGAGGATCGGCAGCCAGGCGTTCTCCAGCTCGTGCGGGTTCTGCAGCTTCTCGATGCCCTCGTAGATCGAGAACACGCCGCCGACGGAGAACAGGATGATCGACACCACGAAGGCATACACGTAGCGTTCGCGGCCGTAACCGAATGGATGCTCGGTGTCGGCGGCCTTCTTCGACTTGCGGCCGCCGATAAGCAGCAGAATCTGGTTGCCCGAGTCGGCGAGCGAGTGCACGCCCTCGGCCAGCATCGAGGACGACCCGGACACGAACCAGGCGATGAACTTGGTGATCGCGATACCGAGGTTGGCGAGCAGTGCCGCCACAATCGCCTTGTTTCCGCCTGATGCGCTCATGCGACCAATCCTAGAACTGTCGCCCAGCCCCGAGAACCGCGGAAACCGTGCCGAAAACTACACTGGGGAGATGACATCGACCGCACCCGTCACCCTGCCCGCCATCGCCTTCCTGGGCGCCGGATCGATGGCCAGGGCGGTCCTCGCTGGCCTGCTCAAGCCCACGGTCACGGTGACCGGCGGCATCCGCACTACCAACCGGTCGGCCGCCAAGGCCGCCGAACTGGCCGGAACCGCGGGCGTGACGGCCTGGGCCACCGAAACCGAGCCCGACGCCAACCGGCTCGCCGTGACCGGGGCCGGCATTGTGATCGTGGCGGTCAAGCCCGCCATGGTGCCCGATCTGCTCGCCGAGATCGCCGACAGCCTCGAGCCGGGCACCCTCGTCGTGAGCGTCGCCGCCGGCGTGACCATCGCCACCTTCGAGAAGCACCTGCCTGCGACGGTGGCCGTGATCCGGTCGATGCCGAACACACCCGCCGTGGTGGGCATGGCCGTCACCGGGCTGAGCGCCGGCACCAGGTCCACGGCCGAGCAGATGGCGCTGGCGACGGCGCTGTTCGAGACCGTGGGCGAGGTACTGGTGGTGTCCGAAGACAAGATCGACGCGCTGAGCACCATCTCCGGTTCCGGCCCGGCGTACGTTTTCTACCTCATCGAGCAGCTCACCCTGACGGCGATCGACAAGGGGTTCACCCCGGCCGAGGCGGCCACCATGGTCAACGGCACGTTCCTCGGCGCGAGCGCGTTGCTGGCCGTCTCCGACCTCACGCCCTCCGAGCTGCGCCGCCAGGTGACGAGCCCGAAGGGCACCACCGAGCGGGCCGTGCAGCAGCTCGAGACCGGGGGCCTCAAGCAGCTGTTCGACCGGGCCACGGATGCCGCGCTCGCGCGGGCCCGGGAGCTCGCCGCGTCCTGAGCGCCGCTTCCCCGGGTTTCGACAGGCTCAGCCAGCGTGTGGTCGCGCCCGGTTTCGACAGGCTCAGCCAGCGCGTGGTTAGGAGCCGAGGGCCGCGAAACGTTCGATGTCGCCCTCGGTGCCGGCGACGATGATGAGGTCGTGGTTGGAGACGACGGTCTCGGCGGTGGCATAGGTGAACGGCCGGCCGGGGCTCTTCACGCCCACGACAGTGACCTTGTGCTTGGTGCGCACGCCGGACTCGGTGAGGTTGAGCCCGCGGATCGGCTTGGGTGGGTACATCTTCACGAGCGCGAAGTCGTCATCAAACTCGATGAAGTCCAGCATCCGCCCCGACACCAGGTGGGCGACGCGCTCGCCGGAGTCGGCCTCGGGGTAGATCACGTGGTTGGCGCCGATGCGTTCGAGGATCTTGCCGTGCGACTGGGAGATGGCCTTCGCCCAGATCTGCGGAATCTGCAGGTCGACGAGGTTGGCGACGATGAGCACGCTGGCCTCCACCGAAGAGCCCACGGCGCACACGGCCACCGAGAAGTCCTGGGCGCCGATCTGGCGCAGCGCGTCGATGGACTTGGCGTCGGCCTGCACGGCGTGGGTGACACGCTCGGACCACTTCTGCACGAGCGCCTCGCTGCTGTCCACGGCGAGGACCTCACGGCCCAGACGGTCGAGCTTGCCGGCAGTCGCGGCACCGAACCGGCCCAGTCCGATGATCAGAACGGGGGCGTCGTGCTTGATCCGGTCAACCAACGATGGGCCTTTCCTCGGGGCGTTTGAACAACTGTCTGCTTTGGCTCGCTGCCAGCGCCGCCGCGAGAGTCACTGTACCAACCCGGCCCATGAACATCGTCGCGGCCAGAACGTAAACCCCCTCGGGCGGCAGCTCGGCGGTCAGCCCCGTCGACAGCCCCACGGTCGCGAACGCCGAGATCACATCAAAAAGCACGACGTCGAGCGCCTGCTTGGAGATGTGCAGGATCAGGATGCTCGACACGGCCACCGTGGTCGCGCCCCACAGCACCACGCTGACCGCCAGGCGCAGGATATCGCTGGGGATGCGGCGGCCGAAGGCTTCCATCTGTTCCTTGCCCTGGGCCTCGGCGAAGGCGGCCAGGAACAGCACCGCCAGGGTGGTCACCTTGATGCCGCCGGCGGTGGAGGCCGAGCCACCACCGATGAACATCAGCATGTCGCTGAGCAGCAGGCTGGAACCGTGCAGGTCGGCGATGTCGATGGTGGCGAAACCGCCCGACCGGGTCATCACCGACATGAAGAGGGACTGGAAGATCGTGTCGCCGGCGTTCAGCGACCCGAAGGTCAGCGGGTTGTCGAATTCCAGAATGATGTAGAAGATCATGCCGATGACCATCAGCGCCGTCGTGGTCCAGAGGGTGAGCTTCACGTGCACCGACCAGCGGCGGGGCGTGCGCCAGTGGCGGGCGAAGGTCATCAGCACCGGGAAGCCCAGGCTGCCCAGGAACACGCCGGTCATCAGGGCGCCGAGGAACCAGTAGTCGTTGGCGAACTGGCCGATGCCCTCCGCATTCGGGCTGAACCCGGTGTTGGTGAACGCCATCGCGGCGTAATAGATGCTCTGCCAGAGGGCCTCGCCGGTGGGCACGCCGTCGATCAGCATCCGCGGGAACAAGAGCAGGGCGACGGCCGCCTCGATGGCCAGGGTGCTGATGGCCACTGTGAGCAGCAGACTGCCGACCTCACCGAGCCGCACGGCCTGACCCTCATTGACCGGGCCCATGTGGATGCGGGACGGGTTCGAGTCGCTGGCCGCCATGAGCTTGGCGCGCAGGCCCAGGCGGCGGGAGATGACCAGACCCATCAGGGACGCCAGGGTCAGCACCCCCATGCCGCCGATGTTGACGCCGACGACGACGAGAACGTTGCCGAACGCGGACCAGTGCGTGGCCATGTCCACCGTGCTCAGGCCGGTGACGCAAATCACCGACACGGCAGTGAACACGGCATCGTGCAGCGGGGTTTCCGTGTCGCCGGCGGAGGCGATCGGCAAGGAGAACAGCAGGGTGAAGAGCAGGATCAGCGCAGTGAACACGAACAGCGCGAACCGAGACGGCGACTTGCGCACGATCCCGTCGACAGAATCGCGGATGCGTCCGTACCAGGTGTTGGAATGGCTGCTGAACCGTGCGTTAGGGGTCTGCGTCTTCACTCGAATCCCCGAACTGGATGGTGGTCGATGACAAGTTGTCATGGTACCCGCACCGGGAATGACTAGCCTTGGGGCATGGCAGACATCTTTGGCGTGGTGGCGGACTCGACCCGACGCGATATCTTACGCATTCTCCTCGAGCGCTACAACCAGTCCAGCGCTGCCCAGGGGGAACTGAGCGTTTCGGACATCGTCAATTCGCTCGGCCTGAGCCAGCCGACGGTCTCCAAGCACCTCAAGGTTCTGCGGGAGGCAGGCCTGGTCGGAGTGCGCGAAGAGGGGCAGCACCGCTACTACCACCTCGACTACGCGCCGCTCGAGGAGATCGAGGATTGGCTGATCCCGTTCCTCAGCATCGACGTCGACACCACCGCCGCCGACGAGACCGAGGTACTCAAGGACGAGCAGCGTGCCTTCGCCGCCGCCATCGGCAAGGCCTTCGCCGACACGTCGTTCCAGATGTCGCACGCCGTCAAGGACTCAACGGTGACCAAGAGTGTGAAGAAGTGGCGTAAGAACGACTAGCGAGCCGGCGGGCTTCGCTCTACAGTGACGACACCAGCCCCGCCGAGCCTCGAGGGAGCCGCCCATGTCACGCGAGCTTCCCGACCCGCGGTTGGATGACCTGCGCTTTCTCACCGTCGCCGAGGTCGCGGCTGTCATGAGGGTCTCCCGGATGACCGTGTACCGCCTCGTGCACGCCGGAGAGCTGCCCGCCGTGCGCTTCGGACGCTCGTTCCGGGTGCCCGAAGCGGCCGTTCTGAGGGCCATCGAACCCACTCGTGGGGGAAGTGAGTCGGACGGGACTTTCTTTATCCGTTAGAATGGGGTTTTCGTGTCGGTCGCGAATCCCGCGGCTAAACCAAATCTTTGTGAGGTCCGTGTGGGTTCTGTAATCAAGAAGCGACGCAAGCGTATGGCGAAGAAGAAGCACCGCAAGCTGCTTCGTAAGACTCGCCACCAGCGTCGTAACAAGAAGTAGACGGTCTCGGCCGTTTTTATGAGCTGAGCGCTAGGTCTGTGACCTAGCGCTTTTTGCTTGCGCTGGCGGCCTTGAGCTGGGCCACCTTCATGCGCATGATGGGCCACCCGCGGGCGACCGCATAGCGTCGCAGCGTCGCATCGGGGTTGACCGCCACCGGGTTTCCGACCAGCTCGAGCAACGGGATGTCGTTGTGCGAGTCGGAGTATGCCCAGCAGTGGGCCAGGTCGATCTCGCGATCCTCGGAGAGCTGGCGCGCCACCACGGCCTTCCGGTCGCCGTGGCAGATGCCCTCGACGAGTTGACCCGTGAAGATGCCGTCGACGGTGTGTAACCGGGTGCCGAGCGCCCCGGTGAGGTCCAGGCGTTCCGCGATCACATCGGCGACCTCTTGGGCCGTCGCGCTCACCAGCCACACCTCGCGGCCCGCCTTGAGGTGCGCGTGCGCCACGGCGACGGTCTCCGGCCAGAGCCGCTGCACCAGCCGGGAGTCGAAGATGTCGTGGCTGAGCGCGACGAGCTCGTCCCGGGTGTGCCCGGTGATGATGTCCATGGCCCGCAGCCGTAGCCGGCCGATGTTGACCCCGTTCTCGCCCACGGCGAGGAACCGCGTCTGATTCCAGCCGAAGGAGAGGATGTCGGCGAGCGAGATGAACCGCATCCGCCAGGCGCCGACGCCCACGTGATAGAGGCTGGCACCGCGCAGCAGTGTGTTGTCCACGTCGAAGAACGCGATTGCGCGGGGGCCGGATACTTCGGACATTGCGGTCGAGTCTACCCAAGGTGCAGTCGCCGGCGCGGCTTAGGCTGGAGCCATGTCCACCGCGCATCTCACCCTGATCGGCAAGCCCGGCTGCCACCTCTGCGACGACGCCCGGGCCGTGGTGACGACGGTGCTGGCTGAGCTGCAGACCGAGGCAGGGGCGCCCACCGTGCTGCTCGAGGAGAAGTCGATCCTCGACGACGCCGAGTTGCACGAGCGCTTCGTCGAGGACATCCCGGTGCTGCTCATCAACGGCCGGGTGCACAACTACTGGCGCATCGATCCGGTGCGCCTGCACACCGCTCTTCTGGAGGTTCGATGACCATTCTGCATATCGTGTCGTGGCGGCTGGCGGCCACCGACCCCGCCGAGAAGGCGGAGCACGCGGCGCAGATGGTGGCCAGGCTCGGCGGTCTTGTCGGTGTGATCGAGGAGATCCGCTCCCTGCGCATCGGCCCGGATGTGGTGGGTGGAGCCAATTGGGACATCGCCCTCGTGGCGGAGTACGACGACGAAGCGGCGTTGGCGCGCTACCAGGTGCATCCGGCCCACGTCGAGGCGGGCGCCTACGTGAAATCGGTCACAGCCGAGCGGATGGCCGTCGACCTCGTCGTGTAGCGGCACCCGAGTCGTTGGTCGAGCGTGTCGAGACCCCGCGACGTGCGTGTGGGTCGTGTTGTGACGCAGAAGAACGGCCGAGCGTTGGCTCGGCCGTTCTTGTGTGTTGCGGGGTAGTGCGGGTGTTACTTGGTGTTGACGGTGATGGTGGCGATGCCGACGAGGAGTTGGTCGGCGATGGCGTCGGTGCCGAAGGTGGTGTTCAGCAGGCCGGCGGCGTCGGCGGAGATGTGCACGGTGGTGCCGGTGAGGATGGCGTTGTCGCCGTCCATCTGGAGGGGCTTGAGGGTTCCGCCGTAGAGGTCGAAGAGCTTGACCTGGGTGGCGGCGGATTCGCCGTTGGCGGTGACGTCTCCGAAGAGTTCTGAGGTGCCGGGGTCGATGGTGAAGTTGGTCAGTTCGACGACGGTGTCGCCGGCGGTGAGGGAGAAGCCGCTTCCTTCGTGCTCGATGTTGCCCTGGACGTAGGGGCGGTAGTCTTCGGCCGGGTCGTAGTAGTCCACGTTTCCGCCGGTGATGGGGAAGTGCAGGCTGCCTTCTTCGAGGGTGGCGGTGCCGACGGTGCCGGGGGTCAGGCCGAGGCTGGTGAGGGCTGCGGCGAAGTCGGCGTCCAGGAGGACGGCGGTGTCGACGCCGGTGAGGGCGGGGATCGACGCGACCGGGGTGGGGGTGGCTTCGGCGGAGCTGCTGCTCGAGGAGGAGCTGGAGGAGGACGTCGAGGCCGTGCCTTCGTCCATGGAGCAGGCTGCGAGGCCGGCGACGAGGAGGCCGGCGGTGGTCAGTCCGAGTGCGGTCTTGGTGAAGCTGCGCATGATGTGTTCCTTCGCTGTGGGGATGGTCTGCGGGGTGCTGCTGGTGGTGCTGGTCTTGCTTGGTATGCAGGTGGTTCGGCCCCCCGGCAGAAAAGGTTTGGTCAATCTGAAAAACTTTTCCCCGATCGCTCGTCGAGACCCGGAGACGTGCGTGTGTTTCACGCTCCTCGCGCTAGTCGAGGTCGTCGTGCGGGTAACGCAAAATCGCGCCTGTCCGGTGGACAGGCGCGATTTGTGGAGCGGGGGTGCGGGTTACGGCTCCAGGCGGGTCGGGCCGCGGAACAGGTAGGTGACCTCGCGGATGGACGCCTGGTGCAGCATCAGCATCAGCACGCGGGCCAGGCCCATGCCGAAACCACCGTGCGACGGCACGCCGTAGCGGAAGAAGTCGAGGTAACCGGCGATCTCGGCCGGGTCGACGCCCTTCTCGATGGCCTGCTCGGTGAGCACGTCGATGCGGTGCTCACGCTGCGCGCCGGTGGAGATCTCGGTGCCGTTGAAGATCAGGTCATAGCTGTTGGTCAGGCTCGCGTCGCCCTCGTGGCGCATGTGGTAGAACGGGCGGATGCTCGACGCATAGTCGGTGAGGAACACGAACTCGTGCCCATACGTCTCGGCGACGTAGGCCGCGATCTGGCGCTCGCCCTCCGGGTCCATGTCGTCGTCGTCGCGGGGAACCTCGTAGCCGCGGCTCTTCACGATCTCCTTGGCCTCGGCCAGGGGGATGCGCGGGAACGGCGTGCTCGGCACGGTGACCTCGACGCCGAACAGCGCGAGCACCTCCTCGCCGTGCTTGGCCTTGACCGCGGTGAACGCGGCCACGAGAAGGTCCTCGTGCAGCTGCATGACGTCTTCGTGGCTGTCGATCCAGCTGATCTCGGAGTCGACGCTGGTGAACTCGGTGGCGTGCCGGCTGGTGAACGACGGGTCGGCCCGGAACGCCGGCCCCACCTCGAAGATCTTGCCTAGCCCTGCGGACTGGGCCATCTGCTTGAAGAACTGCGGGCTCTGCGCCAGGTAGGCCTTGGTGTCGAAGTACTCCACCTCGAACAGCTCGGCGCGGGACTCGCTCGCGCTGGCCATCAGCTTCGGGGTGTGCAGCTCGATGAAATCGTGCTCGATCCAGTACGTGCGCAGCGCGTGCTCGAACGTGGTCTGGATGCGGAAGATGAGGTTCGACTTGGGCTGGCGCAGGTCGAGGAAGCGCCAGTCCATGCGCTTGTCCAGGCTGGAGTCCGCTGCGATCGGGGTCTCCGGGATGGCGTGGGTGACAACCTCGAGAGACTCGAGCTTGATCTCGATGCCGCCGAGCTTGACCCGCTCGTCGTGCTTGAGCTGCCCGGTCACGGTGACGAAGCTGCCCTGCGACAGGCCGGAGATGGTCGTGGCGGGCTCGTCGTCGACGACGACGCCCTCGGCATCCGTGGTGCGCGGATTGACCAGCTGCACCGCGCCCGATTCGTCGCGCAGAACGACGAATTGCACCTTCTTCTGGTCCCGGACGGTTTCGACCCACCCGGACACGGAAACGAGACCGTCGTCGAGGGCGGCAAGGTTCTTTATCAGTACGCGAGCATTCACCCGGCAAGTTTAGCCGCACAGCTCTCGGCGAATTCGCGGGTGACCCCTCCGTAGACTGGACTGCGTGGTAGCTAGCCAGGTACATCTCGTGCGTCACGGTGAGGTTTTCAACCCCGAACGCGTGCTTTACGGCAGACTTCCCGGCTTCAAGCTGTCCGATTTGGGCCGGCAGATGGCCGAGGCGGCTGCCGCAGACCTCGTCGAGCGCGCGCGCCCCGTGGTGCGAGTGGTCGCGTCGCCGTTGCAGCGCACCCAGGAGTCCGCCGCCCCGATCATGGCGGCTTTCGGCCTGACCCTCAGCCTGGACGAACGCCTCATCGAACCCGCCAACCGCTTCGAGGGCAAACGGATGCGCGGCCCCGGCGGCGCCCTGCGCGACCCGCGCAACTGGCCCAGCCTGGTGAACCCGGCCCGGCCCAGTTGGGGCGAACCGTTCCGCTCCATTTCCACCCGCATGCTCGCCGCGATCGACGATGCCTTCCACTCAGTCGACGACGGTGACGTGGTGCTGGTCAGCCACCAGCTGCCGATCTGGATGGTGCACCGCAGTCTGGCCGGGGAGCGCCTCGCGCACGACCCGCGCAAGCGCCGCTGCGACCTCTCCAGCATCACCACCCTGACCCTGCGCGGCGCCGTGCCCGCCGAGGTCGCCTACTCGAGTCCGGCCGCCGCTCTCCTGGTGCCCGCCAACGACGTGGGTGCAGTGTGAACCGCCGACCGCGCCGGATCCCGGCGATTCTGGCCGGTTTCGCGGCGTTGGCCCTCGCCCTCAGCGGCTGCAGCAGCGACGACTCGCTCGCCAACCAGTACCGCGAAGGCAGCAGCAAGGGCTACATCGCCGGGGACGGCAGCGTCACGGAGATCCCCGCGGACGAGCGTGGCGACGCCGTGGTCTTCGACGGCACCCTCGAGGACGGCTCCACCGTCAGCTCCGCCGACTACGCCGGCGAGGTCCTGGTGGTCAACTTCTGGTACGCCAGCTGCGCCCCCTGCCGCGCCGAGGCCCCAGACCTCAAGGCCATCAGCGAGCAGTTCGCCGACAACGGCGCCAGCTTCCTCGGCGTGAACGTGCGCGACCAGGCCGCCAGCGCCATCGCCTTCAACGAGGCGTACGAGATCAGCTACCCGTCGGTGATGGACGTCGACGACGGCGGAATGCAGCTGGCCTTCAGCGGCAACATCCCCCCGAACGCCGTGCCCACCACGCTGGTGCTGGACTCCTCCGGCCGGGTCGCCGCGCGCATCCTGGGCCAGGTGAACTCGCCGGGCATCCTCAAGACCCTGATCACCGACACGATTGCCGAGGACGGCTAGGCGTGGGCAATCCCTTCGGCGAGATCGTCTTCAGCGGGCAACTGTTCCTGGCGATCCCGATCGCAGTGCTGGCCGGCCTGGTCTCATTCGCGTCGCCTTGCATCCTGCCGCTCGTGCCCGGTTACCTCGCCTACATCGGCGGGTTCGCGGACGGGAGTGCCGGGTCGAAGCTGACCGCTCGCCGAGGCCGCAACCGGCTCCTGCTCGGCGTGGCCCTGTTCATCCTCGGGTTCACCCTGGTCTTCGTGCTCACGGGCGTGGTCTTCGGCTTCGCCGGCTTCTGGCTCAACCAGTACCGCGACCTGATCACCCGCATCGCCGGTGCCATCGTGATCCTGCTCGGCCTGGTCTTCGTGGGCCAGTTCGGTGCGATGCAGCGCACCATCAAAACCTCGTGGCGCCCCAGGATGGGCCTGGCCGGCGCCCCGGTGCTCGGCGCGGTCTTCGCCGTCGGCTGGACCCCGTGCACCGGCCCCACGCTCACGGCCATCAACTCGCTGAGCCTGAGCACCGGATCACCCTGGCAGGGCGGCCTGCTGGCGCTGTTCTACGCGCTCGGCCTGGGCATCCCTTTCCTGCTGATCGCCCTGGGTCTGAACTGGGCCACCGGGGCCGTAGCCTTTCTCAAGCGCCACATCCGAGCGATCAACCTGTTCGGCGGCGTGCTCCTGATCGTTATCGGGGTGCTCATGGTGAGCGGCGTGTGGAACGTCTGGCTCCTGAACCTGCAAGGGGTGATTGGCAGCTATGTCCCGGCCATCTGACCACATCGATTCGGCACCGGCTCCGTCCGGCGACGGAATCACCCAACCGAAGCTCGGCTTCGTGGGAACCCTGCGCTGGTTCTGGCGTCAGCTCACCAGCATGCGCACCGCGCTGTTCCTGCTGCTCCTGCTCGCGATCGCGGCCGTGCCCGGTTCACTGGTGCCCCAGCGCAGCTCCGACCCGAACGGCGTCACCCAGTACTTCACCGACAACCCCGACCTCGCGCCGGTGCTCGACAAGATCCAGGCGTTCGACGTGTACTCCTCGGCTTGGTTCTCCTCCATCTACCTGCTGCTGTTCATCTCGCTGATCGGCTGCGTGATCCCGCGCACCAAGCACCACCTGCAGGCGCTGCGCGCCAAGCCGCCCAAGACCCCGGCGCGGCTCGCCCGGCTGGCCGGCTTCACCAGCCGTACCGCCCCGGCGGGCACGGATGCGGCCACCGCCGTCGCATCCGCCCGCACCCTGCTCAAGCAGGGGCGGTACAGGGTGGCCCTCTTCGACGGCCCGAAGGAATTCTCGGCGTCGGCGGAGCGCGGCTACATGCGCGAGACCGGCAACCTGGTCTTCCACTCCGCCCTGGTGGGCCTGCTCGTGGTGGTCGGTTTCGGCAGCGGTTTCGGCTTCAGCGGCCAGAGGGTGCTCGTGGAGGGGCAGACCTTCGTGAACACGCTGCTGGCCTACGACTCGTTCAACCCGGGCCGGTTCTTCAACGACACCCGTCTCGACCCGTACACGCTCACCCTGGACGACTTCGAGGTGAGCTACGAGACCAAGAACCTCGACGCGTTCGGCCAGCCGCTCGACTTCACCGCCGGCGTCACGGTGACTCCGCGCGGCGGCGAGCCGCAGCCGGGCGAAGTGCGGGTCAACGACCCGTTGCGCACCAGCGGCACCAGCATCTACCTGCTCGGTAACGGCTACGCGCCCACCATCACGGTGAAGGACCCGAACGGCACCGTGGTGTTCACCGACTCCGTGCCGTTCCTCCCGCAGGACGCCAACCTCACATCGCTGGGCATCGTCAAGGTCCCCGACGGTCTGGCCCAGCAGGTGGGCCTGGTCGGGTTCTTCTACCCCACCCAGGCCGAGACCACCACGGGCTCCTACTTCTCCAGCTTCCCCGACCTCACCTATCCGGTGCTGACGCTCAACGTGTACGCGGGCGACCTCGGCCTCAACGACGGCGTGCCCACCTCGGTGTACGCGCTCGACACCGACACCATGGAGCCGCTGGCCACCCGCACCAGCGACGTCAAGCCGCTCGAGCTCAAGCCCGGCGAGACCCAGGAGCTGCCCAACGGGCTGGGCTCGGTGACCTTCGAGAACGCCACCCCGGATGCCGCCGCCGGCGACTACGCCGGTTCGGTTCCGCGGTTCGCGTCGTTCGACATCCACCACGACCCGACTCAGGGCTGGGTGCTGCTCTTCGCCGTGCTCGTGCTCGGCGGCCTGCTCACCTCGCTTTTCGTACCCCGCCGACGCCTCTGGGTGAAGGCGATCGAACAGGCGGATGGTTCGGTGCGGCTGGAATACGCGGGTCTGGCCCGCGGGGAGGACCCGGGACTGGAATCGGCGGTGGCGTCTTTCGCCGACCGGCATGCCGCCCTGATGGAACGCTCACAACCGGTGGTCGACACCCCCGAACGCGCTTAGGCTGTACAAGTGAATCTGAACGAGCTCTCGATCCTCAGCCTGTACTCGGCTATGGCCGTGTATGCGCTGGCGTTCATCGCCTTCGCGATCGACCTGGCCAAGCGCAGCTCCGCCGTCGACTCGGCGGCCGCTGCCTCCGGTGCTGCCGGTGAATCCTCGGTGGCCGGTGCGGTGGCGGGGGGCACCACGACGCTCACCCGCATCAGCGCGCGCATCGCCAACGACGCCGTCACGCCGTACGGTCGCTCCGCGAGCCTCCGGGTGGGCGTCTCGCTCACCGTGCTGGCCTGGGGGCTGCACGTCGTGGCCGCGGTGCTCCGCGGCATCGCTGCCGAGCGGGTGCCGTGGGCCAACATGTACGAGTTCGCGATGACGGGCACGCTGCTCATCGTCACGGTCTTCCTCATCGTGCTCACCCGCACCGACCTGCGCTTCCTCGGCACCTTCGTCACGGGCCTGATCCTGATCCTGCTCGGCATCGCTGCCCTGCAGTTCTACGTCGAGGTCGCCCCGCTGCCGCCGGCGCTGCAGTCGGTGTGGCTCGTCATCCACGTGTTCGTGGCGTCGCTCGGCACGGGCTTCTTCGCCCTCGGCTTCGCGCTCTCCTTCGTGCAGCTGCTGCAGTCCCGGCGCGAAGAGCAGGTCGGCACGGACAAGCCTGGTCGGCTCAAGTTCCTGAAGACACTGCCCACGGCGTTCACGCTGGAGAACCTGGCCTACCGGGTGAACATCATCGGCTTCATCCTGTGGACCTTCACCCTCATGGCGGGGTCGATCTGGGCCGAACGCGCCTGGGGCCGGTACTGGGGCTGGGACACCAAAGAGGTGTGGACCTTCATCATCTGGGTGATCTACGCCGGGTACATCCACGCACGGGCCACCCGCGGCTGGCGTGGATCGCGTTCGGCCTGGCTGGCCATCATCGGCTTCGCCGCCGTCATGTTCAACTTCGGCGTCGTAAACGTGTTCTTCAAGGGCCTGCACGCCTACTCGGGCCTCTAGCCCGGCGCGGCGCCCGGGTCGCGACCCTCGTGTGTGTCGCGACCGGTCGTTGGTCGAGCCTGTCGAGACCTGGTGACGTGCGTGTGTGTTGTTGCGCTGGCGAGGTCGGCTTGCGGGGTCTACTTCGACAGGCTCAGCACGGTGGCGACAGGCCCGACCGACGGGATGGTGCTGTTTCGCAGGATACTCGCGACGTGCTCGTAGATGGTGCCCGGCGGGTCAGTCGTTGAGGAGCGCGTGCACGCGGGTGATGCGGGCGAGCCACCAGTCGCGGCGTTCGGGGCTCGCGGCGTAGGTGTCCAGCAGGTCGGCATCCGGCACCACCCGGCGCACCGGGATGTGACCGTCCACCGGCAGCAGCGGCTCACGGGTCACATCGGCGGCCAGCAGTGACGCCGTCGCCAGGCCGCAATCGTAGTCCAGCTCGGGCAACGCCCCGGCCAGGAACGCGCCCATGGAGATGCCCACCGAGGTGTCGAGGGCGCTGGACACGATGAGGGGCAGGCCGGTCTCGGCCTGGATCGCCAGTACCGCACGGATGCCGCCGAGCGGCTGCACCTTGACCACGAGTAGGTCGGCGGCTCCCGAGCGCGACACCAGGAGCGGGTCGGCCTGCTTGCGCACGCTCTCGTCGGCCGCGATCGGCAGGTCGAGGTAGTCGGTGCGACGGCGGATCTCGGCGAGTTCCTCGATCGACGCGCAGGGCTGTTCGACGTACTCGAGGTCGAACTCGGCCAGCGCGTGAATGGCGTGTTCGGCTTCGTCGAGGTTCCACAGCCCGTTCGCGTCCACGCGGATGCGTCCCTCCGGGCCGAGCGCGCTGCGCACGGCGCGCACCCGCTCCACGTCTTCGGCGAGGGTCTGGCCGGGATCGGCGACCTTCACCTTGGCGGTGCGGCAGCCGGGGAACCGCGCCAGCAGGGCGGGTACCTCGGCGGCGTCCACGGCGGGAACCGTGGCGTTCACAGGCACCCGGTCGCGCAGCAGCGCCGGGGTGTCCTGCCAGCCGAACTCCAGTGCGGCGCTGAGCCAGGCGGCGGCTTCCTCATCGTCGTACTCGACGAACGGAGAGAACTCGCACCAGCCGGCCGGGCCCTCGATCAGCACGGCTTCCCGGCTGGTGAGCCCGCGAAAACGGGTGACGAGGGGAAGGTCGACCACGCGGGCGGTGGCGAGCACGTCGTGCAGTGAGGGGAGCATGGCTCTAGTGTGCCAGCATCCGCTGGAGCGGCCCGTTCAGGCTCATTCGGTGGAATCGGCGATGAAGGTCTGTTCGTCGCTCAGGGGCACATCCGGCCCATTGGGCTGCACGTCCACGATGGCGATGGCGGTGCCGGGTGAGATGAGCAGATAGGCGTCCTGATAGCGGCCGGCCCCGCTGTTGACTCGGAGCCAGGTGGGCGTCCCGCTCGTCACAGCCGCGGCGATCTCGGCTCGCAACGACTCGACGGTGCGGTCGCCGAGAGTGTACGGCTTGCCGCCGTAGACGATGTCGATGCGGCTCACGAGTCATCCTTCACGACCGAGGTGGAACCGAGCCGGTGTGGTTCGGGCACGATCTGCAAGCCGCCGGACGAGTTCGCGGTCAGCATCAGTGCTTCGATCCAGTCACGGTTCAGGCTGGGCGAACGCCCCCCGAAATACTTGTAGGCCAGTGGAATGCTCGGATGCATCCAAATGGTGCTGCGCCCGTCGCCACCCTGGGGGTCGTCGCGCCAGGTGAAGTAGAAGGCCTCGCCCCGGCGCAGTTTCGCGCCGATCACAACCTGAATGTGGGCGAGGACCCGGTCATCGAAGTCCGCCGTGAGGCTCGAATCGTACGTCAGCTTGCCCATTGCACCACTCCGTTATTTGGGTTTGCTGACACGGTACGCCGGTTTCCGCTTCTAGTCCCTCAGATACCGTTCGAGTCGTGGCACCTTTAGGAGGGCCAAGGCGCGCTTCTCGATCTGACGCACGCGCTCCCGGGTCACCCCCTGGATGACCGCTATTTGGTCGAGGGTGCGCGGTTCCTCTCCGGTGAGTCCGAACCGGGCCGTGAGGATCGAGCGTTCCCGGTCGGGCAGGGCGTCGAGGTAGAAGGTGATGTCGGCCGCGCGCAGGGTGATCGTGGCGCATTCGTCGGGTTGCGGCAGGTCATCGTCGATGATCAGCTCGGCGATGTCCCCGATACCGTCACCGACGGGAGCGTGCAAGGAGATGGGCTCGTTGTCGTACTGCAACAGGCGGGAGACATCGCGCACCGCGATCTGGGAGAGCTCGGCGATCTCCCTGAGCGTGGGTTCCCGGTCGAGGGTGCTGGTGAGGTCCCGCCGGATGCGCTTGATCTTGTTCAGCTTCTCTGCGGTGTGCACGGGGATACGGATCATTCGCGACTTGTCGGCCATGCCGCGGTGGATGGCCTGGCGGATCCACCAGGTGGCGTACGTGGAGAACTTGAAACCGGTCATGAAATCGTACTTCTCGACGGCGCGGACCAAGCCGATGTTGCCGTCCTGCACGAGGTCCATGATCGGAACGCCGCGGCCGGAGTAGTGCTTGGCGATGCTCACCACCAGGCGCAGGTTGGCCTCGATGAAGTGGTTCTTGGCGCGCCTGCCCTCGAAGACGAGGCAGGTGAGTTCCCGCTTGAACTCGGATGACAGGGTGACCCCGTCGGCCGCGGCCCTGGACATCTTCTCCTCGGCGAACAGGCCGACCTCGATCTTGCGGGCCAGGTCCACCTCGTCCTCTGCCGACAGCAGGGGGCCCTTGCCGATGCGGCGCAGGTAGTCGCCGAACGCATCCGTCGACGCCCGGCTGTAGCGAGAGGTCGCGGAGGCGCTGGCGGCGGCGGAGGGGACGTAGTCGGTGGTGGGCTCGGTGGGATCGCCGTCCGGACGCGTGGTGGCGGGCTGACGGGTGGGCGCCGGCTGGCGGGTGGGCGCGGCCGTCGTGGCTGCGGTCCGGGCGGTCTTGGGCGTGGTGGGTGTGTGGATGATGGTGGTCATGCGAGTACCTCCCGGTGCAGAAGACTTGCGGTTGCGCGGTCGAAGGAGGAGAAATAGGCACGCTCGCGGGGCCGGCCGAGGTTGGTGACCTCGAAGGCGCTGCCCACGATCTGGATGAAGCCGAGGAGGGCCGACGGGTCGTCCTGCGTGATGGTGTGGTCGGCGACGCGCCACTCGGTGGGCGACAGCGGAATGATCTCCACATCGGTGTAGTCGGGTTCGGGCGCGGTACGGGCGCTCGGCTTCAACTGGGGCGTCTCGCGTGGTGTCGTGTGGGGCAGGACAGGGGGCGTGGTTTCGGCGCTTGTGACGGGTGCGTGTTCGGGTAACGCGGTGTCGGGTGCCGAGGGGCTGTTATAAAACATGACCACCTCCGGGTCGTTCGGGTGAGATAAGTACACAGCCGGGGATTCAACCCGTTCAAGGGGTTGACGCGGTGCCCTCGGAGGAGGTACACCTGAAACGCCCTCAACTCTCTCAGCCCACTCGTCAGCGACCCCGCCGCGTAGGCTGATCCCATGCCCGAACTCGTTTCTGAGATCTTCGATCCTTCCCAGTGGCGTTCGGTCGACGGCTTCGCCGCCCTCACCGACATCACCTACCACCACGACATCACCGGGCGCATCGCCCGGGTGGCCTTCAACCGGCCAGAGGTGCGGAACGCCTTCAGGCCGCAGACCGTCGACGAGCTTTACGCTGCCCTGGAGGACGCGCGTACCAACCCGCAGATCGGCGTGGTGCTGCTCACCGGAAACGGACCGAGCCCCCGCGACGGCGGCTGGGCGTTCTGCTCCGGCGGCGACCAGCGCATCCGTGGGCGGGACGGCTACAAGTATGCGGAGGGCGAGACCGCGACAGGCATCGACAAGGCCAGGGGCGGACGCCTGCACATCCTCGAGGTGCAGCGCCTGATCCGCTTCATGCCCAAGGTCGTCATCGCGGTCATCCCGGGCTGGGCGGCCGGCGGAGGGCACTCGCTGCACGTCGTCTGCGACCTCAGCATCGCCAGCGCCGAGCACGGCAAGTTCAAGCAGACGGATGCCGATGTCGGCTCCTTCGACGGCGGTTACGGCAGCGCCTACTTCGCCCGGCAGGTGGGGCAGAAGGCCGCGCGGGAGGTGTTCTTCCTCGCCCGCGAGTACTCCGCCCAGCGCGCCCTCGAGATGGGGGCGATCAACGCCGTGGTGCCGCACGCCGAGCTGGAGAACGAGGCGCTGGACTGGGCGCGCACGATTCTGACCAAGTCGCCCACTGCCATCCGCATGCTCAAGTTCGCCTTCAACGCCGTCGACGACGGCATGGTCGGCCAGCAGGTCTTCGCCGGGGAGGCCACCCGGCTGGCGTACGGCACGGACGAAGCCGTCGAGGGGCGGGACTCGTTCCTTGAGAAGCGCGAACCGGACTGGTCGCCGTACCCCTGGCAGTTCTAGCGCTACCGCGGTGATCGCATCGTGAGAGACCTCCGCGTCGTACCCGTCGGCGACCCGCTCCGCTTCCTGGCGGAGTTGCGCCTGGCGCTCGCGAACGACGGCGCGGCCCTGCTGCCCGTGCCCAATGAGCCCGGCGCGATCTCGAGCCGCGGCGACATGGGCCCGGTGCCGCGGAACGTGGCCGTGGTGATCGAGACCTCGGGGTCGACAGGGCGGCCCAAACGGGTCATGATCAGTACTGATGCGCTTCTGGCATCCGCGGCGGCGTCGGGGGTGCATCTGGGCGGCGACGGCCAGTGGTTGTTGGCGCTGCCCGCCCACTACATTGCCGGCGTGCAGGTGCTCGCGCGGTCCATCGCCGCCGGGACCGAACCCGTGCTGTTGCCTCCGGGGCACTTCGACCCCGCCGTCTTCGCCGAACACGCGGGGCGGCTCACCGAACCGCTGCGGTTCACCTCGCTGGTGCCCGTGCAGCTGGCCCGGTTGCTGGATGCCGCGCCGACCGACCCGGCGCTGTTGGCCGTGCTGCGCCGGTTCACCGGCATCCTCGTGGGCGGACAGGCGGTGTCGGCCGAGCTGATCGGCCGGGCCGACGCCCTCGGGGTGCGCGTGGTGCGCACCTATGGCTCATCGGAGACCGCCGGGGGCTGCGTGTACGACGGGGTGCCGATCGGCAACGCCGTGGTGCGCACCGTCGACGGGCAGCTGGAGATCAGCGGTTCGATGCTCGCGGAAGGCTACCTGGCCGATGAGGATCTCACCGGGGAGCGGTTCGTGGAACACGACGGGGTGCGCTGGTACCGCACCGGCGACCTCGGCGCGGTCGCCGCGGACGGCACCGTGAGCGTGACCGGGCGGGCCGACAACGTGATCATCTCCGGCGGCGAGAAGGTGTCTCTCGACGCCGTTGAACTCCGGGTACGCGCCCTGCCCGGCCTCGGTGAGGCCTGCGTGGTGCGCGCCGCGGATGCGGTGTGGGGCGAGGTTCCGGTCGTCGTCGTGGCGGTCGCGCCGCCGGGCGCCGCCGTTCCGGGGCTGGAAGCCGTGCGGAGCGCCGTGGCGGCAGGGCTCGGCCCGGCGGCCCGGCCGGCACGGATCGTGACGGTGCCGGCCCTTCCCCTGCTCGCGTCCGGAAAGCCCGACCGCCGGGCGCTGCAGGCACTCGTGCGCGCCGCCCGACCGGGCTCAGGGCAGGCTCCCGCGCTGGACTGAGCCGCTCGCAGCCGCGGCCACTAACATGAGTGCGTGGCAAACGGAGCTCGGCCCTCGCGGCCCAACCAGCAGAAATCATCCCAGACGTCGCGGCCGGCCGCGACCCGGCCGAAGAACCCGGCCAAGTCGGGCAACCCGGCTCGCAAGAGCGGCGTCGCAACCGGCATCGTGCGCACCGGCCCGGCCACGGCCGGCGACTGGATCTCCGGTGCACGCCTGCGCACCCTGCCGCTGGCCATCGCCCCCGTGGCGCTGGGCACCGGCGCGGCTGTCGTGGCCGGCGGTGCCGGCGAGTTCCACTGGGTGCGCGCCCTGCTCGCCCTGGTGGTGGCGGTCTGCCTGCAGATCGGCGTGAACTACGCGAACGATTACTCCGACGGCATCCGTGGCACCGACAACCACCGGGTCGGCCCGGCCCGCCTCACCGGCGGGGGTGCGGCCAAGCCGCGTACCGTGCTCACCGTGGCCCTGGTGTTCTTCGGCCTGGCCGCAGTGGCCGGCCTCGTGCTCGTTATCGTGAGCCAGTACTGGTGGCTGCTGGCCGTGGGCGCGGCCGCGATCGTGGCGGCGTGGTTCTACACCGGCGGCAAGAAGCCCTATGGATACTTGGGTCTTGGCGAACTGTTCGTGTTCGTGTTCTTCGGCCTCGTGGCCACCACGGGCACCACCTACGTACAGGTGGGCACGGTCAACCTGGAGAGCTGGCTGAGCGCCATCGCGATCGGGCTGATCGCCTGCGCCGTGCTGATGGTGAACAACCTGCGCGACATCAAGCCCGACAAGGTGGCCGGCAAGCGTACCCTGGCCGTGTGGATCGGCGCGAAGGCGTCCCGCGTGGTGTTCTGCGTCTTCCTGCTACTGCCGTTCGCGATCGCCGGATTCTTCGCCCTGTTCTACCCTCTGGCCTGGTTCACCTTCTTCGTGCTGCTGCTGGCCCTCCCGGCCGCTCTCATCGTGGCCACGGCCACCACGGCGAAGGAACTGATCCTGGCCCTCAAGCTCACCAGCCTGGTCGCGCTGCTCTACGGCATCCTGCTCGGCCTGGCCTTCGCCCTCTAACCAGCCCGCGCTCACCGTCGCGCACCCGGACCACCCGCATGCTGCGGGCCTCCCGCTGGGGCCAACTGTGCCCCGTGCGGACAATTGCGCCCGGTGTGCCGGACGCAATTGTCCGCTTCAGGACCAGTTAGCGGATGCTGCGGGGACGCCGGGGCGCGGGGTCAGAGCAGGGCGTCGGTGAGGTGGTTCGGAGTGCCGAACCGGTGCGCCGTGATGCTCACGGCCTGCTCGCGCAGGAACGGGAGCAGCTCCACCCGGCCCGCCTCGGTGACCGGCTGGGCCCAGACCGCCAGGTCGGGCCGGCCGCCGGTGACCTCCACCAGCGCGCCGTGCACCGCCGAGCCCGCCGGGGCGCCGAGCAGCCGGAGCCGCCCGCCGCCGCGCTGGGCCGCTCCGGCGAGCCAGGTGTCGTCATCTTCCACAGTGATCGCAGCGCTGAGGGCCGGCGCGAGAGCATCCACCAGCGCGGCCGGCAGCGCCAGAGCCGTCGACACCGTCACGGGCGCACCCGCGAGCCCGGCGGCGGCCACGACCCGCACCAGCGACACCAGCGGTTCGCCGGCGGCCAGGCGGACGGCCACGGGGGCCGCCGGCGCCCGGTACCGGAACACATTGCGCTCGGCGGCGAGTCCCGACACGTCGGTTGCAGCGCCGAAGCGCTCGGCCCAGGCCAGGGCGTCGCTCCGCAGCGAACGGTTCAGCAGCTCGGCGTCGGCGGCGCTCAGCTCGGGCGTGGCCGCGGCGAGGATCGACTCGACGACCGGATGCGTGACGGCCGCGCCCGTCGTGGCCGGGGCGGGGGACCACGAGCCGAGGCCGACCAGGTAGTTCGGGCCTCCCGCCTTGGTGCCGGGGCCCACGGCCGACTTCTTCCAGCCGCCGAACGGCTGCCGGCGCACGATGGCCCCGGTGATGCCGCGGTTCACGTAGAGGTTGCCGGCCTGGATGGTGTTCAGCCAGGTGCCGATCTCGGCCGGGTCGAGGGCGTGCAGACCGGTCGTGAGACCGTAGTCGACCATATTGGCCAGCTCGATCGCCTCGGCGAGGGTGGCCGCGGTCATGATGCCCAGGATCGGGCCGAAGTACTCGGTGAGGTGGAAGGCCGACCCGGCCCGCACGCCGTCGCGGAGGCCCGGGCTCCACAGCCGGCCGGACTCGTCCAAGCGGCGCGGCTCGAGCAACCAGCTCTCGCCGGCGCCCAGCACGGTGAGCCCGTCGAGCAGTTTGCCCGCTGCGGGTTCGATCACCGGGCCCATCTGGGTGGCCGGGTTCTCCGGGTAGCCCACCGTGAGGGAGGCGACGGCGTCCTGCAGCTGGGTGCGGAACCGGCGCGACGTGGCGACGGAGCCCACCAGGATGACGAGGGACGCGGCCGAGCACTTCTGGCCGGCGTGGCCGAATGCCGAGGAGACGACGTCCTTGACGGCCAGGTCGAGGTCGGCGCTGGGCGTGACGATGATCGCGTTCTTGCCGCTGGTCTCGGCCAGCAGCGGCAGGTCGGGCCGGAAGCTGCGGAACAGCTCGGCGGTCTCGTAGGCGCCGGTGAGGATCACCCGGTCCACCGCGGGGTGCGCGATCAGGTGGGCGCCCAGGCTGTCTTCGGGCACCTGCACCAGGCGCAGCACGTCGCGGGGCACACCGGCCTGCCAGAGGATGTCGGCGATCACGGCGCCGCACCGTTCGGCCGGCCCGGCGGGCTTGAGTACCACGGCGGAGCCGGACGCCAGCGCGGCGAACACCGACCCGGCCGGGATCGCGACGGGGAAGTTCCACGGCGGGGTGACCAGGGTGATCGACGCCGGAGTGAACCGGGCACCGTCGACCTCCTCGAGCTCCCGGGCGAGGCCGGCGTAGTAGTGCGCGAAGTCGACGGCCTCCGACACCTCGGGGTCGGCCTGGTCGATGGTCTTGCCGGCCTCAGCCGCCATCACCTCGAGCAGGTCGCCCCGGCGGGCCTCGAGGGCCTCGCCGGCGCGGTGCAGCACGGCAGCCCGGCCGGAGGCACCGAGCGCGGCCCAGCCGGACGCGGCGGCGGTGGTGTCGGCGAGCACGGCATCGAGGGCCGCCGCATCCGTCACCCGGGCCGCCTCGATGGTGTCGACGCTCAGGCTGGAGCCGGGCACGCGGCCCAGGATCTGCAACGCCCAGTCGCGGTTGGCGGCCACGGAAGGATCGGTGTCCGCGGTGTTCTCGAAGGCATCCGCTGACGGCGCCGGCACGGCTGCGTAGCGGTCGGCGACCCGGTGCGGCGCGGGCACGGCTGCGTCGAGCGCGGCCAGGGAGGCCAGGAACCGCGCCTGTTCGCGGGCGAAGAGCGCCTCGTTGTCGTGCAGTTCGAACACGGCCGACATGAAGTTGTCGCTGGACGCGCCCTCCTCGAGCCGGCGGATCAGGTAGGCGATGGCCACGTCGAACTCGGCGGGCGAGACCACCGGCGTGTAGAGCAGCAGGCTGCCGACGTCGCGGCGCACGGCCTCGGCCTGCCCCTGCGCCATGCCGAGCAGCATCTCGTACTCGATGCCGCCCTGCACCCCGCGCTGCCCGGCCAGCAGCCAGGACCAGGCGATGTCGAAGAGGTTGTGGCCGGCCACGCCCAGGCGCACATTGCGGATGCGCTCGGGGGAGAGCGCGTAGTCCACGACCCGCTTGTAGTTGGTGTCCGACTCCTGCTTGGTGTGCCAGGTGGCCAGGGGCCAGCCGTGCACCTCCGCCTCCACCTGCTCCATCGGCAGGTTGGCCCCCTTGACCAGGCGCACCTTGATACCGGCGCCGCCGCGGGCCCGGCGGGCCGCCGCCCACTCCTGCAGCCGGATCATGGCCCCGAGGGCGTCGGGCAGGTAGGCCTGCAGCACGATACCCGCCTCCAGCGAGGCGAATTCGGGCCGGTCGAGCAGTTCGGTGAAGACCGCGATGGTGAGGTCGAGGTCCTTATACTCCTCCATGTCGAGGTTGATGAACTTGGCCCGCGGGGCCGCCGCCGCGCGGGCGAAGAGCGGCGTGAGGTGCGCCACGATGCCGGCCACGGCGGCGTCGAACGCCCAATGGCTGTGCGGCGCGACGGTGGAGGAAACCTTGATCGACACGTAGTCCACGTCGTCGCGGGCCAGCAGCCGGTGCGTGCCGGCCAGGCGGCGGGCGGCCTCGCCCTCACCGAGCACGGCCTCGCCGAGCAGGTTGACGTTGAGCCGGATGCCCTCACCACGGATCTTGGCGATGGCCGGGCCGAGCTTGGCATCCGTGGCATCGATGATGAGGTGGCCCACCATGTGGCGCAGCACCCGCCGCGCGATCGGCACGACGACCGCGGGCAGCAGTGGTGCCATCAGGCCGCCGAGCCGCACGGCGGCGCGCATCGGTGCGGGCAGGAAGGCGGGCACGTCTGGTGCGATCCGGGCCAGCGTGCGCGCGGCGACCCGCAGGTCTTCGGGGCGCACGACACCGTCGACGAAGCCGACCGTGAAGGCCAGGCCCTGGGGGTCGCGCAGCACCCCGGCAAGCTGCGCGGCCGATCCGTCCACCGGGAACCCGGACGCCTCGGTCAGCCAGCGGCGCACGAGCGCGATCGTCTCGGTGGCGAACAGGCCGGACGGGGTGCCGGTTGTCTGCTCGCCGTGCGGCCGGGGTGCGAGGTCGGTCATGGTGCTCCAGAGGGTCGGCCGCGGCGGGGGAGTGCGCGGCATCCACTCAGTATCTGCAGCCGAACGCTTTAGAAGAAGTAGCGAATACTGATTGATAAGCTTCAGCTCAGCTGATGCTTTGGAGGACCGGGATGCTCGACGTGCGCCGCCTGATCCTGCTCCGCGAGCTGTCCATCCGCGGCACCATCGCCGCCGTCGCGGAGGCCATGCTGCTCAGCCCGTCGGCCGTGTCGCAGCAGCTCAGCCAGCTGGAGAAAGAAGCCGGCGCCGAGCTGACCCGCAAGGCCGGTCGCCGCCTGCGGCTCACCCCCCAGGGCGAGCTGCTGGTGGCATCGGCCGGGGAGGTGCTCGACACCCTGGAGCGGGCCGAGGCGGCGCTGCGCACCTCGCACACGACAGTGCGCGGAACCGTGCGGGTGGCTGTCTTCCAGTCCGCGGCGCTGGCGCTCATGCCCACGGCCTTGACGATGATGACCCGGCAGCACCCCGACGTGCGGGTGGAGATGGTGCAGCGGGAACCCGAGCAGGCCCTGCACGAGACCTGGGCCCGCGACTTCGACCTGGTCATCGCCGAGCAGTACCCCGCGCACTCGACGCCGTGGCTGCCGGGCCTGCACCGGCGCGAGCTGACGACCGACGCCATCCACCTGGCGCTACCGGCCACGGATGCCGCCCTCTGGCCCGTCGGCACGCTCGCCGAGGCGGGTCGGCTGCCGTGGGTGATGGAACCGCGCGGCACGGCCTCCCGGCACTTCGCCGAGCAGCTCTGCCGCAGCGCCGGATTCGAGCCCGACGTGCGGTACGAGACCGCCGACCTGCAGGCGCAGATCCGGTTGATCGAGTCGGGCAACGCCGTGGGCCTGATGCCCGACCTGGTCTGGACCGGGCGCAGCACCACCTGTCGGCTCGAACCGCTGCCCGGCGACCCGCGCCGTACGATCTTCACCGCCCAACGCGAGGCCGGACTGGAGGCGCCGGCGCTGCGGGCGTTCCGGGAGATGCTGGCGGGCGCGGCCGAGCTACAGGCCCGCGGCGGACCGACCGGCGGTTAGGCCAGGTTGGAGCGCTGGTCGGTGGGCGGCTGGTTCGTGAGCTCCTGCTCGGCTCGCGCCTGCTGCTCGCTCTCCTGCACGCGTTCCTGCTCGGACTCGGCCCGGTCGACCGCGGCGTCCTCGGACTCGGCGTCGGGGTGCACGGGTTCCTTCGCGCGGTGCCGCACCTCGTACAGATCGCGGGAGACGCTGTTGCGCGGGTTGCGCAGGAAGATGTAGGACAGGCACAGGCCGATGATGGCGGCCAGGACGGCGGCCAGCCAGCCCTCGATTCCCAGCACGAGCAGGATCACGAACGGCACCACGAACATCAGGACGCGGAGCACGGTGAACAGCAACCACGCTGGAACAGCTTTCATGAATCCAGCTTAGAACGTGCTCCTGACCGGTACTCACCGATCTCTCGGGCGACCGGCCTACAATTGGGGCATGTTCCGCCTGTTGTTCGGCCTCGGAGTCGTCGTCGTCATTCTCACCATCTATGCGTTGGTGGATTGCGCGGTGTTCGACCGCAATCGCATACGCGGTCTTCCACGCTGGGTGTGGGTCTTCGTCATAGTCCTCATCCCCGTGATCGGTGCCGTGCTGTGGCTGCTGATCGGCCGCGGACGCCGCAGCAGCGCGGCGGGCCCCGGCACCCGGGTGACGCGCTCGATGGCTCCGGACGACGACCCCGACTTCCTCCGCGGCCTGGACCGCGCGAAGGACCAGGAACAGCGCATCCGCGACCTCGAGCAGGAACTCGCCGACTTCGACAAGATGGACCCGCCCGACGGCGGACCCACCTCGCACCCCGGCACCGCCGGGGTCGACCCGAAGACCACCGACCCCGGTGACGGTGACCAGCCGGGCCGACGGGATGCCTGAAGCGGCACCCCAGACCGGATCGACACCCCCGGCCCCGGCCACCCTGCCGGCTGAGGCCATCCAGCGTTTGGCGCCCAGCGCGCCCAGCGGCAGCCCGGCGACCGACTTCAGCGTGGCCCTGCTGGCCGAGTTCGTGCGCCTGGGCGTGAGCGACCTCGTGCTCAGCCCCGGATCGCGCTCACAGGCCCTGGCCCTGGCCGCCGCCGAGTTCGAGCGGCTCGGACTGCTGCGCCTGCACGTGCGCATCGACGAACGCGGCGCCGGCTTCCTGGCGCTCGGGCTCGCGATCGAGAGCGGCCGCCCGGCCCTCGTGGTCTGCACCTCCGGCACCGCCGTGGCCAATCTGCACCCCGCCGTTCTCGAGGCGCACCACTCCATGGTGCCGATGATCCTGCTCACGGCGGACCGGCCCGCGGAGTTGCGCGGCATCCGGTCGAACCAGACCACCGTGCAGCCCGGCATCTTCGCCGGCGCCGTGCGGCTCAGCGACGACGTAAACGCCCCCGACGGCAGCGCCGGCGAGGGCGACCTCGCTGTGCAATTGGCCGGCCGCGCGTACCGGGCCTCCCTCGGCACCGGCACGCTCAACCCCGGTCCGGTGCAGCTGAACCTGGCGTTCCGGGAACCGCTGTCGGCCGCGGTCGAGCTCGAGCTGGCCGGGCCGGATGCCGGTTTCACCGACGCCCTCGGTGTCGCCAGCTCCGCCGATACCGGTGCCGGCAGCGCCGACGGCCTCTCCGATGAGGCAGACCTCGTCGCCCACGCTGACGCCCCAGCGGACAACGGCACAGGCATCGCCGCATCCGTGCTGCTCGAAGCCGGGCCGCGCACGATTGTGGTCGCCGGCGCCGGCGCCGGTCCGGCGGCGGAGGAGCTCGCCCGCACGGCCGGGTGGCCGTTGCTGGCCGAGGTGTCCAGCGGCTCGCGGTTCGGGCCCAACCTCGTCGTGGCCTACCGGGAGCTGATCCGCGACGCCGATTTCGGCGGCCAGGTGCAGCGCGTGATCGTCTTCGGCCACCCCACCCTGAGCCGCGAGGTGCCGGCGCTCGTGCAGCGAGACGGGGTGGAGACCGTTGTCGTGGCTCCGGCCGGAGCCGAGTGGTACAACCCGGGCCGCCGGGTGTCCAGCTTCGCCCGCACCGCCACCGCCTCGGCCGCTGCCATCACCGCCGCGGGAACCCGCGAGGCGCGCGCCTGGACGGGCCGCTGGGTGATGACGAGCCGGGCCATCCTGGCCGCCGACACGCAGCTGGATACGCCCGCCTTCGGCACCCACGGCATGACCAAGGCTGAGTTCGCGGCGATGAAGGCCCCGGTGACCCGGGCCATGCTCGCGGACGCGGTGTGGCGGGCGTCCTGGCCGCACGACCGGCTGGTGCTGGGCGCGTCCCGGCTGATCCGCGAGCTGGACACCCGGGTCACCGGCAAGAAGATCCCCGTGCACGCCAATCGCGGCCTGGCCGGCATCGACGGCACCGTCGCCACGGCCGTGGGTATCGCGCTGGCCAGCCAGGCTGGCGAGCATCCGCTTTCGAGCGGCACGACCCGGCTCTTGCTGGGCGACGTGACCCTGCTGCACGACGTCGGGTCGCTGCTCATCGCGCCAGGGGAGACGCGGCCGCGGGTGCAGGTGGTCGTGGGCAACGACGGCGGCGGCACCATCTTCGACGGCCTCGAGGTGGCCGCAACGGCCAGCCCCACGGCCGTGGACCGGGTGCTCTTCACCCCGCAACAGGTGGACCTGGAGTCCTTGGCGGCCGCCTACGGGTGGGCCTACCTGCGCGCCGGCACCCGCAGCGCCCTGGAGACCGCCCTCACGGCGCCGGTCACCGGCCCCACCCTTGTCGAGGTTCCCCTCCAGCGCTAGCGCCCCCACCGCGAGCCGTGAGTGAAGCCCCAGAATTCCGGGGCTTTACCCACAGTTCGTGGAGGGGGAAGCGGATGGGGTCAGGCGACGGGCTCGAGGAGGGCAGCCTGCTCTTGGGAGAGCTCCTCTTCGACCTGCAGCTCCTGCTCCTGCTCGCGCAGTGTGCGCGGGTGCAGCAGCGCCACGAGCACGAACGAGCCGATGCCCACCGCGGCGGAGATCATGGTGGTCCAGCCGTCGAGGTCGGCCGTGATGACGGTGTTCGGGATGTAGAACAGGTCGTTCGGCACGCCGTACATGGTGGGCGTGAGCGCCAGCAGGGTGATGCGCACGGTGAAGCCGAGCAGCGCGCCGACGATCACGGCGCTGGCGCCGGGGCGCTTCCAGAACAGGCCCAGCACGAGCGGTGCGGCCAGGCAGGCCAGCATCAGGTCGAACGCGAAGGTGAGCAGGATGCCGGTCTGGCTGACCCGGATCGCCAGCAGCACGCCGATCACGACGATGGGCACCATCGCCACGCGGGTCCAGCGCAGCAGCGGGTCGCCACCGCCGGAGACGATGCGGCGCACACCGAAGATGTTGCGCACCGCGATGGCGGACGTGGCCAGGATGGCGCCGGCTGCGGTGGAGAACGAGGCGGCGACGATGCCCGAGAGCACCAGCACGGCCAGCAGCGGCGGCGCGTAGTCACCGAGCAGCGTGTAGAGGATGGGCCCGTCGGCGGTGGACAGTCCGAGCGCCGCGGTGGTGGTGAGGGCGACGAGGGCGTAGATGATGCCGATCACGAAGGTGCCGCCTGCGGCGTAGAAGCAGGACTTCTGGGCAACCTCGGGCGACTTCGCGGCGAAGATGCGCTGCATGAAGTCGATGGCGACAAGGTCGCCGATGCCCAGCGAGATGAGGGTGGCCCAGTTGATCGGGGCGCCCTGGGCGGGGTCGGTGAGCTGGCCGAGGTCGAACGGACCCATGCCGGCCGGAACGATGATGCCGAAGTTGATGACGACCCAGCCGAGCAGGGCGATGGAGGCCACGACGGTGATGACGGTCTGGATGGCCGCGGTGTAGGCATCCGAGAACAGCCCGCCGGCGAGCGTGTAGGCGAGCACCAGCGACACCGACAGGATGATGCCCCAGACGTAGTCGATGCCGGCGAAGCGTTCGAGCAGGAAGCCGACGGCCACGAGGTTGCCGGCCAGCAGGATGGTGAACGAGAAGATCATGATGACCGACGAGCCCGCCTCGACAACCCGGCCGTAGCGGCGGCGGAAGAAGTCGGCGAGCGTGTAGAGCTTGAGCTTGTTCATCGGCTTGGCCAGGAAGAGGCCGGAGATGAGCAGGCAGACCGCCAGACCGATGGCCAACGAGGCGCCGGCCCAGAAACCGTAGCCGGAGGTGAGGTCGGTGTTGCCGACGGTGGCGTTGCTGTCGACGGCCGCGGCCATCAGCGACACCGCCACGAGGGGGACGCCGAGGCTGCGCCCGGCGACGAGATAGTTGGCGCTGTCGCCGTCGACCTTCCGGGCGACGACGATTCCGACGATGAGAACGATGAGGACACTGATGCCCACCCCGATGACGATCATGGTTTCTCCTGACTAGGCGCTGCGGCTGGGTGCGAATGGCTGGTGCTGGCCGCCCAGTCGGTCAACCTGTGGGGCGAGCAGGTAACGCCGGGAGACTTTCGGTCAACCGATCGATAATGCAATTCAGCCCGCTGACTGTCACGGCGGTCTTTCTGGATTGCAACGATCGTGTTAACTCAGTCGGCGCATGCCCGGGGCCGGAGTCCATCGCGCGGGTAAGAGGGTGCGCCGGTCGGATAGGCCCGTAACACGCTCTTAATACGGGAGACACGGCGGCGACACCGCGCCGCGGTTTAGTTTCTATCAGTTGATCGAAAACCGTGGTCGACGGACAGGGAGTAGCCACCGTGCCAGCAGATACCGTGCCTGCAGTAGCAGCGTCATCGTCCACCACCTCCACGACCTCGGGGGCCCGGGCACACGCCAGGGCGCAGGAGGGCACCGTCGTTCAGGCTTCTCCGGTGCGCCCGGCCACGGCCTGGCCGGCGCCGCCTGCAGGGCTGGACGCGGACCGTCTGGTCTGGGCCGAGACCGTCGCCGGCGGCGGGTACGCCCAGAAGGTGCTCGCCCGCGGCACCACACTGCGGCTGACCGACCTCGCCGGCGACGCCTGCGCACACGTGCTGCTCTACAACGCCGACCAGCCCTTCGAACGCCTCAACGTGGCCGACACCGTCAAGGTGCAGTGGCAGGTCTACACGGCGCCGGGCCAGCTGCTGCTCTCCGACCAGGGGCGGGTGCTCGCCACGTTGGTGGCCGACAGTGTTGTGGCTGACAGCGCGGTGGCCGATGCCTCCGGCAGGCACGACACGCTCTTCGGCACCAGCACAGCGGCGCGTAACACCGCCAGGTACGGCGACGGCTCCGCCCAGGGGCCCACGCCGGCCGGCCGCGAACTGTTCGCCCTGGCGGCGGCGAAGAACGGCCTCACCCGCCGGGACCTGCCGCCGAGCGTCTCGTACTTCCAGGGCGTCACGGTCGACGCCGACGGCCACCCCGGCTTCACCGGCAGCGCCGGGGCCGGAGCCAGTGTGACACTCCGCACCGAGATGCCCGTGATCGTGCTCATCGCCAACACGGCGCATCCGCTCGACGACCGCACCGAGTTCGTCTCGACGCCGCTCGAGGTGCTCGCCTGGGCGGATGCGCCCACGACGCCGGACGACCCGCTGTGGACCGCCAGCCCCGAGGGCCGCCGTGCCTTCGTGAACACCGCCGACTACCTCGCCGCAAGGGGACTGAAATGACCATCGCCACCGCATCCGTCGCATCCGCCGTCGATTTCGGCGCCGAGATCTCCCGCGAAATCGTCGCAGCCCGCGCGCCCTGGTCGGCCGTGATCACGGCCGGTCAGGTGCTCACCATCGTCGACCTCGACGGCAACCAGGCCGTGGACTTCCTCGCCTACGCCGCCGACGACACCGACCGGGCCTACAGTGCCCAGGCAACCCTGCAGGAGCAGGACAGCGTGTACCTCACCGTGGGCAGCGTGCTGCGCGACAACGAATCGACCGCGCTGCTCACGATCATCGCGGATGACTGTGGCCGGCACGACACCCTCGGCGGCGCCTGCTCGAAAGAGTCGAACACCCTCCGCTACGGCCTGCACACCTTCGCCCAGCATGCCTGCGTGGAGAACTTTCTCGCCGAGGGCTCCCGCCGGGGGCTGGGCAAACGAGACCTGGTCTCCAACATCAACTGGTTCATGAACGTGCCCGTCGACCCGGACGGTGCGCTCGGCATCGTCGACGGCATCTCGGCGCCCGGCCTGTCGGTGTCGCTGCGCGCCGAGGTGGACACCCTGGTGCTGGTCTCCAACTGCCCGCAGATCAACAACCCGTGCAACGGTTTCAACCCGAGCCGGGCCGAGATGATCATCAGCGCGGGGGTGTCCGCATGAGCGCCTTCTCGGGAGACATGACGGCCGGTACTGCTGCGTTCGACACCGTCCTGATCGCCAACCGCGGCGAGATCGCGGTGCGCATCATCCGCACCGCCCGCGCCATGGGACTCAAGACCGTGGCCGTCTACTCCGAGGCCGACCGGGGCGCCCTGCACGTGCACCAGGCCGACGTGGCCGTGCTGCTCGGCCCGTCGCCCGCCGCGGAGAGCTACCTGCGCGGCGACCTGATCATCGCCGCCGCCCTCGAACACGGCGCCGGCGCCATCCACCCCGGCTACGGGTTCCTCTCCGAGAACGCCGACTTCGCCCGCGCCTGCCAGGCCGCCGGCATCGTCTTCGTGGGCCCCACCCCGGAGCAGCTTGACCTGTTCGGCACCAAGCACACCGCCCGCGACGCCGCCACGGCCGCCGGGGTGCCGCTGCTGGCCGGCACCGGCCTGCTCGACAGCCTCGAGCACGCGCTCGAGCAGGCCGAGACCATCGGCTACCCGGTGATGCTCAAGGCCACTGCCGGCGGCGGCGGCATCGGCATGCAGGCCTGCCACGATGCCACCGAACTCGCCGGCTCATGGGAGAACGTCACCCGCATCGCCGGGGCCAGCTTCTCCTCCTCGGGCGTCTTCCTCGAACGGCTCGTCGTGGGCGCCCGGCACGTGGAGGTGCAGGTCTTCGGCGACGGGCTCGGCAGCGTCGTGAGCATCGGCGACCGCGACTGCAGCCTGCAGCGGCGCAACCAGAAGGTGGCCGAGGAGGCCCCGGCGCCCGACCTGCCCGACCACGTACGCGAGAGCATCGCCGACGCCGCCCGCCGGCTCTGCGCCTCCGTGGACTACCGGTCGGCCGGAACCGTGGAGTACATCTACGACCCGGTGCGGCAGGAGGCCGCGTTCCTCGAAGTGAACACCCGCCTGCAGGTGGAACACCCGGTCACCGAGGCCGTCTACGGCATCGACCTGGTCGAGTGGATGCTGCGCCTGGCCCTCGGCGACACAGCCGTGGTGCAGACACCGTTGGTCGCGAGCGGCTTCGCGGTGGAGGCCAGGGTCTACGCCGAAAACACCGATCTCGGCAACCTGCCCAGCGCCGGCACCGTCACCCGGGTGGTGCATCCGGTCGGCAGCGAGAACGACGCCCGCATCGACAGCTGGCTCGAAGCCGGCGCCGAGGTGAGCACCCACTACGACCCGCTGCTGAGCAAGGTGATCACCCACGGCTCCACCCGCGAGGCCGCCTGGCAGGCCCTCGCCGACACCCTCGCCGACGTGCGCGTGGACGGCGTCGCCACCAACCTGGGGCTGCTCCGGTCGATCGCCGCCGACCCCACGGTGCGCGCCGCCACCCACTCCACCGACACCCTCGCGGGCATCCGGAACACCAGCCCCCGGTTCGAGGTCGTGAAGTCCGGCCTGCTCTGCACCATCCAGGACTGGCCCGGCCGCACCGGTTACTGGGCCGTCGGCATCCCGCCGTCGGGGCCCATGGACGACCTGTCCTTCCGGCTCGGCAATACCGCACTCGGCAACGCCGAGGGGGAGGCGGGCCTGGAGATCACGATGCAGGGGCCGACCCTGCGCTTCCACACCGCCGCGACCGTGATGCTCACCGGAGCACCCACCCCGCTCACCGTCGACGGTGTCGACCAGCCGCAGTGGACCCCCGTGGCCGTGCCGGCCGGGGCGACGCTGGCCGTGGGCACGCCCCGCACCGGCATGCGCAGCTACCTGCTCGTGGCCGGCGGCCTCGACGTGCCGCTGGTGCTCGGCAGCGCCGCCACCTTCGACCTCGGTGAGATGGGCGGCGCGGCCGGCCGGGCCCTCCGCACCGGCGACATCATCGCGCTCGCCGCGCGGATGCCCGTGGCCGCGCCCCGGGAGGTACCCGCGCGTGAACGCCCCGTGTTCACCTCCGAGTGGCGCATCGCGGCCCTCGAAGGCCCCCACGCCGCCCCGGAGTTCTTCACCGAGGCCGACATCGCGGTGTTCCACGGCACCCGCTGGGCCGTGCACTTCAACTCCGCCCGCACCGGTGTGCGGCTGGTCGGCCCGAAACCGGAATGGGCGAGGAACGACGGCGGCGAGGCCGGACTGCACCCGTCGAACATCCACGACACCCCGTACGCCGTGGGCGCCGTGGACTACACCGGCGACCTGCCGATCCTGCTCGGCCCGGACGGTCCGAGCCTGGGCGGGTTCACCTGCCCGGCCACCGTGCCCAGCGGTCAGCTCTGGAAGCTCGGCCAGCTGCGCCCGGGCGACACCGTGGAGTTCGTGCCCGTGGACGACCGGCAGGCGCACGCCCTGCGGCTGGACCCCACCCTGGCGGTCACCGCCGGCCGCGCGCCCACCGTGGACGGCGGCATCCTGCGCAGCCGGCCGGCCACCACGACCAGCCCGGCCATGACCTTCCGCCGCAGTGGCGACGCCAACCTGCTCGTGGAATACGGCGAGATGGTGCTCGACCTGGCCTCGCGGATGCGGGTGCATGCGCTCGCCGCCGTGCTGCAGCAACGCTGGGACGACGGTGAGCTGCCCGGCATCATCGACCTGACCCCCGGCATCCGTTCGCTGCAGGTGCACGTGGACCCCGATGTGCTGCCGCTGCCCGAGCTGCTCGACATCGTGGCCGCCGTCGAAGCGGGCCTGCCCGCCACGAGCGAGCTCACCGTGCCCAGCCGCACCGTGTCGCTGCCGCTGTCGTGGGACGACCCCGCCACGCGGGAGGCCATCGAACGCTACATCTCGGGGGTGCGCGACGACGCCCCGTGGTGCCCGTGGAACATCGAGTTCATCCGCCGCATCAACGGCGTCGCCTCGGTGGACGACGTGATGCGCACGGTCTACGAGGCCGAATACCTGGTGCTGGGCCTCGGCGACGTGTATCTGGGCGCGCCCGTGGCAACTCCGCTGGACCCGCGGCACCGCCTGGTCACCACCAAGTACAACCCTGCTCGCACCTGGACGCCGCAGAACGCGGTGGGCATCGGAGGCGCCTACCTCTGCATCTACGGCATGGAGGGCCCTGGCGGCTATCAGTTCGTGGGGCGCACCGTGCCGATCTGGTCGACCCACGCGCAGCGCGGCCCGTTCGCCGAGGGGGTGCCGTGGCTGCTCAAGTTCTTCGACCGCATCAGCTGGTACCCGGTGCTGCCGGAGGACCTGCTCGAGATGCGCGCTGAGATGAAGGCCGGCCGGCTGCCCATCCGCATCGAGGAGGGCGAGTTCTCGATGAAGGAGTACGAGGCCTTCCTCGCCGAGAACGCCGAGTCGATCGCCGAGTTCCGTGCGCAGCAGGGCGAGGCGTTCGCTGCCGAGCGGCATGCCTGGGAGGAGTCGGGCGAGTTCGACCGTGACGACGCAGCGGCCCTTGCCCCGGTGGTTTCGGCCGCCGTCGTCGTGGTGCCACCCGGCTGTGAGGGCGTCGAGGCGCCCTTCACCGCGAGCGTGTTCCGCCTCGACGTGGCCGTGGGCGACAGTGTCGCCGCCGGGCAAACCCTCGTCTCGCTCGAGGCCATGAAGATGGAGGCGCACGTGGTGGCGCCCTTCGACGGTCGGGTGGTGCGCATGCTCGCGGCCGCCGGCGACAGCGTCGCGCCCGGCTCGGTCCTGGTGATCGTGGAGCGGGAGGAGGCGGCATGAGTGCGGCGGAGAATGTGGGCTTGAGCGTGACGGATGCCGTCTCCCGCGCCTATGCCCGTATCGCGGACGTCGACCGGCCCGAGGTGTGGATCGAGCTGCGGCCGGAGGCCGAGGTTCACGCCGAGGCCGCCGAGGTGGAGCGCCGGCTGCTGGGCGGCGCCGACCTGCCGCTGGCCGGGCTGCTCTTCGCGGCCAAGGGCAATATCGACATCCAGGGCCTCGTCACCACCGCGGCCTGCCCGGCCTTCGGCGAACTCGCCCAGACGGATGCGACGGCGGTCGCCCGGCTCCGCGCTGCCGGGGCCGTGTGCCTAGGCACCACCAACCTCGACCAGTTCGCCACCGGCCTGGTCGGCACCCGCAGCCCCTACGGAGCCGTGCGGCACGCGTTCAGGCCCGAGTACATCTCGGGTGGCTCCAGCAGTGGCTCCGCCGTGGCCGTGGCGCTTGGCCTGGTCGACTTCGCCCTGGGCACCGATACGGCCGGTTCCGGCCGGGTGCCGGCGGCGTTCCACGGCCTCGTGGGCATCAAACCGACCCGCGGACTGGTCTCGACGGCCGGCGTCGTGCCGGCCTGCCGGTCGCTGGACTGCGTCACGGTGCTCGCCGCCGACATCGACCTGGCCGAGACTGTGGCCGGCGTGATGGCCGGATACGACGAGCGCGACCCGCTGTCGCGGGTGGCCCCTGTCGGCGGCAATGCCGGGGGATCGGCAGGGCGACCCAACGCTGAGGTCGCCCGGGGCGCTGCCGGCGCGGGTCCGGGAGTGCGCATCGGCGTACCAAGGCCCGGCCAGCTCGGCCAGCTCGCCCCCGGCTGGGGCGAGGCGTTCGACGTCGTCGTCGCCGGGCTGCGCGCCGGCGGTGCTGAGCTCGTCGAGGTCGACATCGAGCCGTTCCTCCGCACGGCCCGGATGCTCTACGAGGGCGCTTTCGTGGCCGAGCGATACGCGGCCGTCGGCGCCTTCGTCGACGCGCACCCCGACGAGGTCGATCCCGTCGTGGGCGCGATCGTGTCCGGTGCCCGCGACGTGCCCGCGCACCGGCTCTTCAGCGACCTGGAGGCCCTCGACGTTGACCGGGTGCTGAGCCGGCAGGCCTTCTCGACCATCGACGCGCTGCTCCTGCCGACCACGGTGGAACACCCGACCCTGGCCGAGGTGGCCGCGGAGCCCATTACCGTGAACAGCCGGCTGGGCCGGTTCACCAACTTCGCCAACCTGCTCGACCTGGCCGCGATCGCGGTGCCCGGCGGCATGGTCGGCCAGACTCACTTCGGCGTGCAGCTGGTGGGCCCGGCCTTCACTGATGCCCGACTGGTGCAGCTTGCGCGCCGCATCGTGGCTGCAGGTGCGACCGGGCAGGCTGCCGCGGCGCCGGCCGGTACCGAGCGGCCCGTTGCGGCGGCCGGAGCCTTGCCGCACGAGATCGTGCTGGCCGTTGCCGGTGCGCACCTCTCCGGCCAGCCGCTCAACCACCAGCTCACCGCGGAGAACGGCCGGCTGCTCGTCACCACGACCACCTCCGCCGACTACCGCCTGTTCGCCCTCGACACCGTGCCGCCCAAGCCCGGCCTGGTGCGCGTGGCCGAGGGCGAGGGGGCGCCGATCGAGGTGGAACTCTGGGCGCTGGACGCGGCATCCTTCGGCCGGTTCGTGGCGGCGCTGCCGCAGCCCATGGTCATCGGGCGAGTGGACCTGGCCGACGGCAACCAGGTGGAGGGGTTCCTCTGCGAGCCGATCGCCACCGCTGGCGCCGCCGACATCACGGCTACCGGAGGTTGGCGAGCGCACCTGGCCGGCTGACCGCTCGCACCTGTTGCCCGGAACGGACACAGTTGTGGTCAGCGGGATAGCGGGTCAGAGGGCGAACCGGCACCGCCCGCAGCCGCAGCGGGTTTGGTACCGTTGCTTTGTTGCGCCACGTCGTGGCGGACAGGCATCGAGGAGTGCAGCATGACCGGCAAGTCTCCCACCAGGGCCACTCTCGCCTCGCCGGCCTTTCCGGTGCATCCGCGGGCCGATCAGCTCTCCCGCTGGGCCATGGTCGCCGGTATCGTGGCGTTCCTCGGCGGATGGCTGCCGGTGCTGGGCCTGATCCTCGGTGTCATCGGCGTCGTTCTGGGGCTCCTGGCCAAGCGGCGCTCGAACCGGCCGGAACTCGGCCTCACCGCCCTCATCCTGTCGATCCTCGCGGTTGTCACCAACATCGTGATCGACGTGATCATCGTGATCTCGTTCGTGGACCAGATCAACAACCTGCCGGGCTAACCGACACGGCGCACCCAGCCGGGATGCGTCGTCCGCCGCTAACTGGTGCCCAAGCGGGAACACTTACCGGCGTGCGAGGTCGCGTGGCACGAGACCTCGCGGTGCGAACCGGCTCTAGCCGAACGCCTCCACCACGGGGCGGAACTTCATCTTGGTCTCGGCCAGCTCGCGGTCGGGGTCGGAGTCCAACACGATGCCGCAGCCGGCGTACGCGGTGACGTCCCCGGTCGGGGTGACCTGCGCGCAGCGCAGCGCGATGGCCCACTCGCCGTCGCCGTCGGCGCCCACCCAGCCCACCGGGCCCGCGTAGCGGCCGCGGTCGAAGGGTTCCAACTCTCGGATGAGCGCGAGCGCGTCCTGCGTCGGGGTGCCGGCCACCGCGGCGGTCGGGTGCATCGCCGCAATGAGGTCGAGCGAGGTGGACCCGTCGCTCAGGGTGCCCTCGACGTCGGTGGCCAGATGCCAGAGGTTGGGCAGCTTCACCGTGAACGGGATCTCGCTCGTGGTGAGCACCGAGGTGTGTGGGCGGAGCGCGGCCAGCACGCTCTGCACGGCGAACTCGTGTTCGTCGCCGTCCTTGCTGGAGGTGGCCAGGGTGAGGGCGGCCTCGAGGTCCGCCGCGGCATCCGCCCCGCGGGAGATCGTGCCGGCGAGCACCCGGGCGTTGACCTCGTTGTGGTCGGCGCGGATCAGGGTCTCCGGGCTCGAGCCGACGAGGCCGTCGACCGCGTAGGTCCAGCAGTCCGGGTAGCCAAGGGCCAGCTCGGTCAGCAGCCGACGCAGGTCGGACTCGGCCGGCAGGTGTCCGACGAGGTCGCGGGCCAGCACGACCTTGCTCAGGTCCCGGTCGCCGATGTGGGTGACGGCGGCGGCCACGGCCTCGCGGTAGCCGGCCGGGTTCAGCGCGCCGGGCAGCAGGGAGATGCGGTACTCATCGCCCAGCGGCTGCAGGGCCAGCGGGATCTCGGGGGCGGCCTGCCCGGTGTGCCAGATGCGGGTGACCCAGCACTGGCCGTCCTCACGGCCCACGACCACCTCGGGCACGATCAGCACGCTGGTCTGGCTGGAGGAGTCATCGAACGCGAAGGTGCCGAACGCGAGCAGGCCCGTGCCGGTGCGCGCCAACGGGTCGGTCACAGTGGCCGCCGCGACGACATCGCGCCAGGCCGCCGCGGCATCCTGCATGCGGGTGGGACCGGAGAACTCAAGCCGCAGAGCCGTGCCGAGGCCGGCAAGACCCTGGTTGCGGCGCATCCACAGCAGCGGGGTGCGCTGATCGAGCAGGAGGATCAATTGGCGAATGTCGGCAATCGGGGACGTTTCAACCGTTAGAGCAGGCGCATTCACTCGTCTACCCTACGCCTGCGCCCGCGGGCACCCCGCCGCGCCGTATCCCAGGCGCCGCAATCTAGACTGGACCGGTGAGTAGAGCAGATCTTAATAAGCAGCCAGCGCAGGTCGCCGCCATGTTCGATCTGGTCTCGACACACTATGACCGCACGAACGCGCTGCTCTCCGTGGGCAACGCCTCGTTGTGGCGTGTCGCGACCACCCGGGCCGTGAACCCGAAGCGTGGCGAGCGCATCCTCGACATCGCCGCCGGAACCGGCACCTCGAGCGTCGCCCTGTCGCACACGGGCGCGCACGTCGTGGCCGCCGATTTCTCCGAGGGCATGATCAAGGTGGGCCGTGAGCGTCACGCCGGCAACCCCAACGTCGAGTTCGTGCAGGCGGATGCGACGGCCCTGCCGTTCGCGGACGGCGAGTTCGACGCCGTCACCATCTCCTTCGGCCTGCGCAACGTCGTGGAGCCCAAGAAGGCCATCGCCGAGTTCTACCGCGTCACCAAGCCCGGCGGCCGCGTGGTCATCTGCGAGTTCTCCACCCCGCCGTTCACGCCGATCCGGGTGGGCTACTTCGCCTACCTCAACCACGTGATGCCCCGCATCGTCAAGCTGGCCTCTTCCAACGCCGAGGCGTACGACTACCTGGGTGAATCGATCGCCGCCTGGCCCGACCAGCCCACCCTCAGCGCCTGGCTGCGCGATGCTGGATACGATGCCGTCGCGTACCGCAACCTCAGTCTCGGTATCGTGGCTCTGCACCGCGGAATCAAGACGGCCGCTGCAGCGTCCCCAACCTCCTGAAACTCCCAGATCCGATCGTTAGGCTGACAGAGTGAAATTGACCGCCCCCGTGGCCCGCCGGAGCCCGTCGGTAACGTCGCAGCTGGGCCTGAGCGATCGGATCTTCTCCACGGCCGCCGACCGTGGCCTCGCCGCCAGCATCGAGACCGGACTCGACGACGTGACGACGAGCCTGCTCGGCGAACTCGTGTTCGCCGACGAGATCGCCAACGTCACCAGCCGCTACCTGCTGAACGCCGGCGGCAAGCGTGTGCGCCCGATGCTCGCCCTGCTCACCGCGCACCTGGGCGAGGGCACAGTGCCCGACGTCATCCGCGCCGCCACCGCGATCGAGATCACCCACCTGGCCTCGCTGTACCACGACGACGTCATGGACGATGCCGACAAGCGCCGCGGCGTGCCCAGCGCGCAGGTGGTCTGGGGAAACTCCATCGCCATCCTGGCCGGTGACCTGCTCTTCTCCCGCGCCAACCAGCTGATGGGCCGACTCGGCGACCGCGCCGTGCGCCTGCAGGGCGACACCTTCGAACGTCTGGTGCTCGGCCAGCTGCACGAGACCGTGGGCCCCGCAGACGACCAGGACCCGATCGACCACTACATCCAGGTGCTCGCCGACAAGACCGGGTCGCTCATCGCCGCCGCCGCCCAGTCCGGCATCATCTTCTCCAACGCACCATCCGAGTTCGAAGAGCCCGTTGTGCTGTTCGGCGAGCGGATCGGTGTGGCCTTCCAGCTCATCGACGACGTCCTCGACCTGTCGCCGCAGCCGCAGGAGACCGGCAAAGTGCCCGGCACCGACCTGCGCGCCGGCGTCGCCACGCTGCCGCTGCTGCGCTTGCGCGAACGCGCGGCAACGGATGTCCGTGCCGCCGACCTCGTCGCCCGCCTCGAAGCCGATGTGATGAACAGCAAGGGCGCGGCCACCGAGGCCGCCGACTCCGCCATCACCGCCCTGCGCGAACACGATGTGACCACCCAGACCCTCGCGGAGGCCCACGGTTGGGCCCGTGATGCCGTCGACGCCCTCAAGCCCCTGCCGCACGGCTCGGTCAAGAAGGCGCTCACCCGTTTCGCCGAGACCATCGTCGAGCGATCCAGCTAGAAAGGCTCCCATGACCAAGTTGCGATTGGCCATAGTCGGTGCGGGCCCCGCCGGCATCTACGCCGCAGACATCCTCCTGAAGGCCGAGCGGAATTTCGATGTCTCCATCGACCTGTTCGACCACCTGCCGGCCCCGTACGGGCTCGTGCGCTACGGCGTCGCGCCCGACCACCCCCGCATCAAGGGCATCATCACGGCGCTCCGCGACGTGCTCGACCGCGGCGACATCCGCCTGTTCGGTAACGTGCGCTACGGCACCGACATCACCCTGGACGACCTCAAGAAGCACTACAACGCGGTCATCTTCGCCACCGGTGCCGTGCACGACGCCGACCTGGCCATTCCGGGTATCGAGCTCGAAGGATCCTACGGCGCCGCCCGGTTCGTGAGCTGGTTCGACGGCCACCCCGACGTGCCGCGCACCTGGCCGCTCGAGGCCACCTCGGTCGCCGTGATCGGCAACGGCAACGTCGCCCTCGACGTCTCCCGCATTCTCGCCAAGCACGCCGACGACCTGCTGCCCACCGAGATCCCGGCGAACGTCTACGAGGGTCTCAAGGCCTCACCGGTCACCGACGTGCACGTGTTCGGCCGCCGCGGCCCCACCTCGGTGAAGTTCACCCCGCTGGAACTGCGCGAACTCGGCGAGCTGAACGACGTGGACATCATCGTGCACGACGAGGACTTCGACTACGACGATGCGGCCCGCGCGGCCGTGGCCAGCAACAAGCAGGTCTTCGTGATCGACAAGGTGCTCAACCAGTGGCGCAAGCGCGAGACGGGGAGCGCCTCACGTCGGCTGCACCTGCACTTCTTCGCCCGCCCGGTGGAGGTCACCGACGACGGCAACGGCCACGTCGGCGGCTTCAAGTACGAGCGCACCGCCCCGGATGGCCAGGGCGGCGTCGTGGGCACCGGCGAGATCCGCGAGCTGCCGATCCAGGCCATCTACCGGGCCGTCGGCTACTACGGTTCCTCGCTGCCGGGCATCCCGTTCGACAAGAAGCGCGGCGTGATCCCCAACCGCGAGGGCCAGGTGCTCTGGAAGGGCGAGCCGGGCTTCGAGTCCAGCACCGCCAGCCAGCAGATGTACGGCGTCTACGCCACCGGCTGGATCAAGCGTGGACCGGTGGGCCTGATCGGGCACACCAAGTCCGACGCCATGGAGACCGTGCGGCACCTGATCAACGATGTCGGCAACTGGTGGCGGCCCGAGTCGCCCTCCGAGGAGAGCATCCTCGAGCTGCTCGACGAGCGTGGCGTGGCGTACACCGACCTCGACGGCTGGCACCGCCTCGACCAGCACGAGCTCGCGCTCGGCGCCGAGCAGGGCCGTGTGCGCGTCAAGGTGGTTCCCCGTCACGAGATGGTCGAGATCTCCCGGGCCCAGGTGCCCGCCGAGCTCTAGCCCCATCTCTCGCTCCGCACCTCAGCGAACTGTGCGTTGAGCCCCAAACGCGAGTTTTCGGGGCTTGGCTCACAGCTCGCGTTCTAGGGTGGGGGTATGGGGGAGCTCGTGTGGCAGGAGGATCTGCTGGGGGAGCGCTTCCAGCAGGCCACGCTGCCGCTCGGCAGCGACGGCGAGGGCGATGTGGTCGCCACGCTGGTACGGCACCGCCCGCCGCCGACGGACCTCGTCTCGCCGTTCGCCCCGGCGCACGGCGTCGATGTGCTGTACGTGCACGGATGGTCGGACTACTTCTTCCAGACCGGCCTCGCCGAACATTGGCACCGGGTGGGCGCCCGTTTCTATGCCCTTGACCTGCGCAAGTACGGGCGCAGCCTGCGCGACCACCAGACCCCCGGCTTCGTGGCCAACCTGGCCACCTATGACGCCGACATCGATGCAGCCCTCACCGCGATGGGCCACGGGGAGAATGCCGAGCGGCCGTCCCGCCGCCGCCTCGTGCTGATGGGCCATTCCACCGGCGGCCTCACGTTGAGCCTGTGGGCGGCCCGGCACCCCGGCCGGGCGCATGCCCTGGTCTTGAACAGTCCGTGGCTCGAGCTGCAGACCGGCGGTGCGGGTCGCGCTTTCATCGCGCCTCTCGTGCAGCTGGGCGCCCGGGTGCAGCCGCTGGGCACCCTGCCGCAGGTGGACCTGGGCTTCTACACTCGGTCGGTATCGGCCGACACCGGCGGCGAGTGGAGCTATAACAAGCTCTGGCGGCCGATGCGCGGCTTCCCGGCGCATCGCGCCTGGCTGAACGCGGTGCTCGAGGGCCAGGCAGCCGTGGCGGGCGGGTTGGGCATCGACGTGCCGATTCTCACGCTGCTCTCGGCGCGGTCGACGATCCTGCCGAGGTGGAGCGATCAGATGAGGCTGACCGACAGCGTGCTGGTGGTCGACGACATCGCCAGGGCAGCGGTGCGGCTGGGGTCCTCGGTCACTGTGGCGCGCATCGAGGGCGCCCTGCACGACGTCGTTCTCTCGGCTGAGGCACCCCGGGCGGCGGCGTACTCGGCGCTCACCCGGTGGCTGCGCGCCTACGCGCCCTAACCATCCGCTAACTGTGAGCCGCGCCCCAGAAAACGCGAGATTCTGGGGCTAATCTCACGGTTAGCGAGGGGAGGGGCTAGCGGAAGTTGACGAACTGGAGGGCCACGTCGAGGTCCTTGCCCTTGAGCAGGGCCATCGTGGACTGCAGGTCGTCGCGGCTCTTCGAGGAGACCCGCAGCTCGTCGCCCTGGATCTGGCTCTTGACGCCCTTGGGCCCCTCGTCGCGGATGATCTTGTTGATCTTCTTCGCGTTCTCCTGGTCGATGCCAGCCTTCCTGCTGGCCTCGATGCGGTACTCCTTGCCCGACGCGTACGGCTCGCCGGCGTCGAGGCTGCGCAGTGAGATGCCGCGCTTGATCAGCTTCGACTCGAACACCTCGAGGATCGCCTTGACGCGCTCCTCGGTGTTGGCCTTCATGAGCACCTTCTCGCCGCTCATCTCGATGGATGCGCCCACGTTCTTGAAGTCGTAGCGCTGAGCCACCTCTTTGTGAGCTTGGTTGAGCGCGTTGTCGACCTCCATGGGGTCGACCTTGCTGACGATGTCGAACGTTGAATCTGCCATGGGAGCCATGTTACCGAGAAGGGCCCGATGCTGCCCGCTCCGGCGGCGCTCCCACTCAGCCGCCGGGTCGGGCCGTGCTCGAACGCACGATGAGCTCGAACGGCATGGGGGTGTTCAACGCCGCCTGGTCGTGCTGGCCAGGGTGCAGCTGATCCATCAGGATCTCCACGGCCTTGGCGCCCTGGCCCTGCGGGAACTGGGCGATCGTGCTCAGGCCGAAGAAGTCCGCCAACTCGTGGTCGTCGATGCCGATCACCGAGACGTCCCGCGGCACCACCAGGCCCAGGTCGCGGGCGGCCAGGATGCTGCCGATGGCCATCTCGTCGGAGGCCGCGAAGATCGCCGTGGGCCGGTCGTGCGGGCTGCCGAGCAGCTGCTTGGCGGCCTGATAGCCGCCGCGGATGGTGAAGTCGGCCGGCTGGAACAGCTCGGCGGACAGCCCGATCCCCGCGCCGTTCAGGGCGGCCTCGTAGCCGAAGCGCCGGTTCGTGGGCAGGTGGAAGTCGAGGTCGAAGTCTTTGTTCCCACCGATGTGGGCGATGCGGGTGTGGCCCAGCGCCAGCAGGTGCTCGGTCGCGAGCCTGGCCACGGCCACGTCGTCGATCGTGAGGGTGCGCACCCCGGAGATCGGACCGCCCACGCCCACCAGCGGCTTGCCCAGGGCGTGCAGACGGGCCACCTCGCTCTCGGTGAGTTCGAGGGAGATCGCGATGACGGCATCCACTCGCTGGCGCAGCAGGAAGTGCTCGAACACGCTGCGGCGTTCGTCGCCGCCGCCGGTGAGGTTGTAGAGGGTGAGGTCGTAGCCGTTGTGCAGCAGGGCCTTCTGGGCTCCCTCGACCACGCTGGAGAAGAACCAGCGGTTGAGGAACGGCACGACGACGCCGATGTTCTTCATGCGGCCCGACGCCAGGCTCGACGCATTGGAGGACACCACGTACCCCAGCTCGAGCGCGGCGGCCTTGACCTTCAACCGGGTGGCCGGGGAGACGTGACCGTTGCCGCTCAGGGCGCGCGAAACCGTGGCTGTGGAGACGCCCGCGCGGCGAGCGACCTCGTCGATGCCGACCATTCGGGTTCCTTACGGCGTGCAAGATGGGGTATTAGCCGATCATATCCACCGTCCGAGCGGCGGGTCGCCCACCCTGATTTCGCACTTGGGCCCTCTGGCTTGTATTCTGTCTGAGCGTCTCCGGTCACGTGGTCACATATGGTCGGGTATGCACTGGCGAGTTACCCAAGCGGCCAAAGGGATCTGACTGTAAATCAGACGGCGTAGCCTTCGTGAGTTCGAATCTCGCACTCGCCACAGCATCACAACACACACAACGCGTCGGAGATCCGGCGCGTTTGTGCGTTAACCCGTGAGCCGGGCGCTCCTGACGGAGCGGGCGCACTGGCGTAGCGTGGGCGGATGACGTCTCCAGCCCTGATCGAACTGCTCGCCCTCGCCCAGACGACCGCCCTCACGGCCGGGGAGCTCGCCCGCCGCCGCCGCGCGGAGGGTGTGGAGATCGCCGCGTCGAAGTCGTCACCCGAAGACGTGGTCACGCTGGCGGATCGCGAGACCGAGGCGCTGATTCGCGGCCTGCTGGCGGATGCCCGGCCGAACGACGGCTTCTACGGCGAGGAGTCCACCGCCACGGCGGGCACGTCCGGGTTGACCTGGGTGGTCGACCCGATCGACGGCACCGTCAACTACCTCTACGGCATCCCGTTCTATGCGGTGAGTATCGCCGTCGTCGAGGGCGATGCGGATCCGTCCACCTGGACGGCTCTGGCCGGCGCCGTGCGGAACCCCGCCATCGACGAGCTGTTCTCGGCCAGCGCCGGCGGCGGCGCCGAGCTGAACGGCCGGCGCCTGCAGGTCGCCACCGGAGTGCCGTTGTCGCTGGCGATGTTCGGCACCGGATTCTCCTACGATGCGGTGCGCCGCACCCGGCAGGCCCAGGTGCTGCACGGACTGATCGACCAGGTGCGCGACGTGCGCCGGATGGGCGCCGCG
>Ga0247808_10000076_pt1 | contig 82764 bp, 82 predicted proteins | sample UWRJL089202R1_FD_179914 | JGI IMG/M metagenome (GOLD analysis project Ga0247808, IMG submission 179914) | Plant litter microbial communities from Arlington Agricultural Research Station in Wisconsin, United States - UWRJ-L089-202R-1 | ecosystem: Environmental > Terrestrial > Plant litter >...
ACTCGGCATCTCCCGGGTGAGCTTCGGCCCCGGCACCCTGGGCCTGGCCCTCGCCGCGCTGCAGCGGGCCGCCACCCAGCTCACGGCCCTCGGCGACTACCCCGACGACCTCGGCTTCCCCTTCGAGATCTGACCCGCTCCCTCCCTCCCCCGCCCCACGACGGCGGGGGCGGGGGCGGGTGGGATTCTGGGCTGGCTAGGGTGGGATATGCCCACTTTCGCCAGCCACGACGGCACGATCCTGCACTATGACGTTCGGGCAGCGGAGGACGGCTCGTCCGGACATCCACCCCTGATCGTGCTGGCCGGCGGACCCGCCCGGCATCCGGTCTACCTGGGCGACCTCGCCGGGCTCACCCGGCGGCGCACCCTCCTCGTGCTGCACCAGCGTGGCGTGGGCGAGTCCGCGGCCTCTCCGACCGCGGCCGCCGCCGCCTGGCCCGAACTGGCCGAGGATGTCGAGGCTCTGCGACGCGAGCTGGGCATGGACACGATCGAGCTGCTCGGCCACTCTGCCGGCACCCGCGTGGCACTGTCCTACGCGGCCCGGTACCCCCAGAACCTCGCTAGCCTCTGCTTGCTCACGCCCCCGGTGGGATGGATCGTGACGGCCCCAGACGACAGCGAGCACATCATCGCGGCGCACCGCGACGAGCCCTGGTTCGCCGAGTACGCGGCCCACCGCTCGGATGCGTGGTCGGCGACGTCCGCCGCCTCCCTCAACCGCCTGTTCCCTTTCGTGGCACCCATCGCCTGGGCCCGCTGGACGCCGGAGGCCCGAGCTCACGAGGGCACCGGAGCGTGGCATCCGGCGGCCCAGGACGCCTTCTTCGGATTGGCCGACCCCGCTGGAATCGCCGAGCGCCTGGCCGAGGTGCGCTGCCCGGTGCTCGTGGTCGCGGGCGCCGAGGACGGCCTGACCGGGCATGGGCCGGTGCGGGCGCTGGCCGAGCGCTTCGGGAAGGGTCGCGCGGTGAGCATCGCCGACGCCGGCCACTACCCCTGGGTCGAACAGCCGGATGCCTTCGCCTCCGCACTGAATGACTTCTATCCCGTGTAGGTGGCGCCGGGCACAGCCCGTTTCCCTCGTGCCCGGTCGGTGTCAGGATGCTGCTGCCCGGGCTGTCTCGTGCGCCTCGATTCGAGCGGTGGGCAAGCCGATCTCTCGAGGGGGAAGCATGACGACCTTTGGTGTTGAGGAGGAGTACTTCCTCATCGACCCGCACACCCTCCGGCCGGTGGGTGCGGCGGATGTGGTTCTGGACGAGCTGGGGCCGGAGACGACCGAGACCGGCCTCGTCACACACGAGTTCCTCACGTCCCAGGTGGAACGGGCCACCCCCGTCTTCACCGACCTCGACGAGGCGGCAGCCGACCTGGCCCGGTTTCGGGGCCGCCTCGCCTCCGCGGCCCGGTCGCACGGCGTGCTGGCCGTCGCGACGGGCACCCCGTTCGACGCGGAGGCGGTGACGGGCGTCACGCGGTCGAGCCGGTACCAGCAGATCCGGGCAGGCCTGGGCGATATCGTGCGGGACCACCAGATCTGCGCCACCCACGTGCACGTGGGGGTGCCCGACCGGGAGGCCGGGGTGCAGGCGCTCAACCACGTGCGGGTATGGCTGCCCACTCTGATGGCGATCAGCGGCAACTCGCCGTTCTGGCGGGGCCGTGACACCGGGTTCGAGTCCTGGCGGGCCGTGATCATGCGGCGCTGGGCCACGACCGGATGCCCGCCCGCGTTCACGGATGCGGCCGCCTACGACAGACGCCTCCGCCGGCTGGTCGGGGTGGCCGGCACCGTGGACACAGCTACCGTGGCCTGGTATGCCCGGCTGTCGGAGCGCTATCCCACCCTGGAGGTGCGGGTCGCCGACGCCCAGATCGATCCCGGCTCCGCGGTGCTCCTGGCGGCGCTCGTCCGGGCCCTGGTCGTCACCGGCCTGGCAGACGCCCACCGGGGCGTGCCGCCGCCGGAGCTGGAGCCGGAGTTGCTGGACGCGTCGCTCTTCCACGCCTCAAGAGACGGCGTCGGCGGCCGCCTGCTCCACCCCGTGACCCGGGAGCTGGCACCGGCCCGCACTGTGGTGGACGGCTTGCTGCGCCACGTGGATGATGCCCTGAGCATCGCCGGGGACCGGCTGCGGGTCGCCGCCCTGCTCGACCGCCTCTGGGTGTCGGGCACGGGCGCGCAGGCGCAGCGGCGTGCGCTGCAGAGCGGCGGTCTCGCCGGGCTGCGCGAGCTGTACGACCCGGCGCGCGCCTGACCGGGGCGTTCAACCGGCGGCGAGGACCTCGGCCACGAACCCGGCCGAGTGGGTGCGGAGCATAGCCATTCGGTCCAGACGGGCAGCGGCCACGTCGAAGCCGATGTAGGCCATGGAGGGCAGCTTCCGCACGTTGACGGAACACTGGAACTCGGCGCAGACCCAGGTGGCGATGGTGTTGCCGTTGCGGCCGGAGGCCCCGGCGCGTTGGGCGCTGAAGAGCACCACCTCGTTGGGCAGCTTCACGTCCCGGCACCAGGAGCACTGGGCGCGGCGGGCCGGCGACGCATCCGCCTGGCGGAGCACGATTCCGACAGGCTCGCCGTCGTCGACGGGAACGACCACGTAGGCGCGGCGCTTCATCTTGGGATCGGTCCAGCCGAGGAAGTCCACGCCGGGCCAGTCGATCTCGTCGAAACCCGTCGGCAGGGTGATGTCGGCGACGACCTTGCGAGACGCGTTCACGAACGAGGCCTTGATGGCGGTGGGGGTGAGGGGGAGCATGCGGGTCTCAATCAGTGGTGGGGTCGACGGGGTGTGCGGGCCAGTTGCGGAGCGACATGTCGACGGCGTCGAGCACTCGCGCCCAGCTCTCGGCGGCCGGCGGGGTCGAGTGTTCGAAGCCGCCGCCGGCCTCGAGCGCGACGAAACCGTTGACCGCGCTGCCGATGAGGCGCACGGCGTGCACCTCGTCGTCGGGCGTGAGGCCGTAGCCGCTCACGATTCCGCGGGCCGCGCGGGCGATCCGGCCGCCGGCGGCGATGGCTGCGGTATCGGGGGCGGCGCGGCGTTGCGCGGCCTGCCACCGACCGGGGTGGGCACGGGCGTAGTCGCGATGCGCGTCAGCGAAGGCGAAGAGTGCATCCCGGCCGGCCTTTCCCGGCAGGGTCTCGGCCAGACGGTCGGCGAGCTCCGCCAGCGCGAAGGCCGCGGTCGCATCGAGCAGGGCGTCGAGCCCAGCGACGTGCGAGTAGACGCTGGCCGGCCGCACGTCGAACCGGCGGGCGAGCGCCGACACCGTCACGGCGGCAAGCCCGCTGGCGTCGGCCAGCTCGGCGGCGGCCTCAACGAGTCGCGCCTCGGTCAGTCCCGGTCGTTGCATGCCGAACTCCTATGGGGTGTAGTGGATTAACTACAGTCTATAGGAAGTGGCCGGTTCAGTCGAGCGTCGGGGCGCCGGCCCCCGCCAGCAGCTGGAACTCCGCGCGGCCCGAGGCCACCCCGTTCACCTGCACCTCGAGCGCATGCGCACCCGGGTAGTAGCGCCGGGTGGTGATGGCCCGGAACGAATGAGTGCGCCGCAGCTCCACCCGCTCGCCCGGCGCCAGGGTCACCGTGGTCAACTTGAACGTCTTGCCGGCCAGGCTGCCATTGGCCTTCTGGTGGTGCATGACGTAGTCCACCGCGAGCCGGGCCGACGCGTCGCCGGCATTGCGGATGCTCACGGTGAAGCCGATCGTGCCACCGAAGTCCACGGTCGTGGCGTCCAGCTCCGGCCCGTGCACCTCCACCTCGGCGGGGTGGAAGCCGAGCTGGGCCAACGCCTGCGGGTTGCCCTTCTTGACCAGGGTGCGTAGCGCGTGCCGCACGAGCTGGGCGGTGTTCTCATCCGGTGCGGCCAACCAGGCGGCCGTGGTGGCGGTGACCAGGTCGGGCTGCTGCCGGCTGAGGTCGTTGACATGGTTGGCCACCGACCGGCGCACCACCTCGTCGTCGTCCCGGTAGAGCGCGTGCAGCACCGGCAGGGTGGCGGTGGGGTCGTTCAGCAGGGCCGGCACCCGGATGGCCCAGGGCAGGAACGGCCGGGTGCCCTCTGACGCCAGCCGGCGCACGGCCGGGTCGGCGGAACCGGTCCAGTCGAGCACGATCGGCAGGGCCCTGGCGATGTCGTGGTCGAGCAGCACCCGGATGGCGAACTCGGCCGTGAGCCGCGGAGTGAGGGCGGCGAGCATCCGCATGCCGTCGTCGAACGCCGCCCCCGTGCCGGCGTCGATGGCCTTCTGGGCGATGGCCGTGGTGACCGGCCAGATCAGCCAGCCGCCGAACGCCAGCGGGCCGGCGGCGGCGGCGCGGATGGTTCCGGCGAACGTGTCGTAGTCGCCGGGCAGATCGGCCAGCAGTGCGTCGCGCAGCAGGTCACTGCGCTCTCGCAGCGAGAGCGGCCCGAGCGCCGTGGCCGCGGCCTGCAAGGCGGGAAGGTCGGCATGCGGGACGGCGGCCTGGATCGCCGCGGTGAGCGCGCGGGCGGTGGAGACTCCGATGAGTTCGTCGGCGAAGGGCATGGGGCTCCAGGTGGGGAAGAGGTGTGGTCGGTCTCCAGCGTGGCACACCGACCGAGGGGTGCGGGCAGACCGGGGAGGCGGGCACTGGCAGAGCCTGTTGCGCAGAGCCTGTTGCGCAGAAGCCGCCGTGGGTAGCGTCGAAGGCGCAGCACATCGCCTCGCATCACATCATCCGCTCGATGCCCGGCCACAACGAAGGGAGCTCCCCCATGAGCACGTGGACCGCTGACGAACTCACTCGCATCGGCACCGCCGAGGAACTGCAGGTCTCGTCCACCCGCGCCGACGGCACACTGCGCCCCTATGTCACCATCTGGGCGGTGCGCGCGGGCGACGACATCTACATCCGCTCCGCGTACGGATCGGCCAACCCGTGGTTCGTGCGGGCCGGGCGAAGCGGCACCGGGCGCATCCGCGCCGGCGGGGTGGAGAAGGACGTGACGTTCGCCGCCGCGAGCCCCGAGGCACACGCCGCGATCGACGCCGCGTACCACGCCAAGTACGACCGCCACGGGCCGGCGATCGTGGGCAGGGTCACCGGGTCGGATGCCGAGGCGACGACTTACCGGCTCGTACCGCGGGCCGGCTGACGCGCGCCGGCGCTCTCCCGGGGCCCTCCGACAGCGGATGCCGCCCCGCGCGGTGGCGCGATGACCAGCGCCACCGCGGTCCCGCCCAGCACGAGGCCCAGGAGAGTGGCGAGGGTGAAGGGCTCTCCGAAGAGCAGGGCGCCGGCGACGGCCGTGGTGGGGGCCACCAGGTAGAGCAGCGCATTGAGGGCGGTGATGCCCAGCCGACGCAGGAGATACCAGTACAGGGCATAGGCCGTGAGCGTGGGGAACACCGCGATCAGCACCGTGGTGACCCAGAAAGTCAGGCTGGCCGGCGGGATCAGCGCTCCGGTGAGGGCGCCCAGCAGGGTCACGACCACCAGCGCCACTGCGGCATGGGTGGCCATGGTGGCGAAGATGCCGAGCCGGGAGGTGGTGCGCTGCTGCAGGAACGTGGCGGTGACGAGGCTGGCCAGCGACACCAGCGGCAGCAGATATGCCGGGGTCGGCGAGACCGAGCCGGAGGCATCCGCCGCCACGATCAGCACCACCCCGAGGGCTCCGAGCACCAGACCCAGCCATTGCGCCGCGCGCACCCTGAGACCGAGGATCGGCCCGACCAGGGTGGCCACGACGAGGGGCTGCACCGCGTCGATGAGGGCCGTCGTGCCCGACGAGACGCCGGCGGCCACGGCCAGGTAAATCGGCAGCACGTAGCCCACCTGAGCGAAGAGCCCGATGGTGAGGTGCGGCCGGATGTCCCGCCACGGCGGCATCGCGGCGGGGGCGCTGCGCAGCCTGAGCACCGCCATCCCCACCAGCAGCAGGCCTCCGACCACGAGGAAGCGCCAGACGAGCACCGTGAGCACGGGGGCGGTCTCGGTGCCGATCTTGGCGATGATGAAACCCGAACTCCAGGTCAGCACGAAGGCGGCCGCGGCGGCGGCCAGGAGGAGCCGAGAAGGTATACCGATCTGTTTACTCATGCCCTCGACTATACAGAACGGTATAGTTGGCGCATGACCGTTGCGACCCCGCCCGTTACGACTCCGCCCGCCGTGAACCCGCACTACACGCCCGGCGCCGAGAAACTGCTCGCCGCGGCCTCCGAGCTGTTCTACCGGGAGGGTATCCACGCGGTCGGCGTGGATGCCATTGCAGCCGCGGCCGGGGTGACCAAGAAGACCCTCTACGACAGGTTCGGGTCGAAAGAGGCGCTGGCCGTTGCCTACCTCCGCGGGCGCGACGCCCGATGGCGGGAGCACCTGGAGCGTGAGCTCGCCCTGCAGCCGCCCGGAAGCGTCGAGCGGATCCTCGCGGTGTTCGACGTGTCGGGCCGCTGGGCGATCTCCGACAGCTCCAAAGGCTGCAGCGCCATCAACGCGCGTGCCGAGATGGACGATTCGGCGCATCCGATCGCCCTCGAGGCCATTCGCCAGAAGAAGTGGATGCGCGAGGTGTTCGCCCGGCTCTGCCAGGAGGCGGCCGTTCGTGACGCAGACCGCGTCGCGAACACCCTGATGCTGCTCTACGAAGGCGCCCTGGTGACCGTGGGCATGGAGACGTTCGCGGATCCGTTCGCGGCCGGCCGCGCCGCGGCGGCGGCGATCCTGGCGGCGGCGGTTTAGGGGCTACCGGCGCCGACGCCCGTCGGCCCACGTGGGCGCCACCCCGAACAGTTCGGTGGCCCGCTCCAGAACGTCGCGGTGCCGCCAGGCCACATGGCCGCGGTGTCGCAGCGCCCGGGGCACCCGTGCGGCAGCCACGACGTTGCCCACCAGCCAGGGCAGCGGGGTGGATGCGGCGAATTGCAGCGCCGACGGGTCGGGCAGCACCACCCGCCCGGCCATCACTGGCGTACCGGTGAGCACCTGCTGCACCACGCCCTCGGCCACGAGCGCCTGCAACCGGGGGTCGAAGTGCACCGGCAGCAGCGGCTTGGGCCCGATGCCCCACAGGTGCGCCAGGCCCACGCGCTGTCCGGTGGCCGCGAGCGTGCGGATGCGCAGCTCGAGCGCCCGGAAGTTCCGGCGGTCGCGCTCCCGGGTGACCAGGTCGAGCACGAAGAGCACGTCCAGCTGCAGCGGTTCGTTGCCGCGCTCCCCCGGAACGATGTCGCGGGGCGCGGGGAACGGCCGCGGGCTCACCGCGGTGCTCCGGTAGGGCGACGCGGTGCCGGCCGTGATGGCGGCGTGCCAGAGCGGGTAGGCGCTGGCGTAGGCGATGCGCGAGTCGTGCATCCAGAACGGCCGGATCTCCTCGCCGGTGAGGGTCGCGGACCGGTAGCGCTGCAGAGTGAGCGGTGCCTCCGGGCGCACGAGGTCGCTGGGGCGGTGGAACGCGGCCTGGATGCGGCGGCGGAACTCGCTGTCGGCGCCTTTGGTGACGGTGTCGAAGTAGCCCACCAGGCCCAGCACCCGCTCGCGGCGGAACATCAGCGACGGTTCGCAGAGCTTGAGGTCGCGGCCGCGCGGCTGCAGCAGGCCCAGGCTGTCAGTGACCCGCAGCGCGTGGGAGGAATTGCTGGGCGCATCCGGGTTCTCGAGCAGGTGGGCGGCCTGGGTCTCGAGCCGGCGCGGGTGGGCCCAGTCGTCGGAGTCGTGCATGGTGACGAAATCCCCGCGGGCCAGGTCGAGGGCGATGTTGCGGCAGGCGTACGTGCCGCGGTTGCGCTCCTGCCGCACGAGGCGCAGGCGCGGATCCAGCACGGCGAGCGCGGCCAGCTCGGTGAAGATACCGTCGTATTCTGCGGGCGAGCCGTCGTCGATGATGAGCAGTTCGAGGTTCTGCCAGCTCTGCGCCCGGATGGACGCGATGGCCGTGTGGATCTCGGGGCCGGGCCGGTAGCAGCTCATGATCACGGTCACCAGGGGACCCTGCACGAGCGTCACCTGGGGCGCACGCAGCCGGTCGAACGCGGTCTCGGAGCCCTCGAGGGTGGCCTCGGCGTGCCGGGGCGGTTCGAGTCCGGCCGCCGCGAAGACGTGGTTGAAGGCGTGCCGCCACGCATCCGGCGACACCGGCGTCTCGGTGCGGTGGTGCGGGTTCTGCCGGTCGGCGTCCACCTGGCGTTGCGCGGGGTCTGCGTGCGACCAGGTGGCGAGTAGAGCATCCGCGTGTGCGTGACGACCGGCGCCGATCAGAGCGGATGCGAACAGGTGCTGTGCGTGCTCAGGCAGAACCCGGGCGCCGTGGGCGGTGAACGCGGCCTCGTAGAGCACGGCGGCGTCGGCGAAGCCGGCAGGGTTGGTGGCCTCGTGCAGCAACACCCCGGCCAGTGCCACCAGCGCGTGCGCCTGGCGGCGGGTGGGCGAGGGCGTCGGCACCGCCTCGCGCAACCGGCGCAGCAACTCCTCGGTGGCCACCCGGTCCGTGGTGGCGCGGGCGGCGAGCAGGTCGCGCGCGCGGCGGGAATCGGCCCACTGCACGGCCACGCCCAGGTCGGCGCTGGAGAGCGTGCCCGGTCCTGTTGGCTGCCGCTCGGGCCGGCGCGGCCGGTCGGCCCGCTGGCCGCGGAGCGCGGCGGGGAACCGTCGTTTCGAGGACGGCGTCGCCAGAGAGTCGGATGTCTCGAAGATGACCATGCGCGTCTCGTCCAATCGGGCCTGGGGTCGGAAGTCGGCACACGATAGCAGCCGGAAACGTCGCAGAGATGAACGATTCGGGCGCACATCGCCGGGTTCGGAGAGGCAGGCCATGGCAGGGCCTCCCTGGCGGCCGGCCCGGGTTCTACGGTGGAGTCATGACTGATTTCATCACGCTCAACAACGACGTCAGGATGCCCGCTCTCGGGCTCGGCGTCTTCCAGAGTTCCGCGGAGGACACGGCCGCGGCCGTCGAGTCCGCCCTGCGCACGGGGTACCGGCACATCGACACGGCGGCGGCCTACCTGAATGAGCGGCAGGTAGGTGAGGGGATCCGCGCATCCGGCGTGAACCGCGACGAGATCTTCATCGAAACCAAGGTGTGGATCAGCCAGTACGGCTATGACGAAACCCTGCACGCGTTCGACGTGAGCACCCGCAAGCTCGGCGTCGACACCCTCGACCTGCTGATCCTGCACCAGCCGGCCCCGTGGCAATTCGACACCACCCTCGAGGCCTACCGGGCGCTCGAGACCCTGCTGGGCGACGGCCGGGTGCGTGCGATCGGGGTCAGCAACTTCACCGGGGCCCACCTGGAGCGGCTGATGGCGGAGCGCACCGTGGTTCCGGCCGTGAACCAGATCGAGTTGCACCCCTACTTCGCCCAGAAGGAGAACGAGGCCGCCAACACCGCGCTCGGCATCGTCACCCAGGCCTGGTCCCCCATCGGCGGAATCACCTTCTACCCGGGCAACTGGAACGACGGAACGGGCAAGAACCCGCTCACCGACCCGGTGATCGCCGCGATCGGCGCCGAACACGGCAAGACCAATGCGCAGGTGATGCTGCGCTGGCACGTGCAGCACGGGCGCAGCGCCATCCCCAAGTCCGTGCGCCCCGAGCGCATCGCTGAGAACTTCGACATTTTCGACTTCGAGCTCAGCACCGACCAGCTCGCACAGATCGATGCGCTGGACCTGGGCGTGCGCAGCGGCCCCGACCCCGACGCTGTGCGCCCGCCCGGCCAGTTCAGCATCCCCGAGGACTGAGCCGGCGCCGGGCGCCTGGACCCTCCCCTCGGGGGAAGGGCGAGGATAGACGCATGACCACCATGATGACGATCGGGGATTTCTCCCGGGCGACGCGCCTCAGCGCGAAGACGCTGCGGTTCTACCACCGGGTGGGGCTGCTCGCGCCGGCCCAGGTGGATCCGGGCAACGGGTACCGCATGTACAGCGCAGGGCAGATAGCGGATGCCCAGGTCATCCGTCATTTCCGCTCCCTGGATATGCCGGTGCAGCTCATCGGTGAGGTCCTCGCCGCACCCGGCATCGAGCAGCGGAACGAACTGATCGCCGGGCACCTCGGCCGGCTGCAGGACCAGCTCGAGCAGACCCGGGCGGCCGTGGCCGGGCTGCAGGGCCTGCTCGCGGCATCGACGACCCCGCTGGCGGTGTCCCACCGCAGCGTGCCGGAGATGCCGGCGCTCGTCATCGGCGAGACCATCGACCTGGCCGACCTCGGCAGGTTCTACACCTCGGCCAGCCGCGAGCTCGCGCGACTGCTGCAGAGCACGGCGCTCAGCGCAACAGGTTCGCGCGGCGGCATCTGGAGCACCGAGCTGTTCCTCGACGAGCGCGGTGAGGCCATCCTGTTCGTGCCTGTGACCTCGCTCGACGAGCCCGCGGAGCCGCTCGGCCGGGCGCGTCTCGAACTGCTGCCGGCGGTGGACCTGGCCGTGGCCACCCACCACGGCACCGACGACACCATCGCGCAGGTCTATGGCGCGCTCGGTGAGTATGTCACCGCTCGTGAGCTGGGCATCGACGGACCGATCCGGGAGACCTACCTGGACGAGACTGCAGACGGCGTGGCCACGACGGAGATCGGCTGGCCGATCTTCCGCACCGGTCGCTGACCTCCGGCCGCCACGCGCACGCATCCATACAGAGCTTGACCCTCCCCTCGGGGGAAGGCCCAGTCTGAATGCATGACCGCTCTCAGCCCCAGTTCCCCACCGGCCAGCTACCCGCCCGCCCTCTCGCTCGCCGGCCGCCAAGCCCTCGTCGTCGGCGGAACCTCGGGCCTCGGCGCCGCCGTGGTGCACCGGCTGGCCGATGCCGGCGCCCGCGTGCTCGCGGTCGGCCGAACCGCACCTGACACCACCTCACCTGACGCCGCCACCACCGCCGCCGCCGCTCGCACGATCCTCGCGGATGCCACCCGACCCGGTACCGCCGACCTACTCGCCACGGTCGTGCGCGAAGAAGGCGGCCTCGACATCCTGGTGCAGGTCGTCGGCGGCTCCTCCACTCCCGGCGGCGGCCACGCCACCATGACCGACGATCACTGGGACGACGAGCTGTCCCGCAACCTGCTCGCCGCCGTGCGGGTCGACCGTGCGCTCACCCCGCTGTTGCTCGAGCGCGGCGCCGGCGCCATCGTTCACGTCGGCTCGATCCAGGGGCGGATGCCACTCTTCGACGGCACTCTCGGCTACGCCGCCGCGAAAGCCGCGTTGCGCACCTACAGCAAGGGTCTCGCCAATGAACTCGCCCCGCAGGGTATCCGGGTGAACACCGTCTCGCCCGGCGGCATCCAGAGCCCGAGTTCCATCGCGCTCGCCCAACGCATCGCCGAAGCCCGCGGCCTCACTGAGGCTGAAGGCATGCAGCTGATGATGGACTCACTCGGCGGCATCCCCGACGGTCGGTTCGCGCCGGCGACCGAGATCGCCGAGGTGATCGGGTTCCTCGTCTCTCCGGGTGCTGCCTCAGTGGTGGGTGCGGACATCACCGTCGACGGCGGAACCGTCAAGACCGCCTGACCCTCCCCAGCAGCACGCCCACACGATGCAACACGCCCACAAGACAAGGACAAGAACAATGACCCCCAGCACTGCACTGCCCGCCGCTGTCACCGCCTATTTCACCCTGATGGATACCACCGAGAAGCGCGGCATCATCGACCTGTTCACCGCGGACGCCGTGGTCACCGACGATGGCCGCAGCTATCGCGGACGCGGCCAGATCGCCGCCTGGCTCGATACCGCCGCCAGCGAGTACACGGTCACCAGCACCCGGTTGTCGGCCGAGGTGGTGGGCGGAACCATCACCGTCACCACGCGCCTCGAGGGGAACTTTCCCGGCGGCATCGTCGACCTGCGCAATATCTTCGCGCTGGACGCTTCGGGGCTGATCGAGAGCCTGCTGATCACGGTGTGACCCCGTCGCCGGCTGCACTGCCCCCTAGCGTTCTTCGCCACCGTGCGTAGCGTGGACGATCCGCACCCCAGACGAGAGGATCGCACCATGAACGCACCGACCGGCATCCTGCGCGGCATGAGCAACGTGAGTTATTGGGCCGCCGACCACGAGGCCGCGACGGCCTGGTACACCGAGCTGCTCGGTGTGCCGCCTTATTTCCAGATGCCCGGCTACGCCGAGTGGCGGGTCGGCGACTATGGCCACGAGCTCGGCCTCATCGACGCCAGGTACGCTCCGCAACCGTGGGCGGATGTGCCCGGCGGCGCCGTGCTCAACTGGCACGTCGATGACATCCGGGTCGCCCTCGACCGGCTGCTCGAGCTCGGTGCCACCATGCGCGAGGAGATCCGGGAGCGCGGCGAGGGCTTCACCACGGCGGCCGTGCTCGACCCGTTCGGCAACGTGCTCGGCGTGATGACCAACCCGCACTATCTGCAGGTGCTCGCCGACGCCACCCCCGACGGCGAGGCGGCCCGCGCCGGGCATCCGGCCGGCTGACCGGCCGGTCGTTTATGTACAGATAGTGAGTTTTCTAGGACGCAATTTCCCATTGCATCCTCTTAATCTCACTTTTTCCTATTTTGCGTGCGGGCCCGGCTTAGTCGATCGCGGCCAGCTGCTCCCCCGCGGCGAGGAAATCGCCGGGGGCGCTGCGGTGCCGCAGGGTGCCCGGGCCGGTGGCCACGATGGTGGTCTCCATCTTCATGGCCTCCATCACCACCACAGGGTCCCCCTCGGCGACCGCGGTGCCGTCGCCGATCAGCCAGGTGATGAGAGTGCCGGCCATCGGGGCCACCAATCCCGCCACGGATGCCGCAGCCGTGTCGGCCGCGTCGCGCACGGGAGCCCCGGCGCCGGCGAGCGCGGCGAGCGGGAGGGCGGCCGGCGCCGTGCCGGCGGGCATCCGAAGGGTGTGCCGGCGGCCGTCGATCTCGATCCAGCTGCTGGTCACGCCGGGCTCGACGGGTTCGGGGCGTAGCGTGTCGGCGGGGATCCGCTCGGCGAAGGCCGTCTCGATCCACTGGGTGTGCACGTTCAGCGCCTCACCGCCGGCAAAGTCGTCGTCGCGGAGCACCGCCCGGTGGAACGGGAGCACCGAGGCGACGCCCTCGAGCACGAACTCGTCCAGGGCTCGGCGGGCACGGCGGATGGCGATCTCGCGGGTGGGCCCGGTCACGATGAGCTTGGCCATCATGGAGTCGAAGCGGCCGGAGACCAGCGTGCCGGTCTCCACGCCGGAGTCGACCCGGATGCCGGGCCCGGTGGGAGGTTCGAACCGGGTGAGCAGCCCGGGGGTGGGCAGGAACCCGCGCGCGGCATCCTCGGCGTTGATGCGGAACTCGATCGAGTGCCCGGTGGGTGCCGGGGTGGCCTGCACCGACAGCGGCAGGCCCTCGGCGATGCGCAGCTGTTCGGCGACGATGTCGACCCCGGTGGTTTCCTCGGTGACCGGGTGTTCCACCTGCAGTCGCGTGTTGACTTCGAGGAACGAGATGGTGCCGTCGACGCTGAGCAGGTACTCCACCGTGGCGACGCCCCGGTAGTGCGCGGCGGCACAGATGGCGGCGGCCGAGCTGTGCAGGCGGTCCCGCTGCTCGTCGGTGAGGAACGGCGCCGGGGCCTCCTCCACGAGCTTCTGGTTGCGGCGCTGCAGCGAGCAGTCCCGGGTGCCGAGCACCACGACGTTGCCGTGGCTGTCGCTGAGCACCTGAACCTCCACGTGCCGGGGCGCGTCGAGGAACTGTTCGACGAAGCACTCGCCGCGGCCGAACGCGGTGACGGCCTCACGCACGGCGGCGTCGAACTGTTCGGCGACCTCGTCGAGGCTACGGGCCACGCGCATTCCGCGGCCGCCGCCGCCGAAGGCCGCCTTGATCACGATGGGCAGACCGTGCTCCTCGGCAAAGGCGACGGCCTCGGCCGCGGTGGCCACCGGGTCTGGGGTGCCGGCCACGAGCGGTGCGCCCACGCTGGCGGCCAGCTGGCGCGCGGCGATCTTGTCGCCGAGCAGGTCGATGGCCTCGGCGCTCGGGCCGATCCAGGTGAGACCGGCCTCGATCACCCGGCGGGCGAAGTCGGCGCTCTCCGAGAGGAATCCGTAGCCGGGGTGCACGGCGTCGGCGCCGCTCTGCATGGCCAGGGCGATGAGTTTCTCGGCGTCGAGGTAGGTCGCCGCCGGGCTGTCGCCGTCCAGACCCCAGGCCTCGTCGGCGAGGCGCACGTGCACGGCATCGGCGTCACTGTCGGCGTAGACGGCCACGGTGGCCAGGCCCCGGTCGGCGCAGGCGCGGATGATGCGCACGGCGATTTCGCCGCGGTTGGCGATCAGGACTTTCTTCATGCTGTGACCTCGGGGAGTTCGGCTGAGTTGTCGGTGACGGAGTAATCGGTGAATGGGCCGACCGGGTTGAACCGGATGCGCGCACCCGGCGGCAGCTGGCCGGCGAGCGGCAGGTGGTGGGTGGCGACCGACCCGATCACGGGGTAACCGCCGGTGAGCGGGTGATCGGCGAGGAACAGCACGGGCTGGCCGTTCGGCGGGATCTGGATCGCCCCGGACACGGTGCCCTCGCTGGGCAGCTCGGCGTCGACGACGCGCGTGAGCGACTCGCCCTCCAGGCGGAGTCCCACTCGGTTGGACCGGGAGCTGACCAGCCAGCTCTGCCCGGTGAGAACGTCGATGGCGTCGGCGGAGAACCAGTCGGTGCGGGGGCCCAGCACCACGTCGAGCACCACTTCGGTGGTGTCAAGGGGACCGGCGCCAGTGGGGTCGGGGAGGGTGACGGCAGGGATGCCACCCGCGGGCATGCCCACCGGCAAGACGGCTCCGGCAGTCACCGGCTCCGGCCCGAGACCGGCCAGCACGTCGGTGGAGAGGCTGCCGAGCACGGGCTCGAGGGCGAAGCCGCCGCGCACGGCGAGGTAGCTGTGAAGCCCGGCGGTGGGGCGGCCCACGATGAGTTCCTCGCCCGCGCCGAGGGCGAACGGGCGACCGAACGGGGCGGGGCGGGCCTCGCCATCGGCAGGCACAGGCGTGCGGATGCTCAGCAGCACGGGCGCCCCGGTGACGGCGAGAACCAGTTCGCCTCGGGCCCGCAGCCGAAGCCCGCCGAAGGTCGTCTCGAGGGTGGCCGCCCCGCTGTCGTTGCCGACCAGCCGGTTGGCCGTGCGCAGCGACACCGGGTCGAGGGCGCCGGAGCTGGACACGCCCATGCTCGCGTAGCCGGGGCGGCCGAGGTCCTGCAGCAGGGTGAGCATCCCTGGGTCGAGGATCTCCAGAGCGTGGTCGGCCGCGGCCGTGGAAGTGTGCGTTGGCGCGGCCGAGGCCAGGTCCCCTGCTCCCGTCTTGCCGGAGACCGTCGCAGTGGCGCGGCCGCCACCGGCCACGTCCACGAAGCGCACCCGGTCGCCGGGCAGCAGCAGGGCGGGGCGGTCGCGCGACAGGTCCCACATCCGTGCCTCGGTGGTGCCGATGAGCTGCCAGCCGCCCGGGCTCTCGCGCGGGTAGACGCCGCTGAAGGTGCCGGCGAGGGCCACCGATCCGGCGGGGATGCGGGTGCGCGGGGAGCTGCGGCGCGGCACGTCCAGGGCCGGGTGGCCGCCGGAGAGGTACGCGAAGCCCGGGGCGAAGCCGGTGAACCCCACGGCGTAGTCCGCCACCGTGTGCAGCCGCACCACCTCGGCGGCGCCGATTCCGAGCAGCCCGGCGACCTCGTCGAGGTCCTCGCCGTCGTAGGTCACCGGGATCTCGATGAGCGCACCCTCCCCCGCGACCCGCCCGCCCAGGTCGCGCGAGCGCACCGCCCGCACGATCTGCGCCGGGCTCACGGCGCTGGGCCGGAAGAACACCAGCAGCGTGCGGGCGCCCGGGATCAGATCGCCGGTGCCGTCGATGGGGTCGCTGCTGAGCGAGTCGAACAGCGCCAGGGTGGTCGGCAGGTCGTCGAGCTCGATCAGCAGCGCGTCATCGCGCACGGGGAGGAACCGCATGGTGGTGCTCACCCTAGGAGGCTCGCTCGGCGCCCGACCGTGGGGCGAAGGCGGTGATGTCGATGGCGGCCTCGGTGAGGGCGGCCCGCACCTGCCGGGCCAGCTCGGTGGCGCCCGGGCTGTCGCCGTGCACGCAGATCGAGTCCGCCGCCACGGCGATGGTGCTGCCGTCGATGGCGGTCAGGGTGCCCTCGGTGGCCAGTTGCACCATCCGCGCGGCCACGAGCGCGGCGTCGTGCAGCACCGAACCGGCTTCCTTACGCGACACCAGGGTGCCGGCCGGCGTGTAGGCCCGGTCGGCGAACGCCTCGGTCACGCTGCGGAGGCCCGCCGCCTCCGCCGCCCGCAGCACCTCGGAGCCCGGCAGACCCAGGATGGCCAGGGTCGGGTCGATCTCGCGGATCGCCGTCACCACATCCTGGGCCTGGCGGGCGTCGTGCACGATCGTGTTGTACAGCGCGCCATGCGGCTTCACATAGGTGACCGTGGTGCCGGCCGCCCGGGCGATGCCCTGCAAGGCACCGATCTGGTAGATCACATCGGAGATCAGCTCGGCGCTGGAAACGTCCATGTTGCGCCGGCCGAACCCGGCCAGGTCCCGGTAGCCCACGTGCGCGCCGATGGATACCCCGGCATCCCGTGCTCCGAGCACGGTCTCGCGGATCACCAGCGGGTCGCCGGCGTGGAAACCGCAGGCGATGTTGGCACTGGTGACGATGCCGAGCATCTCCAGGTCGTCGCCGAGGCTCCAGCGGCCGAAGCCTTCGCCGAGGTCGCTGTTCAGGTCGATGATGCTCATGAGGGAGTCCTTCGGTTGTGCCGGGAGGTTACAGGGTCAGCAGCGAGAAGATCGGCCCGACGGCCATCACGGCCATGTACCAGGTGAGCAGCGTGGCCAGGGTGCCGATGATCAGCAGCCACTTGGGGTAGCGGTAGCCGTTCATCAGGTCGCCGCGGAACCAGCCGATGTACATGAAGATCGTGAGACCGATCGGCAGGATCAGGCCGTTGAAGCCGCCGACGAACACCATCAGGGTGGCCGGGGCGGTGCCGATTAGCAGGTAGACCGCGAGGGACACGACGATGAAGGCGATCGTGGCGAAATCGGCGGCACGTCCGACGATCTTCTTGGAGAACACCGGCAGGAACGACACCGAGGTGTACGCGGCGCCGATGATGCTCGTGATCGCGGCGATCCAGAAGATCGCACCGAAGACGCGGAGACCGAATTCGCCGGCCGCGGCCTGGAACGCCTGGGCGGCCGGGTTGGCGGCTGCGCCCGTCGTGTCGATGACGACGCCGCTCGCAACCACGCCGAGGATGGCCAGGAACAGGACGTAGCGCATGATGCCGGTGACCAGGATGCCGTTGAAGGCCGCGCGGGAGACTTCTTTGACGTGTTCGACCCCGGCGGTGCCGCTGGCGAGCAGGCGGTGGGCGCCGGCGTAGGTGATGTAGCCGCCGACGGTGCCGCCGACGATGGTGGTGATGGTGGCGAAGTTGATCTCGTCGGGCAGCACGGTCTGGCGCAGCGCGTCCCCGATGGGCGGTTGGGAGATGAAGGCCACGATCACGGTGAGCACGATCATGACGAGCCCGGCGATGACCACGACCCGGTCGACGACCGCTCCGGCCCGCTTGGCGAGGAAGATGGCGACGGCGAAGAGCGCGCTGAGCAGCCCGCCGATCTTCGCGTCGAGTCCGGTCAGCACGTTCAGGCCCAGGCCCGCGCCGGCGATGTTGCCGATGTTGAAGACCAGGCCGCCGAGGATGACGAGGAAGGCGAGCACGAAGCCGCTGCCGGGGATGGCGAGGTTGGCCAGTTCGGGGGCGCGCTTGCCGCTGACCGTGATCATGCGCCAGATGTTCAGCTGCACGGCGAAGTCGATCAGGATCGATGCCAGGATGCCGAACGCGAACGCCGCACCCATCTGCGCGGTGAAGGTGGCCGTCTGGGTGATGAAGCCGGGGCCGATGGCCGAGGTAGCCATGAGGAACAGGGCGCCGATCAGCGCGGTGCGGCGGCTCTTGGCGACGCTGCGGACGCTGGGCTGGTCGATGTTCTGCGCGGTGGGGTCCGCGGGTGCGGTGGTCTTGCGGGGGTCGGTCACGGGCACATCCATTTCGTCGGGGGGAAGGATCCTGCGGGTGTACTGCTACTCGCGGGGACCGGAACCCCACGCAACGAGCCTAAGCGCGTGAACGACAGGTTAGTGATTGTTGAACAATCAGTCGAGTAAATAGTGTGTTTCAGTCATGTTTCGGTGAACGGAGGGCACTGCATCGCTGCCGGGGCTGGGGCCGGTTTGGGTAGAGTGGCGTCGTGGCCCAACTCGACGATGCTGAAGACGGCAACTCGCGCGCCGATCAGGCCGCCGAGACACTGCGCCGGATGCTCATCGTCGGCGACCTCGTGCCCGGCCAGCGCCTCTCCGAGAGCGCCATGAGCGAGCGCCTCGGCGTCTCCCGCAACACCCTGCGTGAGGCGTTCCGTGTGCTCACCCACGAGCGCCTGCTCGTGCACAAGCCGCACGCCGGGGTGTTCGTGGCCGTGCCGTCACTCGCGTCGATCATCGACATCTACCGCGTGCGCCGCATGATCGAGTGCCAGGCGCTGCGGGCCGCCCCCGCCCGGCATCCCGCCAGCCGACGGATGCGCGCCGCCGTCGAGTCCGCACTGGCCAGCCGCGAGGCCGACGACTGGATCGCCGTGGGCACCGCCAACATGGAGTTCCACTCGGCAATCGTGGCCCTGGCCGACAGCGACCACCTCGACAGGCTCTACGCCAACATCTCCGCCGAGCTGCGCCTGGCCTTCGGTCTGCTCGACGACCCGGACTACCTGCACCGCCCCTACGTGGACCGCAACGTGGCCGTGCTCGAGCTCTACCTGGCGGGCGAGGCGACCCAGGCGGCATCCGTTCTGGATGACTACCTGCTGCTCTCCGAGCGCACCATCGTGGCCGCCTACGCGCGGCAGCTGCCCGCCTGAGCCTGCTGCCGCCCCTCTTGCGCCGGGGCCGCACGCTAGTAGCGTGACAGCAGGTAGCGCTGGTACGGGAGGATCAAGCATGGACACTTTCCGGGAACTCCACCACGGTGATGCCCCGTTGCTGCTGCCCAACGCCTGGGATGTCGGCTCCGCCCTCGCCTTCGAGGCGGCGGGCTTCCCAGCCATCGGCACCACGAGCTTCGGCATCGCGGCCAGCACCGGCCTGCCCGACGGCGGTGGGTCCACCCGTGCGGCAACCATGGCCCTCGCGGCGCTCCTGTGCCGTCTCCCGGTGCACATCACCACGGATATCGAGGACGGGTACTCCGACGACCCGACCGAGGTCGCGGGCTTCGTGGCCGAACTGGCCGATCTGGGGGTCGTCGGGGTCAACCTGGAGGACAGCCGGGACGGGCACCTGGTCGATCCCGCGGTGCTCGCCGCCAAGGTCGCCGCGATCAAGCGACACAGCCCCGACATGTTCGTGAACGCCCGGGTGGACAACTTCTGGTTCGACGAGGAGGCCACGGTGCCAGCCGTCCTGCTCCGCGCGCTTGCCTACGCCGATGCCGGCGCCGACGGGATCTTCGTGCCCGGGGTGACTGACCCGGTGGACATCCGCAGCATCACCGCCGGCATCGACCTGCCGGTCAACGTGCTGGCCCACCCCACCCTGACGGTGGCCGAACTCGGCGCCCTGGGCATCCGCCGGGTGAGTTCGGGCTCGCTGCCCTACCGCGCAGCCGTCGACGCCGCGGTGAACGTCGCCGTCGCGCTCCGCGACAACCAGCGGACGCCGGCCGCGACGTCCTACTGGGAGATGCAGTCGCGGCTCGAGGCGTTCAGCGACTGACGGAGCGGCACCGAAAAGGGTCGAGCCAAGCTGCGCACCAAGCTCGGCAAGGACCTCGGGGACACTGTCACCGTGCTGCTGTCGGAACGGTTGACCTGACCGGGCCCGACCGGTGTAGCGTGAGCATCTGAGGTAAAAACGCATCCCAGCCCTGCTGGCCTGCGCATACACGCGGCATCGAACGAGTCGCCACTTCTTCACTATGAAGGAGTGTGCACCTTGACGCCCGACCAGCCACAACTCGACGCACGAGCGTCCACGACCGGGTCCGACCCGGCCCCAACCTTGCGGGGCGCCTGGCTCGCACTCGCCGGCCTGTCGGCCGTGTTCCTCATCGAGATGCTCGACAACTCGATCCTCAATGTGGCGCTGCCCACCATCGGCAGAGAGCTGCACGCGTCGACGACGGCCCTGCAGTGGGTCACCGGCGCGTACGCCGTCGTGTTCGGCGGGCTGATGCTGGTGTTCGGCGCGATCGCCGACCGGTTCGGCCGCCGCCGGATCATGCTCGTCGGTCTGGTCCTGCTCGGAGCGGCGAGTCTGGCCACCGGGTTCGTCACCACCGCGGACCAGCTGATCTGGGTGCGTGCGGCCATGGGGGTCGCCGCCGCCATGACGACCCCGGGGTCGATGGCGCTGGCCTTCCGGTTGTTCGACACCGAGGACCTGCGCGTCCGCGCGCTCACGCTTATCTCCACCGCCGGCCTCGTCGGGCTCGCGGTCGGCCCGACAGCGGGAGGGTTGGCGCTCGCTTTCGCGCCCTGGCAGGTGCTGCTCCTGGTGAACGTGCCCATCGCCGCGTTCGCCTTCGTCGGTATCCGCCTCGGCATCGCTGCCGACCTGGCGGAGGAGCTGCATCACGATCCGATCGACGCCGTGGGAGCCGTTCTCGGCACGGCAACGATCGTGCTGGCTCTCGTCACACCGACTCTGTTCATTGAGGAGGGGTCCGGGTCGTGGGTGCCGTGGACGGGTGCCGCCGCGACGGTCGCTCTGGCGATCGCCTTCGTGGTGCGGCAACGGTCCGCCCGGGCGCCGCTTCTCGATCTGCGGCTCCTCGCGTTGCCGCTGGTCTCGAGCGGACTCGCGTACAAGGCGGCGGCCGGGCTGGCCGTGGCCGGCTTCGGCTATCTGGTGACCCTGCAGCTCCAGTTCGCCTGGGGCTGGCCGCCGGCCCTGGCGGCGGTGGGGATGCTGCCGCAGGTGGTGGTGCTCCTCGCCGGCGGTCGGTTTGTGGGGCCGGTGGTGCAGAGGCTCGGCCTGGGCCGGGCCGCGTGGATCAGCGCCGCCGCCGTGGTGCTCGGCCTCGCCGTCTTCGCCCTGTTCGGCAACCTCGGGTACGGCGGGGTGCTCGTCGCCCTCGTGCTCGTCGCCGCGGGAATGCGTGTGGTCGGTGTGGTCGCCGGCACCAACGTGCTGCAGGGGCTGCCGGCCAGCCGCACCTCGATGGGCGCGGCTCTGGTGGACACCTCGAGTGAGCTCGCCACCGCCATCGGCATCGCCATCACCGGCACGATCCTCGCCGCGCTCTTCACCGGGAGCATCGCCACGGCGAACTGGACCGCCGCCCAGAGCTCCCAGTTCCAAACGGCGGTCACCGTGGCGGGGCTGTCCCTCACCCTCCTCGCTGCGGTGCTCGTCGGGATCGGCTTCGCCCGCTCACCGCGGCGTGCACCGCAATCCGAGGGAGCGACGGGCTGAGGGTGCGCTGAGCGGTCAGCGGAGCGCCTGGCTGCCGATCACCGAGAGCAACTGCAGCTTCTCGTAGCTCTCGGTTCCGGGGGATGCCGTGTAGACCAGCAGGAAGTGCGACTGGGCGGGATCGATCAGGGTCTGGCAGGTGAGTTCGAGTTCGCCCAGTTCGGCGTGCACGAAGTTCTTCGTCTCCTGGGGGCGCACCCCGATCTCGTGTCGTTCCCAGAGCGAGCGGAACTCCTCGCTCTGCTCGAGGAGAGCCTCGGCGATCCGGGCCGCCCGGGAGGACGGGCCCCGCAGCGTCGAGACCTCGCGCAGCCCCGAGACCCAGAGCCGGGACAGAAACGGATGCTCCGTCGGCGCGTAGAGCGCCCGGCTGGTCGGATCGGAGAACCAGCGGTAGCCGATGCTGCGGGCCGGGCCATCGAAGTGGGTGGTGTCTCCGGTCAGCGCGATGCCGAGCGGGCTCTGCCGCAGCGTCTCACCGAGCTCGGTCACGATCTCGGCCGGGGTGTCCTGCAACCGGTCGAGGATCCGCAGCAACCCGGGGCTGATGTGGTCGCTGGAGATGCCGCGGGTCGGCGGCTGGTGGCCCGCAAGAAGGAACAGGTGGTCGCGTTCCGCAACCGTCAGGTGCAGACCCTGCGCGATCGACGCGATCATCTGCTCCGACGGGTGAGGCCCGGTGCCACGCTCGATGCGGGCGTAGTAGTCGGTCGACATGTGGCAGAGCACGGCCACTTCTTCGCGGCGGAGGCCCGTGGTGCGGCGACGTTGCCCGCGCGTGAGGCCCACGTCCTCAGGCTGCAGCGCTTCCCGCCGCCCAAGCAGGAACTCGGCCAGACCGGTTCTGTCGATCACGGTGGATCTCTCTTTCACTAGGTCTTCTTTCTAGCGGACCCGCTCGGCTTCATCCACTGATTGATGATCCACCCCTCGGTATCAGTGACCTGACGAGTCCTGGTTCGCGCCGGGCATCGCCGTCACAGTCGAAGAACCAACCCGAACCGAGGAGCCACTCCATGCCACGCACACCGATCGACATCACCATGCCCGACCTCACCGGCACGCGCGCCGTTCTCACCGGCGGCAGCGACGGTATCGGGCTGCGCATCGCCACCAGACTGGCCCTAGCCGGTGCCGAGGTGGTGCTGCCGGTGCGCAACTCCCGCAAGGGCGAGGCCGCGATCGCCGGCATCCGCCAGAAGGCCCCGTCCGCATCCGTGACGCTACGCCAGCTCGATCTGTCGTCACTGGAGTCGGTGGCGGCCCTCGCGGGCACTCTCCGCGGTGAGGGAGACCCGATCCACCTTCTGATCAACAACGCCGGCGTGATGACCCCGCCGGCCCGGCAGAGCACGGTCGACGGGTTCGAGTCCCAGTTCGGCACCAACCACCTGGGCCACTTCGCCCTCGTCGCCGGGCTTCTGCCGCTGCTGAGGGCCGGCCGCGCTCGGGTCACCTCGCAGGTGAGCGTCGCGGCCAGCCAGGGTGCCATCAACTGGGGCGACCTCAACTGGGAACGGAGCTACCACGGTATGCGCGCCTACAGCCAGTCGAAGATCGCCTTCGGCCTGTTCGGCCTCGAGCTGCAACGCCGAAGCGTGGCGCACGGATGGGGCATCGGCAGTAATCTGTCCCACCCGGGAGTCGCTCCCACCAGCCTGCTCGCAGCGCGTCCGGAGCTGGGCCGGGGCGAGGACACGCAGAGCGTACGCATCATCCGTTGGTTGTCTGCGCGCGGGATTCTCGTCGGCACTCCCGAGACCGCGGCGCTCCCGGCCCTCGCCGCCGCCACCGCACCCGATGCCGCGGGGCGGTTCTACGGCCCGAAGGGCCCCGGGCACACCGGCGGCGCTCCGGCCGAGCAGAAGCTCTTCTCGCGCCTCCGCAGCGAGGCGGACGCCCGCCGCATCTGGCAGGTATCCGAGGAACAGACCGGCGCGACCTTTCCTGCCGCCTGAGCTCGTTCAGTACACCCGGGCTGTACCGCTCGATCAGCGGGCGCCTGTCCCTGGGCCGGCAGTCGTGCGCGCCTTCTCAGCTGGCGATGGCGGGGATGATGGCGCCTGAGAACACCTGCCAGGCCAACGCAGTCTTGGCCACGAGGCTCAGGGTGATGTAGGTGCGCTCGCCCTGCAGGTAGCTTCTCCACTTGCCCACCTGCTTGTACTGCAGCCACTGGTTGATCGCGAACGTGTTGAAGAACACGAACAGCGAGATGACGATGCCGACGACGAAGCCGGGGGCCGCGACGTCGCTGGCGCTGCCCGGGCGCAGGAAGTAGATCAGGATCAGGATCCAGGGAACGATGCCGACCATGGAACCGAAGATGAAGGGCAACAACCGGCCCGTACCCGGCTGTTCGTACTTCTCCTGAAGTGCACCGAACATGATCATGGCCGCGTTGACCGCGAAGACGGCGCACAGCGCGCCGATGTCGGTGACACCGTTGATCGCCAGGATCAGCCAGATCATGATCGACGAGCTCAGGGAGTACTCGACCCACCGGAAGTAGTTGTGGTTGTTCAGCAGCCCGGTCTTGTAGCGCTCGAAGAACCAGGGGCTCGAGATGAGGAAGTGGAAGAGAGCGCTCAGCGCGAGGAAGGCGACGACACCGACACCGATGTTCACTTCGAAGAGTGTGACTCGTTCCGGCGGGATCGGGACTCCGGGCGGGCCGGCCAGGTAGTCGGCCGTCACGGAGAACAGAACCTGCGAGCTCAGCAGTGTGAGGATCACCGCGAACCCGATGGCCTGAACCAGGTGCAGGCTCCCCGCGACGACGTTGTAGATGCGCAGCCGATCGATCTGCTGGTCCGGTGTGTAGTCCCTCTTGGCCATGGGTGAGCTCCTTTGCATCCCGTGGGCGCCACGCGCCCGTGTGGTCATCTTGGCAGTTCCCGCAGGCTCATCGATGCCTCCGGGCGACAACCGGGCTGAGGCTGGCCAACTCGCCCGCTGTGGCATCGCGGAACATCTGGGCTCCGGTCGGCTCAACCGCTCGCCGCCCTTGCCCGCGGGTGGCGATGAGGCTGGCGCCCACCGCCGCGGCGAGGATCACAATGATGACGGCCAGCGAGACCGTGGTGGGGACCTTGACCAGGTCGTGCAGCGCCATTTTGACGCCGACCCAGATCAGGATGGCCGCCAACCCGATCTTGAGGTAGATGAAGCGGTGGATGAGGTCGGCCAACAGGAAGTACATGGCGCGCAGCCCCAGGATGGCAAAGGCGTTCGCGGTGAAGACCAGGAACGCCTCGTCAGTGACGGCGAAGATCGCGGGGATCGAGTCGATGGCGAAGATGATGTCGGTGAATTCGATGAGCACCAGCACCGCCAGGAGGGGTGTCGCCACGAGCACCCCGCCGGCTCGCACGACGAGCCGCTGCCCGTAGAAGACGTCGGTCGTGGGGACGACTCGGCGGAACGCCCGGTAGATGCGCGATTGGGTGGGGTCGGCGTGTTCGTTGCGGCGGCGCAGCATCTGAATGCCGGTGACCACCAGGAGGGCGGCGAAGACGTAAAGGATCCATCCGAAGCTCTCGATGAGCGTGGCTCCGGCGGCGATGAAGATGCCGCGGAACACCAATGCACCCAGCACGCCGAGGAAGAGGATGCGGTGCTGGTACTTGGCCGGCACACCAAAGCTGGCGAAAATGATGGCCCACACGAACACGTTGTCGATGGCCAGTGACTTTTCGATGAGGAAGCCGGCGAAATACTGCTGACCCAGCTCGCCGCCGAAGAGCAGCCAGATGATCACGCCGAAGCTGATCCCCGAGGCAACCCAGAAGATCGACCACCCGGCCGCTTCCCTCAGGCTGATCACGTGGGCGGTGCGGTGGGCCACGAGGTCGATGGCCAGCATCACGAGGATGACGGCGACGACGGAAAGCCAGGCCCAGAGCGGGACGTTCACGGTAAGCACCCTTCCGAGAGGACGCGCGGTGCGTCGTCTCGGAGGTCTCTCCCGCTCGGGTCGAGCTCACATCACCGAGCCGTGGGGCCGTACTGGCGACGATGTGATTAGGGGGTACTCCCCTCCTGGCAACTATCAGATCATGGGATTTCCCGACCCGTCAAGAGGTCAGGATCAGAGTTTGCCGAGCGCCGCGGGAACCGCGTCCAGTCTGACGGTCACCGCACCAGCGCCCGCCTCTAGCTCCACCTCTGCAGACCCGGCCGGGGTCTCGATGAGGTACCGGCCGGCGAAGCCGCGCACCACCACGACACCGTCGGCATCCGTCGCCGTGCGTGTCTCGGGGTGCCACCACTCGCTGCGCACCAGCGCGTGCAGAGCGTCGTAGGCGGGCTTCCTGGTGCCGTCCCGGCGGACCAGCCCAGATGGAGCGCCGAGCCAGGCCCCGTGATCGGTGATGCCCCAGTAGGTCAGCGACTCCACAGCGGGGTGCGACACCACAGTTCGGTAGTGGCGCACGATCTCGTCGGCCTGGCGGGCCTCGCCCTCGGGTGTCGACGGCCACGACTCCGGCTGGTAGTCGTTGAGATCGACGATGTGTGCGGGCATCAGGTCGCCCGATAGCAGCGTCGTTTCGGTCAGCTGCAGCGGCAGCCCGAACCGGGCGAACCTTTCAAGGATCCCCCACACCTGCTCTTCGCCCCGGTACCCCTGATGCATGTGGGTCTGCAGCCCGATCGCGTCGATCAGGATGCCCGCCGCAAGACATTCGTCGATCAGCCTTTCGTAGTCGGCGGAGAGGTCGAAGTCGTTGAGCACCAGCCGGGCGTTCGGGTTCGCGGCCCGCGCCTCCTCGAATGCCAGCCGCACCATTCCCATGCGTCCGCGGCGTTGGGCGAGCCGGGTCACCGCGTTGTCCTCCGCGGTGAAGACCGGCAGGATCACGACCTCGTTGATCGCGTCCCACAGGTCCACGACGCCGGCGAAGTCGGTGACCTCGCGGCGGATTCGCTCACGGATGGCCGCTTCGACCTCCGTGTCGTCGAGCTCGAGCAGCCACTCCGGGGCCAGGGTGTGCCAGACCAGCGGGTGGCCCTTGACGGTGACCCCGCGCTCGGCGAACCATTCGGCGGTGCGGCGGAGACGCTCGGTGTCCGGCCGGCCGCGCTCCGGCTCGAAGCCTCGCCAGTAGAAGGGCAGCGTCATGGTGTTGAACAGGCCCAGCCAGTCCTCCGCGAGCGTGTCCACATCGGGCGGCGCGGTTTCGGAGCCGGACGGGCCGGAACCGAGAGGCCCGCCGAGCCAGTCGATGAAGTCGAAACCGATGTTGCCGAATCCGAACGCGTGCCGGGTCTGCTCCACGGTCACGTCGGCGTCGGCGAGGGGGCGTCCGTCGCGATCCACCAGGCGGATACGCGAGTCGGCTATGCGGTGGGTGACGTCAAACATGAGCGGGGTTCCTTCGCTGTCTGGTGCGATCCCTCCTGAAGCTACAGTCCGTAGCCAGATCGTCGCCTAGTTTTCGCTGTACTTTCGAACTCACCCGGATATAGTATGTGCGCATATTACTTAGGAGGTTTGTCATGTGGACAACGACGTATACCGCTGAAACCAGCGCACCCCCGGCGGACGTGTGGAACGCTCTCCGCGCACTTCATTCCGGCGTCCCTCTTGGAGCATCGTCTGACAACTTCGAACTCCATGGCCCGTTCGAGGTCGGCACTGAGGTCACGGTCACCCCGCAAGGACAGGAGCCGATGCGATCCGTCATCACCGAGCTGGAGCCGACTGCCGTTTACGCGGACCAGACCTCGTTCGGAGACATCCTGCTCACATTTCGCCACCACCTCGCTGCCACGGCGGCCGGCGGCACCGAGGTCACTCACACTCTTGAAATCTCCGGCGTCGGCGCCGACGACATCGGCCCCGAGCTCGGCCCGCAGATCAGCAGCGACTTCCCTCTCGCCATGACCGAGCTGTTCGCGGGAGCAGCGCGAGGCGTGCGTGCCTGAACCCCTGGGCGAACGGCCCTCGCTCGGCAGCGATTTCGATGCCGCTGGGCAGAGTCCCGGACTAGCACTCTGGCAGGTCACGAATCGATGGCAGGCCGTGATGCGTGCCACTCTCAAACCACACGAGCTCACCCACGTGCAGTACGTACTCCTGGCCGCCCTGGTGTGGAGTCAGTCGCACACCGACGCGCCCATCAGTCAAGCCGATCTGGCCGAGTTCGCCGCGACCGACCGGATGATGACCTCCCAAGTGCTCCGCGCTTTGGAGACTAAGCAACTCATCCACCGGAATCACCATCCGAGCGACGGTCGCGCCCGGTCGTTGCGGGCGACACCGGCCGGCATCGCGGCCGCGCAACGCGCGACCCACGACATCGAGGCCGCGGACCGAACCTTCTTCGCCCCACTAGACGCGCACACGTCCGCCTTCGTGGCGCAGCTGGCGCTCCTCGCCGCTGACCCGAAGGCGCACCGCGAGGGCGAGCGCTAGATCAGTGGGCGCTTCTCCACCTGCTCGTAGCTCCTGCTGGCGTCGACCCGGGCCGCCCAGAGCACGGTGTTCCCGGTGACCAGGGACTTCTGCACGTCGATGATGCGCTGGTTGCTGCTGCCCCGGAACTGCAGGCGCAGGTCTTTCAGCGCCTCGTCGAACGGGCCGTCCACGAGCACGTCGATCAGGCCGAGCAGCTCGAGCTTGTCGGGGCTGTCGAGCAGCAGTTCCTCGAAGACGTAGCCGGTCCACGACCAGATGTCCTTGGTCGCACCGAACTCCGCGCGCACCCGGCGGGCCAGCGACAGGCACACCCCGGTGTTCAGGAACGGTTCGCCGCCAAGCAGGGTCAGGCCCTGCACGTACGGCTGCGCCAGGTCGGCGAGGATCCGCTCCTCGAGCTCGGCCGTGTACGGAGTGCCGTAGCGGAAGTTCCAGGTGGCCCGGTTGAAGCAGCCCTCGCAGGCGAACAGGCATCCGCTCACATAGAGGCTGCAGCGCACGCCCTCGCCGTCGACGAACATGAACGGCTTGTAGTCGCCGACGAAGCCCTGGCTGAGCTTGTCGGCGAGCCACTCCCCGGGCTGCGGATGACGCATGCCGGGTTCCTAGAGCGAGCCGCTGCTGCCGGTGGCGCCGGCCATGTGCTTGACCCTGGAGACGATCTCCTGGTGGCGGCCGTGCACCATCGGGCGGGCCTGCGGGTTGCCGAGGTAGCCGCAGGTGCGCTTGACCACGTCGCAGCTGGCCGGGTCGTCGTTGCCGCAGTCGGGGCAGGCGAAACCGCGGTCGGTGGGGGTGAAGTCGCCGGCGAAATCACACTTGTAGCATCGGTCGATGGGGGTGTTGGTGCCCAGGTAGCCCACCCGGTCGTAGGCGTAGTCCCAGACGGCCTCGAGGGCCTTCGGGTTCTGCTGCAGCACCGGGTACTCGCAGTAGTGGATGAAGCCACCCGAGGAGAACACCGGGTAGTCCTTCTCGAAGTCGAGCTTCTCGAACGGGGTCGGGTTCTTGCGCACGTCGTAGTGGAAGCTGTTGGTGTAGTAGTCCTTGTCGGTGATGTTCTCCACCGAGCCGAACTTGGCCTTGTCGAGGCGGGAGAACCGGTCGGTGAGGCTCTCGCTCGGGGTCGAATAGACGCTGAACTGGTAGCCGTACTCGGCGGTCCAGGCCTTGGTGTGCGCGTCGAGGGACTTGAGGATGTCGAGCGTGAACGCCTTCGCCTCGGCGTCGCCCTCCCAGGCGCCGCCGAAGAAGGCCGCGGCCACCTCGTACAGGCCGATGTAACCCAGCGAGACCGTTGAGCGGCCGTCCTTGAAGAGGGTGTCGACCGAGTCGGTGCGCGCCAACTGCTGACCGAACGCGCCGTAGACGTAGAGGATCGGGGCGTTCGCGGGGGTCGCCTGCTTGCACCGTTCGATGCGGTAGACCAGCGCGTCGCGGGTGATCTGCAGGCGCTCCTCGAGGATGCTCCAGAACTTGGCCTGGTCGCCGGCGGCCTCCAGTGCGATGCGGGGCAGGTTCACCGTCACCACGCCCAGGTTCATCCGGCCCTCGGAGACGTCGTTGCCGTCCGCGTCGGTCCAGCCCTGCAGGAAGGAGCGGCAGCCCATCGGGACCTTGAAGCTGCCGGTGATGTCGATGAGCTTGTCGTAGCTGAGCACATCCGGGTACATGCGCTTGGTGGAGCACTCCAGGGCGAGCTGCTTGATGTCGTAGTTCGGGTCGCCCTCGGCCAGGTTGAGGTCACGCTTGAGCGTGAAAATCAGCTTGGGGAAGATGGCGGTGCGCTTCTCGCTGCCGAGGCCGTCGATGCGGATCTGCAGGATGGCCCGCTGGATCTCCCGCTCGAACCAGTCGGTGCCCAGGCCGAAGCCGAGCGACACGAACGGGGTCTGCCCGTTGGAGGTGAACAGCGTGTTGATCTCATACTCGAGACTCTGCATCGCGTCGTAGATGTCCTTGCGGGTCTTCTCCTGGGCGTAGGCGGTGTGCTGGGACTCGTCGGCGATCCACCTTTCGGCGTCGGCGAGGTGCTTGGCGAAGTTGGCGCGGGCGTAGGGGGCCAGGAGTTCGTCGGTGCGGTTGGCGGAGCATCCGCCGTACTGGCTCGACGCCACGTTGGCGATGATCTGAGAGATCTGTGCGGTGGCGGTCTGGATGGAGCGGGGCGGCTCCACGTCGGCGTTGCCGATGCGGAAACCCCGGCTGAGCATGCCCGTGAAGTCGATCAGGCAGCAGTTGGTCATGGGCGCGTAGGGGCTGTAATCCAGGTCGTGAAAGTGGATGTCGCCCTTCTGGTGCGCGTTCGAGACGTGCGGCGGCAGCATCTTGTGGCCGATGGCCTTGCCGACGGCCCCGGCGGTGAGGTCACGCTGGGTGTTGAAGACGTCGCTGTCTTTGTTGGCGTTCTCGTTGACTACGCTCGAGTCTTTGCTGAGCAGGTTGATGATCGAGTGGTTGATGTCGGTGGACTTGCTGCGGGCGAAGTCACGCTGGGTGCGGTAGCCGATGTACTTCTCGGCCAGGTCGTACTCGTGGCTCTCGAGCAGCGCGTGCTCCACGATGTTCTGCACCTCGTAGATCTTGATGTCGGTGCTGAACCGGCCGGCGATCTCGCGGTCGACCGCGGCGACGATGTCGACGATCGCCCGGTGCACCAGTGGGGTCATTTCGCGGTGGATCTCCACGGCCGCCTTGACCAGGGCCTCGTACACCTTGGTGTTGTCGAAGGGCACCCGGCGGCCGTCGCGCTTGACGACCTGGATAGCGTTCAGCACCGGCGCCGCGAGCGTGTGGGCGACGGCGTCGTCGCGGGTGGCATTGGTCTGGGCCGGGGCGCTGATGGGTGAATTCACGCTCTCAGCATAGGGACGGGGACGCCCGAAAATCACTATATTTGGGTGCCTTTGGTCCCTAGCGCCGCTACATGTAGTGGTCGGGTTGCCGGGATGGCCGGAAACACGCCGTACGATCCGGCCGCGGATTCCGCTGCACATGTGTGCATCTCAGAGGCCTCGGCGTGTCTCAAATCCACGGATATTGAGGGTTCGATAAACGCCTCTTCCACCACAGGAGCGGCAAGGATGGAAGGGGCAGATGCTGGCCGCACCACTCACCCTGGCCGACGTGTGCCTCGGCATTCTGCACCGCGTGCCCCGCACCACCGGCTGAACGGAAAGGAACCGATCCCATGACCCGCACCACCCCGGCCGTGATCGTCTTCGATGTCAACGAAACGCTCTCGGACATGTCGGCCATGAAGGCCCGGTTCGTGCAGGTCGGCGCGCCCGCCCACCTCGCATCGGCGTGGTTCGCGGCGCTGCTGCGGGACGGTTTCGCCCTCGCCGCGGCCGGCGGCACGGCGCCGTTCTCGGTGATCGGGTCCGAGTTGCTGCGTCAGGTGCTGCGCGATGTGCCACTCATGCGCGAACCCGACGAGGCCGTGGAGCACATCATGGCGGGGTTCGGCCTGCTCAAGCTGCACTCCGATGTGCCTGAGGGGGTGCGCGCCTTGACGGGCACCGGGGTACGCCTGGTCACGCTGTCCAACGGGTCCGCCGAGGTGGCCCGGTCTCTGCTGGCCGCGGCCGAACTCGACGACCACTTCGAGGCGCTGCTCAGCGTCGAGGAGGCCGGGGCGTGGAAGCCGATGCGGGCTGCGTACGACTACGCGGCCGAGGCCTGCGGTGTGCGGCCGGCCGAGCTGCTGCTCGTGGCAGTGCACCCCTGGGATATCCACGGGGCCGCCGAGGCCGGCCTGGCCACCGCCTGGCTGAACCGCGGCGGCGACACCTACCCGAGCTACTTCACGGCCCCCGACTACACCGTCACCCGGCTGGCCGAACTGGCCACTCTGCTGGCGGATGCGCCCGCCGCGGATGCGTCACCGCTCTCCACGACAGACACGACAGCGGACTCGAGCACGGACGACCCGGCCGAGGGCCTCGTCGTGGTGACCGAGAGCGGATCGGGCGGCTACGCCCAGCAGATCACCGTGGGTCCGCACCGGCTCACCGCCGACGAACCCCGGCCCATCGGCACCGACACCGGGCCGTCCCCCTACGATCTGGTCCTGGCCGGCCTCGGCGCCTGCACCTCGATGACCGTGCGCATGTACGCGGAGCGCAAGAAGTGGCCGCTGGAGAAGGTGACCGTGACCCTCCGGCACAACCGGATCCACGCCAAGGACTGCGCCGACTGCGAGACCGTGGTCGGCCAGATCGACCACATCGAGAGGGTGCTCCGCTTCGAGGGAGACCTCGATGAGGATCAGCGTCAGCGGCTGGCGGAGATCGCCGACAAGTGCCCCGTGCACCGTACGCTGCACTCGGAGATCATCGTGCACACCACCGTCGCGGACGCATCCGAATAAAAACGGTCAGTGCACCCGCACGGCCTCGTTGTGTTCCACGAGGTGCCAGGTGGAACCCTCGTCGTCGCTCACCCAGCCTTCCCACGTGTAGCCGTCCTCGGTGATCGAGGTGAAGTTCCAGCGCACCGGGCGGCCGTCGGTGCCGGTGCCGTCCTGGCGTAGGCCGTTGCGGTACGGGGTTGCGATCAGGTGGCAGTACTCGCCAATGGTCGGGGCGAAGTAGCTCACCCGCCAGGCGCCGGCCAGCTGGTCGTAGACCCGCACGGCGGTCGCCACGGTCTCGAAACCCGACGGATGCGTGTCGCTGGCCACGACCTCGACGTCTTGCACCGCGCGGCCGTCGAGGATGAACTGCACGATCCAGGTGAAGTCCCGTTCCGCCCACTCCCCCGTGGTCTCGTCGAGCCGGCTGCCGTGCGCCGCCCAGGTACCCACGAGCTGGCCGAAACGGCGCATACGCCCGGGGTATTCCGGGGTCGGGCCGTCGGCGATCAGCGCCTCGGCAAAACGGGACTCTGAGGTGGTCATACCCCGATTTTACCGGGCGCACGTAACGTGCACGTGAACTGGGTGTTCCAGTCCCCGCGAACTGAGACAAGAGCCCCAAAAAACGCCCCCCGAAGGGGCTTTTTTCTCAGTTCGCGAGCGGGATGGCGAGGGTTCAGGCGCCGAGGCTGCCGGCATCCGTTGCGGTCGTGTCGGTGCGATGAAAGTTGAGGTGCGAGCGGGATGCGGTGGGGCCGCGCTGGCCCTGATACCGGGAGAGGTAGGAGGCCGAGCCATAGGGCTTCTCGGCCGGCGAGCTGAGCTGGAAGAAGCAGAGCTGGCCGATCTTCATGCCGGGCCAGAGCTTGATCGGCAGGGTGGCCACGTTGCTCAGCTCCAGGGTGACGTGCCCGGTGAAGCCTGGGTCGATGAACCCGGCGGTGGAATGGGTGAGCAGCCCCAACCGGCCCAGCGAGCTCTTTCCCTCGAGGCGGGCCGCCACGTCGTCGGGCAGGGTGACGGACTCGAAGGTGGCGCCGAGCACGAATTCGCCCGGGTGCAGGATGAACGGCTCGTCGCCCTTGGCCTCGATCAGCCGGGTGAGCTCCGGCTGGTCAACGGCTGGGTCGATGAACGGGTACTTGTGGTTGTCGAACAACCGGAAGAACCGGTCCAGGCGCACGTCGATGCTCGACGGCTGGATCATCTCCGGGTCGTACGGCGTAAGCGCAATACGTTCCGCGTCGATCTGGGCCTTGATGTCACGATCCGAGAGAAGCACGCTGCCAGCCTATAGGCGCAAGTCTTGATAGGCTGGCACGGTTCCAGTGCAGCTTCAGCGGCCTGGACGCGCGGATGTAGTTCAATGGTAGAACTTCAGCTTCCCAAGCTGATAGCGCGGGTTCGATTCCCGTCATCCGCTCCAACGCAAGAACCTGATCGGCTGTCAGTTGTCGGTTCAGCTATCGCTTGCCCTATACCGAGGCCTTCCGATCCTGGTTGGGGACAGACGCGCACGTCATTGAAACCTCCGCGCTCACGCCTGCTCAGGCCGCGTCGTAGATCACCCGGACTCTGAGCGACCATTCAGTCAGGAATGCTCCGCCGCAGTCGCAGTCGTTCCCACCGTTGAATATGGGTTACCAGAGTTCGAGGAAGCCCATACGGTGCTCCACGATTGCCATCTTGGACAGCGCCAACCAGGGCGGTGGTGGCCTGCGAATAAACGGCCTGAGAACTATCCGTTGGATGAAGACGAACAGATTCACATCAAACCACCCGAGACAAGCCCCCAAGGTGGCCCTGGTCTTCCAGAACAACACGACCCATGCAATGCAGCCAAGTGGAACGACTAGCCAAAGAAGCACCATTCGTATCACCACAATCAGAACTTGCACGACTGTGTTCGGTCTACTCACTGGAAGCCTCCCCCGCCAATCCGTCCAATGCTCGCCCCCGGGAGCCACACCTAGGAACTCAGCCGTTCCAGGCACGCAGGAACGCGGCGTCGCGAGCGTAACCCTCGGCCTCGTCCAACAGGTGCGGCTTGCCCAGCTCGTCGGCCTTCAGCCTCGACATGTCGGCCAGGTCGTGCAGGCGGATGATCGCGACTCGCAGCACATCCGCCCATGACGCATCCGACCCGTAGGCGTCGAGGATCAGCTGGGTGCGCCGCCGGGCGTCCTCCATGCCGGGAGCGTTCGGCGGGGTCACCCCGGTGAGCGGCACCGCCCTCGTGGCGAAGTACGCGATGTCCCAGAGGCGCGGGCCTGGTGAACACATGTCGAAATCGATCGCGCCAATGAGACGGCCATCCGTGAACGCGAGGTTGTGCGGGGCGAAGTCGTTGTGGCAGATCACCTCGCTGGGCACCTTGGTGCGCGACTGCCAGATGCGGTCGTCCAAGGCGAAGCCGATGCTCGCGTCGTGCAGCTGGCGGAGGAACTGGGCGCCCTCCGTGAGCACGCTCTCCGCCCACACCCAGTCGGGCAGCGGGTAGACCGGTACATCGCCATCGATGAAGGTCAATCGCTCGCGGTCACCCTCGACACCGAGGGGCCTCGGCACCCAGTCGACGCCCGCCATGGCGAGGTAGTCGAGGTAGGCGTGCACGGTCGGCGTCCACGGGCCGCCGGTGCGCAGCACGGTATCGCCGTCGCGGTGCACCTCGTTCATGTTGCCGCCGGCCAGAACGGTGGTCGAAGCCTCGGGGTTCATCGGAACAGGGTCCATCCGCACAGGCTACGCGACCGCCCCGCCCGTGTTGCGGCGTGGGCCGACTCACTCTGGGCGGAGCGTGTCCGGTGCGGGAAACGGCAACCGGAAGCGGTCGCTGTTGGCGTCCACCGCGGAGGCGGCGCCGTACTCGTCAGCCACGACGGTGATGCCGTCGCCGCTGAATTCACTGATGCGCACGGGGCGTTCGGTGCCGTCCGGCAGCCGCAACAGGTACCGATCGGCGAGCAAGCCGATTCCCAGCTCCTCCAGAATCTCCTCGGCCTCCAGCCAGTCGACCGGCTCCGCAGTCACCCAACGACCCAGGCGATCCACCGGGCGGTAGCCGTCGCCCTCGGGCACGATCCAGCCCACAGGCTCGCGATCCTCGCGGCGGTGTTCGATCCAGTGCTCAGGCAACATGATCCCCGACGCTATCAGGAGCCCTTCCTCTAACCGGCGGCGTTCGGCAGTTGCTCGGGGCAGTCCCCGCCCGGCTCCGTTGCAAGTTCGAAGTGCCACATCTCGTTGGCGTAGATCTGGCAGAGCCCGTAGTCGGTGCCGTGCTGGCTCAGCCAGCTGTCTGCATCCGTTCGGCCGATGTCGACGGCCTCGCCGGTGACGTGCCTGGACTGCTCGGGGGAGAGCACGAACTCCCCCGCCGCCTCGAGGCTGCCGTACTCGATCACGGCGGCGTCGAGCAGGGACTGTTGATAGGCGGCGCTCCGCCAACCGCTGGTGACGACGAAGTCGATGTCGTCGGCAATGGCGTCACGGGCGGCGTTCTGCATGGCCGCGCGCAGCTCGGGGTCGAGGTTGGCGATCGCCGGCAGGTCGTCGGCGAAGGGCGACACCGCCTCTCCCTCCTCGATCAGGCCGTCTGCGGCACCCATGACGTGGGGGTCAGCGGTCCACAACTCCTCGCCGGCGGATGCGCCGTCACGGGGCATTGTCGCTAGAAACGTTCCAGCGGCCGCCAGGGCGCCGACCAGCACCAGGCTCAGAATCGCGAGTTTTTTCGTCTTCGACACGGATGGGTCTCCTTCTTGACTGATCGGAGACATCAGTCCAGCAGGGCGGCCGTTGCCGCAGCGTTGCGAAAAGCGCATACGCTCCCGATACACCGCCGGTCAGCTGAGCTGCACAGCCGCGCCGGTCACTCCCCGGCGTTCGAGGCGGTGGGTCCGGGGAACCGCACTGTCACGGTGAGTCCGCCGGCGGGGCGCGCTGCGATGTCGAGCACCGCGTCGTGCACGTCGACCACCCGGGCGACAAGGGCGAGGCCGAGCCCGCTGCCCACCGGCACGCGGCCCGGGCCGGCCGAGCGCGTGCCGACGCGGGCGACCCCACGAACGAAGGGCTCGGTGAGGCTGCCGAGCAGCTCGGCGGCCACGACCGGGCCGGAGTTGCTCACCGTGAGCTGCACGGACCCGTCCGCCACGGTCTCGGTGCGCACCTCGAGCCAGCCGGGCGGCACCGTGTTGTGGCGGATCCCGTTGAGGATCAGGTTCGCCGTCACCTGGCGTACGAGCGTGCCGCTGCCGTCGAAGTCGCCCTCGCCGAGCTCACTCGTCACGGTGACCCCGGCCTCGTCGGCCAATGGGCGGAGTTCCCGGATCACGTCGCCCGCGATCTCGGCCATGTCGAGCGGGCTGCGGGTGATCGCCCGGCCTTCGTCGATGGTCGCCAACGACAGCAGGGCCTCCACCACCTCGATACCGCGCCGGTTCGTCTCGTCCAGCCGGCGCAGCAGCTTCTCGATGTCCAGGCCGGCCGGGTCGGCCAGCGCGACATCGAGCATCGACCGTTCGATCGCGTAGGGGGTGCGCAGCTCGTGCGCGGCGTTCGCGGCGAACCGGCGCTGGTCGTCGAATGAGGCCTGCAGCCGGTCGAGCATCGAGTCGAACGTGTCGGCAAGTTCATGGAACTCGTCGTGCGGGCCGCCCAGGTGCACCCGGTCGTCGAACGAGCCGGCGGCGACCCGTCGGGCGACCCCGTTGATCTGCTGCAGCGGGCGCAACATCCGGCCGGCCAGAAACCAGCCGCCGCCGAACCCGATCACCAGGAGCACAAGGAGCACCTGCCAGGTGCGCGGCCAGAGCGCGGCGACCAGGTCGCCGCGATTGGGCACGAACGGCCCGCCGGTGTCGATGTTGCCGTCGGGCACGAACCGGAGGATGTAGAACACCAGCGCCATCAGGGCGATGCCCGCCACAAGCAGGAACCCGGCATAGCTCAGAGTGAGACGCAGCCGGGCGCTCATGGATGCTCCGGGGCGGCGGCATCCGCGACGTCGAGCCGGTAGCCCACGCCGGCGACCGTGTGGATGAGCCAGGGGTCGCCGAGCCGCTTGCGCAGCGACGAGATGGTGATGCGCACGGCGTTCGTGAACGGGTCGGCGTTCTCGTCCCAGGCCCGTTCGAGCAGCGTTTCGGCGCTGATCACTCCGCCTCGGGCGGCCAGGAGAACCTCGAGCACGGCGAACTGCTTGCGGGTGAGGGCCACGTAACGGCCGTCCCGGTACACCTCCCGCCGAAACGTGTCCAGCCTGAGCCCGGCGTACTCCTGCACGGGAGGCGCACCCTCGGCCGGGCGCCGGCCCAGGGCCCGCAGGCGCATGACGAGCTCGCGCAGTTCGAACGGCTTGGTGACGTAGTCGTCGGCGCCGATCTCGAAGCCGCGGATCTTCTCGTCGAGCAGGTCGGCCGCGGTCAGCATCAGGATGCGGCAGGGCAGCCCGGTCGTGATGATCCAGCGGGCGACGTCGTCGCCATGGGTGCCCGGAATGTCCCGATCGAGGATGACGGCGTCGTACTCGTTCACCGCCAGGTACTCGAGCGCCGTATCGCCGTCGCCAACCATGTCCGAGGCAATGGCCTCCAGCCGGAGACCATCGCGGATCGCCTCGGCCAGGTAGGGCTCGTCTTCGACGATCAGTACGCGCATCCCCTCATCGTAGGCACCGGTGGATATTGTCAGCGTATGCGGGCACGGTAATTGAGGCTGGTTCGGCAAAGGCCATGAGGTGCGCGGACGGGCCACACGCGCATCTGCAGGTCGGATTCCCGCCAGTGCCGTAGGCCCGGCTGCACGATTCTCGAAGGAGCGACTCACCAGGTGAGCCCGATCGCCGAGAAAGGCACCATGCCCAACCACACCCTGTCTACGGACGCCCTGCCCACGGACACCGCACCCACACACACCGCGCCCACCCACACCGTCATCGACCCCGCCGTTCTGTACTTCGGTACTCCCGTCGTGCTCCTCAGCACCATCGATGAGCAGGGAACCACGAACACCGCACCGATGTCGTCGGTCTTCTGGCTCGGCCAGACCGCGCTGCTCGGCATGGGTGGCCGGTCGGTCACCGCGCAGAATCTCCTGCGCACCGGCGAGTGCGTGATCAACCTGCCGAGCATTCACCAGGTCGACGCCGTCGACCGAATGGCCCTCACCACCGGCCGGTTTCCGGTCCCGGCCGACAAAGCGGCCGTGGGCTATCGGCACGAGGCCGACAAAATGAGCCGCGCCGGGCTGCGGTCGCGCGCCGGCGACACCGTCCGGGCGCTGCGCATCGACGAGTGCCCGGTCAACCTCGAGGCCCGGATCATGAGCTCGCGGGCTCTGCAGAAGGATCACCCAGGCGATGGCGACACCTTCGTCTTCGAGGCCCGAGTGACCCGGGCGCACGTGCACGAATCTATCCGGCTCCGCGGCACGAAGAACCGGATCGACCCCGACCTGTGGCGGCCGCTGATCATGAATTTCCAGCGCTTCTACGGACTCGGCGAGGAGCTGCGTCCCTCCCGGCTCTCGCAGGTCGACGAAGAGTGGTACCGGTAGCGCCGTCAGCCGTTCCAGCCTCTGAGGAACAGTCACGGGCGTACCCCTCTGCCTCGTCCAGCAGGTGTGGCGGTCTCCCGCGGAACCGCGAGAAGACGAGCGTGATGCACCGGGCCGGGCACCTAGAGTTGACCGCGTGCTGATTCGATTGCTCGGCGGGCTGGATATCACGCACGACGGACGCAGCGTTCCCGTGACCGGGGCGATGCAGCTCGCCGTGCTCTTCCGGCTTGCCGTCGACGCTGGAACTGCCGTGAGCTATCGAGCCATCAGCGAAGACGTCTGGTCGCGCGACGCGCCGGAGAATACGCGGGCGGCGCTGCAGTCCATAGTCTCCAGGCTCCGCGCCCAGCTTCCGCCGGCGACGATCGAATCCACGTCGGGCGGCTATCGCCTGCGGGTCGCCCGGCCAGACGTCGACGCGCTGCGTTTCGCAGACCTCGTCGCCGAGGCAGCGGCGGCGACCTCTGTAACGGATGCCCGCCACGCGGCGCGCGCGGCCCTCGCTCTCTGGACGGGAGAGCCCTGGGTGCCCTCGCCGGAGTTCGACTGGTTCCTCCGCGACCTCGCCCGGGACAAGGCCACGGCGCTCGAACTCGCAGCCGCCGCTCCCGACGGTCCCGGGGATTCCGCCCGCAACGACGCCGCGGCGCCGGGTGGCGATCCGGCACAGGCCGCCCGCCTGATCCCTGTCTCGCTCACCCCTCTCATCGGGCGCGAGCGCGAACTCGCCGCGATCCGGAGCCAGCTCGCCGTCTCCAGGCTCGTCACGGTCATCGGGACCGGAGGCGCGGGCAAGACCCGGCTGGCCGTCGAGACCGCAGGGGCGATTCGGGGGTCCGTGCTCGTGGAGCTCGCCCCGGTGGGACCCGGTGACGTGCTCGCCGCCGTGCTCGCTGCCACCGGGCGGGAGCTGCGCACGACCGACGCCTCCGTCGAGCCCGTCGGGACCCTGGAGCGGGTCGTCGAGGCACTGCTCGGCCGCCAGGTACTGCTGGTTGTCGACAACTGCGAGCACGTCATCGACGTCGCCGCCCGACTCGCCGAGACGCTACTGGGAGCCTTGCCCGGCCTCACGATTCTCGCCACGAGCCGCGAACCGCTCGGAGTGCCCGGGGAGGCCTTCGTGACCGTCGGCCCGCTCGGGCATCCCAGCGAGGCAGACCTCGAGGCGGATGCCGCTTTATCCGAAGAAACGCCCGTCCACCTCCGCGACTACGCGGCGCTCCAACTCATTGGCCAGCGAGCCATTGCGGCGCGCGGCACCGCACTCACGGACGACGAGCTCATCGTGGCCGCACATATCTGCGTGCGGCTGGACGGGTTGCCCCTCGCCCTCGAACTGGCCGCGGCGAAACTGCGCACGATGAGCATGCAGGAGATCCTCTCCGGCCTGGACAGCCGCTTCACCCTCCTCACCGGCGGCTATCGCACGGTGCTGCCTCGACATCAAACTCTGCGTGCGCTCATCGACTGGAGTTGGAGCCTGCTCTCGACCGACGAACGCACGGCGCTCGGGCGGCTCGCGGTGTACCCGGCCGGGATCAACTCGCGTGACGCGGCCGACGTTGCCTCCGGGGCCGGCCTGACCGACGCATCCGTCTTCGAGTCCCTCGTGGACAAGTCACTGCTGCAGCGGGAACGGGGACGGTACCGTCTGCTCGAGACCATCCGCGAATACGGCATCGAGCGCCTCGCCGAGGCGGGAACCCTCGCCGCCGAACGCGAAGCACAGGCCGACTACGCCGCGGAACGGGCCCAGGCCGCCGACGCCCTGATGCGCGGGCCACGAATTCTCGAGGCTATCGAGTGGTTCGACGCAGAGGACGACAACGTCATCGCGGCGCTTCGGTATGCCACGAGCGCCGGACGGTCCTCGACGGCGGTGCGGCTCGTCGTCGCGTGCTCCTGGTACTGGGTCGTGCGGGACAGGCACGATGAGCTGCGCGGCTGGTTCAGTGCGATCGGGGACCTGGCCGCGGACGTGGACAGCGACGAGGCCCGAGCCTTGGTGCTGTTCACGCCGGTCGTTCGGGCTTTCGCGAGCGCGGGGACCGGCCCGGACGACCTGCCGGACACTCTCGTCGAGGAGGCGCGGAACGCATTCGACACGTGGGCGCGCCAGCCTCCGGCCCAGGGCGGAGAGCTGATTCAACTCGTTTTCCCGCTGCTCTCGGCCTTCAGCACGGTACTGGGGCAGGACAGCTGGATGTTGCGGGTGGCGGTGCCGCGCGGCGAGGAGCTCGGGTTGGGTGCGTGGCCGTGCGCCATGCTGCACGTGATCCGAGCCGCAACGGCGCAGAACCGCGGCGACATAACGGAGCTAGGCGAGGCATCGGCGAGCGCCGTGCGCGCGTTCGAGGCCAACGGCGACCTGTGGGGCCTCGCCCTCGCCCAGCAGATCCAGGCGGAGTGGCTCAGCCTCCTCGGCAGGCTCGACGAGGCGCTCGCCCTGACCGAGACGGCCACGGGGAACATGTTCAGCATCAGTTCGAGCGGGGACCTTGTGCAGCAGCAGGCTCTCTCCGTGTCGATCATGCTGCGGCAAGGGCGCCCGGCCGCAGCCAGGGAGCGCTCGGATCGGTTGCTGGCCGACTCTCTCGAGGGAGGCAACATCCTCGCCGTCGTTCTCGCCGAAGCCACGGCCGCCTACCTCGACGTGGCCGAGCAGAAGGCCGAACCGTTGCGTGCCCGTCTCGCTCGCATCGACGCTTTCACCGCCGACTGGCCGGCGGTTCCGCGTCAGGTCGTCGCGATGATCGAACTGCGCCGTTCCGCGCTGCTGCTGCTCGAGGGTGATGCGGATGCCGCCGAGCGCGCCGTCCACCTGGCCGCCGGGGCGGCCATCGCCAGCCTCGATCACCCCGTGATCGGTCAGGTAGCGCTGGGCCTGGGCAGCCTCGCCCTCGCTCGCGGGGACGCGGCCGGGGCGCTTCGGGCGCTAGACCTGTCGGCTGCCATCATCGGAGCGTACGACCGCCTCGAGCCGCAGGCCATCGCGATCGAGGCCGCCGCGGCGACGGCCGGTGTCTACCGCACCTCACCGGAGGTTTCCTCCCGTTGGCAGGCCCTCGACATCCTCCGCGAGCTGGTCGACGCCGGCACCGGACTGCCGCGACGCGACGCTGCACGGTGAGAGCGAGCGGTCACAGCTTCGTGCGATAGGCACGCATGGCGAGAGGGAAGAACACCCCGACGAGAACGACGCAGGACGCCAGAACCCAGAGCACCTCGCCACCGATGCTGGTCCCCGGGGTCATGATCGAGTTGCCGACCAGCAGACCACGCATCGCGTCGGTGACGTGGGTGACCGGGTTGATCGCCACCCAGCCCTGCAACCAGCTGGGCATGGTCGCTGCCGGCACGAAGGCGGATGACCCGAACGTGAGCGGGAAGACGATCAGGAAGGACAGCCCCTGGACCGCTCCCGAACTGCGGGCCAGCATGCCGATGAACACGGAGGTCCAGCACAGGCTCATCGCAAAGAGAATCATCAGCACGATGGCCCCCGCGACCGAGTACCACGGGGTCAGGAAGCGGAAACCGATGGCCGCGCCGAACACGAGCGTGACGCCGATGGCGATGCTGTGCCGCACGATGTCGCCGGTCACGGCGCCCATCAGGGGTGCCGATCTCGCAATCGGAAGCGAGCGGAACCTGTCGAAGACACCGTTTTTCAGGTCGGAGTTGAGATTGACGCCGATGGTCATGGCCGTGGTCATGATCGTCTGCACGATGATGCCCGGTAGGGCGAACTGCAGATAGTCCTGGCTGGTTCCGGCGATAGCGCCTCCGAAGATGAAGACGAAGATCACCGTCATGATGATCGGCTGAACCGAGACGTCGAGGAACTGTTCGGGATTGCGCACCATCTTGGTGACTGTGCGCTGGGCAAGGATGACTGAGTCGCGAACCATCATGACGCGGCTCCTTTCGTGACGAGACCGGAGGTGGCGGGCGCGGGTGCCGGTTCGGCCCCGGCCGGGGCTGACGACGTGTGGCCAGTCAGCGAGTAGAAGACCTCGTCGAGACTCGGGAGACGGAGGGAGAGCTCGGTGACGGCGATGTTCTCGGCATGCAGCCGGGCGACAGTCGCGGTGAGAGCGTCAGCGTCGGCCACGGGGACGGACACGAGACTGGGCGAGGGGAATTCCGGCGCGCGTGTGCCGACGGATGCGAGGAGTTCGGTCACCCGGGTCAGGTCGCGGTCGTGCGCCGGACGCACCTCGAGGGTTTGGCCGCCGACCTGGCGCTTGAGCCCCTCAGGGGTGTCGTGGGCGATGACGAGGCCATGGTCGATGACAGTGATCTCGTTCGCGAGGGCATCCGCTTCTTCGAGGTACTGCGTGGTCAGGAGCACCGTCGTGCCCTGGCGGACGAGAATGCGCACCATCTCCCAGACATCGTCGCGTTTGGCGGGGTCCAGACCCGTCGTCGGCTCGTCGAGGAAGACGACGCTCGGCCGCCCGATCAGCGAGGCGGCCAGGTCGAGGCGGCGCCGCATTCCGCCGGAGTAGGTCTTGGCAAGCCGGCCTCCGGCGTCGGTCAGCCCGAATTCCTCGAGCAGTTCGGCAGCGCGGGCTTTGGCGTCCGACCTGGACAGCCCGAGGAGGCGTCCGATCATCACGAGGTTCTCCACACCGCGCAGGTCTTCGTCGACGCTCGCGTACTGGCCGGTCAGGCCGATGCGGCTGCGCACGTCGACAGGGTGCGAGACGACGTCGAATCCGGCGACCCTCACGGTGCCGGCGTCTGGTTTCAGCAGTGTCGCGAGGATGCGCACGGCCGTGGTCTTTCCTGCCCCGTTGGGGCCGAGGACGCCGAGCACCCGGCCGGGTTCGACGGTGAGGTCGATTCCGGCCAGGGCCTGGGTGGTGCCGAATCTCTTGGTGAGCCCGTGTGCTTCGATTGCTGCGGTCATGGTGCCTCCTGTGGGTAGGACACCAGTGTGCGTTTGCAGTCCTGTCGCGCCGCTGCCGTGCGCTGTCACGCGCTGTCAGCGCCGGCCGCCCGGGCGTACCGATTCCGGCTAGGTAGTCGCGCTCCCCACGTCGACGCTGTCGACGGCGGCCGTCATCGACTCGAGGAACTCCCGCACCAGGGCGGCGTCGTCGGGGCTGAGCGCGCGGGCGGCGGCGATCATCCGGGAGTGCATGGAGCCCAGGGTCTGGCGCACCTCGTCGTCAGAACCCGGGGTGGCGGTCACCATGTTGCTCCGGCGGTTGGTGGGATGCGGCGTGCGCTGAACGTGCCCGCTTTTCGTCAGCCGGTCGAGCAGCGCGGTAACGGATGCGCTGGTCATACCCAGGTGATCCGCGAGGTCACGACCGGACACGATTCTCTGTTCGCCCTGAGCCTTGATGAGAAACCGGAGCGCCTGGAGATCCGTTGTGCCCATCCGCATGGAGTCGCGGGTGCGGCGGCGCATTGCCTCTTCCGCCAGCCGATAGTCCAACAGGGTCGCGATGACCTCATCGGCATGTGGCGCACTAACCGGGCCGGTTAGGCCCTCCGGTTGGTGGGGGACATTTTCCATTCAGCAAGTTTATTACTGAGCGGACTTATTACTGAGCGGATGCCGACCGGGCAGGCGGTAGCTCGGTGTCGACGTGAGCGTCGATCTCGTCCACCGCTGCCCGCATGTTCTGCAGAAAGTCGACGACGACCTTGGCCTGGGCGGGGTCCAGCCGATTGGCCACCTCGACCATGCGCGCGGGCACGTCGCCCAGTGCCGCCTGGATTTCGGCATCCGTCGTAGCGGTCGGAATCAGAATCAGCGCCCGGCGGTCGAACGGGCTGTGCTCGCGCCGCACCTGCCCGGCCTTTTCAAGGCGGTCGATCAACACGGTGGTCGAGGCGCTGGAGATGCCCAGATAGGCGGTCAGTTCCTTCGGTCCGATGGAGCGGCCGTCCTGCTTCGCCGTGATGAGGTAGCGCAGGGCCAGCAGGTCGTTCTCGCCCAGGCCCATGGAGCGTTGGGTGCGGCTCCGCATGGCGGATTCCGCCGCTCGATACGTTCTCATCGCCTCGAGTACGGCCACACTCCGCTCGCGCTGGGCGTCGTCGGAGTACCAGTAATGCGTTCCCGCGTCCTGAACCGAATATGCCATCTATAAATACTAGTTCATCTAACAACTTGTCGCCCAGGTGGCCTGAACGTGCCACATCGAGGGGGAATCGAGGGGGAACTGAGCGTTATTTGCGTTTCTTTTTCTCTCGTGTAAATTATTACTAGACAGCCGAACTAATAGACCGACTAGCTAAACAGCGCGGGCTGAAGAACAGTAAAGGGCAGAGTAATGACGCTTCGTATCACCGGATCGGGCACGGAAGCACCCGCCATCGCCTGGTACACCCCTGAACACAACCTGTGGGTCGCCGCCGCTAACGGCGAGCACGCGGGCATGGTCGAATTCGTCGACGGCCATTTCACGGTGCGCAGTGGCACTGGAGAGATCGTGGCCGAAGCCAGCAGCATCCCCGCCGCCCAGGCCGCCCTCGCCCGCCACATCGACGCGCCCACCTCGGTACCGCCGCGCTCGTTCTTCCGGCGGGAGCCGCGCCCGGTCTACCTGCGCGATTCCATCGCCGCCTAGTCCCTTCCTTACCCGCACCACCCTTCTCCGCACCACCCTTCACCGCACCAAGATCAGAAAGCAGACATACTCATGGGCTTCTTCGGATTCCTCCTCCTCGGCCTCCTCGCCGGCGCCATCGCCAAGCTCATCCTTCCGGGCAAGGATGGCGGCGGCTGGGTCGTCACCCTCGTCCTCGGCGTCGTCGGCGCACTCCTCGGCGGGTTCCTCGGCGGACTGCTCTTCAACGCACCGCTGCAGGACTTCTTCTCACTGCAGACCTGGCTCCTGGCCATCGGTGGCTCGATCATCGTGCTCGTGATCTACGGCGCGCTCACCGGACGCCGCCGCTAGGCAGCACCTCGCACCCGGGCACGTCACGACGCGGCACCGGCCCCTCCGGGGTCGGTGCCTCGTCAGTTAACCGCCGCTCCCTCGCGCGCCTGGCGGTCCGGGTTCCGGCGGGTCAGGCCAGCAGCTCCATGAGAGCCGCCGCGGCCCGTGTGCACCGGCGCTCCGAGGCGATGACGCCCACCCGCCACTCGATGGTCTCGACCAGCGGCACGTGCACGAGGTTCTCGAACCGGTCGGCGAGGTGGGTGGTCAGCACCATCGCGGCCAGCCCGCTGAGCACGATGTCGGCTGCCGTGTTCACATCGTTCACCTCGTAGGCCAGGTGCGGCGCCACCCTGGCGCGCTCGAATCCCCGGTCCGTCATGGCCCGCAGTGCCCAGGTCGAGGTGAATCCCACCAGATCGAGTTCCGCGAGTTCCGTCAGCGACACCGACTCCCGTCCGGCCAGCGGATGCATCGGCCCGACAACGGCCGTGAGTACCTCGCTGTGCAGCTGGCGCACGAGCAACCCCGGCTCAGTGGTGCGCCGCAGCGGCACGACCGCCACGTCGAGGGCGCCGTCGCTCACCGCGGCGAACAGGTCCATGATCGGCGCCTGGCGCAGTTCAATGCGCACGTCGGGATGGGCGGCACGATATGACGTGAGCGCGGTGACCATCCCGCGCCAGGCGCCCTGCGTGACGCCGATGGTGAGGCGCCCCCGGAGCTCGGCCCGATCGGGCGCCAGCAGCTCCCGGGTCTCGTCGACCGATTTCAGAATGCCGCGGGCCCGCTCCAGCAGCAGCTCGCCGTCCTGGGTCAGGCTGATCTTCTGGGTGGAGCGGTCGAACAACGACACCCCGAGTTCGGTCTCGAGTGCCTTGACCTGCGTGCTGATCGCGGACTGCACCACGTGGCGTCGCCGTGCGGCGCGGGTGAAGCTGAGCTCCTCGGCCGCGGCCACGAAGTACTCCAGCTGCTTGAGCTCCATGGTGTCCCTTTATCATCTGATTTTGAGATACACCCTATCTCCGATCATCACCAGAAATGAGGACTATCTGAGACCCACACAGGCTTGGATCAGACGTGGCACCGACAGGGATGCCGCATCTAGGTTCCGTCTGAAAGGCCTCCCGATGAACACACCCTCCGGCTTGACCGCCCCCGCCGTGGCGGCCGCCCCGCCCTCGGGCCAAACGCCTGCCGGCGCCACGCGCAACGGCCGGGTCAGCCACGGAACCGGCTTCTGGATCGCCGCGGTCGCCTTCCTCATCGTGATGGCCTACAGCACGGTGCCGACGCCGCTCTGGTCGCTCTATCAGGTGCGTGACGGCTTCTCCACGTTCGCCATCACGATCGCCTTCGCCGCCTACGCGGTCGGCGTGGTGGTCAGCCTCTTCCTGGCGGGGCACCTGGGCGACACCGTCGGGCGGCGGCGGCTGCTGCTCGTGGCCCTCGCGCTCGAGATCGTGTCGGCCGTCATGTTCATCGCCTGGCCCGAGCTGGCGGGGCTGATCACGGCTCGCGTCGTCTCCGGCCTCGGCATCGGGATGCTCACCGCCACCGCAACGGCGCACATCGTGGACCTGCACCTCACCGCACGTTCCTCCGCCGACCCCACCCGTGGGCAGATCGTGTCGGGCGTGGCAAACCTCGGCGGCTTCGGCGTGGGCGCCCTGGGGTCGGGCCTCCTCGCCCAGTTCGCACCCCAGCCTCTCGTCACCCCGTATGTCGTGTTCCTCGTGCTGCTCGCCCTCGCCTTCGTCGGCATCCTGCTGGTGCCGGAGACGGCCCATCGGCCGGCGGTGGCGCCGCGGTACCGGCCGCAGCGGGTGAGCGTGCCCGAGCACACCGGGAGATTCCTGCTCGCCGGCGGTGTCGCGTTCGCGGCCTTCGCGGTGCTCGGACTGTTCACCTCCCTCGCGCCGAGCTTCGTCGCCGGCCGGCTTCACATCACCTCCCATGCCGTGGCCGGGCTCGTCGTGTTCGGCACCTTCGCGGCCGCCGCCCTCTCCCAGGTCGCCGTGCGGAGCCTGACGCCGCGCACCCAGATCCTGGTGGGAACCGTGCTCTTCACGCTCGGCCTCGCCGGCGTCGCCGCCGTGGTGGTCGCGGCCGGCAACGTCCTCCTCTTCGTGCTCGGCGGCGTGGTCGCCGGCGCAGGCGCGGGCATCCTCTTCAAAGCGGCCCTGGCCGTGGCCGGTTCACTGGCCTCCTCGACGAACCGGGGTGAGGTGCTCGCCGGCATCTTCCTGATCGGGTACGTGGGCCTCACCCTGCCCGTGGTGGGAATCGGGGTGGCCACTCTCACGGTGAGCCTCGCCGCCGCGCTCGTCGGCTTCGCCGCCGTGATCATCGCCCTCGCGCTGGCCACTGCGCTGCCCCTGCTCGCTCCCCGGCACTGGAGCTGACCCGAACCCGCCCACGGCACCCATTGCCGGATGCCGGTTCCTGGTTACTATCGAGGGGCAGGTCGGGGCCATCGCCCGCCCCCGGCGAGCATCCTGAGCGGGAGAGCCCAAGGAGCCCCCATGTCCCGCACCTATCTCGTCACCGGCGCCGCTTCCGGCATCGGCCAGGCCACCGCTGAACGCCTCCGCAGCCAGGGTGACCGCGTCATCGGCGCCGACCTCCACGACGCCGATATCCAGGTCGACCTGTCCACCGCCGTGGGCCGGGAGGAACTCATCGCCCGGGCCGGCGAGCTGAGCGGCGGCACCCTCGACGGCGTCGCGGCGATCGCCGGCCTCGCCGCCCCCATCGCGGCCACCGCTGCGGTGAACTACTTCGGCGCCATCGGCACCCTCGCGGGCGCCCGGCCGCTTCTCGCCACGTCCCCTGCGCCGCGGGCGGTTGCCGTCTCCTCGATCTCGTCATTGCAACCGGCTGACACCGCCCTGGTGGACCTGATGCTGGCCGGCGACGAAGCCGGCGCCCTGGCGCGGGCCGCAGAGCTGGCCGCGGGCACGGAGGCCCATCAGATCTACGCGTCGTCCAAGCAGGCCCTCTCCCGATGGCTGCGTCGCACGGCCGCGACAGCGGAGTGGGCCGGCGCCGGAATCGCGCTGAACGGAGTGGGCCCCGGCGTGGTGATCACGCCGATGACCCGAGACCTGATGGCCACGCCGGAGTCCGTCGCCGCCCTGCTGGAGATGGTGCCGATGCCGTTGAACGGGCCGGTGGAGCCGGAGAAGGTGGCCGATCTCCTCTGCTGGCTGCTCGGCGAGGGCAACTCCCACGTGACCGGCCAGATCGTCTTCATCGACGGCGGCTACGACGCGCTGACCCGCTCCGACACGGTCTGGTGAGCTGCACGGTCTGGTGAGCTGCACGGTCTCGTGAGCCATGGCCCGGCGCACCCGACCCGCTGACCCCAACAGGACACCGGGCGTTCACGTCCACGCAGTTCACTCGTCGGTGTCATGGAATTTCGCCACCTGGAAGTCTTTCGCGTCATCGCCGAGGAGTTGCACTTCGGCCGAGCCGCGCAGCGGCTCTTCCTCGCCCAACCGTCGGTGAGCCAGATGCTGCAGAAGCTGGAAGGCGACGTCGGCGTCCTTCTTGTGCATCGCAGTTCCCGGAGCGTGCAGCTGACCCCGGCCGGATCGGTGTTCCTGGCCGAGCTCGACCGGGTCTTCGCCGCGGCCGACCGGGCCGTGGCGCTGGCCCAACAGGCCGCGGGGCGGGGCGGCGCCCTGCGAATCGCCACCAACTACCCGGCCAGCCGGCTGCTGCTTCTGCCGCTCCTTGAGGACCTGCGCAAGCGCGAGCCCGACACCACCACAATCCTGCGGGAGATGGGCTCCCCAGCGCAGCTGCACGCCCTGGCCCGCGGCGACCTCGATCTGGGCCTGGTCTACGGCCCGCTCACCGAGCCGGGCATCACGAGCAGGTACCTGCTCAGCGTGCCCGTTGTCGCGCTGGTGCGTGCGGGGCATCCGCTTGCCGGCACCGATGAGGTCAGCTTCGAACAGATCGCCCGTTTTCCCTACCTGACCGGGATCGTGTCGGCCAGCCCGATTGTCGAGGGGTCGATTCTGGCGGCGGCGCGAGCCCAGGGCGCGCCGCTGCGGGCCGCCAACTCCAGCACCGATCACGCCAGCTACCAGCTCGAGGTGGAGACCACCGACAGCATCGGCTTCAGCTCGCTTCCGCGGGCGGAGCAGAGCAAAGCCAACGGGCTGCACATCCTGCGTCTCACCCCGGTCGAACCCGTCGTGGAGATCCACGTGGCATGGAACGGACTGAATCGTGAACCCTCGGTGAACTCTGTCATCGAGAGCCTCATCGAGCTTGCCGAGACGCTGCGTTTTGCCCGATAGTGCCCACTTTCATCGATTGTTCAGAGCAATCGAACGTTCGGATTCTGGTCGTTGATGCCCGTCGCCGCAGCAGACACGATGGTGCACGACCGGCTCGCTCTCCTGCGGCCGCCAACGAAAGTGACCCATGCAACTCACCCCACTCGGCGTCCTCGCGGGGATGCCCAGCTCCGGCCAGGGCAGCTCCGGCTATCTCGTGCAGACCTCCGCTTCGTCGCTGCTGCTGGATGCCGGACCCGGCACCGCGCTCACGCTCAGCCGCTACCTCGATGACCGGCCGCTCGACGCGGTCTTCATCAGCCACCAGCACAGCGACCACATCTACGACCTGCTGCCGCTGGGCAAGATGCTGCTCGGCCGGCGCCTGCACCGCGACGAGCGCACCGGCGAGCTCGCGGTCAACGAGGCCGTCGCCGCCGTGCCGCTGTTCGTGCCGCGCGGCGCTCTCAAGGCACTCGTCACCCTGGCCCAGCTGTTCCCGGTGACGACGCATCCGCTGCTGGACCGCTCCTTCGACCTGGCCTTCGACGTGCACGAGTACGAGCCGGGCGAGACGCACACCGTCAACGACCTGGCACTGCGCTTCGAGCTGCTGCAGCACGTCTCGCCCAACTGCGGCATCCGCATCGGGGCCGGCGACGACAGCCTCGTCTACACCGGCGACACGGGCGTCACGGATGCGCTTCCCGCGCTGGCAGAGGGCGCCGGCACCCTGCTCAGCGAGAGCACGCTGCGCGAAACCGACCGGAGCGGCCACGGCCACCTCACCGCCACCGAGGCCGCGGACGCCGCGCGCGCCGCCGGAGTGGCGGAGCTCGTGCTCACTCACTTCAGCAGCACCGACGCCGCCGACCACGCCTGGCACCGCGACCGGGCCGCCCGGATCTTCGCCGGCCCGGTGTCCATCGCCCGGCCCACCATCCCCCTCACCGTCGCCGCCACCCAGAAGAAGGTTTCCGCATGAACGTGTTCCGCCCGTCCCGCTCAGCGCTGTCGTCCTCAGCACCGTCGTCCTCAGCACTGTCGTCCTCAGCACTGTCGTCACACCCTGCTCGTCGCCGGCTCGCCGCCCTGCTCGCGGTCGGCTCGGTGTTGACCGTCACCGGATGCGCCGCCGCCGCCGAGGCCGGCCCCGCCGAAGACATCACCATCACCTTCAGTTCCTACAACTACGGCACCGCAGGCGCGGCCGGAGAGGGCACCCAGGCCCTGCTCGACGCGTTCGCCGAAAAGCACCCCAACATCACTGTGGTCCCCGAGGCGGTTCCGGTGGCGGATGTGCTCACCAAGACCAAGACCGCCGTGGCGGCCGGCATCGCGCCGGACGTGGTGCAGCTGGGCTACAGCAAGCTCGCCGAAGCCCTCGAGACCCTGCCGATCCAGTCGATCGAAGACATCGCGGGCGACGAGTGGACCGACCACGCAGAGGGCATCAACCAGGCTCTGATCCAGACGGGCGAACGCGACGGAACCACACACGCCCTGCCGTACACGGTGTCGATTCCCACGGTGTTCTATAACGCGGATCTCTTCACGGCCGCCGGGCTCGACCCCGAGTCCCCGCCCACGAGCATCGACGAGGTGGCCGCTGCCGCCGAGGCCATCACGGCCGCGGGCCACTACGGCGTCTACTTCGGCGCCGTCGACAGCGGCAAGTCCGACTACCTCACCCAGTCGGTCATCAACAGCGCAGGCGGTGCGATCGTGAACGAGGGCGGCGACATCACCCTGGATTCCCCCGAGGCCATCGCCGGCCTCACCGCGGTTCAGGACCTCACCACGCAGGGACTGCAGCCCGCCGTCGCCGTGGACGATGCTGTCGCCGCGTTCTCGTCCGGCGACCTCGGCATGCTCGTGATGACCACCGCGGTGCTCGGAAACATCAGCGCCGCGGCCGAGGGCAACTTCGAGCTGCGCACGAGTGCCTTCCCCACCTTCTCCGACGAGGAGGCCCGCCCCACCCACTCCGGCGCGAGCCTGGTTGTGCTCAGCGACGACGAGGCCAAGCAGCAGGCCGCCTGGGAGTTCGTGAAGTTCCTCACCAGCAAGGAGGGCTACACGATGATCACCGAGAAGATCGGCTACCTCCCCTTGCGCGCGGACCTCGCCGAGGACCCCGAGTACCTGGCCGGCTACTTCGCCGAGAACAAGCTGCTGGTACCCGCCCTCGACCAGCTGGCGACGCTGGCGCCGTACCTGTCCTTCCCGTCCGCCAAGGCCAACCAGGCCACCGTGCTGTTCCAGGACAACGCGGTCTCCCCCATCGTGTTGCGCGACGCCGACGTGAAGAGCACGCTCACCGAGGTGGCCGACCGCATCCGCGATCTCGTCGGCGCTCCGTGACGGTAGTGCTCACCGCTGCCCCGGCTGCTGTCGCTGACAGCAGCCGAGGCCGCGGGCCGCGGGCCGGCCGGGCCTGGCCGTACCTCACCCCCCTGCTGGTGCTGCTGTTCGCCTGGGTGTACGGACCGGCGCTGTTCACCGGCGTCCTGTCGTTCCTGGAGTGGAACCTGACGGGAGCTCCCGGCGGGTTCGTAGGCCTGGAGAACTACGCCCGCCTGCTCCGCGAGCCCGAGTTCGGGCAGGCGGCGGGCCAGACCATGCTCTACGCGGCGGCCCTCCTGCCGTTCTCCACCATCGTGCCGATGTTCCTGGCGATCATGCTCTGGCAGCGACCCGGCCGGACCAGCACCGTCTATCGTTCGCTGCTCTTCCTGCCGGTCATGGTCGCTCCGGTTGCGGTGGCCGTGTCCTGGCGGTTCCTGCTCAATCCGCTGCAGGGCCTGGCCAACGAGGTCATCGGGGTCATTGGGCTGCCGCCGATGAACTGGCTGGGCAACCCGGCGAGCGCCCTCATCGTGATCGTGCTGGTGACCGCCGCCAAGGTCACCGCCTTCAACATGCTGCTCTACAGCGCCGCCCTCTCCACGCTGGACCGGCGCACCCTGCAGGCCGCGCGGCTCGAATCCGCCAGTGCCTGGGAGACGACGCGGTTCATCGTGATCCCGCAGCTGCACAAGACCACCCTGCTGCTCGGGGTGCTCAGCATCGTGCTGGCCGGCCAATGGGTCTTCACCAATGTCTCCGTGCTCACCCAGGGCGGGCCCGACGGCGTCACCGACAACGTCTACTACCGCATCTACACCCTCGGGTTCGAATTCTTCGAGACCGGGATGGCGTCGGCCGCGGCAGCCATCGTGCTGCTGTTCTTCGCCCTCGCCAGCCTCGGCTGGGTACTGCTGACTCGATCGAACCGGAGGAGATCCAGTGCCAACCGCTGACCGTACGCGTTCCGTCGCCTGGCACGTCGTGCTCATCGGGGTGATCCTGATGATGACCTTCCCGGTGCTCTGGGGCATCCTCACCTCGTTCAAACCGGCCAACGACATCTACTCCCTGACCCCGTTCTCGGCCCAGCCCACCCTCGACCATTACGTTCACGCCCTCACGGCCTGGCCGGTGGGGCTGCTGCTCGGCAACACCTTCGTGATGGCGGCCGGGGTGGTGATCGGCCAGGTTCTCATCGCCATTCTCGGGGCGTTCGCCCTGGCCTACTTCGCACCGCGGTACCGCAATCTGGTGCTCACCCTGCTCACGATCTCGCTCGCCATCCCGCCACAGGCGCTGATCATTCCGCAGTTCCTCATGACGGCGAAGCTGGGCTGGTTGAACACCGACGTGGGCCTGATCGTGCCGCAACTGGGCTCATCCGCCCTGGCCGTGCTCCTTCTCCTGCAGCACGTGGACGGGCTGCCCGGCTCCCTGCTGAACGCGGCCAGACTCGACGGCGCTCGTCCCCTCGAGGTGCTGTGGAGCATCGTCCTGCCGGCGCTCCGTCCGGCAATCGCCGCGGTCAGCATCCTGGTGTTCATCACGACCTGGAACGAATACCTCTGGCCGTTGCTCGTGGCGCCCCGCCAGATCGACACCACCGTGCAGATCGGGCTGCGGCAATTCGAGACCGCGGAAGGCACCAACTTCGGCGGCCTGCTCGCGGCCGCCACCCTCACCAGCCTGCCCATCCTCATCGTCTATCTCGTCGCGTCGCGGCGGATCACGGACGCCTTCCTCCAGTCGGGACTCAAATGACCCTCAGCACTCTCGCCGGCGACATCCAGCTCGTCGGCCTCACCAAGACCTACGGCAGCGCGACCGCGCTCGACGCCATCGACCTGCACATTCCCGCCGGCTCGCTCACGGTCATCGTCGGCCCGTCGGGCTGCGGCAAGTCCACCCTGCTGCGGGTGCTGTCCGGGCTGGAGACCGCGAGCACCGGCGGCCTGCTCCTCGGCGGCGCTCCCCTGACCGACCAGCGCGCCGGCGACCGCGACGTGGCCATGGTCTTCCAGGACTACGCCCTGTATCCGCACATGTCCGTCGCCGCGAACCTGTCGTTCGGCCTGCGGCTGCAGGCCCGGCATGACCGCCGCAACGGACCGTCCACGGCCGAGATCACCCGCCGCGTGGCCGACGTCGCCGGCTTGCTCGGGCTCGACGCCCTGCTCGAGCGCAAGCCCGCCCAGCTCAGCGGTGGGCAGCGGCAGCGGGTGGCACTGGGCCGGGCGATCATCCGCCGGCCTCAGGTGCTTCTTCTGGACGAGCCGCTCTCTGCGCTCGATTCCCAGCTGCGCGCCAGCGCACGCGCCGAGATCCTGCGGCTGCACCGCGAGATCGGCGCAACCCTGGTGCTCGTCACCCACGACCAGCACGAGGCGCTCTCGATGGCCACCCACCTGGTGGTCATGGACGCCGGCCGGGTGGCGCAGTCCGGTACGGCCGAAGAGCTCTTCCACCGTCCGGCGACGGAGTTCGTCGCCACCTTCGTCGGCTCCCCCGCCATGAACCTGCAACCGGAGCAGACCGGCGACGGCCGCGTCGGCTGGCGTGCCACCGACGCCACGGTGCTGCCCGATGTGCGCCATCCGGCGGCCGTGCCGGCATCCGGCGATCTGGTGGTCTCCGGCACCACCGAGCTCTGCGAATTCACCGGGGACGGCCAGCAGGTGCTGGTGCGCAACGACGAGCGCAGCTTCACCATCACCCAACACGAGGGCGACTCCTGGCTTCGCCCGGGCGAGCCCATGCACGCCATCATTCCCGCCTCCCGTCTGCACCACTTCGATTCGAACGGACACCGCCGTCATGCCAGTTGACCTCTCCCCCTCCACGTCCGACCGCACCACCCTCGACATCGTCTGGTGCGACTTCGGCGGTGTGCTCACGCCCCACCTCGATGAGGCCGTCGGGCACATCGTCGATGCCAGCGGCGTGACCTGGAGGGTGCTGATGGATGCGGCGGCGCAGGTCGCCCAAGACCTCGGCGTCACCGGACTGGGCCCGCTGGAACTCGGTCTGATCAGCCAGGCAGAATGGGGGGCCCGCGTCGAAGCCGCCCTGCCGGTGGATGTGGCGAGCCGGGTGGACCTCGGCCGTTGGGACGAGTACTGGTACCGGAATCGTCCGGTGAACTCGGAGCTGCTCACCGAGCTGAGCCGGCTGAGCGGCGCCGGCGTGCGCATCGGCATGCTCACCAACAGCGTCGCCGAGTGGGAACCGCACCGGGCGCGGATGCTGGCCGGCGTCGAGGTCTTCGACGCCGTCGTGCGGTCGCACGAGATCGGGCTCGCGAAGCCCGATCCGCGGATCTTCGCGCACGCCGACCTCCATCTGCACCCGATCGCCGGCCGGGTGGTGCTCATCGACGACATCATCACGAACTGCGAGGCGGCGAATGCCCACGGCTGGACGGGCATCCACCACGTCTCGACGGAGCACACCATCGCCACCCTGCGCGCACTGATGCCGACGCAGTGAGGTCGACGCGGTGAGGGTCGTTGGTGACGATGACCCCCATCGTGGGGCAGAATGGGCAGACGAGTTCCAATGGAGGACAGCATGAGCGGCGACACCCAGGACGAACCGATTCAGGACCAGCACACCTTCAGCGGTGACGACATGGTGGCGGGCATCCTGGTGCAGCACGAGGCCGACCTGGCCGGCCACGATGAGGCCGAGGTTCTGGATGCGCTGCGCGAACGTCTCGCCGATGGCGGCCACGAGATGACCGACGAGGTCCTCCGCGAGCACGCGCACCGCATTGCCGGGCTCAAGCCCAACAAGTTCTCCCAGCAGTAACAGGCACTTGACCTGCCGGGCCCGTGCGGGCCCGGCTTTGCCATGCCCTCCGTCGGCGCGTGCGGCGTCCGTGCGCCTGCATTCCTGCATTCCTGCATTCCTGCTGATTCCCCTCAGCAACCCCGCGCCCTTCGGGGGCACGAGACCGCGCTCGATTTCGCGCGCATCCGCCGACCTGCTATTAATGAGAACTGTTATCAATAGAGACGGTTCGCATGAGCATCAGCACTCCGCCGCGCGTCAGCGCCGCCATCGGCGCCACGGGCACGCCGATCGGCACCGGCCCCCAGGACCCCGCGCACCCCAGCGCCCATGACCACGTGGTCGCCACAATCCGGCGGTCCCGCCGGCGCGGTAGCTGGATGCTCGCCGGTCTCGGTGTGGCCCTCGCCGCGGTGGTCCTGGCCGCCCTGGCCATCGGGCCGGTCGCCATCCACCCGGCCACGGTGGCCGCGATCCTGGGCGACCGACTGCTCGGCACCGGGCACGGCGCCTGGCCGGACTCGGTGGAACAGATCGTCTGGCTGGCCCGCGCGCCGCGGGTGGCCATGGCCGTCGTTGCGGGTGCCGTGCTCGCCGCGGCCGGCGCCATGCTGCAGGCCCTGGTGCGCAACAGCCTGGCCGACCCGTACCTGCTCGGCCTCAACTCGGGCGCCTCCACCGGGGTCGCGCTCGTCGTGCTCACCGTGGGCGGCGGCAGCGCACTGTTGTTCTCCGGTGCCGCCCTGGCCGGCGCGATCGGCGCGGTGCTGCTGGTGCTGCTGCTCGCCGGAGCAGCCAACCGGCGTGGGCCGCTCCGCCTGGTGCTCGCCGGGCTCGCGGTCGGCTACGCGCTGAACGCGGCCACCAGCTTCCTGGTCTTCTCCAGCGACTCCCCCGAGGCTGCCCGCTCGGTGCTGTTCTGGTTACTCGGCTCCCTCGCGGCCGTGCAGCCCGTGGCCCTGGCCGCCGCCACCGGTGCCGCCGTGCTCGGTCTGGCGGTGCTCATCCTCATCGCCCCGCTCACGGATGCGCTCGCCTCCGGCGACGACTCGGCCCGCTCCGCCGGCATCGACCCTGAGCGCGCCCGTATCTGGCTCATGGTGGGCGTCTCGGCCATGGTCGGCGTGATCGTCGCCGGGGTGGGCGGCGTCGGATTCATCGGACTCGTCGTGCCGCACCTGGCTCGCCGGCTGGTGGGCGGCCGGCACCGGCTGGTGCTGCCGATGGCAGCGCTGGTGGGCGCGATGCTGCTCGTGGCCGCCGACACCGTGGCCCGCACCGCCTTCGCCCCGCAGGAGATCCCGGTGGGCGTGATAACCGGCATCATCGGCGCCCCCATCCTCCTGCTGCTCCTGCGCCGTTCGGCGCCGGGGGCCGGCGCCTGACCTGCCCCGCTCTCGTCTGCATAGCCCGACCCACTTCTGCCTCGCCTGCCCCGCCCCACCGTTCCCGCTTCCCCCACCCAGAAAGAACCCGATGAAACACGTACCTCCCGCACGCACCCTGATGGCGCTGATGCTCAGCGCCGCCACCCTGGCCGGCCTGGCCGCCTGCTCGACCACGCCCACCACCGGCACTGGCTCCGCCGGCTCGGCGAGCGCCGCGGCGTTTCCCGCCACCGTGGAGAACTGCGGCAGCGAGATCACCCTCGATTCCGCGGCCGAACGCATCGTGCTCGTCAACAACGACGCGCTGCCCAACCTCGAGGCGCTCCAGGCCGTCGACCGGGTCGTCGCTGTGACCTCCGCGCTGCAGCCCGGGCTCTACGCCGATGCCACCTACGACACCCTGGCCGGCCTGAGCACCCTCTCCACCGAGAAGAACGCCACCGGCGGCTCGGTCGTGTCGCTCGAGGGCATCCTCGGCGCCGAGCCCGAACTGGTCATCGCGCCGGAGAACGCCGTGGACCGCACCGCCCTGGCCGCGGCCGGCATCGCGCTCTACACACCCACCGCCTACTGCGCCAACCCCGGCGCCGAGCTCAGCGAACCGGCCACCTTCGACCGGGTCTTCAGCGAGATCACCACCCTCGGCGCCCTGCTGGGCGAAGCCGACCTGGCCGACCAGGTCATCGCATCCGGCAAGGCAGGCGTCGAGACGGACGCACCGGATGCCGGCACCGCGGCGGCCCTCTACGTCTCGTCGGGCGGCAGCGTGCTCTCGCCCTACGGCGGGCCGAGCATGGTGACGCCGGTATTCGCCGCGGCCGGGCTCACGAATGTGTACGCCGACTCCACCGAGCGGGTCTTCGACGCCAACATCGAAGACATCATCGCCCGTGACCCGGGCACGATCGTGCTGCTCTACTCCAGCGGCGACCCGCAGGAGACCATCGACGCCTTCCTCAGCGCGCCCGGAGTCGCCGGGCTCGGCGCGGTGCAGAACAACCGGGTGGTGGCGCTGCAGTTCCCCTACACCGACCCGCCCAGCATGCTCTCGATCGCCGGACCCGCCCAGCTGAGCGCCCTGCTGGCCACACTGGCATGATCCGCACGCAGGGCCTGAGCGTCACGGCCGGCGGCCGGCGGCTGCTCGACGATGTCACCGTCGAGGCGCCCACCGGCGCCGTCACGGGCATCGTCGGGCCGAACGGCAGCGGCAAGACCACGCTGCTGCGGGCCCTGCTGCGCGCCACCCCGCTGGCCGCCGGCAGCGTCAGCGTCGACGGCCACGACCTGAGGCATCGGTCACGCCGCTGGATCGCGCAGCGCATCGCCGTGGTCGGCCAGCGGCTCGACCCCGACCCCTCGCTCTGCGTCGCCGACGAGGTCGCCCTGGGCGGCCTCGCGGCCCGCGGGGTGCTGCGCGCCCTCGGCGCAAGCTTCGATGACACCGTGGCGTCGGCCCTCGACGCGGTGGGGCTCACCCACCGCGCCGCCGACAGCCTCGCCACCCTCTCCGGCGGCGAGCTGCAGCGCGTGGCCCTGGCCCGGGCGCTCGCGCACGGCGCCGACCACGTGCTGCTGGATGAGCCCACCAACCACCTCGACGTGCGGCACCGGCTCGAGATCGTCGGGCTCCTGCGCCGCATCGCGCCCACCGTGGTGATCGTGTTGCACGACCTCGAGCTGGCCGCCCGCACCTGCGACCACGTCGTGGTGCTGGCCGCCGGGCACGTCGTGAGCGCCGGGCCACCCGCCGAGGCGCTCCGGCCCGAGCTGCTCGACACCGTCTACGACGTGCACACGCGCGTGGTCGCCGACCCGGACGGCCACCCGCACTTCTCCTTCTCCCTCCCGCCCGCGCCCGCGCAGGCATCTCCCGTTCCCGAAAGGATCCTGCTTCCATGACCGACACCACCACTCACCAGACGGATGCGCGCACGCTGGCCGACGCCCGCGCCCTCGCTGGCCGCTGGAACGCCCAGCAGACCGGCTACATCCGGCACCGCGCCGAGCGCTTCGACACCATCGCTCGGGTCGTCGCCGGGGTCTGCGCCGACGTCGCCGAGCCGCGCATCCTCGACCTCGCCGGCGGTCCCGGCTCCCTCGCGATCGAGGTGCTCGCGCGGGTGCCCGGCGCACGCGCGGTCGTGGCCGACAAGGACCCCGCGCTGCTCGCCATCGCCGCCGACGTCGCCGCCGGGACCGGCCGGTTCGAGGTAGCCGAGGTGGACCTCGCCGATGGAGGCTGGGCGGAACATCCGCTCATCGCCGCCGCCCCGTTCGACGCCGTGGTCTCGTCCACGGCTCTGCACTGGCTGCAGCCGGGCACCCTGGTGGACGTCTACCGGCGCCTGGCCACGCTCGTGCGGCCGGATGGGATCGTGTTGAACGGCGACCACCTTTCCTATGACGCCGGGCACGAGAGCGTGCTCGCGGGCATCGCCCTGGCCGACGACGAGGCCATGCAGCGGGAGACGTTCACCGGCGCCGTGGACACCTGGGACGAGTGGTGGCGGGCGGTCGCCGAGACGCCCCGGTATGCCGGGGCGATGGAGCGTCGCGGCGGCGTGTGGGGCGCGGAGTTGCACGAGGCGCCGCCCAAGGTGACGCTCGGCCTGCACCTGGAGGCGCTCCGCAGCGCGGGATTCCGCCAGACCGGCACGGTGTGGCAGTACCTCGACGATCACGTGCTCTACGCGGTGCGGTAGCGCCGAGTTCGCCGGCGCGGCCCGCACCCCGGTGCGGACACGTCATCGGTGCGATTTGGCCGGCGGACAGTCTTAGTCGGCGGACGGCCTTGGTCGGCGAAGCCTCAGACGGCGGAGCCGGTGGCGATGTACAGCGCGCTCAGAGCGCCCCGGGCGGTGATGGCCACGTTCTCCGGGTAGTCGCCGAGCACCGGCGGCCTGCGCAGCCCGTCCTTCGGGCTCCAGCCCCAGGCCGAGTGCCGGCGGATGTCGAGCAGCATGGCCGCCCTCGGGTCGTCCGGCGACGGTTCCCGCTCCAGGCGTGCCATGGCTTCTTCCCGCAGGTACACATCGACGGGCTCGAGGTGACCGCCGCGGCCGCGCGGGGTGCCGTGGGCGCTGAGCGCACCCCGGTCGACCAGGCTGGCGGTGGTCGCCTCCGAGACGGATGCCCACAGGTCGGTCACGGCGAAGTACACCTTCCACGGCTTCCCGCGGGCCACAAACGCCTCCAGCACAGCGTCGAGCGGCAGGTTGCCGGTCGGAGAGGCATCCGCCACGGTGAGGGTGGCGCTGGAGGGCTGGCCGAAGCGGGACTTCTTGGCCACGAGCCGGCCGCGCAGGGCGAGGTCGATGATCGCGGCGACGGCGAGGTCCATCGCTCCGAAGCGAAGGTGTCCGGTGAGGGGCGGCAGCGCCAGCTGCAGCTCTTCGGGCAAGCTCAGCGTTGTGGTCGTTACATCGGAACGCGTATTCAGGTCGCAGTTGGGCACGGGTGGGCTCCTCTGATCATCGTGTGGTGGTCTGAGCGCCGTCGATCAGGGAAGTCGGGGGTGGTTCGGCGGCCGGGGCGGGCTGCGCCGTCTCGCGGGCACGGGCCGTGGCCACCAGAAGCTGGGGCAGCGAGGGCACCCCGGCCGCACGGAATACCTCGCGGCCGTGGGCGTCACGGATGATCGTGGTCGGGGTGTGCTCGATGTTCAGCGACTCGGCGCGTTGCGGGTCGGCGGCCACATCGAATTCGGCCACGGTCGAGCCCGGAACCAGCTGGAGGACCCGGTCGAGGGCCATCCGGGTGGTGCGGCAGGCGCCGCAGAAAGAGGTGGAGAACAGCTCGAAGTGCACGGCTGGGTCCGCGGTGAGCGGGCGTGGAGCTGTGTGCATTGCGGGCTTCCTGCCGCGGCGAATATTGGCATCACCGCGGTACTGGATGCAACGCCTCCGCCCCGCGGCTATTCCGGCTCTCGGTCACTCCTCAGCTTGGCGCGGCGGCCAGGTGGGCCCGGCCGTGTCGGCCGGGCCCGAGCCGGCTGGCCCTAGCTCTCGCGGCCGAACAGCCGCCCGAGGTCGGAGAGTCCCGGAATCTCGAAGTTCGACACGGCGTCGGACAAACCCGAGGTGTCGAGGTTGGAGCCGAGGTCGGTCACCTGCTCGCCCAGGCCGCCGACGTATTCCTCGGCGCCCGCGGTGACGTCGCCGAGGCCCCCGGTCAGGTTCTCGAAGTCCACGCCCAATCCGGCGGCCTGTTCCAGGATCGGCGCGGCCACGCTGCTGAGCACGGCGCCTCCGGCCACGGCCGCAAGGAGTCCGCCGGCGGCACCCACTCCGACGCCGGCAACAGCGCCCAGGCCCGCCCCGGCGAGCCCACCGGCTCCGCCTCGACCGGCCGGCCTCGAGAACAGCGAGCGCAGGAAACCGGGGTTGTGGGCCTCACCGCGGGCGGCGGCGCGGGCGAGGTCGGCAGGTTCGGCCGAGGCGGGCCGTTCCGTCGCCGGTAGCTCGGCCGTGAGCTGCGCGTTCACCTGTTCGCGTTGCGCGGGTGTGAGGCGGGCGAAGGCGTCGCGGTGCACCTGCTCGAGCTGCTCGGGCTGGGCCGTCTTGAGCAGGTAGTCGTACCGGGCGACGGCCGCGGCATCCTCCGGGCTGGCCGGGCGCTGCGCGGCCGGCTGGGGCGCGGCGGCCGGGCGCGGCGCGGCGCCCGGGCGGCTGGCTGCCGGGCGCACGGCGGAGTCCGACTGAACGGCCGAGCCCGACTGGCCCGCCGTAGCGCCGGGCCGGGTGTCCCCGGTGACCTTGTCGGCGGCGGCGCGCACCACGTCCCGCCAATCGGTGTTGCCGTTGCCGTTCGCGGTTGGCGGGCCCGACGTGCCGAGTGCCTTCGATGCCATGTTCAGAATGCGCTGGAAATTGCTCACGGAAAGCCCCTCAAGTTGACGAGTCCCCAGTTTCCCGGCCCCACCTGAGCGATGTCCCCCAACCGGCCTTGGATTCGGTGTGCGGCGCGTCCGTGGGCCCGCGGTGCGCTAGATGCCGCGACGGATGAGCCGCGGCACCACGATCCAGATCACCACCACCACCACGAAGATGAACCCGGCGAACGCGATGCCCCAGGCCCGGCCGAGCACCAGGTCGAAGATCAACAGGCCGATGCCGGCGACCGTGATGGCGACCCCGGCCAGCGTGACCTCCACGAAGCGGTTGGTGTACCGCACGATCGTGCCCTTGGCCTGCCGGCGGAACAGCACCCGGTGCAGGCTCACGGGCGCCAGGCCCACCAGCGTCGTGAGAATGGAGGTGACCACCAGCACCAGGTAGGTGTCGCGCTGGAAGTCGTCGAGCTCGTCGAACCGGGACTGGAACACCGCGGCCAGCAGGAAGCCCGTGAGAATCTGAGTGCCGGTCTGGATGACGCGCAACTCCTGCAGCAACTCGTTCCAGTTGCGGTCCAACCGTTCGGTGACGGTTTCGTCCCGGCCGTCGTGGGCCGCGTCAGGCTCCTCCGGAAGCGGAGAAAAGGAATCGGTCATCGGTGAGCCCTTTCCGAGGCGGCACATGGCGGATTGGGGAGAATGGACGTAGCCCCACCCGGTCCAATCCACCATACCCAGGGCCCTACCCACGGCCCCGGCCAGAGTTTGGAGTTGTCATGCCCCAGATTTCGTCCACGGCGCGGTCGGTTCCCGGGTCGGGCATCCGCCGCATCTTCGAGCTCGCCGCCGACCTGCCCGACGTGATCCAGCTCAGCGTGGGCGAGCCCGAGGAACGCGTCGCGCCGCACATTCTCGATGCGGGCGCCCGAGCGTGGCAGAACGACGCCACCAACTACACCCCCAACAGCGGTCTGCTGCTGCTCCGGAGCGCTATCGTGAGCAAGCTCGGCGAGTTCAACGGGTATGCCGTGGACGAAGACCAGGTGCACATCACGGCCGGCGGGTCGCAGGCCCTGCACATGGCCATGCTCCTCACCCTCGACGCGGGCGACGAGATCCTCATTCCCGACCCGGGTTACGCCACCTTCTCCATGGCTTCGAGGCTCGTCGGCGCCATTCCGGTGCCGTACCGGCTCACGGCCGAGCACGCCTTCCGGCCGCGGATCGATGACCTCGAACAGCTGGTGAGTCCACGCACCCGGGTGCTGCTGATCAACAGCCCGTCCAATCCGCTCGGCGTCGTCTTCGAGCCGGAGGTGCTGCGGGAACTGCTCGACTTCGCCGCCCGGCACGACCTCTGGGTGATCAGCGACGAGGTCTACGAGTACTTCACCTTCCACGGCGGCTACACGAGCGTGGCGAGCCTGGACCCGAACGACCGGGTGTTCAGCGTCTACTCGCTCTCCAAGACCTATGGCCTCACGGGCGGCCGGATCGGCTATCTGGTGACCCCGCCCGGCGTGGCCGGCACCTTCCGGGCCGCGCAAGAGGCGATCGTCAGCTGCGTGAACACCCCGGCGCAGCTCGCCGCCCTGGCCGCGATCGAGGGCGACCAGTCGGCGATCGCGGATGCCCGGGAGCACTACAGCAGAAACCTCGCGGCGGCCGGTGCTGCGCTGGATGCCCGCGGCATCGAGTACTACCGCCCCGACGGGGCGTTCTACCTCTGGATCAACGTCTCGTACTGTTCGAACGGGAACGTCGCCCAGTGGGCCGAGGAGTTCCTGCTCAGCCAGCGGGTGGCGGTGGCGCCCGGTTCGGCCTTCGGCGCCGGCGGGGAGGGCTGGATCAGGATCTGCGCCGCCGGCCAGCGCAAACCGCTGCTCACCGCGCTGTCCCGGCTGCCTGCCGTCTAAGCAGCGGAACGGGCATCCGCGCAGCCCGCCCATCTACGGTGGCGATCAGACGGTCGGCGCCACGTCCGAGCGGGTGCGCGCGAACACCGTCTTCAGCGACACCCGGCTGGTGTACTGGATCGACCCGTACCGGAAGAGCCGCACGGCCAGCTGGAGCACGAGTGCGGCGAGCAGGAACAGCTCGATGATGATCACGGCCGCCTCCCACCCGTTCAAGGTGCCGAATGCGTTCCGCAGCATCGCAGTGAGCGGCGCCGAATACGGGAAGTAGGTGAACACCTGCACCACGAAGCTGTGCGGACTCGAGACGATCGACGAGACCGCGTACAACGGCATGATCAGCAGGATGATCAGCACAGCCGACAGGCTGCCCGCGTCTTTGGCCGTGGGCATGATCGCCCCGATGGCCACCAGCGTGCCGGTGAACAGGGCGAACCCGCCGATGGCCAGCAACGCTCCCACGATCATCTGCACCGGGTCGAAGGTGAGCGCCGAGAAGTCCAGCTCCGGGATGTTGAGCGAGTCGCGGAAGAAGGCGTAGGCGATGGCGACGGGCGCCAGGAACACAAGAACCTGGGTGAACCCGACGATGAACAACGAGATGATCTTGCCCGTGATCAGGGTGGTGGGGTTGAGGGTGGTGAGGATCATCTCGGTGACCCGGTTCTCCTTCTCCTCCAGGGTGCTCGTGAGCATCTGGTTCGAGAGCAGGGTGAACACAAGGAAGAAGACCACGACGTAGATCAGCGGCGGGATCACTCCCATGAAGCCGGCGGCCTTCTCACCGTCGGCGTACGTGGTGGCGTCCACCGAGACGTTGCCCCTGGCCAGCTCGGCCAACGCCGGATCCCCGATCTCGTTCTGCGCGCTCAGCACGAGCAGCTGCGTGGCCACGGCGTCGTAGGCCCCGTTGCCGAAAAGTCCCTTGTCGACGCCGGACACCTGCACGGCGTCAGCGCTCGGGTCGGCCGGGTACACGAAATGGGCGTCTTCGGTGCCCGCCTTCACGGCGGCGATCGCGGCCGCGTCATCCGTCACCGCCGTGCCGCCCATCTTCGACGCCACCGCCGGGTCGACGTAGCCGGATGCGTCGCTGTAGGTGAACGTCATAGCGGCGTCGGCCTGGGCATCTGCGGTGCTCGCGGCCGAGGTGTTGCCGATGATCATGAGGGTCATCACGATGGCGATGCCGATCGGCACCAGCAGGGTGGTGATCCAGAACCGGCGCTTGCTGAGCGTGCGACCGACCTCGAATCCGATGACCGTGCGGAGGTTGTGCCGGGCCATCAGCGTGCCGCCATTTCGTTTTGTTCGCCATAGACGCTCACGAAGATCTCGTCCAGCGAGAGCTTGCTGGTGGCGAAGCTGCGCACCAGCACTCCGGCGGCGACCAGGTCGCGCAGGATGAGAGCTTCGTCGGTGCTGTCGGTGAGGGTGAGTTCGGCGTAGTTGCGGTCACGGGTGCTGATGTCGTAGTGCGCCGATGCCGGGATGTCACCGGAGTAGCTCATTCGGATCATGGTTCCGCCGTACTGGTTCTGCACCTCGGGGATCGTTCCGTAGGCCTCCGCGCGTCCGTTCTTGAGCAGGATCACGCGGTCGCAGAGGCGCTCCACCTCCTCCATCTGGTGCGTGACCATGAGCACGGTGGCGCCGTTACGTTTCTGTTCCTCGATGATGTCCATGAGCAGACGCCGGTTGACCGGGTCGAACCCCTTGGTGGGTTCGTCGAGGATGAGCAGTTCGGGGTCGTTCATGATCGTGACGCCCAGCTGCACCTTCTGCTGCTGCCCGCCCGAGAGCTTGTCGACCCGGGTCTTGGCCTTGTCGGCCAGACCGACCCGCTCGAGGTAGTCCATCGACCAGGCGGTCGCCGTTTTCTTGCTCAGCCCCTTGAGGGCGCCGAAATACGCCATGACGGCGATGACGGACTCCTTCTTATACAGTCCGCGTTCCTCGGGGAGATAGCCCAGCCGGCTGCCGGCTTCCGGGGTGAACGGGCGGCCGTCGATGTGCAGCACCCCCGCACTGGGGAGATAGATTCCGAGCAGCGCGCGCAGTGTGGTCGTCTTTCCCGACCCGTTGGAGCCGAGAAACCCGAACGTCTCGCCGCGCCGCACATCGAAGGAGAGGTCCTCGATGACAGTGGTGCTGGCGAAGTCCATCCGAAAATGCTCGATGTGAACAAGAGGCTCTTCATGAAGCGTCATGCCCACACCCTAACGGTGCGGTGGTGAGGCCCGCACGGGCGTGCGTGCCGGCTCTGGTCCGGTTTAGACTTCCGCACGTCAACCAGGAAGGGAAATCATGAGTGCTGAACCGATACCGTTCGAGGTGCACGAATCCGGCGCGCTGTTCCACGGCACCAAGGCAGAGCTGGCGGTAGGCGACCTACTGCTCCCAGGCCGGCAGTCGAACTTCGGCGCGGGACGCACCGCGAATCATGTCTACGTGACCGCGACCCTGGATGCGGCGACCTGGGGCGCCGAGCTGGCCGCCGGCGAGGGCCGCGGCCACATCTATATCGTCGAACCGCTCGGCGCGGTCGAAGACGACCCCAATGTGACCGACAAGAAGTTTCCCGGCAACCCGACCCGGTCGTACCGCACCCGCGAGCCCGTGAAGGTGATCGGCGAGCTCACGGACTGGGTGGGGCACACGCCCGCGGAGCTGCAGGCCATGCGGGACGGCCTCGCCGCGCTCGAGCGCAACGGCGGCGCGGTCATCTACGACTGAGACTCAGGGCCGTGAGCGCCGGGGTCTCCCCGCGGGCTCGGGGCGCCGGTGTCAGCCTGGATCGACCATGAACCCTGGGGCCGGTTCCGGCTCAGGCGAAGGCGAACACCGGGGGGAAGACCACGACGACGATCAGCGCCCATACCCCGTAGACCGGCAGGTAGCGGGTCTGCCAGCGCTCGACCGCGGTGAACGTACGGCGTCCGCGCAGGAACCCGATCGTGAGCCAGGCCGAGCGCAGCAGGTGCACCAGCAGGAGCAGGTTGAGGCCAAGAGCGGCGATCTTGTTGGGGCTGAAGCCGAATTCGGTGATGCGGGCCAGCATTGCGGTGAGCATCACGGCGTCTACCGCGATGGCCACGACCACGAGCACCAGCTGCAAGGCGTCGAACAGGCCCGGGCGGGCCAGGGAGTCGCGGGCCGAGATGGAGTACAGCAGCAGGCTGAGCACGAGGATCAGGATCGCGTCCATGAGGATGAGCAGGTCGCGGTCGATCTCGCCCAGGCCGCCTGCAGTGGCCAGCACAGTGAGCATGGCCAGCAGCATCAGGAGCGTGAGCGGCGTGAACACCCGGGTGAGTACCGGGGCGATGTTCTCCACCACGTTCTGCTTGGCCTCCACCAGCCACGCCGCCACGACCAGCGCGCCGGGCACGGCGAACGGCAGGATCCACTCGGCCAGGACCGGGCCAGGGTCCACGCCCACCGCCTGCAGCACCGCGACAGTGAGCCCGATCAGCACCCCTCCGCCGAGGGCGAGCAGCGTGTAGTAGATGGCGAGCTCGCCGGTGAAGCGCACGAAGTCCATCCGCCGGGCATCGGAGCGCCACCGGCCACCCACGTAGGCCACCCCGACCAGTACCCAGAGCAGCACCGGGGCGTGCAGGGCGGCGAGCACCTCGGTGGACCCGAATTCGCTGTATTGGCCGGTGCCGAACGGGTAGACGTTGAGCACCACCGCGAGCAGGCCGAACGACAGTGCCAGCGTGACCAACACCGACGCAGTGAGCCGGCGCTTCCAGGCGAAGTAGCCGGCCAGGAAGGGGAAGACGAGCAGGCCGAGGTTGCGGACCAGGCCGGTGTCGCCGCCGGCCCAGTCGCCGGCCGACCAGAGAAGGCCGGCCTTGACCGCCAGGCCCGCGCCCACGGCGAAGCCGAGCACCACGGCGAGTTCGCGCCGGGCCCGCGTGCGGGTGTCGGGTTCGTCGGGCACGAGCACAAGTTGCTTCCACAGCCGGTCGGAGTGCTCGCGGGCGAATTCCCGGGAGACGGCATCGAGGTTGCCCAGCCGCTTGATCGCCACGAGGAATGCCTCGTCGTGATCGAGCCCGGTGCCGAGCAGGTCTTCGATCTGCTCGCGCAGGTGGTCTTCCAGCTCCTCCACGTCGGCGGCGCCGATCGCTTGGCGGCGCTGCACATAGCCGCGCCAACGATCGATCTGGGCTTCGAGGTCGTCGTGCAGGGGCATCAGGCCCACCCCTCCGTCACGGCGGACGGTCGGGGCACGGTCTGCCACACCTGGCGCAGGGCATCGGCCACCACGGTCCACTGCTCCTGGCGCTCGGCCAGCTGCTGCCGACCGGCCTCCGTGATGGCGTAGTGCTTACGCCGGCGACCGGCGTCGGAAGTAGCCCAGAGTGAGGTGACGTAGCCGAGCCGTTCAAGTCTGTGCAGCAGGGGGTAGAGCATGCCGTCGGTCCACTGCAGGCTGCCACCGGAGAGCTCGCCGACCCGCTTGAGGATGGCGTACCCATAGAGGTCACCCTCCATCAGGATCCCCAGCACCAGCGGGGTGGCGGCCGCGGCGACCAGGTCTTTCTCGATGCGCATGGCGCCTCCTATACCTAGAGCTGCAATGCATTGAACCCTAGCACCACTAGGTATCGCTCGGCATGTCGAAAGCACCGGGCAGATGCGGGGCGCCGACCGTGGACGGTCGTCGAGGGCCTGCTTACTGTGGCTGCAGGCGCGGGCGCCGGGCCCGCCCAGATGAGGAGAACCGTCGTGGCCAACAGGCCTGACCCGCCTCAGGCCTGACCCGCCTCAGGCCTGACCCGCCTCGCACAACCGCCCGGCCTGGATTCTCCAGGCCGGGCGGGTTGTCGTGTGACCCCTGGCGTCTTCCCGACGCCGGTCGTTAGGCCTGCTGGCGGCGGCGCAGGAACAGGGCGCCGGCTCCGGCGGCCAGAAGCGCGAAGGCGCCGCTGAGCATCGGGGTGAGGAATCCGACGCCGGTGTTGGCCAGGGAGGACCCCGACCCCGCCGCGACCACCGTGAAGGCGATCTCGGCGCTGTCGCCGTTGGCTGCGGTCACCACGATGCGGTGTGCCCCCGCCTCCGTGCTCGCCGGGATGGTGACCTGGGCGGCGTAGGCGCCATCCGCGTCGGTCGTGATCGAGGCGAGCCGCACCGGGGTGGAGTGCAGCGTCACCGTGAGTGCGGTGTCGGCCGCGAAGCCGCGCCCGGAGATGCCGACGGCACTGCCGGCGGTGACCCGCAGGTCGGAGTCGCCCAGCGCGACGGATGGCGCGGTGCCGGTGTCGCTCGGCACCGGAGTGGGCACGGCCGTGCCAGTCGGGGTCGGGGTCGGGGTGGCGGTCGGCGTCGGCGTCGGCTCCGGCGTCGCAGTCGGCTCCGGCGTCGCAGTGGGCTCCGGCGTCGAAGTGGGCTCCGGAGTTGCGGTCGGCGTCGCAGTGGGCTCGGCGGTCGGGTCCGGCGTCGGGGTTGAGGTCGGCGTCGGCGTGGGCGTCGGCGCGACGAGCCCGAACACATCGGCTGCGGTGCCCAGCTTGAGGAACACCGTCTCGCCGGTCGCGTCCTTCAGGCCGTCATTGTCGGTGACCGCGTAGACGTTCTTGTCGGCGCCGATGGTGAGGCCCTCGAGCTTCTCCTGGGTCCAGCCGTTGGTGGCCTCGAGGTCGGGCAGCACGTCGTAGGCGAGCTTCTTGGGCAGGATCGGCAGCACACCGGTGGCGGGATCCGTGGTCGGCAGGGTCACGGTGTAGATGCGCTTGACGGCGGCTGCCGGGCCGTTGAGCTTGTCCCGCTCGATCACGGCGAGGGTGTTCTCGTCCACGGCCACGATCTCGGACAGGCCCATCCAGTCGCTTCCGCCGGCGTCGGCCTCCAGCTGGTAGCCGAACCAGGTCCACGTCTTCTCGGTCACGTCGTACCGGCCGATGCGGGTCACGCCGTCGCCGTCCACCGTGGCGGTGGGGTCGGCCGGGTCGGTCCACAGCGGGCGCTGGATGACGACGTACAGCTCTTCGTTCCCGTCCGCGTCCGTCGTCGCGGTCACGCCCTCGTAGCCCCACTTGGAGATGTGCGCGGAGATGTCGGTGGGCAGGGCCACGGTCTCCTGAACGGCGCCGTCGGCATCCGTGCGGTACAGCAGGTTGCCGGCACCGGTGACGCCCTCGGCGGCGAGCCAGAAGCCGCCCTGCTCGCGGGCGTGCAGGCCCTCGATGTCGAAGACGGCCGGCTTGCCGTTCTCGGTGACGACCAGGCTGGAGTCGATGCGCGCGGGGGTGGCCGTGACGTCGACCGTGAAGATGGTGCTGGGCGACAGGGCCGAATCGCTGGCCGTGTAGACGTGGTCGGTGTCACCGGGCTTGGCGCTCAGCGCGCCGAGCGCTACCCAGCCGATCGGCAGGCCGTCGACATCGTCGGAGACGATGCTCGGCTGGCCCGCCGTGCTGCCGCCGTCGCCGAGCTCGTACAGGGCGACGGATGCGCGCACGCCGACACTAGCGTCGTCGGTCTCGCTCGAGGCGACGAGCAGGTTGCGGCTGGGCACCGCGAGCAGGCCCTCGGGCCCGTTGGTGGCGAACACCATCTGCTGGTAGACCGGGTTCACCGGGTCGGTGAGGTCGTAAACGGCCACGAAGTTGCTGCGCTCTGAGGCGACGAATCCGTAGCGGGTGCCGTCGATGGTGGAGACCATCAGGCCCTCGGGTTCGCTGCCCTTCTTGTCGGCGCGGCTGTCGGCGTAGAGGCCGCCGGCCACGGCCAGGTGCTCGAAGGAGTTGCCGGCATCCCAGGCCACGGCGCCCGTCGTGGCGTCGAAGATGGTCCAGCCGCGGCTGCCGCCCTTCCAGTCGCCCTCGTTGGCGGTGGCCAGGTGGGTGTCGTCCACCCAGGCGATGGAGTCGGGTTCGCGGGGAACGTTGGTGATCGAGCCGGTGAGGTTGATCACCTTGTCCTTCTTGGTGTCGATCCCGGTCACGGTGGCGGTGCCGGCGCTGAAGACCTTGGTGATGGCCCGGCTGGGCAGGTCGACGAGCACGATGCCGTTGTTCTCCTGCAGGGTGACCGCCAGCTGGTTGGCGCTGTTGATGGTCACGTACTCGGGCTCGGGGTCGGTGGGCGAGTCGAGGCCGGCCGCCGTGAACGAGGGCAGTGCCGAGCCGTCGGATGCCACGAACGGCACCGGGGTGGCCACCCAGGTGGTGGGGTCGGAGTTGAGGTCGATCACCTGGACGAACCCGGCGGGCAGCTGGGGCAGGTCGCCCTTCTTGCCGCCGGTCGGGGTGGCCGACTCGTCGCGCTGGTTCTCGATCGCGATGGCCGCGTAGGCGTGGTCTTTGCTGATGGCGATCGAGTCGGGCTGGCCGGCCAGGTCGATGCTCGTGACCAGGGTTCGGTCGCTGATGCGGATCACGTCGAGCCGGCCGGACGGCGAGACGAAGTCGCCGCCGCTCTCGTCGATGACCACGAGCACGTAGTCGCCGTAGACGGCCACGGAGGTGGGCTGGTCGTCGGCGTGGCCGAGATCGGCCAGCGAGATGCTGCCGGCGCCGACAGGCTTGTTCACGTCGGAGATGTCGAGGAAGCCGATGCGCTTGCCCGGGGCATCCGTGTAGATGACGGTCTTGCCGTCATCGGTGACGCCGGAGATCTCGGCGGCGGTGGTGTCGGCGGGGCTGACGCCGGCTGGCGCGTTGAGGTACACCGGGTAGGTGGCGGTGCGGTGGAACGCCGAGGTGGTGGGCGCCGCGGTCGGGGTGCCGGCCGCGGCGAGCGCCGGGGCGACGACCACGCAGCTGGCCATGACAGCGGCCGCCGCGATGAAGGTGATGCGGCGGGCTGGTCTCGAAAAAGTCATGGGTTCCCTTGTCGCGAGCGTTACCTGTGCGAGTTCACAGGTACTCGTCGAGCGTGCTGGTCGCCGGGAACATCGGGGTGACCCGGAATGGGCCGAGAGGCGACGGCACGATGTACGACTGGCAAACGGGTCGGCGCAGCGGGTATTCCAGTGCACTGTTCGATGTGGCAGGATTCCTGCCGTGACCACTCAACCCGCACGCCGGATGCTGCTCGATACCGCCGCCCTGTATTTTCGCGCCTTCCACGGGGTGCCCGATACCGTCGTCGCGCCGGGCGGCGAGCCCGTGAATGCCGTGCGCGGGTTGCTCGACATGATCGCCCGGCTCACCACCGAGTTCCGGCCCACCGAGATCGTGGCCTGTTGGGACGACGACTGGCGCCCGCAGTGGCGGGTCGACCTGATCCCCACCTACAAGACCCACCGGGTGGCCGCTGCGCCCGCCGAGGCCGAGCCGGCGACGGATGCCGACTCCGCGATCGAGACCGTGCCCGACCTGCTCAGCCCGCAGGTGCCGGTCATCCGTGAGGTGCTCGCCGCTCTCGGCATTCCGGTGGTCGGCGCCGCGCACCACGAGGCCGATGACGTGATCGGCACCCTGGCCTCGCACTCCGACATCCCGGTGGATGTGGTCACCGGTGACCGCGACCTGTTCCAGCTCGTGGACGACAGCCGCGACGTGCGGGTGATCTACACCGGTCGCGGCATGGCTCGGCTGGAGATCCTCACGGATGCGTCGTTGACGGCCAAGACCGGGGTGACCCCGGCGCAGTACGCCGACTTCGCGGCCATGCGCGGCGACGCCTCCGACGGGTTGCCCGGTGTGGCCGGGGTGGGCGAGAAGACCGCGGCAACGCTGCTGGCCGAGTTCGGCGACCTTGACGGCATCGTCGCGGCCGCGGCCGATCCCAAGGTGAAGCTGAGCGCGTCGGTGCGGGCGAAGATCGTGGCCGCCGCCGACTACCTGCTCGTGGCGCCGAAGGTGGTGAATGTGGTGCGCGACCTGCAGCTGCCGGCGTTCGACGCCCGCATCCGCCCGGCGACGCCCGAGCAACTGGCCGACCTCGAGCGCCTCGCCTCCCGCTGGGGTCTGGGTTCCTCCCTCACCCGAGCCCAGGAGGCCCTCTCCGCGGCCGCATCCTCTTCCTAACTCTCCCCACATCCCCGACCCCTCCCGCCGGAGCGTTCACGGCGGTGGCCTAGGGTTCACTACACGGCAGATGTGCGGTTCCTGCCGTCGGGAGGACACACGATGACCACCAGAACGAGCGCTTCGACCGTCGCTGCCGCGCCTGAACACCTCGGTCTCGGCCTTCCCGATCGGGTCGACGACTTCGCCCGGTTGCTGCAGAACCCGTCGTTCAGCGACGTGCGAGACGACGGACAGGCCTGGCTGCAGCGGTGTTACGCAGAGATCGTGCCGCTGGTGCTGCCCGCGGCGCTGCACGCCGTCGAGTCCGGTGAGCCGCTTCCGGCCGAGTGCCTCCGCGCCCTGCGTGCGGTGGCGGCGGGGTCGGCCAGCGATACGGATGTGCAGCTGTCGGTGATCCTCCGCGGGGCGTTGCCGGCGCTGCGCGTGTTCGCCGCCTTCATGCACGAGACCGCGCCGGCCGACCCCCGCCAGACCGTGCTCGCCATGGCCAGGGCCACCCGCGTGGCCCACGAACTGGGCAGCTGCTGGGTGGAGGCGTGGAGCGACGCGCGCGCGGCCAAGGGACACCTCGCGCCCGAGCCGGCGCGAGAGGCAGCACCGGCATCGGCAACGGCAACGGCAACGGCGGCATCCGTCACCGGCCCGCCGCGCACATCCGTCACGGCTCTCGACGGCGGTTCGATCGAACTGGTCGCCGCCGACCCTGACCTCAGCGACGCCGAAGCGCGGATGCTGACCCTCGCCGCCTACGGGCACTCGAACGACCACATCGCCCGGGCCACCAGCTACAGCCGCCAGGCCGTGGGCTGGCACCTGTCCCGCATCATGCGGGCCTGGAAGACGCCCAACCGCACGGCGCTGGTGGCGGTGGCGTTCGTGAAAGGGGTGCTCGTGGCCAGATCAGCACCACGAGCACTCCGGGCTCTGCCGGCGTCAGATCAGGCGGGAACCCGGAAGTCGCTGTCGCAGCCGACCTCGTCCTGACCCTTCTCGGTGTAACCGGTGGGCACCGTGCGGTGCACGTCATCGATGTAGTACGCCTTGGTGCCGGTCCAGCGCGGTCCCCAGCGCGCCCCGTTGTCCCACGTGTCGACATCCACGCGGATGCGTCCGGTCTGCTCGGCGAACCCGGTCCCGAGCGTGACGGCGGTCTTCCGGCCCGGATTGGCGGTCACCGTATCGCGGCGTTCGCTGGTGGTGGTGCGAGTCTGCGAGTACTCCGCACCGCCCTCGATGGTGAGCACGTTCTTGATTTCCAGGCTCACGCCCCCGCCGGACTTCCACGTCTCGGCGAAGGAACGCACATCGCCGACCTGTGAGCTGATCGCCGTGGTGGTTCCCTCGTTGCAGTTGCTGACCGGTTCGCCGTAGCGCAACCACTCGACGCGCTCTCCCGATTCGCTCTGCACCTCGAAGGTGCAGTCGCCGGTGATCCCGCTCGTGTACATGCCGGCGTCGCCGTTGCAGACGCGGTTGAGGTTGTCGGGGCCGAATCGGTCGTCGGCCGAGGCCGCGGTGGCGGGAACCAGGGCGCCGGCCAACACCAGGCCGGCGATGCCCGCGGCGGCGGCGAGGCGGCGACGCCCCTTCGTCGGGGTGTGCGACGGGGTGTGCGTCGATGAGCGTGCCGGGGAGTGCGTCGGTGTCATCGTGTTCGTGTCGGTGTGCATGACGTGTCCTAACCAATTCGATGTGCGTATCGCTCCCCGGAACTGGTTCATCGCTTCCCGGGAACGGGAGTGACTCTTCTACCTCGGCGGCGCTCACGCCAGAAGATCGGCCAGCTGTTAGTCGACCGACTCACGAGTACCCCCAGGTGACGCCTCAGCCGCTACCCTTCCCCTCGCGAACCGGGGTGGGCCTGCCGGCGGGAGGGAGGCGGGAGGCCGGCAGGAGACACCGTGAGAGACATATCGGGACCGTCTTAAGAACCCCTTACGGTGTCGCAACAGCGGCATCGGTTGGCTGGTGTGTACCGGCGTTGTGAACGCCACTTCTCAACAGCACTTCTCAACAGAAGGACACCCCCATGAACCTGCTCCCCACCCCTCTGTCCCGCACCCTGGCCGGCTTCACGGCCACGGCAGCGACTCTGGTCATCCTCGCGGGATGCGCTGCGCCGGCAGAAACCAGCAGTCCCACCAGCGCATCCGGTGGTGACGGCGCATCGGTCAGCGACGCGGCATTCCAGGCGGCCCGTGACGCCTACGACCTCAAGCTCGCGCAGTGCCTGCGCGACAAGGGGCTGGACGTCAAGGATCCGCAGCCCGGTCAGGGAATCCAGGAGAGCAGCCCCGAGATCAACGAGGCCGCCTCCACGTGCATGCGTGAGATCGGCGATCCGCCCACCGCCGCATCGTCGATGAGCGACGCTGAGACCCTCACTCTTCAGCTCAAGTGGGCGGACTGCTTCCGGCAGGCCGGTTTCGGCGTCAGCGAGCCCACGAGCGGCCAGGCCTTCGTGATCCCCAACGACGCCTCGGACGAGGTCGTGGCGGCCTGCACGGATCTGACCCTGTGATCGACATCTCCGATGAGAACGCCGCTCCCGTGCCCGACGCACCGCTGACGGCTCGCCGCGGCAAGCGCCGCTGGGGAATCGCGACCGCCGGCGTCGCCCTCGCCGCCCTTGTCGCTGGATTCGCCGTCTGGGCTCCCGGCGAGGAGGACCAAGCTCCTCCGCCCCTCACGGTATCCACGGCCGAGGTCACAGCCGGCAGCGTGGCATCCGAGACCAAGGGCGCCGGCACTGTGCAGTACGCAAGCACCGTGCCGATCACCTCCGGCCTGGCCGGGGTGGTCACGGAACTGCCCGCCCCGGGTACGACTCTCGGCACCGGTTCGGTTGCCTACCGCGTGGATACCCGCCCGGTCATCATGCTCTCCGGAACCGTGCCGGCCTGGCGCGACTTCTCCTCGGACATGACCGACGGGGAGGACGTGCGCCAGCTGGAGCAGAACCTCCGCACGCTGGGTGTCTTCAGCGGCGAACCGGACAACCGTTTCACCTGGGACACCACCGTCGCCATCCGCGCGTGGCAGAAGTCCCTCGGCGTGGAGCGCACGGGCACGCTCGAGAGGTCCATGATTCTGATCTCGGACCAGGAACTGCGCGTCGACACCGTCGAGAGCCGCGTAGGCGCCCAGGTGGACGCCGGCTCCTCGCTGTACCGGGCCACTAGCCGGCAACTGGTCGTTGAAGTCAGCGTCAAGTCATCCGACCGGCAGGTTGCCGTCGTTGGCGGCGCCGTCACCGTGGCCCTGCCGACCGGGGTGACCGCCGACGGCATCATCGAGTCCGTCGCCGCGCCGGTGAACAAGCCGGACGCCGACGGCTCGGGCAGCAGCAGCATCGTCGTGCCCGTACGCATCACGGTGGCCGATCAGGCCGCGGTGGCCGACCTGGCCCTGTCCGGTGTCACCGTGAGCTTTGCCGGCGCGGTGAGAGACGATGTGCTCACCGTCCCAGTGGATGCGCTCGTTCCGATCAGCGACACCGAGTTCGCCGTCGAGGTGCCCCGCAAGAAGCCCGAAGCCGAACGCACACTCATCCCCGTCACGGTGGGTGCGTTCGCATCGGGACTGGTGGAAATCTCCGGCCCGAAGATCGTCGCCGGGCTGTCCGTCGTGGTGCCCGCGCGATGACGGCGCTGATCGAGCTCACGGATGTGGTTCGCAGCTACGGGTCGCCGCCCGTCACGGCGCTCGCGGGCGTGAGCCTGACCATTGAGGAGGGTGAGTTCGTCGCCATTGTCGGGGCCAGCGGGTCGGGCAAGTCGACGCTTCTCAACCTCATCGGCACTCTTGACCGCCCCACCGCGGGCAGCATCCGCATCGGCGGCCTGGACACCGGTACTCTCTCCGACGCCGAGCTCTCCGCGCTGCGCTCGAGCCGCATCGGATTCGTCTTCCAGCAGTTCCATCTGCGCGACGGCGTCACCGCTCTGGAGAACGTCGCCGATGGCCTCCTCTATACCGGCACCCCTCGTGGCGAACGCCGCGAGCGCGCCCGCACCGCGCTCGAACGGGTGGGATTGAGCCACCGGCTCACCCATCTGCCGCACCAGCTGTCCGGCGGTGAACGACAACGCGTGGCGATCGCCCGAGCGGTGATCGGCGATCCGCCGCTCCTGCTGGCCGACGAGCCCACCGGCAACCTCGACTCCGGTTCCGGCGAGAGCATCGTGGAGCTCCTGCACTCCCTGCACAGCATGGGCACCAGCATCGTCGTGATCACCCATGACGTGGGTCTCGCTGCCCGCCTGCCTCGTCGCGTGGCGATCCGCGATGGCGTCGTCCTCTCCGATTCCAGTTCTGGAGCCCTCCTATGAGCGCGTCACGCCTTCGCCGGTCCACCCACCAACCGTCTGCTTCCACCCCCTCCCGGCTGCGCCCGGCCGACCTGCTCGCCCTCGGCTCGTCAGGGCTGCGCGCCAAGCCGGCACGCGCCATCCTCTCGGCGTTGGGGATCGCCATCGGTGTCGCCGCCATGGTGGCCGTTCTCGGCATCTCCGCCTCCAGCCAGGCCGGCCTGAACGCCCGGCTCGCGGCCCTAGGCACCAACCTGTTGACCGCCACCGTCACCCCTCCCACGTCGGGCGACCCGATCCCGCTGCCGGTGAACGCAACCGACCGCCTCGCCCGTCTGCCCGGGATCGAGGACACCTCCGCTATCGCCGATCTCCCGAACGTGCATGTGTACCGCAGCTCGTACAGCGATCCCGACCGCACCGGCGGGCTCACGGTCACCGCCGCCGAGCTGAATCTGCTCGACACCGTCGCCGGCAGCGTGCGGGCGGGGAGCTGGTTGAATCGCACCACCGCCGTGTTCCCCACCACAGTGCTGGGCGCCACCGCGGCCATGCGCCTCGGCGTCACCGAACCCGGCACTCTCGTGTGGCTCGGCGGGCGGAACACCACCGTCGTGGGCATCCTCGGCCCCGTTCCGCTCGCGCCGGAACTGGATGTCGCAGCCCTCATCGGTGTACCGGTCGCCACCGTCGAGTACGCGTTTACGGGCAACCCGACGAAGCTCTACCAACGGGTGGACGACTCCGCCGTCGAGCAGGTGCGCCCGCTCATCGGCCCCGCGGTGCAACCGGCCGCCCCGGCGGCCGTGGCGGTGTCACGCCCCTCGGATGCCCTGGCCGCCATCAACGCCGTCGATGAGAGCTTCACCGGCATGCTTGTCGGCATCGGGTCGATTGCCCTCCTCGTGGGCGCCATCGGTGTGGCCAACACCATGGTCATCTCGGTCATCGAACGACGACGTGAGATCGGCCTCCGGCGCGCCCTCGGCGCCACCCGCCGCCATATCAGGCTGCAGTTCCTCACCGAGGCCCTCGTGCTCTCCGCGATGGGCGGGGTCGCCGGCGCCGGAATCGGGTACCTCGTGACCTGGGGTGTCGCCCTCGCGAGCGGCTGGCCACCGGTCGTGCCGCCCCTGGTGCTGATCGTCGGTGCCGCATCCACTCTCGTGGTCGGTGCCGTCGCGGGGCTCTACCCGGCCATTCGCGCCGCCCGAACCCCGCCGACGGCTGCTCTGAACAGCTGACCCGCCTTCTCGCGAACACGGCGGGGCCTCCTGGGCCTGACGAGACGGGGTTCCGTACACTCGGATGCATGTCCCCGATGAACGCAGAGTATGAGATCCGTCGGTTTGAGCCGGCAGCACCCGGCGAGCCCGGATACCCCGAAGCGACAGCTTGGGATAGCGCGGTGTCGTTCGGGTTCCATGAGGAGCGCAGCACCGACGAGCGCGTTCAGGAGTCCATCGCCAGGAGCCGTGTGGACGGCGCCGTCTACACGGGTGCCTACCAAACCGGGCAGCCGGCGCCGTATTCGCTGGGCAGCGAGGTGCCGGTGGCCACGTTCGGGTCCCAGCCGAGCACTCTCAACGTCGGCTTCGGCAGACTGCTGGATGCGCATCTGATCACCGGCGTGACCGTGCGCACGTCGCACCGTCGTCGCGGGCTACTCCGCCGCATGATGACCGAGGACCTCACCCTGGCCAAGGGCAACGGCATCGCGATCGCCGCACTCACCGCGTCGGAAGCCTCGATCTACGGTCGATTCGGCTTCGGGGTGGCCACCGCGGAGCAGAGCATCACGGTCGACACCTCCGCGAAGTTCCAGCTCAACCACACTCCGGTGGGAACCGTGGAGGTCGCCGACCCCACAGCGCTTCTCGAACTGGCCCCGCAGGTCTTCGCCCGACTGCACAACGAACAGCCGGGGTCCATCGGTCGGCAGGAGTTCTACCGTCAGCTGGCCGCCGGGGCCTCGAGCCGCGAAGGCGGCCCCGACGCCAAGGTGAAAGCGGCGCTGCACTATGCGCTCGACGGCACAGTCGACGGCTACGTGTCCTACCGATTCGGCGGCTGGGACAAGACGCCGGCAACCATGGAGATCGTTGACCTGGTGGCGGCCACCCCGGCCGCCTACCTGGAGCTCTGGCAGTATCTGGCGGCCATCGACCTGGTGGAGCGCATCACCTGGAACGAGGCGCCGGTGGACAACCCGCTCACCTGGGCCCTGACCGACCCGCGCTGCGTCGCCGCGGCCAACCCTCGAGACCTGCTCTGGTTGCGCATCCTCGATGTGCGCCAGGCGTTGGAAGCGCGCGCCTTCGCCGCCGACGGCACGCTGGTGCTCCGGGTCGGCGACGGCCTGGGCCTCACCGCGGGCACGTTCTCGGTCGACGTGCGCGACGGAGCCGCGCGGGTGAGCGCATCCGATGCTGCGCCCGACCTCGAGCTGGACATCGCCGCGCTCTCGTCCATCTACCTGGGTGCGGTGAACCCGGTCTCGCTGGCGGCGGCCGGCCGGGTGCATGAGCACACCGAGGGCGCGGCGTTCCTGGCCGCCAGGCTCTTCGCGGTGGAGCGCCCGGCGCACTGCCTGACGCACTTCTAGAACGACGCTGCGGCGCCGGTGAGACGGAGAAATCCGGGATTCGTCACGCCTCCGACGCAAGCCTGGAGATACGTCCAGGTTGCTTGAAATCCATCTTCTGCTGCATAAGGCTGGTCAGATTCGCCCCATCCGGGCACGCCTGACAATCCGGCCCGAACGCACCAAGAAGAGGACCCCGTGAAAGCACTTACCTGGCAGAACACCAAAAAGGTCGAGGTCAAGACCGTCGCCGATCCCGTCATCCAGAAGCCCACGGATGTGGTCATCCGCGTCACATCGGCGGCCATCTGTGGCTCAGACCTGCACCTGTTCAACGTGATGGGACCGTTCCTGGCTCAGGATGACGTGCTCGGCCACGAGACCATGGGTGTCGTGGAGCAGGTCGGCGGCGATGTCAGCAAGCTGAGCGTGGGCGACCGGGTCGTCATCCCCTTCGTGATCGCCTGCGGCGACTGCTTCATGTGCAACCAGGGCCTCACCACCCAGTGCGAGACCACCCAGAACCGCGACTCCGGCACGGGCGCGAGCCTCTACGGCTTCAGCGAGCTCTACGGCTCGGTTCCTGGTGGCCAGGCCGAGATGCTGCGGGTGCCGTTCGCGGACTTCAACGCGGTGAAGGTCGGTGCCGACCTTCCGGACGAGCGCTACCTCTTCCTCAGCGACATCCTGCCCACCGCTTGGCAGGGTGTGCAGTACGCGGATGTGCCGGCGGGCGGCACTCTCGCCGTGATCGGCCTCGGGCCGGTCGGCCAGTTCGCCAGCCGCATCGGCCGTCACCTGGGCTTCCGGGTGCTCGGCATCGACCCGGTGCCGGAGCGCCGTGAGATGGCGGCGCGGTACGGCGTCGAGGTTTTCGACCTAGCCGACGACCTCGTCACCACCCTGCGCGACGCAACCGATGGTCGCGGCCCCGACTCCGTGGTCGACGCTGTGGGCATGGAAGCGCACGGCAACCCCGGTGCGGCCTTCACCCAGTACGCCGCGGGACTCCTGCCCGACAAGGTGGCCAAGAAGGTGTTCACCACGGTAGGCGTCGACCGCCTGGCCGCCCTGCACATGGCGCTCGACCTCGTACGTCGCGGCGGAACCGTCTCGGTGAGCGGCGTGTACTCGGGGGTGGCCGACCCGATGCCGCTGATGAACATGTTCGACAAGCAGATCCAGCTGCGGATGGGCCAGTGCAACGTGCAGCGCTGGATCGACGACCTACTCCCCCTGGTCGAGGACCCCACCGACCCGCTCGGTGTGGAGGACCTCGTCACCCACAAAGTGCCGCTGGACCGGGCGCCGGAGATGTACGAGACCTTCAGCGCCAAGGACGACGGCTGCATCAAGGTCGTGCTGAAGCCCTAACGGCGCGTTTCCCCTCATGCCGAGCGGCCCCGGAATTCCGGGACCGCTCGGCATTCTTGGGCGCTCGGGCGCATCCGCTGGGCGCAGGTAATGGAAGGCTGGGAGCATGGACTCCTTGGCGCTGCTCCGCTCCCTGGCCGGCCAGGCCTCGGTGCGCTCGTTTTCCGATCGCCCGGTAGCGCCCGAGCTCGTGGAGCAGATCGTGGAGGTGGCCCGCTGGACGGGGTCGGCCCGCAACCGGCAGCCGTGGCGATTTGTCGCCGTCTTCGACCGCCCCACGCTGGAGGAGCTCGGCCGCCGCGGCGCGTACGCCCAGCACCTCGCGTCGGCGCCCTGCGCACTGGTGCTGCTCTCGGCCGACAATGGCTTTCAAGACACCGAGTTCGACCTCGGCAAAGTGACCCAGACCGTCATCCTGGCGGCAACGGCGTTGGGCCTGGGGAGCTGCCTGGCCACGCTCTACCCCGACCCCAACGTGGCGGCGGCGGCCCGGCTGCTAAACCTCGACAGCGGATGGCTGCCCCGGCACGCGATCTCCCTCGGCTACCCCGGAGCCACCGTCTCGGGCGCCCGCGCCCTGCCGTCCGGCCGACTCCCGACCCAGAGCCTGCTGACCACCTCCCTCCCCCTCGGCACCTCCCGAGAATTGTGAGTTGAGCACCGGAATCTCGCGTATTCAGGGCTTTTCTCACGGTTCGCGGAGGGGTGTGACGGGGCGTGTGTGGGCCGCTGGAATGTCAGTGGTAGGTGAGACGATCTCACTATGAGTAGCCCAGACCAGGCACCACCGCCCACTCCGGACGATGACGACTACTCTCCGGAGTCCGCTCCACCTGGCACCACCCCCACCGCTCCAACCCCGACCGACAACGTCACACCAACACCACCCGACGCGCTGGGTCACGGCACCACTTCGGCCCCGCCCGCCGAGTCCGCCGGGGCCACCGGGGCCACCGGCCCAGCCGAGCCCGTCGAGCCCACGCCACCCAACGAACCAGCTGAGCCCGACGAGGACGAGCCCTACGTGCCCAACGAGGCTCGGGACGAGTTCGTGCGCAGCGAGTTGGCCCGCCGCACCGAACTCATCGCGGCCGACGCCCGCCTGATCGCCCAGGTCCAGGCCCGGCAGGCCGAGCATATGGTCGACCTGCAGACGTGGAGCGAGGATCCGCGGGTGTCTTCCCGCCTGCACGGCAGCC
>Ga0247808_10000078_pt1 | contig 82708 bp, 81 predicted proteins | sample UWRJL089202R1_FD_179914 | JGI IMG/M metagenome (GOLD analysis project Ga0247808, IMG submission 179914) | Plant litter microbial communities from Arlington Agricultural Research Station in Wisconsin, United States - UWRJ-L089-202R-1 | ecosystem: Environmental > Terrestrial > Plant litter >...
ACCTTCTCCATATGTCACCATATGACGCTGTGGGCTCTTACCCCACTCATTTCACCCTTACCTACTTGCGTAGGCGGTTTTGTTTCTGTGGCACTTTCCCTAGAGTTGCCCCCGGTTGCCGTTAACAACTGTCTGTATCCTATGCTGCCCGGACTTTCCTCTTATCTTTTTTACGGACAAGCGGTCGTCTAACGAACTGCCTGACCAGTATTATACACTGGTCGAATCCTTTTCGCGACTATGCTTATCCAGTATCTTGTTTACCATTCCATCTGCTAGTTGATTAAACTCACGCTGAACATGACTATAGGTTACTTTATCGAACTGCTTCATAAGCTCACGGATTCGTTCGTGGATTGGCCATAGTTCACGGTTCTTAATTTTATAGAACCCTTTCATTTGATTCACCACTAACATGCTATCAATCTTAAAATCGACATGTTTGTATTTCAGCTCGATGGCACGTTCAAGTCCTAGGCGGACGCCATGGTATTCGGCTTGGTTATTGTCGGTAATACCTAGGTATTCACCGCCTTCATCGATCACCTGTTGATGGTCATTAATGATCACAAAGCCAGCTGCTGAGGGACCTGGATTGCCTCTTGAGCCACCATCAGAAAATATCGTAATAGCAGTAGATGATGCATTTTTTGCATCATTTGATTTCGAAACCCTTAAGCTTTGATCTGTTATTTCTTCCTGCTGAATAATACCGAGTAACAGCTGGGTCAAATCGGTCAATTCATTTCGTTGTATCTCTGACATCGAATGCCATGTATACTTACTATAATTTCCACTGAGTTTTATCGGACGATTGTCTGAGGTTGGCGTAACAAGGTACACAATAACCGCGTACTGCACACCCCTATCATCGTGGTCAATATACGTTACCGCATCAAACAATTGAGCGGCTTTAATATGAATGCCGGCGTCATCATAAAGGTAACGGCGCAGTGCGTCTTCTGGCTGCTCACCGTACATAAGTTTGCCGCCAGGCAGTTCGTACTGCCCTAAGATAGAGGGGCGCCCGTTGGCTCGTTTTAGGACCAAGGCTTTTCCGCCCTGGCTGATAATCGCTCTGACTGATAGTCGTTGTTTCATATGTTTGTTTGGCCTTGTTTTGTACCTTGAGTATAGCATAACCAAAAAGAAAAACCCGCTTGTGAAAGCGAGCTTATTATAAGAGCCATATTGGTGCCCAAGGGTTCCGAAGCACTATGATATTCCCCGCGTAAATGCAAGGTGGTTGGCTGCAATCAATCTCCACGGAAACTGACAATATTAGCTTCCCAATCATATGATATCGGAAAATCATACGCACCCCGGTTTAACCCTTGGGTACTTCTTATTATACCACCCTAAACTCGGAAGATACCAGAGAATACGTCGAGGAAAAAGTTAATCCCAGTGCTCATAAAGGCACCTATAAACGGACTTGCAACGAGTACTAAGGTAAAAATAAAGATCAATCCAAAGCGCTCGATAAACTGCATACCAGTACGAACAAATTCAGGGGCAACGGCATACAGAACGCGCGATCCATCGAGTGGCGGCAATGGCAAGATATTGAAGATAAAGAATCCCAAGTTAATACGAACAGCAAGATCAATGATCTGTGCACCCAACGTGCCGGCTTCTGGCTGGACGATAGCGCCAACACCATAGATAACGAATGCAAGAATCAAGTTGGTTAATGGACCACCTAAAGCAACGAGGGCTGCACCCCAATCACCACCCCTGACTCTATCAGGGTTAAAGGGAACAGGTTTTGCTCCACCAAAGGGCGGTAATCCTACTAACAGCAGCCCTACCGGCAGGATGATCGTTAAGAACGGATCAATGTGTTTTAAAGGGTTGAGTGTTAAGCGACCTTGCGCTTTTGCGGTATCATCCCCCAACCAATAACTAACGTACGCGTGCATTGCCTCGTGCAGCGTCATTGAGATAAGAATAATCCCAACGATCACTGCAATTGTAATAATAATATCTAAACCCATTTCATTAGTATAACAGCTTGACTCTCGAGGTTAAAAGAGGTAAAATAAAGAACATTGTCTAAGAAGAAACGGAATATGTAATGGTCGCACGATGTGAACTCACTGGAAAAGGAAAGCAATTTGGCAACAATGTTAGCTTCTCTTTGCGTCGCACCAACCGTGTGTTCAAGCCTAACCTTCAAAAGAAAACCTTCGAATTCGAAGGTCAGAAGGTCACTATGGTGCTTAGCACTCAAGCGATTCGAACGCTAAAGAAAAAAGGCATTCTCGCCTAAGCTTTAATCCAGTTCAAACAAAAAACCTCCGATCACTCGGAGGTTTTTTGTTTAGAGGCTATCCCCTAGCTGCGTTGCAGCGCAACAACAGTAAGGGTTTGAGGGATAGCGCTGGCTGATTTGACCTTAAACTTAGCCGTTTCTTCAACAGGTGCGCCAAGTTCTTTCGTAAATACTTCAAGTGCATCTTGCGGTACTTCATATTTCAAAGCATCATCTGCATAGTGGACCGGGATAACCACCTTAGGGTCAATCTTACCAACAAGACTCGCAGCACCGGTTGCATCAAGCGTATAGCCGTTTCCACCAACCGGAATCACAAGGATATCAATCAATCCAAGCTCTTCAAGCTGTGCTTCTGAAAGATTTTCGTAAATGTTACCAAGAATGGCAATACGAGATTCACCTACTTCAACCCGGTAAATAGTTGAAACAAGTGGGTCTTTGTCACTATCAAGGTGACGTTGCGCGGCAATACCACGGATATCGAAGTCAGCGACGCCAAACTCACCTGGACCTTCAATACGAAGACGAGCGTTTTCTGAGTTAAGCGCAAAGCGCTCTTCAGTCGCAAGCTCAATATCATCTTTTAGTGTGATATCTTTCAATCCAACGACTGAAAGCTTAGGGTCAGTAACGATACTTCCCTTTTTTGTACTAATAACAATACTGTTAGCACCCTTGTATTCAATTTCAAACATTATTTTTCTCCTTCTGAAGCGCTCAGTACATTGTCTTTATCAATGGCGACGGCATGTTTAGTATTTAGGATTTCGATAATAAATTTATCACGAACGCTCAAACGATAGTAGAACTCTTCGTAAGGCATCACTGTATAGTTTATCTCGCGACCTTCTTGTTTTTCAATAATAGCCATAGTGGCTTTTACTTTTGCAGCTGGCAAATGACCAACAAGCAGGACATCAACGCTACTGGTTGAGCCGCGAACCAAGACACCGGCCACGATCGCAAGGCGAAGTGCCGAAATACCAGCAATGGCGCTTAGATATTGTTGATTCACTACCGCTTCATCGGTCGCAAGCGCCGACTTAGTCGCTTGAACAGTCTCACCTGCAAAGATTGCACGTAGGGCCGCATAGAACTCGTATCGTTGGTTTACTTCATAGTACAGCTTGTTGTCCGCACTGTCGCTGGTAATAACTCCAACTTCAAGCATGTTAGAGAGCTCACGACGAACAGAATTAATTTGCTCATCGATAAGGCGAGTGATTTCTCGTACATAAAAAGATTGTCCAGGGTGATTCAAAAATAGGTGCATCAATTTCACCCTTGTCTTTGAACCGAACAACTTATCAATCATGTACTTTCCCTCGTATAACTTTCGTGTTCTATGATATCACGCCTGAACAATTTCAGCGAGCCGGCTATTAATGTAATTTTCACTCTCTTCAAGGCTTGCCCAATGAATATATTGGTTTCGCTTGAACCAAGTAAGCTGTCTTTTAGCTAAGCGCCAGTCACTCGTTTCGTTCTTTTGTTTGAGTTCAGCTTCAGTGAGTTCACCTGCCTCGTATTGTCGAATAAGTCGATAAATATTTCCGGTCATTGCCTCACTATCCCAACCATATTGCGCGGCTAATTGACTTGCTTCTTCGACGACTCCATTTGCAAATAATTGTTCACTTCGCTGATGGATTCGATCAACTAATATGTTCTTTTCTGTTGTTATTCCAACAATATAAATATTGTCACCTAACTCATTTTCCTCTGTTATTTCAGTGTTTTGGCGCTCAATTGCAGCAATGACATAGCGCTTGTTTTTTTTGTTTTCTGGCAACTTAATGTTGTTTTCAAAACAATAGGCATGTAATTCGCTTATGTTCATTTTTTCTAATTCAGTGCGGAGTGTCTCATTTTTCGGTACAAAATTATAGTCGAAAATAACACCGTTTACATATAGTCCACTGCCCCCAACAAGCAGAGGAATGTTGCCACGCGAACGAATTTCGGCGATTTTTTTGTTGGCATACTCTTTAAAATCTGCTGCCGAAAAAGGCGTTCCTGGCTCTACTAAGTCGAGTCCCCAATGCGGAACTTTTAATTGATCCTCTTTTGATGGTTTGGCCGTGCCAATATCCATACCTTTATAGATCGTGCGTGAATCCGCACAAATAATTTCACCACCAAAACGCTCAGCGACCTTTATAGCCAGCGAAGATTTACCGCTGGCAGTTGGACCGACAATAACGATTAGGGGTGCGTTTATGGTTGCCATCGAATATCCTTAAAGTTATCGACAATAAAGTCAGTACAAGTAATACCCTCGGCAGCTAAGTGCTCAGCTTGGACCTCTCGTCCGCCGTAATAGCCACTCGCCAGGCCGCCGAAACGATTCACTAAACGATGCCACGGCAGCTCCGTATCACCATAGTGCGCCATACCGCCAACTATGCGCGCGGCGTAAGGGTGTCCAGCTAAGGCAGCGAGATCACCATAGGTAGTCACCTGCCCTTTCGGGACCTTAGCCATCAAGGCTTCAACTTGGGTACGGAATTCGCTACTGGGCGCTGCCATTATCTAATCCTATAAAGCTCGTAGGTAGTCAGCAAGCCCATCAAGCGGCAGCTTCTCTTCACCGGCTTGTGTGCGAACGCTTACTTCCCTATTGTCTTTATCTTGTTGCCCAACGATCAGCTGCACTGGAATCTTCCAAGTGGTTGCTTCGCGAATCTTCTTACCAAGCGATTCATTACGGTCATCGACAGTAAGACGAAGTTCGTTGTATTTCACTGGCTTCATCAACACAACGTCACTTAATACAGATTTAATTTCATCCACGTAATCTAAGACTGTATCGTTGATTGTAAGGATACGAATCTGCTCTGGAGCGGCCCATAACGGGAACCAACCACCGGTGTGTTCGATGAAGACGCTCAAGAAGCGTTCGATTGAACCAAGTAATGCACAGTGGATCATAACTGGTGTTTGCGCACCACCATTTTCGTCGGTGTATTCAAGGCCAAAGCGACCAGGTTGGACGAAATCAAGTTGAACGGTCGCAACTTGGTGCTCACGACCAATCGCATCAGTCGCCATGAAGTCGATCTTTGGACCATAAAAGGCTGCTTCGCCTTCTTGTTCAAAGTATTCAAGCTCGTTACTAATAACAGCCTGCTTCAATTGCGCCTGAGCTGATTCCCAGAGTGATTGTTCACCAAGGTAGCCATCAGTCTCGTCGCGGTATGAAAGACGCACACGCAGCTTCATGCCGATCGTACTGTAGAGTTCTCGAGCAGAAGCTAACAGGTGGTTAATTTCCTGTTCAATCTGATCAGGACGCGCAAACACGTGACTGTCATCTTGGGTCAGTGAACGAACACGGTTAAGCCCCCCAAGTTCGCCTGTCTTTTCGTCGCGGTAATCAGTCGTTGTTTCAAGGAAACGAACAGGAAGATCACGGTAGCTCCGTGGTTTACTAATGTAAATCTGAGTATGGTGCGGACAGTTCATTGGCTTCATTGCCATCTTGTCATCTGTTTCTTGGCTGGTAACTAGGAATAGCTCGTCACCAAACTTTGCCCAGTGGCCTGAAGTTTCATATAGGTCGTGCTTCGTAATGTGCGGTGTCCAGACTTTTTCAAAGCCGCGCGCTTGTCGCAACTGGTTTGAGTACTGTGCCACGATGTCACGAAGGACTGTTCCCCGTGGGGTGAAGAGCGGTAATCCAGCACCGACTAGTGGAGATACAGTGTAGAGATCGAGTTCTTTCCCTAATTTACGGTGGTCGCGAAGTTTAGCTTGCTCTAATCGCTCCAGGTAAGCGTCTAGTTCTTCTTGAGTTGCGAAGGCTACACCATACAAACGCTGCATTTGAGGGTTCGTTTCCTTGCCGCGCCAGTACGCACCAGCGACGCGAAGCAACTTAAAGGCACCGACATCTTTCGTGTTTTCAACATGAGGACCACGACAAAGATCGACAAAGTTACCATTCTTGTAGAATGAAACGTTCTCGACTGCCGCATCACCTTCAGCCGCGACACCAAGCTCGTTCATATCAAGATCTTTAGCGATGGTTGTACCTGAACGCTTAAGATCGTTCAGTAACTCTTCCTTGTACGGTTGGTTATTCTGACGCGCCCAGTCAATTGCTTGGTCAATTGGCATTTCAAAGCGCTCGAAAGTATCACCGTAATTGATGATGCCGCGCATTTCTTTTTCGATCTTTGCGAAGTTAGCTTCAGAGATCTTCTTCTCACCAAGGTCAATATCGTAGTAGAAGCCGTTCTCTACGACAGGTCCAACGCCAAATTTAGCCTCTGGCCAGATACGTTGCACCGCTGCAGCGGTAATGTGCGCGAGGCTGTGTCGCATTGCATGTAGTTGTTCGTCGTTCATGATGTTCTCCTTTTAATAAAATAAAAAACATACGATTATCAGGCTTATTGGTATAAATCCATTAATCGTATGTCTCGGGTCCACTTTTTAGTAGACGGTTCCACCGGACTTTTACTTGTGAGCAACGTTACGCACGTCAGCACTCCCGCGAAGCTCAGAAGGTGGTTAGGCTTCGTCATCACTTACGGGTAATTATAGCATGAATGTTGCGCCCTGACCCCTATTTTGGTATCCTTATAAGGCTCTAGGGTCCTTAGCTCATTTGGCTAGAGCGCCTCATTGACGTTGAGGAGGTGAGAGGTTCGAATCCTCTAGGACCCACCAAACAGTACATCCAACCGCTCCCTAACAGGGGCGGTTTTTGTTTACCCACAAGCCATAAGAGTTTTCCACCAAGGGAAAACCCGCACTTCCCTACTTCGTATATCACAGACGGTATTTCACACGAAGCTCTGTATCATTGACAATCCATACCCTTTATGCTAATATGTATACATGGTTAACAAACAACAGAGTACAGCCATCCAATCAACCTCAGCTCTTGATCGATTCACACTCGGATTCGAGTACGATAAGACGCTCCAGGAAATCAAACGCGAAGTCCGCGTGCGAACAATTTAAGCCGTTCTCTTATATAAAAGAACCTCCCTATTAACGGGAGGTTCTTTTTTTTGAGGATATACAGGAGCTAGCAGCAACTTAACCTCTTAAGATTACTTCTTCTTACGTGCCTTTTGGGCTGCTTCTACCGACTTATGCGTCGCCTTAGCGGTTACATCAAACTTCGTAAGGTAACGACCAAACATCAATCGGGTCTGTGAATATAGTGCAGAGAATGAACTGTAGCCAATAGCCGTCACGGGCATCAGGAGCCATTGCAACACCATACCAAGGTTACGAGAACGCTTATAACGCTCTGGGCGTGGTGGCAACATCTTAAAGGCTAAGAATACAGTGATAAACAAGCCCACGAGAGCGATTCTCTGAAGAATACTAATCGCATCTGGCAATTGATGCGCAACCACGTCGCGATACGCGTTAGGATTGATCAGAAGCGGCACCCAGCCCCCTACTGCAACAAGAATCGATACACTTGCAAGTGTTAAGTGTCCATCAATCAGACGAACAAGCCGTCCAAGCCCTGCAAATAGCGGTACGTTACGTGCTTTCGTAAAGATACGGGTTGCCACGTATGGCACGTCAGATGCACCGTACGCCCAGCGTCGAAGCTGAATAAACTGTGCTTTTAAAGTCTTCGTGTAGGTTGAATCAAGCACGGCGTCTTGGTAAATAGGAACGTAAATCGGAATAACTTCATAATTTCCATTGAAGTAGAAATAGCTGCGCCAGTATTGGTGGCCGTCTTCTACGATGGTTCGAGTGCTCCAGAAGTCCATCTCAACGAGGGCTTCCATCGGTTGAGAGTGCGAGGCGAAGTTCCGAAGGGTATGCGGACGCATTGAACTAATAATATTCCAGAACGAGTTACCGGTAGCCACCACACGCATGGGCGCCGGTACGTCCCAGATATTATTCAAGAACAACGAAATTGGCTGGTACGCCAAGTGCTTACGATCTTCGTGGACCACAAATTCATAGGTTACGTAATCAAAGTATGTTGCATGTGGACGGTTATCAGAGTCGAGCGTGGTAACAATTGCATTCTTATACTCAATACCCTGTTCATCAAGCCAGGTTTGCATATAACGACCGGCAAAGGTAATATTTCCACCCTTACCAACGACTTCGTTTGGAAGATCACGTGGGTGTTTTACTAAAGCAAACTCGCGGAACTTTGAACCAAACTTCTTCTTCAAGCGTTCAGCAGTCTTCTCAATATCCGCACCACCCCGTTCTTCGTACGCAAACGCCACAATAAGGTGATCTTTGTCGTAGCTTGTATCAACCAATGATTGAATTGTCGGTGCAATGACGTCATATGATTCGTTATAGGCCGCAACGATCACAATATTATAGAGCTCAGATGGCTTTGGAAAGGCTGCCGGATCGGCTGCAGCTAAACGCAGGTTATCAACATGGGCTGACATTGCAAAGGCTTTTGAACGGCTTTTACCCCGTAATTCATATGATTCGATCGGTGTTTCAAAATCTTCAAGACGTTCACGCCAATCAATCTTTTGCGCTTTATCCAATCGGTTACGACCACCGATCGTGTGATACGCAATCCCCACTGCTTTCACTAGCAAGGTAATCACGACTAGCATCAAATAAATCGCCGTTAACAGTGGCGAAATTAATGATAAGACAACGAGTAAGACGATTGCGCCGTAACTAAGAATACCCGGAAGCATTTCAAAGAATCGGTAGGCTTTTGTTCGTTTCCCAAGGGGAATTTCAAGATCAATCATTAGATCGGTGACCACACATTAATAATCGAGAAGCTGGTGACCCATGCAAAGACAAGGATTCCAATCCCCATCCAGGCAAACATAATTGCAAGTGGGTGTCCTTTAGTGATGTACATCTTAATAGCCAGTGAAATATGGAAGAAAGCTACAAGCACAGCAAAGCCGGCAAAGCTTAACAGATAGAACCATTGGTCACGGTAGAGGTGTGTCACCCCGTACGCAGTGTAATGTGTCACCAGCTGCAATTCACTGGGGCGAACCGCTAAAAGGATGTACGCCACAAAAAGTACGGTCATCGCCAAGGTGACGATCGCGAGTACCGTTAAGTAGCGATTTGTAATCAATTCTTTGAATGAGTGAATAATGCTGTTTTTTATCATAAAATATAACGAGAGCGATGTGTTCTGCTTCTCAAATAGTATAGCAACTAGTGAAAGCTAAAACAAACTTCCCGCCACGGTTGCAACAGAGACAAAAAACTGCTATCATTCTATAGCTTAGGCAACACCCATCTGCGAGGGCTCGTAGTGAAGGGGTTATCACGCCTCCCTGTCACGGAGGAGATCGCCGGTTCAAATCCGGTCGAGCCCGCCAAGAAATTATCAAAAGACCGCAAGGTCTTTTTTTGTTTGCTAACCCTTTACAGACATTGACTTTTTAGTGTTTTTTTGCTATAATATACAAACCATCGTCTGGATGGATGACTTTTTAGTTAGCACCTTTCAATTCGACAGCTTCAAGAAAAGAGTGAATGTGGATACGCAACAAGCAGATCGCGTCCTTCCGGACAGTGACCTGACGGCTTTCGAGCTGATAAAGCTACTCAGTAGCGGCAGCCCGGGATCGATGACCGTGCTCATGGAGTGGTACGCCAAGGACCCTTTTGCACTCCTCGAGATCCTCGTCCTAGATTCCAAGCGCCTCTATGACGAGCACATCTGGGACGTGTACTCCCGCGTATGCGGCGAGAACCTCGACCGTTTCATCTACCACGTACAGATGGAACTTCCCAACCAGGTAACTGGTGAGCTCAGCATCACCGGGTCCTACAACCGGATGGTCGACACGCGAGCATTCTTCGCCAAGCGGACATTCGGCAAGCCCGGTTCATACTGGGCGCTCGAAGACCCGCCAACCGACCGTCACTACGACTACCCGATCGTCTAACGGCGACCGAAGCGTCGAGTACAAAATAAGCCCCAACGGGCATCCTTCTCTACCAAGAGTCGAGGATGCCCGGAGGGGCATTTTCATTTCCTAAAATAACTAAGACGCGTAGCGTTCTGCGACAAACCTCCAGTCAACTACATTCCACCAAGCCGCAACGTAATCGTCGCGTTTGTTTTTGTAATCAAGGTAGTAGGCATGCTCCCAGACATCAAGTCCAAGCAGCGGCTCTTCCCCACCATCTAGCAATGCGGAATCTTGATTCGCAGAAGTAATAATCGAGAGATCAGGCTGCAACCATACCCATCCACTTCCAAAAAGTCCAAGGGCTTTAGCGGTAAACTCATCAACAAAGGCTTGATATGAACAGTACTTCGCAGTAATCGCCTCACCTAGCACTCCTTCTGGCTGACCGCCAGCGCCGGGCGCCATGACTTTCCAGAATAATGAGTGGTTATAGTGACCACCGCCATGATTACGGACCGCACCTTGAATCGCTTCAGGTAACTCTTTAATACCCCGTAGTAGTTCAACGACGGTTTTATCAGCTAACTCTGGGTATCCAGAAATAGCTGCATTTAATTTATCAACATAAGTCTGATGATGTTTCGTGTGATGCAGTTCCATCACTTCTTTACTAATTGAATCGCCAAGTGCGTCGTAATCGTAGCCAAGGGCTGGTAATATAAACATAAAAGCGTCTCCTATTCGTTAGTTGCAGTCACATCGGCAATAGTGATGTACTTCGAAGCCTGTGCGTCGGTAACTTGTTTTGCAAACTTAGTAAGCGGGATATGAACGTAGTCATAATTGACTTCATTTTCGTTGCTATCGATTAATCGAACGAAGTAATATCCATCACCTGAAGTTGATTTTACAACTGTTGAGACAGCTCCTTTTTCCAAAGCAGCCGCTGCAGCTGCTAATCCACCGTCTTGGTTTGTACGCGGAACCCAGCCCAAAGCACCATACGTTACTTGGGTTGAAGCGTTAGTATTAGTTGTATCAGCAACAACTTTTAAGTCAGTTGTTCCGGCTTTAATAAGCTTACTAACAGATTCAGATGTTGTTTTCGCTGTTGTATCAATTGCATAGCCAACTTTTTGACGAAGCAGCTTATTTTTCATTGCGTGGCGGTACTCTTCAGGTGACCAACCGTAATAATCTAAAATCACTGCATCGTATGTTGTTTCAGAAACAACACCATCGCTTGAATTTCGTTGCAATTTCAAGAAAGTTTCAAGCTCAACATCACTCACGGTAATGTTCTGTTCTTTAGCAATTTTGATCGCATAAGTATCAGCAATTGCATCCTGCATTGCTTGTTGTTTTACAAAATCAGATTGGCGTTTGCCATCTTCGGTTGAAAGATTTACTTGTTCTTTTTCTTCTAGGTAGTGAATCGAGCTACGATACTTCATTAAGTAATCGCTATAACGAATCGGCTGCCCTTCAACTGATCCAACTGGGAGTGGAATCACTTTTGTGACGCGGTAAAAGAAGTCGCTCGTGTTCTGCGCAAAGTACAATTGTTGTCCAATCAGTGCAACAAGCAGCACTAAGACGGCGACACCGATAATAACGGCGTTAAAGACAAGACGATGACGGGCGTATTGAACCGGATACTTAAAACGGCGGCCACCAGCAAGGACACGCTCGCGGTGTTCAGCGATCGTTTCAGTGGTAATGCGTGTTGACTCTTCGACTTGTGGCTTACGACGAATCTTATTAAGCAATTTCTTCATGATCTCCTTGGTGTTCGATGGCCGTATTCACAGCGTTTTGCAGTTTGTTATATGTCTTGTCTGGGTGTTCAACGTGACGAATCACGAGGTCCCCGACGAAGGTCTGGATGACGATGGTTCCAAAACCAAAAATCTCTCCAGAGAATCCTGGTATATTATAGCTTATGTTTTGGATCTTTGACAATCGAAGCTCGACGACATCCTTTCCGAAGATCCCCTTTTGTGTCACCTGTCGGATGCGTTCATTCGTAACGATATAGATAGTGAAATACCACATTACATAGTGATACGAGAACAATATAAGCCCGAGAATAAATCCTCCCAGAGGTAACAAGAACAGTTCAAGATTTGTTTGCCAGATTAACGGTGGGATTGAAGTAATTACTAATGGGATCAATAAGAGGTAGAAGCCTTTGCGCATTGCAATAATGTGTCGTCGGAAGACGAACAGCACTTCTTCACCTGGTCGTTGACCTTCAAATCCGTAATGAGTTGCTGTATCTTTTTTTGCCATAACCTTTACTCAATATAGTACACCAAAGCGCCCCTGTTGGATAGTTACCCAGGCAGGCTGTTCAGAGGGTCCCATGAAGGGATTGTTATCGCCGGTTTCTTTAACGCTTCTTTTAGTGCTTCCGGAAGCAGATCTTGGCGAATTACCACCACGTAGCCGTTCTTATCAAACCAGTCGCTACTCATTGTGTAGTACCCGTTTTTACCACGCTTCTCTCCCCAACTGTTTTCGACTTTCCATTGCTTCGCTTCGCCAGCAACAATATCAACACCAGTAATCGTCATTGCGTGGGTAACTGAGCTGTCGCGCGAAGCCAGCCGATCGGCTTTACTCAAACTAAAATCAACACCAAAAGTACTATTAAAGTCGAAGGTATCAAGTGACATGAAGCCTTTCTTACTTGAATCAGCCCCTACGTCACAACCAAACCAGACAGACTCGCCAGCTTTAATCTGGGCCTGTGTAAGATCTTTTAATGTTTGCATATCGACATTAAGAAATAGCGGGCTTACGCCATCGATCACATTGCCATCGTGTTCAAATGTATACGCTTGGTTATACGACTTACTTTCGCTTGGGTCGTTCAAAAGTGATACGTACTCAGTGACCGATTGCTTGTAATACTTCTTCAAAAATTCAGTTGGCGTGATGGCATCTTGGCGGTGGTATTTCTTATCCTTGTCTTTAAAGACGAAATCGAACTGCGCCGGTGGCGTACCGATTGCAATCGTTAAGATGCGATAGACCTCTTGTAGCATTGCCTCTTTAGTTGATTGAACTTTCGTAGCGGGCGTATGTTTACTGACAAGGTCGCGAAGCGCCAAGGCATCCTTACGAAGCTTATGATTAAGAAGTGTGTTCAGCTGATGAGAATCCGAAGTTGCTTCTGATTCAGGCATAGCTGACTTTGGAACCACTCCATACTTTTCGATCAGTGAGGCGGCGTACTCCCACCATCCCCCGTCGAACTGTGGCGCATCAAGGATATATTGCACCCAACGATCATCAAGCGGCGCATCGGCAGAAGCAATGATCCGTTCATAAAATGTGTTCGATTTTTCAAGCTTATCCCAGAAGAATGAATAGCTTTGCGATAATTCAATATCGTCTAAATTATTGTCTTTGGCGATTTGATGACGGATAACATTAAGGTGAGCAAACAGCCAACAACGTCCACTGCTCTTTTGATCAGTCACTGAACCGGTTTCAAGTTCATCAGAAAAAATTGTCGTGTTCGTAGCACTGAGAGTGTTATTTCCAGCGACCGGATAAATATTATTTAAGGTAACCGCGCGTTGCGCTGCCTTATGCGATGAATCAGTGTGAATGGTGTCAGCAAACGACTGTAGTAAATCTTTAGAAATTGCGTGTGACATAGTGTACCCTCCAAAATTGGTACCCCGGGCAGGAGTCGAACCTACAACCTTATCCTTAGGACGGATCTGCTCTATCCAGTTGAGCTACCGAGGCGCCTTGTTATTGTATCACAGGGGTTAGCGTGTGAACTTTTCGTTTAAGACTGAATAGTCATATAGTTCATCGTCACTGAACCAGTGTGGAATTTCTTGTTTCGCATCTGAAAGATCACCCGATGCGTGAATAAGGTTTGGAATCGCCTTGTCTTCAGTGTCACCGTAGCCGTAACTCATGTGCGAGTAGTCACCACGAATGGTTCCAGGTGCTGACGACTTCGGTTCAGTTGAACCAACCAACTTTCGCACAAGCTCTACTGCTTCAACGCCTTCAAGTACCATCGCAATAACCGGACCAGCCGTCATAACATCAAGGTTGTTATCAAACACCTTCTGTCCGCGACGAGTGATCACTTGGCCAATCTCTTCGTAGTGCTTGTAGAAGTGCGCCTTGTCAGGTGCGATCATCTTTGTACCAATAATCTTAAGCCCCACTCGTTCAAAACGAGTAAGAATCTCACCGACAACACCGCGTTGTACTGCATCAGGTTTAAAAAGTATCAATGTTCGTTCAATATGACTCATCTGTCTCTCCTACTATTTATTCTATTGTACCAAAAGTATCACTGTCAGCACGAGTGCCAACCCAATACGATACCATCCGAAGACAGCCAAAGAGTGCTTTGCGAGGTAGCGCATCAAGAAGCCTACCGCAAGAAGCCCGGCAATAAAGGCAGCTGCATTTGAAACAAGGAGCGTAGGAAGATGCGTAAATAAGTATTCAGAATCAGTCAGTAGTACCTTGAGTGTCACGCCTGCCATGATAGGAAGTGATGCCAAGAAGCTATACTCCGCAGCATCAGCTGGTTTCAGCCCAAGGAAGCGACCCGCCAAGATAGTTGAGCCTGATCGAGAGACACCAGGAATCAGTGCTAACATTTGCGCCCCACCAATCCCAAGCGCACGCCAAGGACTTAAGGCTTCTCCATCTTTCACAGGTGAAGCATGTGGAAGTTTTTCAACAACAATCATCACGACTCCAACAATTGCGAGCGTGAACGCCACAACAACCGCACTCGTAAAGAATGGCGCTTCTTCGATAAAGCCAGCCAAGATAAAACCAACCACTCCAGCCGGAACCGATGTAATAAGAATATTTCGCGCTAAGCGGATGTTCTTATCGATAAAGATATCTTTAAGAATTTTGATAATCTTTACGCGGAAGAATACAAGCAGTGCCAGCATCGTTCCGATGTTGATGAATTCTAAGAATAAATGATCTGATGTTCCCGACAAAAATGTTTGTGCGATCACCAAGTGACCTGAACTACTGATAGGAATAAATTCGGTCAGTCCCTGGATCAATCCCAAAATAAGTGCTTCAAGCCATTGCATGCGTTCTATTGTATCCGCTTCTGCCCTTTTAGGCTATGCTTAGAGTATGTATATGTCCGAGTTAATTCTTGATTATATCGAACACCTCGAAGTCGAAGGTGGGCGCAGTGCCAAGACAGCCGAAAACTATCGCCTGTACTTAGAGCGCTTCGTTGAATTTACTGAGGACATCCAGGTTGGAAAAATCACTCCAGAAATTTTACGTAAGTATCGTCTGTGGCTCAACCGCTACAAGAATGACCACGACGACGAACTCGCAACCATCACACAGTCCTATCACCTCATCGCCCTTCGTGGCTTCTTAGGATACTTATCGAAACGCGATATTGAAACAATGTCACCTGATAAGATCGAACTGCCTAAAGTATCTCGCAAGCAAGTCACCTTCCTGCACTACGATGAAGTTCAGCGACTCATCGATGGCGTGAACACTGATAGTGAACCGGGCTTACGCGACCGTGCAATCATTGAACTACTTTTTTCAAGCGGCCTTCGTGTATCTGAACTGATTAATTTGAACCGCGATCACGTGAACACAAAGCGTCGCGAATTCATGGTACGCGGTAAAGGTCAAAAAGACCGCCCGGTATTCATCAGTCCGAATGCAGCTGACTGGGTGGACCGCTACCTTGATGCTCGTAGCGACAGCCTTCCCCCGCTCTTTCTTAGCTATAGTAAAAACAACACCGCTACAATGAGCGGTGACTATCGACGATTAACTGCCCGTAGTGTTCAGCGAATGATCTCAAATTATGCACGACTTGCCGGTATCACTAAGCACGTCAGTCCGCACACTATGCGTCACAGTTTTGCCACCGATCTTCTTATGAACGGCGCCGATATTCGAAGTGTTCAAAGTATGCTTGGTCACAGTAATATCAGTACAACTCAGGTGTACACTCACGTGACCGATGAACACTTACGTGAAATCTACGAGAAGTTTCACAGTTAAGAAATGTGAGCTCTAAGGCTCACATTCAGCAGATGTTTCATAATTTGCAACATCATTTGTGATGGCAAAGTCTTTACAAAAATCACCTGTAAGATCGACAGCCGCCTCTGGGTACGGGAAACTTGTATCAATTAAATCTACCCTGCTGACAACGCGCCTGAACAAATCATTTGCTCGGCCCGTTGCATCAATTTCAGGTTGAACTGCATCAAATTTCACTACCGATCCACCGCCATCAAGCAGTGAAACACGGAAGTGCGTTGAACCATAGAATGAGGTGAGACGAAGGAATGCAGTGCGGTCTCCCCCACCAATAACATTTGGTAATACCATGTCTAACTTACACGCATACATACCGCCAGTGACGGTTGATTGGCAGCGAACAGGTGCGGCTGATTTTACACCCGGGTTGCCATTTGCATCCGGCTTTCGGGTATCAGTACTAAATGATTGACTGGCTGCAGCAACGCCCGACGTTGGGTATAAGAACAACGTGTTCGTATTACTTTCTGAACCACTCACCGTGTCGAAATCAGCTAAGGTAAAGCTACTACCTGTTTGCATTAATTGTGTGCGCATGACTGGTGGTCGGTTTTGTGGCCACGCATCTTTTGAAATTAAGCTCGCTTTTGGCAGAGCTGGTAAGTCGACCGCATTTGCTGTAGACCCTGTGCTACTTAAGTCTTCGGCACTGTACCATTCAACACGTACGCTCGTAACAGTATCACTCACACCGATCAGCGGAATAAGCTTTGATTTGTTTTCAGCCAAGTTGCCGATATAGTCAGGTGTTTGCAACGCCATCAACACGCAGGTGTAGGCTTGCTGTAATTCTTGGTCGCCACTACTTTGCTGCACCAAGACTTCGCCGGTAGTTGCGCTAATAATACCCGTTTTCTGCAAAGCAAGGTTACATTCAGCACTTTGCATATCTGCGATCATCGCATCGCAAGCAGCTTCGCCTTGTTGGTTACAAATTTGCTGGAAGTAAAGTAACGATCGCTTAGCGTCTTCCGTTCCGGCGAGCGCCGAGTCGTAGGCACTTTGCGATAGGTCACTGTTTGTCGCTCGTTGCTGGTCAGCTACCATCAAACGAAGGAAACTTACGGTAACAACCGTAATCAAAAGCATCGCGAAGATAACAACAAATAACGAAACAGCTCCCGATTGATAATGCCTAATAGTTCTCATGCTTTTCATACTCCCCTAGTTAACCCCATTACCCGCCCTAACGACAAGGCTAAAATCTTGAATCGCACAATACGCGAAGTCACTTGCTGGATCATTTGGTGGCAGACACGCTGTGAAATCTGCGTTCATGGCTGATTTTTTACCAGTACCAATAGTGAAATCTACGGTGTATAGTTGTGTGCCCGTCGCCGGATCAATTGCTGTTGGCTGCGAGTGAATTGCAAATTTATACAGCATAAGATCGTGGTCGCCAACGTTTAGTAATTCAACCGCGCCCACTGGATTGATATTTACATACCCTTCACCACCTGAACAATACGCAGCACCAGCATCAGGTACGCGGATAAACCTAATCTTTGTATCGGTGTCGTTATTGTAGTGAATAGCGTTTGCATCACCCTTTACTTGCAGGGCGGGTGCATAGTTCCAAATGTAACTATACTGCCCAAGACAGAGTCGACCACCCCATTCAGTAGGTACATAACTGTGGCTATCGGGGTTAACTGAGAAAGAAGGACTCGCTGCAATTTCACGGTTGATACGGTCACTAATCGCCCGCGACGCCTGGTTCACTTCACCGAGCGTCACCCCCCTGTTATAGGTTTGGCTAATTTGAATAATTGTCATTGCAATGGCAAGCAGCAAAATAGAGATGAATGTCATTGCTAACATCAACTCAATTAGTGTAAATCCTTTAGTCTTAGCCACGTGGTTCATATAACCTCACAATCGTTCCAACAGTAATAGGCAGTCCTTGCCCCACAGTATCCCAACATGCACGTATATGGAAATCGATAAAACCAGTGTTCGCATCACTTCCCGTTACATCCGGTGATCGTACTGCTTCGATCCACAACCCATCGGTTGAGGTCATGACATTATCGCCGTCGTAAATCGTACGCGCGTATGTTTCGGCAACTCTAAATGAGCTCAACGAATTAGGCTCAAAGCGAGCGGTTCGTGTGTTAATAATAAAGCTCCCCGATTGCGGCCGTTCCGGACAACTTGATGCCGATGAGGCTTGTTCAATTCCGGTATTACGAACCGACGTGATCATGCGACTCCATTCTTCGGCTGGGGTTGTTTCAGAATCTGTAGTATCGAAAGTAATGCCTGGTCGATACACGGCAACATAGGCATCGTGCATGAATCGTAGTGACTCTGCCTGCGCATCAACTTGTTGGCGCACGAGTGTAATTTCAAGTGCACGCTGTGACGCAGCAAGGCCTTGGTTCATAATTGAAAGTGCTCCAACGACGATAAAACTAAATACCGCAACCGCAAATAATACCTCAATAAGCGTATCACCGCGTTCGTTTCGTCGCCTTAACATTTGACCGTATTCCCTTCAAGATCATTTGATCGATTCTCTATAGCCGACGGTCCGGTTGCAAATGGCGCAATGTAAACTGAAAGGTTCTCACCAGTAAACAAGCCGGTCGAATCAAGACAGAGCGTTTGCGCACCTTGGCCTGGTGTTGATGCGCCGGTAACAAGAAGTGTCTTAAGCGTATCGGGTGAAGGGTTTTCGGGAACGGTATTACTTGTGAAGGTATAAAGCAACCCGCTGTCAGGTGAACGGATAATCAAAATAGCAACCGATCGTTCGCTCCCAGCTTTTGAATCCTGAGCTGGCCACGCCAGGCTTGTTCCCCATTCAAGTGTAGATTCTTCTTTACTTGAAGCAGCGACATTCAATACATATTGAGTTTTCAATTTCTCGATATCACCGCCTGTCGCAGTGGTGGTAGGAGAAAATGCCGTCACACTATATTCGGTGGTCTTCGAACCAACAACCGTGACATATTTTCCAATAATGACACACTTACTTTGGCCACGCACTTCGCCGACTCCGGCAGTTACTTCAGTAAATGCATTTGTGTCGCAGGCCCAATTATTATCACGATCATTACTAACACTGGCAACATCGGCATATTGATTCTGCAAATAATTTTTGAACGTTTGCACACTGTCGCGGTAGCGTTGAATGTTGATCGATGCACCAGTTCCAGTAAGCAATGTCACGATAAGAAGGCCGCTAATCGCCAAGAAAAGCATCGTTTCGATTATAGTAAACCCGGCGTCGCGATGTAGAGTGCCCATTTGTGCTCTATTATAGCATAAGCACTACTGTTAATTAGCTATATCAATACGCCACTATACAGCGACAGAACAGCGACACCGATAAACTGCGCGACGACCGCCCCGGCAATCAGTAAAGGCCCGAAAGGAACCCTTGAGGTACGCTTCAGCTTACCTGTCGCCATCAATGGAATTACGATTAAGCAACCGATAAAGTTTGCTAAGAATAACGCGACAAGCGCGAGCTGCCAGTCAACCAACAACAACGCCAACGCGAGTCCAAGCTTGATATCACCAAAGCCAACCCACTGCCCTTTTGAAATAAGATAGAGAAATAAATACAGACCGCTTAAAATACCAACCGCGCCCAGTGCACTCAAAAGTGTTGCTACCGGATTACCAGATTGGATGGCAGTGATCGCAACCGTTATAAGCCCAAAAGCCACTACTGTGAAAGTAACTTTATCGGGCAACAAGTACCACTTTGTATCGTAGGCAAATAAGATCGCTAACCCAACGCCAGAGAGTAGCCATAGAACAAAGCGTGCGATCTCTAGTGTCGAAGTAAGTTCAAACGGCCAGAATACATATGAGACGACAAAGAACGCCGCGACACCGAGTTCAATCAGTAGTTCAAAGTATCCAATTGGTTTTCGGCAGTTACGGCACTTACCGCGTAGCGTTAACCAGCTCACGATCGGAATAAGATCATACCATTTCAATTCGTATGAACAGTGCAAGCAGCGTGATCGATCAGTCGTTACCTTTGCTTTGGTTAATGGTTCTAACTTCTTAAACTCGGCTGTATCAACTTTTTCTCCAGCCTTTTTGTCCTCTACTAGCTGACGGGCGCGAAGACGCCAAACGGTTGCCCCTGCAAAACTTCCAAGACATGCACCAATTAATGTCAGTGCGATATAAATAACAAATTCCATAAGCACTATCATACCAGTTCTAGAGGTAAACAAAAAGAAGTGCCGTGAAGCACTTCCTTTTTTAAGTATTGATACGGCTACGTACTTTGACAGTAGGTCGCACCACCGTTTTCAAGACCAACCAGTACGGCTGCTTGTCGAGAGGTTCCCTTGATAATCTTGTTATCAACGTCACACTTCGCACCGATGGCAAAGACGATCGTGTCTTCTGTCGCTGCTGTTACCGCGATCGGAGTAGTTGTAGCTGTTCCGGTAAATTGCTGTACCGTTGCACCGCTTTGTAATTCGATCTTATCGCCATTCATTGTTGCGTCAATGTACTTCGCGAATGTTGCATTTGCTGATGGAGATTGACCCCGGTTATTAGACTGGTATGTTGTAATCGCTGTTGCAACTGCACCCACTTGAGTCTTTCGTTCTTGGTCACGCTGGTTACGCTGCAAGGCTGGAAGCGCAATAAACACCATCAAGAAGATAAGACCGGCAATGGCTAGCACCAAGACCACCTCGATAATCGTAAATCCTTTATCTTTTCGTTGAACGTTCACAGAACTTTTCCACCTTTCTTATGAACCAATTAGTTTCGGTTAAACCGCTTATGACTAATAGTAGCCCAGACCATCTAAAATGTCTAGACGTTAATGTTGTTAACCAATCCGTAAATCGGAAGCAAAATCGCTCCCACCATACCACCAGCAACCACCGCCAACACCACCATCAGGATAGGTTCAATGGCAGTAGAAATGGTCCGGATCTCTTCATCAAGCTCGTCTTCGTATACCTGAGCAACTTTACCCATCATTTCATCGATACGACCCGATTGCTCACCAATCTTAATCATTTGCGGAACAAGTGATGTGATCAATGGTTCTGGTTCGAGTGCAGCTGACAGTGCTTTACCACCTTGTACTTTATCAGTAGCACGTACAATACTTGCTTCGATGAGTGTATTGTTGATCGCATGACCTGTCACGCGGAGCATATCAAGCATACTCACGCCGGTGCTCAGTAGTGTCTGACCGGTACGGGCAAAACGCGCCATATATAGTTTTCTGAACATACCACCAAAGATAGGTACTTTTAGTTTAAATGTATCCATAAAACGAATCCCCGACTCTGTTCCTAAGTACTGAACAAAGAAGTAGGTTCCGATACCAAGCACAATCAACACAACCCACCAGAAGCTGGCCAAGAAGTTAGATACCGTCACCATGATGAGCGTCAGGATTGGTAACTCTTTTCCAAGGTCGAGGTATAATTTTTCCACTTGTGGAACAACGGTGACCAACATAAAAATAAGGACACCAAAGATCACAAACAAGACAATAATTGGGTATGTTAATGCACCCTTAATCTTTCCTACAATAGCAGCATCTTTTTCTTGTTGATTCGCAACGCGAGAAAGTGATTCGTCTAATGTTCCTGAAAGTTCACCAGCAGTAATCAATGAAATAAAGACATCATCGAATACTTTAGGGTACCTTGAGAATGAATCAGATAGCGATTTACCACCTTCAACTGACGCAGAGATCTCTTGAACAATCGATTGTAGCTGCTTGTTTTGGGTCTGTTCTTGAACCGTATGAAGGCTTTGACTTAAGGGTAACCCTGCACCAATCAAAGTAGCAAGTTGGCGTGTAAAGACCACCTTGTCTTTTGTGGTAATACGGCCGGTAATCTTAGCTAAGAAGCTGCCGTCACCGATCTGCTCTTTAATCGAAAGAGGCGCAAAACCTTGCTTAATTAAAAGGCGTGCAGCGGCATTCTCAGAATCAGCCTGAAGCGATGCTTTGACGATTTTGTTGGTTGCCTGATCACGGGCTTCATAATTAAACTTTTTCACAGTACTAGCCTCTCATAAGCCTTTCGAACTCAACAATATCAACCGCACATTCGCGGGCGTTATCGTAAGTGATAGTTCCGCTTTGAACAAGACTAACAAGTGTTCGGTCCATTGTCTGCATTCCTTGGTCGGCACCAGTTTGGATCACCGCATCAAGTTGGTGCGCTTTTCCTTCACGGATAATGTTTCGTACCGCTGGGTTAGCGACAAGAATTTCAGCTGCCGCTACTCGGCCACCACCGATTGCCGGGATAAGTCGTTGCGAACAGATTGCCATCAAGATGTTTGAAAGCTGTGCACGAATCTGTGGCTGTTGGTGTGGTGGGAATACGTCGATCATACGGTCGATAGACTGAGCCGCACTGTTTGTGTGCAGTGTCGCAAAGACAAGGTGTCCTGTTTCAGCAATTGTAATGGCCGCTGAAATTGTTTCAAGGTCACGCATCTCACCAATAAGTACGACGTCTGGGTCTTGGCGAAGACTTGAACGAAGCGCTGCCGAGAAGCTATAAGTGTCATAGTGTACTTCACGCTGTACCACTACCGACTTTTTAGACTTGTGAGTAAACTCGATTGGGTCTTCGATAGTAATAATGTGGTTTGATTTCTCGGTATTAATCTTGTCGACGAGTGACGCAAGTGTGGTTGATTTACCGCTACCGGTTGGTCCGGTAATAAGCACTAAGCCTCGAGGGAAGTTGGCAAAGTCGATCACGACATTAGGAAGCCCTAGTTCGGTGACTGATTTAATTTCATTTGGAATAAGACGAAGTGCCGCCGCTAGGTTACCCCGTTCATGGAAGGCGTTTACACGGAAACGACCCAATGTTCCAAAGGCGAAACTGAAGTCGAATTCTTTATCTTTTAATAGAATTTGGCGTTGGTCTTGGTCTAAGATTGCAAAAATAAGTGTTTCGACTGATGCTTCATCGAGTGGATTAAAGCCCATCACAGGGTTTAATGAACCATCGATACGAAGCATTGGAGGAAGCCCCACTTGTAAGTGAAGGTCTGACGCTCGCTTCTTGATGACTTCTTCGAGCAGTACTTCGATTCTGAGTTGTTGATTGTTCATGTTTACCCTTCCCTTAGGCCGTATCTGATGTTACGCGATTCACTTCTTCTAATGTGGTGACTCCTGCAAGCGCCTTAAGATACCCATCCTGACGCATTGTGATCATTCCCTGCGAGACCGCTAGTCGTTGAATCTCCGAGCTTGCTGCCCGAGCGACGATGAGTTTCTGAATATCAGCATTCACATCCATCACTTCGTAGATCCCCGAACGACCGCTGTAGCCATGTGGCGTTTGCGGACTATCGATTCCTCTGACTAAAGTATAAGCGCTTTGGCCTGCTAGGGGCAAGTCTTTATATCCTAAATCGAGTGAAACACGTGCAACATCGGCTGGCGTCTTAGGCAGTAAGTGACCAATTGTCGCCATAATGTTTTGCGTTTCAATCGGACTCGATTGATAGGTTTCGCGTTTTGCACCAACCCGGCGCACGAGTCGCTGACCAATAATTGTGTTCACTGTACTAGCGATAAGGAATGGTTCAATGTCCATATCAAGTAAACGTGGAAGCACACCGGCAGCGCTGTTTGTGTGCAGTGTACTAAAAACAAGGTGACCAGTTAAGGCTGCTTGCACCGCAAGAGCCGCAGTTTCGCCGTCACGGATCTCTCCTACCATCACTACGTCAGGGTCTTGACGAAGGATTGAACGAAGTCCGTTTGCGAACGTCAGTCCTACTTCAGCATTCACTTGAATTTGATTTACACCATCCATCTTGTACTCAACAGGATCTTCAAGTGTCACGATATTAACAGTGTCGTCTTTAATTTCTTTAATCAACGCATACAGGCTGGTCGACTTACCACTACCAGTAGGTCCAGAAGTAAGCACCATGCCGTTTGGTCGTTTCACACCACGGCGAATCACACGTAGCGCACGACCGGCATATCCCATTTCTTCAATATCAAAGCTATTGCCTGATTTATCAAGCAAACGAATCACAATTTGTTCACCCCAAACAACAGGGCTAATCGCGATACGAAGGTCAACTTCTTTGTTTGCAATCTTCACCGTAAATTGACCGTCTTGCGGTACGCGGTGTTCGTCGATTTTTAAGTTCGAAAGAATCTTCACACGGCTTACCAATGCTGGTTCAATACTTTTGGGAAGCTGCATCACTTCACGAAGCACACCGTCAACCCGACAGCGGATCTTCAATGCGTTTTCAAGTGGCTCAACGTGGATGTCACTGGCACGAGATTTAATCGCGTATTCCAAAATTTTACTTAAAGCTTGGCTAATGGGCGAATCTTGAACAATCGTCTTAACATCACTCGCCTCTTCAGCTTTTGCCTCTTCTTGGCTGGCAGCGGCCGCCTGGTCGACACTTGAAAGGTCAGTCTTATATTGATCCAAGATGTGACGTACGCCGGCCTCTGAGGCCATGAATACCTTTAGTGGACGCTGAATGCGGTTTGCAAGGTAGTCGACCGCCTGGACGTTATTAGCATCGATCATTGCCACAGCAAGACGGTTTTGTACTTCCGCAAGCGGTACAGCCATGAAACGTTCGGCGATGTCTTCAGGTAATAAGCTGAGGATGTTTTGTTCAACTATCGTATTTGTAAGATTAACGTATGGAACACCCGATACCTGTGCGATACCATGGGTCAGTAATTCATCATCAATAATGTTTTTTTCAGTCAGAAGGTTAAATAACGGTCGTGAGTTTTGCGCAGCCTCTGCTTGAGACTGAGTAATAACCTCTTGCGTTACAAGTCCTTCTTGAACAAGTAGCGTAATGAGTTTTTCTTGAATGTCATCTGTGAGAAGTGCCATAGGCTATCCCCTATTCACTCGCACCGACTTGTACTTCGACAGCCGGGTTAATCGCGTCTGAGTTGAAGATCGCTGGACTTGGTTCAACGATTGAAGAATCAATCGGATCAACAGTTTTCACCTTTACGCTTTCGTTGGCGGTACCACCGAAAATTGCGCGCGTTGCGAAGAAAGCGATCATAATACTGACCGATGCGATCAAGACAATCATTGCTATATCTGTTCGTTTCATCGTTTTATCACCTTGTCGTACAACTGTACTGTTTTAGCTGGTTCGTAGAAAGCGCGAGCTTGCACGGTCATATACTGCTGGCCACCTTGGGTTTCAATCCGAAGTTGCGTAATTTCAATCGTACGAATTGAACGTTCTAGATTCGATAATACTTGCTGCATCGCTTCTTGGCTTCCGGTAACAGAGAACTGAAATGTAATCTGGTTAGCAACACCTGTTGCTGATGCATCTTGAACGGCACCAGTTTGCAACAGCTCGATTCCAACAACTGGATCAACCTGTAGCGATTGGATTGATAACCCATCAATACCGTTCAGAAGCTTGGTCTGTAATGAGGCACCGAGAGCAAGTGAGTTTGCATCTGAAGGAAGTGCATCAAGAATCACCTGAATAGTTTGGTCGTCTTGGCTTGCTTTGACACTTGATAGTTCGTTGTTCGCATCAAGTGCTAAGATTTCGGTTTCAAGTGACGGAATGATCTCGGCATTTGCCTCTAACGTACTAATGGTATTTTGCTTCTCAGCCAATACGCCTTCAGTAAAGATCAGTTTTTGACCGAGGAAAATTGCCACGACAACCGCAGAACCAACGACAGCAGAAGAGATCGCAATCCATAAGAACATAGTGCGGTTTGCTTTTGCAATTTGTGTTCGCTTTCGAATAGCAGCGTCTTTTGGTTGCATACTACTGTGCTCCTCCCTGATCAGTTGCTCGGTCTACGAAGATATTTCGTGGAACACCAAGGTATGAATCAGTTACGTTTCCGGCGTTGGTTAATTTAATAGTCGATAATGTGACAAGTGGTGAGAATAGTTCATCTGGATACACAAAACTAAGGGTAAAGCGAAGTACCTTCGCGCCGGTTGCATCTTCTCCATAACTTACATCTGAAGTACTGATATCGGCAGCCAGGTCAATTTCTTGTTGTTCGCCCTCAATATCTACAACCAACACTGCTCCATCGATAGTCTTCTTGAATACTTCAAGTGCACTGTAGCTGTTTGCTGCTTGGCCTTCAATTCTAAATTCGTTCGTTTCAGTATCAACTGAAAGGTTAGAGATTTGCACGGCGTCGTTACCTGTGGGTACAACTGCTTGCAGCACTGTGTATGTACGAGAAGTAATTTTCTTTTGTTCATTGATGGCTGAAATCTTTGAAAGCTGGTTTTGAATTGTTAAGACTTTAGAAAGATCTTCAATTTTTGACATCTCAGCACTCCCGGTCTTAATACCTTCGTCAGCAAGTGCCTGACGTACGTTCTGGACACCGAATACGTAGACCGCAAGGAGCGCTACCACTGCAAGAGCGATAATACCCGTAACAATCGATGAAGAAATCACCACCGCACGAACGCGTTGCGCTTGGATAAGCTCCTGTTTTACATCGGGGATAAGGTTAATTTCGATCATGACTTATTCTTTCGTTGTGCTAATCCGATAACCGTCGCAAACTCTGAAGCGATTGTTGCAAGTTGTTGTTGATCGTTTTGTGAAACCTGTACTTTTTGCCAAGGGTTAGCGAGTGATGACGGAACACCTGTTTTAGCAGTTACGTAATCACCGAATTGCGGAACAATTGCACCAAAACCTGAAAGCAAGATGCCGCCAACAGCTGTATTTGGATAACGAGTTTGGAAGAATTTAATAGACTTCGTAAGTTCGGCTGCAAAACCATCAAGTGTCGATTCGATAGCACGGTACACTTGCCCCTCTAGGCGGTCTGGTGCAAGCCCAAACTTAAGGATGAACTGACGGGCTTGATCTTCTTGAACATTCAAGTTTTGAACGGCAGCTTTAATGAGCGTACGGACACCAATAGGAATAGTTCGAACGAGTCGCGGGCTCTCACCAAAGGTAATGGCAAGGTCAGTTGATGATTCACCGATGTCGATAATCAAACGTGCGTCAGGAATACCGGTTGGAAGAAGTGAACGCACCATCGCAAGTGGGTCTGGTTCAGCGGCAATCACGTTAAGGCCAAGACTTTCGATAAATTCAAGCCGCTCTTCAGCGTAGGCGTTCGCAGTACTCGCAATCAGCACTTCTTGTTGCTTTGGATCGTGAAGTGATGGACCAAGCAATGCCCAGTCTACCTTTGCTTCGTTCACTGCCATAGGAATGTACTGATCAACTTGATATTTAATCGTGTTGCGTAGTTCGTTCTCTGGCATTGTTGGCACTTCGATAACGGTAGTGAAGGTCTTACTTGAAGGAAGGCCAAGTACAACGTTTTTAGATTTGATACCACTCTGCCCTACTGCGGTCATAATTATTTCGCCAAGGCGGCGGAGACTTTCAGGAGACATACTCGAGCTGGTTTTCTCGTCCAATGGAGCGTAGCCAAAGTGCTGCAGCGACCAACTATCGGCGCCAGTCGAAGAAAGCTGTACCACTCGCACAGCATTCGTTCCTATATCTAGAGCAAAGTAATCGCCCGCACCGCGTAATGCCATATTGTGCCTCATTATACAGAAGCATAAGCAGTAAAAGCAAGGTGATTTACTCTAAAAACGAGGTGGAAGTTCTTTACTGTACACAGTTGGCAATCGTCCAGCTGATGCAGACCAGTTGGTTGCCCATAAATAAGCGTCAGGACGAAGGTTAAAAATCTCGGCAGGTTCACCAGGTTTTGCACCCTGCTGTACACCGGCAGTACGTCGAAGATATAAGTGCTCAGCCACAACTGGACCGTTCACAGTAAGCTTATTACTACAAAGGTTAATAGTGAGCGGTGCATCGGCTGCAACGTCACTACAGGTGTTTATAGCGCCGCCTACTGTTGCTTCGGCTTCGTCATCTTGGCTCGCCGCTGCATCATCTTTGGCAATAAGCCATGCATCGATGTTCGTGACATCACCTTCGATCAAAATATTGCGCGCGATAATCAGAATCTGAGGAATTTCAGCAGCAGCATTTAAAGTATCTTTTGTGTAATTAATATTCGTTTTAATAGTGACAGTACTGCCCGGTGCTTTAACGACAACCCACTTTCCCTTTGGAATATCTTGTGTGGCATTTATTGATATGTCACCAGTGGTCGTGTAAACACCCTGGAATGCACTAAGGTTCATCTGTCGCCCCGCTTCAATGATGCGTCCGCCAGTAAACTGACCGCCAATCGATGGTAATGATTGCGCCAATGAATAAAATCCTCGTTCGCCTGCTGTCGAACAGCTCTTTTCTCCACCATGGGTAAACATTAGGAGTGCCGCACCTTCACAAGAGGTAACGGTTGAACCAGTCGCGTAGGCCGAAGCAGACGCTATACCAAAGATTTGGCCTGAGGCAGCAATACCATATTCACCCCAACTACCAAAGGTTCGCGTGACACCGCCGGTTGTTTGTCGAGCGACACCCGTACGAATAACCGATTCGCCACCCCTACCCTTTCCAACAATAAGATCATTTCCGAGTACCTGAACTTTTGGCTTCTTGCTCACCAAGGCACATGCCGGAGCTGCATGGCGCCATGCATTTGAGGCTGCAGAACTACTTGGTGGACTTACCGCTAACGCGTAACAAATCCGTGAGCCAGCTGCGAGATCACCCACTTCTTGATTAGCCAGATTACCCAGCTGCGTCACATCTTCCTGTTTAAAGGCCGTATTTGTTCCAGCCCCCGCTTGCGTACAAGTAGCGCCCCTGGCGTTATAGGTCGCAACGGCGTTAGAAGTATTATCATTCGCCTTCGAATAAGCGGTCGCAGGTGCGCCTGCAGGAACAATACATTTTGCCAATTGCCATTGCCCATTAATAGCTTGGCCACTGTTTGTGGCCTCGTAACTAACACCTAATTCAGAACTGTTCGCTTCAACGACAGTATCACTTAAGGAAACTTCTGGCGTGAGCTCGTATTTACAGTCGACTAAGGTGAAGATACTGTCGTATGGCAGGCTAAACTGCAAAACGTTATTCGTGTATACATTCGCTACCCTAAATTGGTACTTATGGCCCGGTTGAATATTAAATACATATGGTGCAGTACCTTTGTCGCCATCGTCAAAGCCCTTACCTTTTTTCCAACTGATATTTTTATCGTCAGTTGTATCTCGAATCGTAACGGTGAATTTTTTAGGCTGTGCGCCATTTTCGCCGTTGTCGCCGTCATAGATTTTTGCCGTTACCTCGGTTGTTTTCGTTACTTTACAGTTAGGTGCGAATGGAATTTTATAGTCATACGTCTTATTACATCCGCGACTGTCGGCGCTATCACAACGAGATTCATTTGCGATCGCAAAACTTGAGCCGTTTGAGGTTGAGTACCCAATCAGACCAGGGCTTGCTACGCGCAGACGAAAGTTAACAAGTTCGTTACTCTTTCCAAATTTTTCCATTTTTGCCGTTATTAACACCTTGTAATAGCCGGTTGCACTATCGACAGTTTCAGGGAATTTAACCTTAAAGTCTAAATCACTTCGAACGGCTTTAGTTTCCTTATCACTTCCCTGCTCGATCATATTAGGGCTACTGAACTTAACCTTACTCGTATCACCAGTCCAGCGTTCATAAGCGAAAGAATACGCTTCGACAGTAACAACACCATCATTTGATGGGCGCTCTTTATAGTAGATTGGGATAACAATCTTCTTCACATTTTCAACGAATTGATTATCTTCAAGTGCGAAGCGAGCATTATTATCAAACTCACTAGAGTCTGGCCCTACCCTTGAGATAGCTGATGCTTGTGGGGCATTCGATATAACACCTGCAGAAACAAAAGAAAGCGTCACGACAGCTATTAAACCGAATACTACAAACTTCGTATTTAATCGTAGTGACTTCACTATTTGTACCCTTTTCCACTTGCAGCTAATCGCTGATTATAAATTTCGAAGTATTTATCGGCAGTATCTTGATTACTTAATTCCTGCTCCAGAAAACTAATTTGAAAAGCCGACTGAAAGGTTGGGTAGAGCTTCTCTGCCTCGTAAGCATATTTCAAAGCCAGGTTAGTATCTGGCGTCTCAAGATCAAAAGCAATGTCTGATTTCAAAATGTACCCATAGGCTTTCACTTCGGTATCGGCTGTTTCTGCAATCACTTTATCCGCAGCAATTTGACCAGCTTCTGCACCTTGCGTCTGCACCGCTTCATCTACGACATTACTCGCTTCAAGCTTTACGGCTTTTTTAGGATCAACGGGCACATCGACAACATCAGTTTCGGTCGTTTTATAAAAGAAAAAGTATGCACCTACCCCTACACCAGCAAGAAGAACCACTGCGGCGATAATGATGATAATCTTTTTTTTGCGTGTCAACGTGATGCCCATAGTACCGTAAGTATAATATAGCGCTTATGCGAATACAATTCTCATCTGTTACAGAATGAGATGTTTATGTATTCAATTCGAAGGTACTGTTTTCCAAAGCACGGATACTTGCCTGATCAATCGAAGTATCATTATCGGCATAGTCGAAGGCATCATCAATCTCCTGGTTGTATCCAGTTGTATCACCTACTGCTGATTTCAGGGCGGCCATTGCAAGCATCAGACCAATTTGGTGGCGTGAGCGTTCAGGGTTCGATACCTCATCAACAGCAATTTCGCCCATTACGCGAAACGTGCGAATGGTTCGAAGTTGCGCTTCACTATCATCGTCTTTCAGCGTTTCGATTGCAGTCTGTAGATTTGTTGAATCGTATTGAAGCCAGTGCTTTAGTACATCGGGAAGCGACGGCTTACGCAGTAAAAGCCATGCACCACCCTGTTGGCCTTTTGACACTCGTCGAACCTCCGGAAGAAACCCCGCTTGTTTCACTGCGTTCCAGTGTTCATGAAATGAGGGGTTAATTTCTTCAACCGTCTGAATAATACCGCCGTTGTTATAACCCTCGTTCGTAAATACCTTGCTCTGCTTCCCGTCAGTCTGAGTAGTCGTTCCTAATTGTGCCGTCCATAACGAAGGGCGCACAATTGTACTATCCGGGTGCGCGAATATCTGGGTTTGGTAGAAATCCTCAATAGTAGTAAGGATTGCGCGTCGACCTGGAAGCAGCACTCGACCAAGCTCCTCGGCAGAAACCGACAACCTATCAGAACGTGACGACCTTAATACGTCTGCACGAAGCAAACTACCGTCAACCGTGAGCCAGTTTGATTGAAAATCAATCGTTGACTCCTCACCAATGCCGTTCGCAACCATAATTTATATATTATAATATATTTATATAATTAAGTCCACTAATTGTGTTCGATTCACCTCTGTTATGGTATGATTGATGAATGAGTTTATCTATTGGAATCGTTGGGCTCCCAAACGTCGGGAAATCAACACTATTTAACGCACTGACCGACAATAACATTTTGGCGGCCAACTACCCTTTTGCTACCATCGAACCGAACACCGGTATTATCGCTGTTCCCGATGACCGACTTGAGGTGCTTAAAAATCTTTATTCAAGCGACAAGGTTATTCCCGCGACTGTTACCTTTGTTGATATCGCCGGTCTTGTAGCAGGTGCGAGTAAGGGCGAAGGCCTTGGCAACAAGTTTCTTGCTAACATCCGCGAGTGTGATGCAATCGTGCACGTCGTACGCGCTTTTGAAGACGCTGATGTCACCCACGTTTCAGACGAAGTACACCCTAAAAATGACATCGAGACCATTAACACCGAGTTAATCCTAGCCGACCTTCAAAGTATAGAGAAGCAGATTCCAAAGCTAGAACGGGAATCAAAAAGCAACCCCACCTTCAAGGCGCAGGTTGAACAACTAAAACTGATTAAAGACGAACTTGAAAAAGGCGTCCTCGTTTCAGCGATGACAAATGTGAATACAGAACTTATTCAAGACCTCCAGTTGCTAAGCTCGAAGCCGGTTATTTACGTCTTTAACGTCGACGAAAACACCCTTGTGGATGAGGTTAAAAAAGAGGCTCTCACCTCTTTAGTTGCGCCTGCACAGAGCATTTTTATTTGCGCAAAATTAGAAGAAGAACTTCGTGGGCTTGATAAGGCTGACGTCGATGAACTCCTTGCTTCATATAGCGTTACCGAAGCCGGACTACCGCAACTCGCCCGTGCTGCTTACAGCACCCTCGGTCTGCAAAGCTACCTTACCGCCGGACCAAAAGAAATCCGCGCCTGGACTATTCGACAAGGCAACACTGCCCCACAAGCGGCCGGTGTTATTCACACTGATTTTGAAAAAGGCTTTATTGCTGCAGCTATCGTCGACTTCGACGACCTGATTGAAGCGGGTAGCGAAACGGCAGCCAAAGCTGCCGGAAAGTTACGCACTGAAGGTCGTGACTACGTGATGCGTCCAGGTGACGTAGTTGAGTTTAGGTTCAACGTTAGCAAGTAGAACCGTTCTTGGTTCCCCTTTGCTCCACTTACTTCACTATCGCGTTTGTCGCGAATAACAAATCGATCTTTCGACCAAATTTCAAAGTCTTTTAAGATTTGGCGGCGCACCGCATCGTTCTTAATCACACCCTTATTGGTTTGATCACGGCCAGCTTCAAACTGTGGCTTTACCATCGCAACGATTTGGGTTGTTGGACTCGAAAGCTCGCGCGCCACGTGCGGTAAAATTTCACGCAAACTAATAAACGACACGTCTATAACAGTGATGTCTGGTTTGTCATCAGTATAGAAATCTCGAATGTCAGTTTTCTCGTGCAGTTCAATCTTTGGATGTCCTTGCAAGCTAGGGTGCAGTTGATCTGTTCCCACGTCAACCGAATACACTTTTTTCGCCCCATGTTTCAATGAATAATCAGTAAATCCACCGGTACTACTACCGATATCGAGGACTGTCTTATCTTTGAAATCTAGGTTTAAAAGATTAGCCACGCTGGCAAGTTTTAACCCCGCACGACTTACGTACTGCTCTTTAGCATCTAGGTTAATCTCGGCTTTTGGCGATACAAAAAAGCCAGGTCGCGTGACGACCTGACCATTTACAATCACTTTGCCTAATTTGATCCAACTCTCGGCTTGAGACCGAGTCGAGGTAAGCTTCCGATGTGTCAGTTCGACATCGAGACGCTTTTTATCCACGATTAGTCTTTCTTTCGTTCGCGGTAATCACCTGTCGCAGTATCGACAGAGATAACATCACCAGTCTTAATGAAGGCAGGAACCTTCACGACAAGTCCAGTTTCAAGTGTTGCGTCTTTTAGTACGCTACTGGTAGTATCACCCTTCACAACGTCCTCAGAGTACGTAACCTCAAGGTATACGTTCTTCGCAAGTTCAATGTTTATGATGCGACCGTTAAACGATTGGAGCGTTAAGCTATCACCTTCTTTTAGGAACCCTTTTGTCTCTTCGACAATGTCAGCCGCAAGCTGGAACTGTTCGAAACTAGTTGGGTCCATGAAGTAGAAGTCTGCACCATCGTTATATAGGTACTGTACCGTTTGGTTCGTTACTTCAGCTGTTTCAATCTTGTCTTGACCTTTAAAAGTCTTAGGAAGCACTGTTCCATCGATAAGGTTTTTTAGCTTTACGTTCACGATGCTTCCACCGCGGCCCATCACCTTTTGGTTGTAGTCAATAACCTTAAAAGGCTTGTTGTCGATTTGAACAACAGCGCCTTTTTTAAGATCAGTTGGCTGATAGTATCCCACGAGGAATTATCCTTGTGAAACGAATGGTAGTAGTGCAAGGTGACGTGCACGCTTGATAGCGGTAGCAAGTTGACGTTGCTGTTTAGCACTCAAGCCAGTCTTACCGATTGGTTCGATTTGGCCGTAAATGTTGATGAAACGTTGCAGCGTTTTGACATCTTTGTAGTCAAAGTAAGCTGGAAAGTCTTTCTTAGATCGTTTTTGAATCATTATTGTATTCTCCTAGAATGGAATTTCACTTAAATCAATTGGTTTGTCTTCGATGTCTTCAATAACGACATCGTTAGATTTGTTCGCAGTAGAACGAGGTGCTGATGAAGTTGGAGCTGGTCCACCTTCACCATTAGGACCGTCAAGGAAGGTAACGTCAGTAGCGGTTACTTCAACGCGTGAGCGCTTTTTACCGGTTTCTTTGTCATCCCAACTATCTTGGCGTAAACGTCCTTGTACAAGTACACGTCGGCCTTTGCCGAGGTATTGAATCACAAGGTCGCCGAGTTTTTCCCAAGCAGTCACTTCGAAGAAGTCAGCAGCGTCGTCTTGGCCACCGCGATCAACAGCGATACTGAAGCTTGCGATAGTTTTACCGGTTGTTGTAGTGCGCTGTTCTGGGTCGCGAGTAAGGCGTCCCATCAAAATAACTTGGTTAATACTCTTTGCCATAATCCCTATTCCTCCTCTTTGACTTCCTCGCGGGCGTCAGCTTGTTTTGCTTGCTCTTCTAGAGCGCGGCGAGCCTTTTCGTTTACTGTTACCAGTAGGTAACGTAGGACTTCGTCGGTAATGTTGAAGATGTTGCTAATCTTCAAAGGTGCTTCTGCTGGAAGTGATACGTCCATGTAGACATACACGCCAAATTCTTCTCGCTTGATTGGGTATGCAAGTTTTTTCTTACCCCAGTTATCTTCGCGAACAATTGTTCCACCAGCGTTTTTAATGATATCGCGCACCTTGTTAAGTGGCGTTTCCAAATCTGCTTCCAGATCAGGGTGAATCAGAACAGTTAGTTCATATTCTTTCACAGTCTCTCCTTTTGGAATCCGAGTGAACGGATGCCTATACTTTTTGCTTATATAGGCTTGAGTTAATAACTTGGTTATTATACCCTACCTCATCTGTTATGGCAAGGTTCATCCCTGTAGTTACATCGTTTATTTTAGAGACTTATTCTTAATTCGAAATTAAGTACGCAGCGTATCGTTAGCCGAGATCTTCGTCGCTCGATGCACCGCCGCCAAAGACGTCGTCGATGCTGCTTACTAGTACTTCTCGAGGGCGAGCACCATCAGCTGGGCCAATAATCCCCTGCTCTTCCATCGTCTCGATCAAACGAGCCGCACGGGCATAGCCCACGCGTAGGCGTCGCTGTAAGAGGCTGGCGCTTGCCTTGCCGCTATCAATCACACAACGAACTGCATCCTTATACATATCGTCATCACCACTATCGTCAAAGTCCATTACCACACCACCCTTACCGTTCAATGAAACAGGTTGGCTTACGACTTCATCGTTGTATTGTGGCGGCGATTGCGCACGGAGGTGATCAGTAATCTTAATCACTTCTTCGTCAGTTACCCAGGCACCTTGGATACGCTTTGGCTTACTCATACTTGGAGTAAGAAGCAGCATGTCACCTTGTCCTAGTAGTTTTTCGGCACCAACCTGGTCAAGGATAGTACGTGAGTCGATCTGAGAAGCCACTGTAAAGGCGATACGAGCCGGAACGTTAGCTTTAATCAAACCGGTAATAACGTCGACAGACGGACGCTGTGTGGCAAGCACTAAGTGAATACCCACTGCACGAGCCTTTTGCGCCAAACGCACGATCAAAGCTTCAACGTCGCGAGAGGCAACCATCATAAGGTCGGCCAACTCATCGATCACAATCACGATATATGGCATCGCACCTTCATTGTGTTCTTGAGGAACACCCGCTTCATCAGCAACAGTAATTTTCTTTGCACCCGATTGAGTTAACTTGTTGTAAGTCGCGATGTCACGAACCTTGTGTTCAGCAAGTAGCTTATAGCGTCGCTCCATCTCGTTAACTGCCCATTTCAAGGCGCTAATTGTCTTTTCAGGTTCATTAATCACCGGTGTAATAAGGTGAGGGATATCTTCGTAAGGCGCCATTTCAACTTGCTTAGGGTCGACGAGAATCAGCTTCATCTCACTTGGACTGTTGTGGTACAAGAGACTCGTAAGAAGTGTATTAATCATCACCGACTTACCCGAACCAGTTTGACCGGCGATCAAAAGGTGGGGCATCTTGTTCAACTCACCAAGGGTTGCTTGTCCAGAAATATCTTTACCAATCGTAAACTTCAATGGTTCACTATTACCCTTCCACTGTGGGCTGGTTAAGATTGAGTGTAAACGCACATCGGCAGCTTTACGGTTAGGCACCTCAATACCCACTGCTTTTTGACCAGGAATTGGTGCTTCAATACGAAGGCTTTGTGCTGCCAAGTTAAGAGCAATGTTCGTTTCGAGTTGGGTAATACGCGTAAGCTTCACACCACTAGGCGGTTTGAGAGTGTACTGCGTTACCTTAGGGCCAATATTCGCCCCTTCCATATCAACATCAATATTAAATTCACTTAAGGTGTCTTTAATAATCTGAGCATTTTGTTGTACATCACCAGCATCAGCCGGAGATTGCTTCTTCTCTAGAAGATCGACACTTGGTGCTTCCCAGTTAGGGTCACTCACGGTAACAAGCGCAGCCTGTTCTTCGGCAGCCTTATCCCGAGGTGTTGCACCCTTGAAGCTTGAAAGACGTGACGGCTTCTTCTCTTCTTCTTCAGCCCCTAGTGTTGGAACACCAGCGTTCATCTTAAAGTCGGCAGCAATCGTAGATTTACCTTTCGCAGGCGCATCTAATGTTGCGGCGTTACGCATAACACTAACGTTCGCTTCTTGCTCGCTGGTATCACGACGGACCAGTTCCCATAATTTCTTGATGATAGTAAACGGCGAAACGCGAATAATGAATAGCGCGGTCAAAATAATCAATAGGATGTAAAGAAATGCAGCCACTCCCCCATTTACGAGTAGGAGCATTCCGCTGTTAGCAAGATCACCAACGAATCCACCGGTTGTTTTGCCGTCACTAGTTTTTAATAGCCCAAAAAGACCAGCAAACCACACTAATGAAATACCGGTCGCAAACTTCATCACAGCTGGAAGACGATTATTTTCAGCGCGGAACACTTCGACTGCTACGTAGATAAAGACCAAAGGTACAACATATACCGCGTAGCCGATAGTATTAAGAACGGCTTCGTAGAGCCAATCTAGAATCGGTCCACCAACGTGGAACCACCCCAAGATAAGCATGAAAGAAAACGCAATTAAGAGGAGCGCCCCTACCTGTGCCCAGAATCCGTTTGGCAACGCGTGTTGCGGCGTTGATTTAACGGGTGCTTTCTTTCGTGTCTGTTTTTTTCGTTTAGCCATAATCTTTATCATTATAGGCGGTTTTGCCGCCGATTAATACTAATATTATAGCAAAATTTACTACATTTTGCAAGAGGCTTATGGTTGCACACGTTGAGTAAACAAAAAAGCCCTGCACTAGGCAGGGCTTTTAAAGACTAAGGGCGAATTAGTATCCGCGACCTTCAGGACGGGCCTTTGGTTCAGTTGCTTCAGAATCTGGAACAACTGGTGCTGGGAAAGTTTTAGGCGCAGGACGCTTAAATCGTTCACCGCCACTCGCCTGCTGACGAGGACCTTGGTTTGGATTTTGGCCTTCTTGCTGTGGTTTGCCGCCGTTGTTGTTTCCACCACCGCCACCGCCAATTTCGTTGATCACAGGGATAACGATTGGAGTTCGACGAGTTTGGTCGTATAACACGTGCGTAAGTTCATCCTTAATTTCTTTCTTGATAACATCAAGATCGACGCGGCGTCCGCTAAATGAACGTGAAACTTTTTGCTTCAAGTATTGGCGGATGATACCCATAAGCTCTTCACTATCTCGGAGGTAGATAAATCCACGAGAGATAATGTCAGGGCTTGTAAGGAGGCGTCCGCTTCCCTTTGAAACGGTAAGGATCACGACAAACATACCTTCGCTCGCCATGTGGATACGGTCTTTAAGTACCACTTCTGAAACGATTGCTCCAGAGTCGTCGTACATGACACCACCAACTGGTACACGTCCGGCTTTTTTCGCGCCTTCAGTTGTAATTTCAATCACGTCACCACTGTCACAAACAAAGATGTTGCTTCGTGGGATACCGGCTTCTTTTTCAGCAAGTACGGCATTGTGTGCCAACATGTGGAATTCACCGTGGATTGGAAGGTAGTACTTCGGGTTAAGTGCGTTAATAAGCTTTACGTGGTCGTCGTAGTAGCCGTGACCACTAAGGTGAAGTGGGCCAATGCCAGTAAGGTGTGTTTTACCGTTTTGGATCACATCACTACCTTCACGCATCAAACCGTCAACAGTTCGAACAACGTATTTCTCGTTACCAGGAATTGGGTTTGAGCTAAAGACAATAACGTCAGAATGCTTAATCTTAATAAACTTGTGTGAACCAGATGCCATACGGTTAAGAACGGCGCTAAACTCACCTTGAGAACCGGTACAAACAATAGTTACCTTTTCATCTGGGAACTTAACAATGTCTTCCATCTTTACGATGACATCTTTAGGAACCTTGATAGTGCCTGTTCGCAAAGCTACTTCAACGTTTTGGATCATGCTGTATCCAGCAAAGGCTACCTTACGGTTGTGCTTCTTAGCTTCATCCAAGATGACCTGCATACGGTGAATTTGGCTACTGAAACAACTAAGGATCAGACGGTTACCCGCATACTTCTCCATGACTTGTCCCATACTCTCTTGAATGTCAAATTCGCCGTGAGTGTGTGTACCCTCTGATTCACAGTTAGTTGATTCGTTCATCAGCATCAAGATGCCTTCAGTTGAAGCGATTTCAGTTAATCGTTCAAGGTCAAACTTACGACCGTCAACTGGGTTGTCTTCGAAACGCCAGTCACCAGTATCGATAACGACACCAAGTGGAGTTCGGACAACAACAGCAGTCGCGTCAGGGATTGAGTGGTTTACTCGAACAAGTTCAATACTGAAGCTGTCGCCAAGTTGTGCACGTTCGTGAAGTTCAGGGTCGAGTACGTTGTACGTAGGCTCGTATCCGCTAGTTGCTTCGTCCATAGTCTTTTGAACCATCGCAAGCGTAAATTTACTTCCGTAAACAGGCGCAGGGATTTTATCGATAATGTGACGGAACGCACCAATGTGGTCAAGGTGACCATGCGTAAAGACAATTCCACGAATCTTGTGCTTGTTTTCTTCAAGGTAGGTTGTGTCAGGAATAATGTAGTTAATACCTGGGTAGTCAGAACCTGGGAAAAGGAATCCCATGTCGATCACGATAATGTCATTGTCGTATTCGATCGCCATCATGTTCTTACCGATACCCATTTCACCAAGTCCACCAAGTGGAATGATGCGAAGCTTTGGACCGTTTGTACGCGGTTGCTTCTTCTGATCAGCAATACTAAATTGACGACCGTCGTAGCCGTTATATACAGACTTGTTTACTGGTACGTTAATAATGTGCTGAGACGCACGGAGGTTTACACCTTCACTTGTTCGACGTTGCGCACGGAATACTTCGCCGCGGCGAGTCTGCGTGTTAGCAAGCACAGTGTTACTTTGTTTCGGACGTTGGTTATTGTTACCATTTCCGTTTCGGCCGTTGCCACCTTGTGGTCGCGGCTGTTTTGATAGATCATCGCCTTGTGGTGATGAGAGTCTTTGTTGACCCATATGTTTTATTTTCTCCTTTTTATGAAAAAATGAATGTTATTTACAAATTCGAGTTGAAGGGGGCTTTTACTATAAGAAAACGGTATGCCCTCTCCGTATCAAGTGGTCTTAGTATAGCAAATTTCACCCTTATCCGCAATATAGAGCGACTATGCTATACTCTGTCGATAAAAGAAGGAAGTCTTATGTCGTTTGAATTATCCCCCACTGCCTCAAAGAAACTGACGAAAATTCACGGTGAAATCGTTGCTGATTTTCAGGTGACATCACTGCCCGAAGGTCCGGCTCCAGACGAGATAAAGCAAGCTTGGTTAAGCGAAGGGCTTGTGATTCCTACACGAAAAAACCTGCTGAGCGCTGATACATTCTTCCCAGGGTTCCCATACTACGTTGATCGTCGAAACTATCAGACTCTTGATGCATATGAGTTCCCTGTTGGCGTCAGCGTCACTGAAGCGGTTATTGCGTTAAAGAATAGCGGTGAAGATGAAGCTGCGCAGTACTGGCAAAAACGATATAACGTTGGCGCACATGCTATGTTGTTATTCCATCTCTCTGAAGGAGTGCTACATCCTCGCCGACAAGTTGAAGGCCTAGACGATCCGACACTTGATCTCTCTATACGCCCTGAATCAACTTTGGCACCTCGAGAAAATCGTTAATTAACGTTTGACGAAGGTTGCCATTAAAAAGTGCAGCCGCCGGATGAAATAGCGGAATTAACAGGATATCTTGCTGATTCACTTTCACCTGTTGTGGTTGACCGTGAACTTCACCAATTTTTGCTGATGGCAAGAAGTACTCCATACTGTGGCGACCCAGAGTAATGACAACTTTAGGCTTAATAATTTCTATTTCTCGAAGTAAGTACGGCAAGAAAGCCGCTTTCTCTGCTTTAGTTGGATCACGGTTTTCAGGCGGTCGGTACTTCACAATGTTAGTGATATAGACATCACTTCGCTGCATTTCAGCTGCTTCAAGCATCTGATTTAAGAATCGCCCAGCAGCACCCATGAACGGTAGTCCTACTTCGTCTTCTTTCTTGCCCGGTGCTTCACCGATAAAGAAGATGCCGGCGTCAAGATCGCCGTCCCCCATCACAAGCTTTGTGGCTGTCTTGGCAAGATCTGGACAGATATTCTTTTTCAGAATATCTGCCTTCATCTGATCAAGCTCGAGTTGCTTGTCCATAGCTATTACTGAGACTTTTCCTCTGCTTGTTTCAACATTTCGTTAAGCTGGTCACTGTAATCAGCGGCTGCCCATTCGGCGGCATCTTTTTCGCCAATCTCTTTAATAATTGTTGTGTACCGCTCAACTGAAGCTTCGTATACTTGCTTATTGTATGCATCAAAACCTGGTTCTTTGGCTTTATATTTCTCTACGATTTCAACAAGTTTTACCCGAGTGTCATCGATTGTTGTTCCGAAGACTTCAATAATACCACTCAAACCTGCATCTTTAAGAGGTAACTTGGCGGCTTTTACGGCATTTTTACAGGCAATATTAACGGGATCATTGTCGAAATTAGGGACAAGAGTGTCAGGATTAAATGCTCCACCTGAATTAGTGAGCGATGCCATAAGATTATCAAGTGCCGCAATAACGCCATCGATGTTATTAAGTAGATTTCGATCAGAACATTCAAACATTACCTTGGTCGCGACTGGTGATGAATCGGCGACATTCGATGCTTTTGTTAGTAACAGATCTGATCGTTTCATAAACTCGTCGTATTGCTGTTTGAACACAAGGTCATTGAGCACCTTGTGATCTTTAAGCTTTTCACGTTCGGTTTTTAACTCTTCAACCGATACTTTTAGTTCATCAGCTAGCACCTGTGACTTCGCTACTTGTGCACCAAGTACATTCTCGCTTGTCACGATACTGAGCGAAGCCTGGGCTTGCTCAGCCAGTTTGTCTGAGCGAGCATTAATCTCATCAAGGATCACTTTTGCGTCAGCGTACTCTTCTTTTGAAGGCTGCTTGCCGATGTAAACAGCGGCAGCAATACCACCGGCAAGAAGAAGTGCTCCAATAATACTAAAGATGACGATAAGTAGCGTCTTCTTTGATTTCTTAGGTTGCTGCGGGGCAACGGGTGGCTGAAAAACCGGAGAAACCGGTTGTTCAGGTGTTTGAGTGAGTGGTTGAGCTGGTTGTTGCTCTGGTTGCGGCGTTTGTTCTGGTTGCATGCGTCGTACCTATCCCCTTTAGTCGAGTTACTACTATATAGGTATAGTATACCCGACCAGGGATAGCTGTGGCTACTGCTGTGCTTCTTTTAGGCTAAGGCTAAGGCGTCCACGTTCGTCGATACCAATCAACTTCGCTTTAACGATTTGACCCTCGGTCAAGACGTCTTCAACTTTTTCAACGCGTTCGTCTGAAAGTTGTGAAATGTGGACCATTCCATCAGTACCAGGCATGATGTTAATGAAAGCACCAAACTCTTTAATACTTACAACTTTACCTTCGTAGATTTTACCCACTTCAGGTTCTTCAGTAAGTGCACGAATCCATTCAAGTGCTTTTTCAATGTTTGCAGTATCGGCAGCGGCAACAGTAATCAAACCGTCATCCTTAATGTCGATTTGCGCACCGGTTTCAGCAGTAATCTTGTTGATCACTTCTCCACCCTTACCAATAACAGCACCGATCTTATCTGGATTGATCTTAATCTTTTCGATACGTGGAGCAAATTCACTTAAGGCAGTGCGTGGCTCGGCCAACGTTTCAAGCATGTGCTTCAAAATGTGTGCGCGGCCAGCTTTTGCAGTAATAAGTGCTTCACGAAGGATTTCAACTGGAAGTCCGTGAACCTTCATATCCATTTGTAGCGCCGTAATACCAAGTTCAGTACCAGCAGACTTAAAGTCCATGTCACCAGCAAAGTCTTCAGCATCAGCGATGTCAGACAGGATGTACGGTTTGTCGCCGTCCATAATAAGTCCCATTGCAATACCACTGACTGGTGCACGAAGTGGCACACCGGCGTCCATTAGAGCAAGTACGCTGCTACAAGTCGCGGCCATTGAAGTTGAACCGTTTTGGCTCATGATTTCGGTGACGCTTCGAATTGCGTACGGGAAGTCTTCTTCTGAAGGAAGAATTGGTAGAATTGCGCGTTCAGCCAAGTAGCCGTGTCCGATTTCGCGTCGACCTGGACCACCAAGGCGTTGGACTTCACCAACAGTGTAACCTGGTGCATTGTAGTGGTGCATGTAACGACGTTCACCGTCGGTTACTTCCATAGTGTCAACAATCTGTGAATAACTAAGTGGTGCAAGCGTTACGATGTTAAGCCCTTGCGTCATACCACGGGTAAAGATTGATGAACCGTGTGTTCGAGGTAACACCCCTACTTCACTTGAAAGCTGACGGATTTCGTCAAACTTGCGGCCATCTGGACGAAGTTGGTCTTCAACGATACCGCGACGAACATCTTTGTGAAGCGCAGAGGTAAAGGCTTCATCGTATTCGCGGTGTGCGGCTTTGTATTCATCTTCGCCAAGCTTTTCAGTCATCTCTGCGTGGAATGCCCAACGAAGCTTGTTTACGAGTTCGTTTCGTTCTGCGTATGGCTTGCGGACTGCTTCACCAAATTTACCGTGAACCCAAGCATCGACTGTGCTTTGGATTTCTTCATTAGGAAGAACGAGGCTAAATTCTTGTTTTTCAGGGGCGATCTTAGCAGCAAGTTCTTGTTGTAATTTAATTGCTGGTTGGTAGTGTTCGTATGCCCATGCAAGCGCATCAGCAACAACTTCTTCTTCAACCTGGTTTGCACCGGCTTCAACCATAGTGATACCGCCTTCAATACCAGCGACTACTAGGTCGAGGGTACTGTTTTGACGCTCTTCTTCAGATAAGAAGGCTTTGAACTTGCCATCAACGATACCAATACGAAGTCCAGCTACTGGACCATCAAATGGTGTACCGGTAAGCATCAATGCACTACTGGCTGCGATCATCGCAATCATATCAGGACGGAAAGCAGGGTCAAGACTGAGGACACTGGCAACAACCTGTACTTCTTGGCGGTAGCCTTTTGGAAACAGTGGACGAATTGGACGGTCAATAAGACGACCAATAAGAATCGCTTCGTCGCTTGGGCGACCTTCACGTTTAATGAAACGGCTACCGCTGATCTTACCAGCTGCATACATTTTTTCTTCATAGTCGATAGACAACGGGAAGTAATCAAGCACTACTGGGCGTGAACCCACCATTGCTGAACCAAGTACGACAGTATCGCCGTAAGTAACTAAGACACTTCCGGTGGTTCGGAAACCAACACGGTTTACCTCTAGGGTAAGAGGGCGACCCTCGTACTCTGTTGTTACGGTAATAATATCCTTGCCATAAGGGTTGATAACGGCCATATAAGGCTCCTTCTTTTTAATCCACCGAGGGCATAGGTAACGGGTGTAGGTATTCTTGTAAAAGACTACTCGCATCCACCACCAGTCCTCATCTGTGGTAATTTACTTATTCATTATACCTTTTAAGAGAGATTATTACGAGCGCTCACCCCTCGTAATAAAAAAGAACCCCGTATTATTTACGGAGTCCTAGTTTTGCGACTGTTGCCTTGTAGGCTTCAAAGTCGTTTGCTTCAAGATATTTCAAAAGCTTTTTACGGCGTGCCACCATTTGGATCAAACCGCGACGAGCCATGTGGTCGTGCTTGTTTGTCTGCAAGTGCTCAGTAATCTCTTTAATACGAGTCGTTAGGACTGACGCTTGAGCTTGAGGGCTTCCTACGTCGGTCTTGTGCGTCTGAGTAAGCGCAAAAGCTTTTGATTTGTTTTCTGCTGTAATCATCGGGTATGTATTGTAGCAGAATGTTTCCCCTGTTTCAATACCCCTTTACGGTGATAGTAATCTGCTAGCATAAGCATTGACTTTTCATCTGTTAAATGCTATGATTATGAGGATATGGAACTTCTAAGGTCCACTTCGCACCGAGGGTTCTCTGTACGAAGAATTTTTACTTTTGTCTTAACTGTGTTGATCGCGGGTCTATTATGGACACTCTTCTCTAGTACACCCACTCACGCACTAGAGCCAACCGCTAACTGGAAAGGTGAAAGCATCATTTATGATGGTCACCAATACTATGATGCGCCAGTAGTGAAGAACAACACTCAAACCCACGGACTCCCTCAAGGAACGCACTACTACGCCTTTACAGAGACAATCAGCGAACAGCCCCTTGTTCGTAAGATGCACATTATCTACTTCTCACCAAGTGCCGACCCTCCTACAGCAACAACTGCAAACTATGCTGTCTACGACTACTCGGCGGACAACAAGTTCTCAAACCCTACTAATAAGAAAAGTATCGAAATTAAGCCACAAGGTACAGCCAACTCCGTAGAGAGTTCATGTACTGTCAGTTCTGGTATCGGATGGATCATCTGTCCAGTTAGTACGTTCCTCGCTGATGCGATGGATAATATCTTCACAGTACTAAGCGGCTTCATCGCTGTTCAACCTCCTAAGACCGGTGATTCAACCAGTGACTTATATGTCGCCTGGAACGTAATGCGCAGTATTGCGAACGTTGCCTTTATTATCGCCTTCTTGGTCATTATCTATTCTCAACTTACAAGCCTTGGTATTAGTAACTACGGCTTAAAGAAGTTAATCCCTCGACTTATTATCGCGGCGGTACTAGTAAACGTCTCATACCTTGTCTGTGCGGCTGCAGTCGACCTTTCAAATATTCTTGGCTATTCAATTCAGGATATTCTTATTGGTATCCGACAGAACACTTTCAATATCGATAACGAGACCTGGAGCGCAGACACTACCACCTGGAGCAACATCATGGGATTTGTCCTCTCTGGTGGAACAGCGACAGCGGCTGGTATCGGATTACTTGTGGCGACCGGCGGAAGCATCGGTGCCGCACTCTACCTTCTTCTTCCTATTCTATTGGGTCTTATTCTTACCGTACTCTTTGTCCTTCTTATCCTTGCTGCTCGACAAGCAATTATCATCATCCTTATCGTCATCGCGCCGTTAGCCTTTGTTGCTAACCTTCTTCCTAATACCGAAAAATGGTTTGAAAAATGGCGCGATCTATTTATGACCATGTTGGTCTTCTTCCCGGCTTTCTCATTAGTCTTCGGTGGTTCGCAACTAGCCGGCGGTATTATCATCCAGAACGCAACTAACATCTTTACGATGATCTTCGGTATGGCTGTACAAATTGCACCGCTTGTTATTACTCCCCTTCTTCTAAAGCTAAGCGGTGGTTTGCTTGGAAAGATCGCCGGAATCGTCAACGACCCACGCAAGGGCCTTATGGATCGTACCAAGAACTGGTCAAACGATCGTGCCGAAACGCGCCGAAACGAATCACTTGGTATGGCTGGCACCAAGAACCCATTCCGTCGTATGGCACAGCGAATGGATACCAGTAACCGTAAAAACGCACAGCGTAATGAGAACGCGAAGCTTCGTGGCGATAACCGATGGCACGACAGCGATACATATCGAAGCCTGCACGAAGATCACCACGATGCTGAGACAGCTAAAACTATTATCGAGCAAAGCAACGAGAAGCATCTACAGCACACAATTCGAACCTCTCCTCGTATGTTTGAGCAGCAGATGACTGCTAGCGTACTCACCGATGAAGCGGCACGCGAGAAGAAACGAGTCGAGACTACTATCTCGGAAGCAAAAGCTGGGGCTAACCCAACATACGGTCCACAATCTCGTACTATGACCGACCTCATGCAGCGTGGTACTCAGGTAACAAAAGACAACGCAGCCGAAGCAGCGCGTGCGCAAGCTGTTGAGAACGAGACACAAAAACTTATCGCCGAGTCATTTAACGTCAAGTTACTTCCAGATAAGAGTAACCATGCTGAATTCCTTGCCAGCCAAACACTCTTACGTATCGCCGGTGGTGTCCAGGGAAGTGTCGGTATTACCCGTGCGCAAGCTAATGCAACTACTGCACTTGCTAAGATTGAGTCTGAGGCACTTGATAATAGCGTTAAGCTCCTTAATGCTGAAGCGATCATGGCCGGATCAACTCTTAAGCTTCACTCTGCCAAGATTGTTGCAGATGCACTTAAGGGTATTGGTAACTACGAAGGAAGCGTTATTGAAGCAGCCCTTGAAGCGCAAGCCCAAGAAGGCCAGATTACTCTTGTTGAAGCTGCGCGTGAATCAGTCCACATGGACCAAACAGCCGTCAGCAAGGTTATTGCCCGTAACGTCCCTACTATGAAGTCTAAGGGTGGATTCCACTTGCAGGCTGATCCTGATCTTAATATCCAAACCTACATCGAACGCGCTAATGGCGATGTCGCCGTAGGTACCGCAAACTTCAAGCGCGAAATGAACCTATCGCGTATCGCCTCTCTTGGTGATACAAGCGCCAACAACATTGGCGACCTTAAGATGGGCTGGCTTGAAAGTATGGTTGATGTCGTTAACGATAACGCGACAATCGACATGATCATGAATACTGCAACAGACCAGCGAGATCCTCAATACAGGACATTCGAAAAATACCGTGGCGCCCTCAAGGCAGCTCAAGCCAACTTCTCGCTTGCACTTGATAATGAACAAGTTCGTTCAACAATTGGTGACCGTCTTGGTGAAGTTGGAGACATCCGTACGAAGCTTGATGAAAAGCTTGGCCCTATTCCACCGCGTCCTACAGCGCCTTCTGCACCAACAGAACCAACTGACGAGAACTAGACTTCAACAGTTTCGGCGCCGACAACAGACCATTCTGAAATCTCTGTGCGACGAAGCTGTGAACAATATGCGCCCGTTCCTAGAACCTTACCGATATCCTCAGCGAGCGTTCTGATGTATGTGCCACTACTGACATGTACACGGATCTTTAATGCAGGATAACTGTAATCGACGACGTCGAGGCTAAAGATCGTAACAGTGCGTTCGGGTATCTCAACCACTTCACCTGCCCTAGCGAGCTTATACGCACGTTTGCCGTTGATTTTAATCGCACTATAGATAGGGGGCGTTTGCTTAATCTCACCAATGAATGGTTTGATCGCTTCATCGATTTGTGCGCGGGTGGGTTGAAGATCAGAAACAACCGTTAACTCACCTTCTGGATCACCAGTCGTGCTGGCTTGCCCCAAGGTAATTGTTGCTTCATATACTTTATCGAGTTTTGAATAATTTCCGGCATTGCGGCATTCTTTACCCGTTACGATAATCATAAGGCCGGTCGCAAAGGGATCAAGGGTGCCAGTGTGGCCTACTTTTACTTTGTGACCAAAATGTTGAGAATATTTTCGACGAACCCGCGCTACAACACCAAAGCTGGTGATGCCGGCTGGCTTATCGATTAAAACAACGCTGTCTTCGTTCATATCCAGCAATTATACCCTACTCTAAGATTAGCTCTATTGGCCAGGGATTTTGAACTGTCCAGGATCATTTGGATTGACTGGTGTTGAAGCTGGCGGCGCAAGAGGCGCTGGTGCCGGTGGCAGTGCTGGTTCTACTACTGGAGTAGCTATTGGTTCAGGGGCTAAAATATCACCTAGAATTTCTGGTTGAGCAGGCGCAGCAATAGGATCCATACCATATGCAGAAGTCACAACTGGTGGTTCGATAATTGGCGGAACAACAGGTGCCTGAGAGAAATCAGGAATTGCCGGTGGCATTGGAAGACCAAGATCGGCTGGTGCTGGTGCGGCAACTGGTTCAGGAGCTAGTGGTTGAATAACCGTCTCCCCTTCACTTGCGTATGCTGAGTGAAGTTCAGCCTCTGGAAGCGCGTCGCCGATAGTAGCACTTTCTGGAGTTGCTAATGGATCCGGAGCGTTCTCTTCGCTAGCGCCATTCACCGACTCACCAAATGATGGTGATGAGGCAAGATATGAGTGCGATAAGATTGTTTTATTCTGATCATTTTCAACTTCATTGCGAGAATCCTCGGCAGCTTGTTCGGTTGTCGCGTTTAATGAACCGCCCAGTGTTGGTTCAACATCTGCGCTTGCGTCAGGTCCATAAGCGTTGGTGACATGAACAGAGTCAGCAATAATAGCTGGTTCTTCAGGTGTAGACGCTGGAGTCTCTGCAACTTCACCAGTTTCCTCTTGAAGAGCATCTGTTGCAGCAACTGTTGCATCGGCTTGTTCTGCTTTTTTTACTCGCTTGTCGAGTTCTTCAAGTGTTTCATCGTGATTAATACTCAAACTTTCTTTACTTGAAGTCTCTTTTACTTCTGGTGCATCCTCAGTTGATTCTTCTGAAGTGTCGTTCCCTATTTCATGGGATTCTTGAAGCTTCATAGCGATCAATTGTTGATCAGCGCCTGCAGCCATCAGTTGTGCGGCAGTTGTCATAACGCGCGCTGTGGTGTGAGTATTACTAAAACGATCAGTTTCAGCAACGATACCCGTAAGGAAAGCTGTTGAAACAGGTGCATCAAGTAATGACTTTGTTTTATCGGTCTTTAACGCCTCAGCAAGGCCAGAAAGCATTTCACTCAAGCTACTTGCCTGCGCGTCGTGCCAATCGATACCGCCAAGGGTGCTTGTTTTGTCACCAGCAGTCACGGCTACAATTGCAGCATCGTGCAAGATTTGTCCATGTGAATCAAGCGCAGCATCGAGGTGATCCTGGTTATCAACACCGAGCGCAATCACAAGCTCTACGTTGTAGTCACCTTGGCTAAACTGTAGGTCATCACCAGTAATAGTCGTTTTGTAAGGAGTAATAAAGATTTTGACTGAGTCGCCTTCTACTTTGTAACGAAGGTGGTCAGCTTTTTCTTTATCCAAAGCAATAATAAAATCACGAAGACTATCAGTAGTATTATCAAACGTTTTTTCAGGTTCAAGGAAAGAGATTGCCGGTGGAACATCACCACTAAAGATAGAGGTCACATGCTTATCAAGTTTATCCAGCAACAATGTTAAACCTAAAGCAGCCGACAAAGCGTCGACCGAAGGGTTATTTGAAACGGTAACAAGAATATTAGTCGATGACTTAATCTTCTCGACAATCTGTTGTTTAGCTTTTACGTCGTCCATAATATTTTTGTTTCTTTTTGATTCGCTAGCTTTTTGTTTACTATACCATAAGGGTTTTCGTACCGTCAACAAAACCATCCCCTCTCTTTACATTTCGGGTGTTTTCCTCTATAATCACCCTTTGACTAGATAAAGCATTTTAAGAGATAAAGGAAATCCATGCCGATCATCAAATCAGCTATCAAGCGAGCAAAACAAACTATCAAGCGCCGCGACCGAAACGTTGCGACTAAGCGAGATATCAAAGAAGCTGTAAAAGCTTTCACCGCTGCACCAAGTGCTGCTACCCTTTCAAAGGTACAAAGTGAAATCGATACTGCAGTAAAAAAGAATCTTATTGCTAAGAACACCGCTGCACGACGCAAGGCACTTTACTCACGTATCGCTAAAGATGCTGGTGTAAAACTTGCTGCTGCTAAGAAAGTTGCTGCTCCAAAAGCGGCTGCTAAGCCTGCTGCTACTAAAGCCGCTGCAAAACCAGCTGCAAAAAAAGCTCCAGCTAAGAAACCTGCTGCAAAGAAGTAGTTTCTATTCTTACTAAAAACGACCGAGTAATTCTCGGTCGTTTTTTAATATACAAGGCTACTAGCTAGCCATTTGATCTAGGTCGTCACCCCATCGCTTAGATTCAGCTTCTTGCCTGGCGGCAACTTGTTTATCGTTTGCGACTTGATCGGGGTGTGCGTCGAATTTTGAATCAAGCTCGGGTTCAACAGGAGTCTGTTGACGCACGTTGATATCTTCTGGCTTCCCAATGCCAACTTCAAGTAGCGGGCTAATTGGTGCTTCAAGGTCGACATCCGCAGCTTTTATGCCTGTCGATTCTGCCGCTCGAGCTAATCCGGCGCCGATCTTCTCGCCAAAGCTAGCGTGACCAAGTGCACTATCAAGCGCTTCGCGTCGTTCAGCAATGTTTTGCTGGTGAGCCGCTTCTTCGGCAGCTTCTTGTGCTGCAATAGCCGCTGCTTCTGCGCGCTCGGCTGCAAGACGTTCACCAAAAGCATCACGCACTACAGGTGTCGGTTCTGCTTGGGTAATCGCGTCAAATTCACTTTTGTCAGGAAGGTGCGCAAGCGCTTCGCTTACACTATCATCCTCTACTGGTACTTGTGGGTTGATTGGTTCTGGTGCTGTTGGTGTTTCTGGTGTCATAAATAAACAGTAGCACTATCAAATGCGAGCGTCAATTAACGCAAAGATAGCAAAGCACGTTCGATCAGAAGCCAAGGGTCGGCTTTTGAAAGTTTCATGTCTGCATCAGCCTGAGCAAAAGCGTGAAGTAAGCGACTAGCACCACCCTTCCCTATTCGACCCGCATAGCGGGAAAGTTTCGAAGCGACAAACGGATGAATCGCTAACTCTTTTGAGGCGTTGTTATCGCTTCCTGCATTCACAACACCAACAAACTGGAATACCTGGGATGAAAGAAGCGCGAACAGCTTATAGGGCTCCTCAGCAAGCTCTAGTGTACGAAGCATGTCATGCAATCGAACAGTATTACCTTCGAGGGCAATTTCAAATAATTGAAAGACGTTTTCAGATGGACTGGCGTCGATAATGCTATCGATCGCTTCAACTGTAATAGCGTCCAATAGTGATGCTTTTTCAAGCGCTTGCGCCAGCTGCCATTGATCAAGCCCAACCCGTTCCACAATCCGATGCGCACTTTTTTTATCCAAAAAGATATGTTGACTAGCTGCCCGTTTTTCAAGCCATTGCTGTGCCAGGTGATAATCTCGATCCGACCAAGCGTTAAATTCTTTCACATCACTGAGCTTCTTTAATTCCTTAAAAGCCGTCGTTCGTTTATCGGGTTTTTGATCAATTAGAACTAGGTGAATATCATCAGATAATCGCGGAAGCCATTCCGGTAGTTTTTCCCATACCCGCGTATTCGAAGCGATGTCGCGAATTATCACCAACCGCTTCTCGGCGAATAACGTACCGCCCATTAAAAGGTCCGGTAAATCGCGCAGCTCCAGTGCTGTACCATCGATCTTTTCAGGCGTACCCTCAAAAGCCGTGACTAGGCTACGAACCGCCTCGTTAATCTCAAAACTATTATCACCTGTCAGTAACGTAATCATCTGTGTTTAAGTATAGCCTAAACCTTTTGGCAAAACGGACAGATATGCGTTCCCCGGCCTGCAACGCGTGTTTTTTCAATTGTTGTACCGCAACGCGGACACGGCAATCCTTCACGCCTAAAGACTCGAGCGAAATCCATATAACTCCCCTTCTTTCCTTCGGCATTTACGTAATTACGATTCGACGAACCACCTTTTTCAATAGATAGATTCATAACTGCGCGAAGCTCGTGATACAAGAGTCCGAATTCTTTTTCAGTAATCGATTCAACTAATCGAGTTGGGTGAATCTTTGCGCCCCATAATGATTCATCGGCATAGATATTACCAACACCCGCCACTACCGATTGGTCTAAGATTGCCGCCTTTATGTTAGTACGCCTTCGTCTGGCAAAACGTGCGGCAAACGCCTCAACAGTAAAACTGTCTTCCAAAGGCTCCGGGCCAACTTTTTGCATAAATGGCAGATTTGGCACTTCTATTGTCGGCATTAATCGAACCCAACCAAACTTTCGTTGATCATTAAAGAATAATTTTGAATCATCTTCGAATTCAATCGTGACACGCGTCGATTTGTCGGGGAGCGCATTCACTAAACTATCATTTGGGTGACCTGCACCAAAGCGACTCTCACCTACAAAGACTAGTTGTCCTGTCATTTTCAAATGAACAACGAGCGAATATTCAGTTGAAAGATCTATGATAAGAACTTTGGCTCGACGACGAATAGCAGTAATTGTGGCACCGATTAAAAAGGAAGCAACGTCTTGCTCGGCGTTCGGAAAACCCTTAGGAGTGTCGTGATCTGTCGCCTTTACTACTTTTCCAATAATAAGGCCACTCAGCCCACGACGGACTGTTTCTACTTCTGGTAACTCAGGCATAGTGCTCCGTTTCTAGAGAGAAACTTTTTTGATCAATTTACTAGCGTCAGGAATTTGATTCAAGAATAAATTCGTCAGTTGGTCGACACTGGCATCAAGCGATCCAGCTGAACCTCGGCAGGTTGAGGTCCAAAGCTTTTTAACAGATTCACCGTTGTTAGCAATCGTAAACTCGTATACCCGGCCCGTTGCACAAATGCCACGAACATCATTCTTGTCACCTGATAGTTCAACACCATCAGCAAGGTCTGCTTTATCAAGTGCATACACAAATTCTTCGTATGATGCGACGCTGTTCGGAAGTACGCTTTCTGCAACCAAACGATCAATGTATCCGTTGTAAGTACGAATTTCACGGCTGTTAGCAGAGATATCGATTTTGTAAGAATGGAACGCTTCGTCGGCGACAATTGGTCCACGAACCGTCATTGTCACGCTTCGTCCAGCGCCAGTATTAAGAAGTGACTCACGACTGACATCAACAACTGCAGCTGGTGCGTCAGTACCCGAGAAGAAGACGACGCGCGCGAGTGATACAAGCGCGGCGACTGCAATAACAATAATAAGGATAACTAAAATGATCGGTACAATACGTGAAGTTCGGTAATTTGCCATAGATTAACCTTAGTATCTTTCTTTCTCGCTGTCAATTAAGGCAGTTAGATCATTTATTGCTTGATCGGTACTGGTGAACTGAATTGCTCGCATACCAACCGCTTCCGCACCGTCACAAAATTCACGGATATCATCGATCATGACACACTCTTCTGGTTGAACACCAAGCCGTGCTGCAGTTAATTCGTAGATTTCTCGCTCCGGTTTAATGAATCCAACATCACCAGAGGCGACAACGTCGTCAAAAAGTTCATCCAGCTCACCTGTATTAAATCGTTGTTCAACGCGTTCGCGGCTTCGCACATTGCTAAGCATCGCAAGTTTAAAATCTGGACGAAGGGTTTTAATGAATTCAGCCAGTTGTTCGTTTTTCACTTCTCCGTTATCAGCCGAGCTAAGGATTTCTTCATGATCAACGCCCAAGATTTCTGCCATTTGTTTAGCAGCAGCATCTCTTCCTAGTAGCCCCCTGTTTGAAGCGCGGACGATCTCTCGAAGTTCGATAGCTTTCCCTGGATCAACCTGGGCAATACTATCAATTCGTGTTTTTAACACGTCGGCAAGCATCACGCCAAAACAATCAAAAATAATAGCGCGGATCAAAGCTGGCCCCAACTCTTTCCGGTACTAACATCTACTTTTAATTTAATCCCTAGATCCGGTGCTATATTCTCCATCACTGTTTTTAAAAGTTCTGAAACTTTCTCGGCATTTTCGGCCGGGCATTCGATCAAAATACTGTCGTGGATCTGCAAAATTTGTTCACCAAGATCACCGATTTTTTCATCTACTTGTAGCATCGCAAGCTTCATAAGATCAGCTTCGGTTCCTTGAATGGGCATATTAGCTGCCGCACGTTCTGCACCCGCCCGAACCATAAAGTTTGAGCTAAGGATATCTGGCGTTGGGCGGCGTCGACCATCATGTGTTTCGACGTAGCCTTCGGTACGCCCCTTTGCGAGCGTATCGTCAATAAACTTTCGAATTGGCGCACGAAGTGTAAAGTATTGGTCAATAAATTCTTTTGCTTTCATAAAGGTCATTCCAGTATTAGCGGCCAGACCGTGCGGGCTCATACCGTATAAGACGCCGAAATTAATCACCTTCGCATCACGGCGCTGGCTTTTTGTAACATCGTCCATTGGAATACCGTAGACATCGCTGGCGGTTTTCGTGTGCACGTCAACATCACCATTAAAGTCGTTGATTAGCTTTTCGTCATTCGCAAGTACGGCTGCAAGGCGAAGTTCAAACTGAGAGTAGTCAGCACTTACCAAGACTTTGTCGCCATCGGCAATAAACGCTTCACGAATCTTACGCCCAAGTTCGGTGCGAATCGGAATATTCTGAAGGTTTGGATTGGTGCTGCTTAAGCGTCCGGTTGCTGCAACGTCTTGGTTAAATGTGGTGTGAATACGATTGTGTTCATCGGCAAGTTTCGGCAATGAATCGGTATAGGTATTTTTAAGCTTTGCAAGCTCGCGGGTTTGTTCAATCAATTCAATAATTGGGTGTTGGCCGCGCAGCTTATCAAGCTCAGACTGACCGGTACTGTAGCCTGTTTTTCCCTTTTTTATCCCTGTAGTTGGAAGCTGTAGCTTCGTAAATAACACTTCAGATAACTGCGCCGGGCTCCCGATATTAAACTCGTAGCCAGCCATCGTATACATTTCTTGCTCAAGACGCTGATGCTCAGCACCAAGGTCATCACTCATTTTTTTTAGAACCGATGGGTCAATCAAGACACCGCGATGTTCAATTTTAAATAAGGTATAAGTAAGTGGGAAATCGTACCGGTGAGCGATGTTGGCAATTTTTGGATTATCGTTAAAGAACGCAACCTGGTTGTCGTAGACTTGCCACAAGCCAGCTAATAATGCGGCTGGTTCAGGTAACTCATCAAGCCCAATAAGGCTTTCGGGCGAGCGGTCACGACGCAGTGGATCAATAAGGAATGCACCCTGGCGAATATCATGAACGGTTGAAAAATGAACGAAGACATTCTTCTTCGCAAGCGCATGGTAGATCGCTTTTGCATCGTACGTAACGACTTCGGCCATTTCTAGTACGCGCCAGATGCTTGTATCAATATCTTCAATCGGTGCCGATGAAACGGTTTTTCGATCAGTTGAAATCCATAGTTCGTCTTCAATAATTTCAATCGCAACTGGACCATCAATCGATAGTGTTTCTGGCCAATCAACTTTTTGTAATGATTCAATTTCAAGCTTCTCTTCAACATCAACCACTACATCGCCGATCTTCATATGTTTTGGAAGACGGTTAATGAGAGAGGTAAATTCGTACTTATGAAGGACTGCCAAGATATTATCAACATTAGTGTGCGCAATATCTGTTTCTTTCCAGTCAACTTTAATCGGAGCGTCGGTAAAGATACGCGCCAGTTGCTGGCTCATGTAAGCCGATTCTTTTCCTTCGGTTAAATACTTCTGACGTGACCCTTTTAATTCATCAAGATGTGCGTAGATACCGTCAAGATCTTGGTAGGCCGTAAGAAGCTCTACAGCAGCCTTTTCGCCAATCATGCGAACACCGGGAATGTTATCGCTTTTATCCCCTACCAGCGCTTTGTAATCAACGAATTGAGCTACTTTAATGCCGTACTTGGCTTCAAAGGTTGCATCATCGTATTGCACGAGGTCAGTACTACCAGTTCGAGTAATGTAGACATTTGTTGTGTCATCGATAAGCTGCAACATGTCGTAGTCACCAGTAATCAGACACGTCTCAACGCCCTGCTCTTTGGCTTCTTGAGCAAAGGTTCCCATGATGTCATCAGCTTCATATTGATCAAGTTCATAGAGTGGCCAATCAAATGCCTGTAAGACATCACGAAGGATCGGTAATTGTGCGTAAAAATCTTCAGGCGGTTTTGAACGCCCAGCTTTATAGTCGGCAAAAATCTCGCTGCGTTTTGCGATACTCGTTCCTTTTATATCCCAAGCAATTGCAACGTAATCAGGTTCAATTTTTTTAATAATTTCAATAGCGATCGAGGTAAAGCCAAATACCCCACCAGTAGGAGTTCCGTCTGCAAGTGCGAGATTCGGCATCGCGTAGTAGCCGCGATAAAATACGGACTTTCCATCAATTACTGCAAGCCGTTTTGTCATATATCTAGTATACCTTAACCACTGGTAGACTAACTAAAAATATCGCTCATCAATGCTGCGAGGTCAGGCCTAGCGCGGATACGAGTCATCGCTTTGAGTTCAATCTGACGAACTCTTTCTCGTGTTACACTCAGCCGTTCGCCTATCTCGTCGAGTGTCATTATCCTTCCGTCTATTGTGTCGAGCCCCCAACGCAAACGCAGTATTACCGCCTCCCTATCTGATAATTTTGAAAATAATTTATCAATTAACGCCCTCTGTGCATCTAAATGCAATGTGCGCTCAGCGGCTTCATCGGGGCGTTCAAAGTGAGTATCGACAAATAGATCGCCAAATTCAGCATCACCATCGCCAATTTTGATATTTAATGACGTAGCATCACGAATGAGTAATTTTGCCTGTTCAATCTTTTCAACTGTTGTGTTCAAATGATCCGCTAGCTCTTCGCTTGTTGGTACGATGCCGGTTTGAGATTCAATGGTTGTTTCGGTCTTCCAAACCTGATTCACAAACTGGTGTACATGCACCGGTAATCGCATAGCCCTATCTTTATCGGCTATTGCTCGTTGAATAGACTGCTTAATCCACCACGTTCCGTAGGTTGAGAACTTAAACCCTTTTTTATAGTCAAATTTATGAACAGCCCGAACCAACCCTATATTCCCCTCTTGCATTACATCAAGGTATGTCATTGAAGTTGTTCGATACTTGCGGGCGATACTTGCGACAAGTCGCAAATTTGATTCAACCATTATAGTGAACGATCGCTCACCTTGTCGTTTTAAATATTCTAGCTCTCTTTTTTCAACTGCACTGAGTGTGTCGGCTGCATCTATTAGTTTTTCAGCCGCTAATGCGCCGACTTCCATAGCAATCGCATACTCAACTTCTTCCTGCGCACTCAGAAGGGGTCGTCGCCCCATCTGCTTAAGAACATCGCCTGTTGTATCTACTGATAAATGAACACCAGGAATTTGCTGTGGCGTATCATCCGGATCTTCCTCAGCTTCAATATCGTCAACTCCCAATACAAGGCTTTTTTCAATTGCACGGTTCGCAAGTACCGCACTGCGTCGTCGTTTATCGGGTGGTGGCAATAACGTATCAAATTGTTTTAAGACACCAGGTAATCGTACGGTTGCGAGTTTTGCAATCATCTCTATGGGATATCCGCATATATACATAACAAGTGTAGCCTGCCTATCCGTTTCATCAAGCTGCATAATGACCTCAATCACGCTCCTTAGTTGCGAGGCGCTTACGGCATACCCAAATTGTCGCTCGAGGCGCTGGCGCGTGAGGTCAGGTAACTCCCCCATCTCAACTTCTGGATTCAGCGCAAAGTCAAAAAACCAGCGCTCCATACTTCGTGCAGCAATCATTTGATCCTGTTCGATGGGCTCTTGGCTATCGAACTGCTCTGCTACTTGAGTAATATACCAACTCCTCGTGCAATATCTCGCTCGATAGATTCATTTGTCACATTTGGATTGCTTTTAGCGAACTCGACTGCGACATCATTCAGCGTTGTTAAAGTGAACGATGGAGCGGTAAGAATTTTAAGACCTTTTAGTGTCTGCTTTTTGCTTGTAAATAATTTCACGTCAACCGCCGCAATCCTGTCTTGTAAAAGCGTGATAACTGCACGACGATTTTCGTCATCAAACTTTGGTACTGTCTCGCCGAATTGAAGCACTCGCCACAAAGCAGCTGCTTCGTCTTCGGTTGTACCTAAGTTACGCGCTTGCTGTTGGATAAGTTCACCAATTTGAATACGCCATTCAGTGTGCGAAAGTCGCGTACCTCGTGATAACTCAGTGATGATCTTTGAGATTTCAGCATTCGTCTTCGGCTTTGCTTCAGGTGGGCGTACGTATTCAATTTGGTGCGTAGGTGCTTGAGGACGCGGTGCTACAGGAGCTACTTCAAGTTGAGCTGGTTCTGAACCTTCTTTTGGCACTTCTACGGTAAGAATCTTAGCAAGCGCATCAACTATTGTCTGCTCAACAAATTCAGGTTTTTTTGATGAACGTAACTTATCAATCACCATTGAAAGTGGTTTTGCGGGTCGGCTATGGCTCGTGCCGTTTACTTTTTCATACCACGCTCCGCTCATGTATCGAAGTAAGTGAAGATCACTTGGTTCTAGATCAAGTGCTTCATTGTTAATTGAAGTGAAATGCTTCGTGATGTATGCGATCAAGGCTTGTACGGCGGCTTCTTTTGTTGGCGTCATGTGCTGTGATGCATTAGGGTTTAAAAATTCCTTCAAGGCGCCTTCATGTTGACGATCAAGCTCCAGGCGCTCCGCCCATTCTGATGCGACTGATAAAAAGGTTTGCTCTTTCTCTTCTACGGCAACATACTCTTCGGCGGGTTCGACTGAAACAGTCGGTTCAGTAGTTGGTTGACGAAGCGCTTCAATGCGCGCTCTAAACACGTTGCCAAGATCAATATCAGTACTCTTATCAAGAGTAGCTTTCTGATATGTTTTTAATGAGAGATTAAGGTTACTCACTGTTGTTTTGGGTCCTATACGAGCCGCGATATCAGACGCTGGCATATTGCTGAATCGATCCGTAAGAACTTGTGCATAATTAAATGAATTAGCAGCAACACGACGCATTGGTCCGTGAAGTTCAGTAAGAACCTGCGCAATAAGAGCGGCATCGTGAATCGTAAGATCAAGGTCCGAAACATCACCAACAGTTCCTTCAAGATACTTAATCACTGCAGGTAGTAATGCATCAGATGAAACCTCTACTTCTGGTGCTTGGGCTTGCTCGGGCGCTACAACTGCAACAGGAACGGTATCGACGACAGCAGGCTGTGGAACTTCGACTACCATAACAGGTTCTTCAACCGAATCTGCGGCAATTGGTGGAGCGGTAATAATTTCTGCTAAAAGTTGTGCTGAATAGACAGAACCTTTACCGAGTGCCTTTACTTGCTTAGGATCAAGCGTTTCTATTCCCGCGCGAAGTCCATCGACAAACTGCTCATTAATAAGGTCCGTTCGACCGAGTGTTTCAATCAGTTCAATAGTTCGAGACAAGGCAAGGGCACGACGTGTTGCAGCTACCCCACCTTCAATTCGTGTTTTTTCCTCTTGGTTCAAAAAATCAGCAAACTCAGCCACGCCGGTACTCCCTTTTCGTTTTGCCTATCATACCTATAAATCGTTTTGTTGCGCAAGCATAAGCACCCGATCTGTTAGAATAAAGTCATATGAGCGAACAACATCACGAAAATCTGAAAATTATTGCCATCGTCGGACTAACTGGATCGGGCAAATCAACAGCCGTTGAATACTTTACCGAGAAAGGTCACCCGCGTGTGTACTTTGGCGGCGTTATCCTCAATGCTATGACCGAAGCTGGTCTTGAACACACCAAAGAAAACGAACAAAAGTTCCGAGAAGCGTTCCGTGAGAAAAATGGAAAAGATGCCGTTGCCCAAGCTATCGTTGATCAAATTAATCACCTCGCAGACGCTGGTCAGCACAGTATTATCGCTGACGGTCTTTACACCTGGACAGAATATAAAGTACTGAAAAAAGCATTTCCAAATGAGCTTACCCTTGTCGCTGTCGTCACACCAAAACATCTTCGTTACGCTCGGCTAAGCAAGCGACCTGTTCGCCCACTCAATTCACACGAGGCACACGAACGTGATATCGCAGAAATCGAGAATCTTGAAAAAGGTGGCCCAATCGCTATCGCTGATCACTATATTATTAATGATGAAACAGCTGAAAAATTATACGGCGAACTTGCAAAGATTGAACAAGACCTAGGCTTCTAGCGTTTCACCAAAAGAAATACGAACTGTTCCGCGTCCACCAGCTTTGCCAACTTGATGAAGCACTTCCCGGCCATCTTCAAGGAAGACAGGAGCTGTGGTTGCGGCTTCCTGAGCCTTGGTAATACGGGTAATATACGGCTTACCGTTGTCGTATTGCACTGTCGTCTCTACACCACCAATAAGTATCGTGGTCGGTGAGCGTTCAATGATCGCTATACGCGCTTTACTGTCGTAGAATCGATCAATCGCAATACCTTTTTGATGTGCGTGTTCACCCAGTAGCGCATCGAGTTCTTGCATATTGCGAGTTCGAGCGGCGTAATGCTTGAGAAGTTGATGAATTTCGTGTTTCGTAAGGTCAACAGGTGCTTTCGGTTGACGATACGTGGCCAAAATATCATCAGGAAGGAGTCTTCGGTACTCGGCAAGCTCATCAGCAGTTTTTCGAAGTTCGCGTTGGAGATCACCAGGATTTATCAATGCGTTATCAACAAGCTTCTTTTGACTATGAAGTGGAATTTGTTCCCGACTCTTCGATACATCTTGTGTGCCAAGCCTAAGACTACCGAAATTGATTGTTTCGCGTTCGACAACCATTCCGCCATTCATACGAGATGAATCTTTAATCGCCTCATAGGTAACAAGATGATTCTGTAATGCAAAGCGACCAACAACCTCTGGGTCGACCTTCAATGTCATCGTTAGAACGTCTTTAAGATTAACCGTGGTGCCCTTTACATCTTCGTAGTATTGAGGAATACCGGCAACGATTAGGCCCTTAACCGGTTCTGTAACGCTGCGCTTACTGATAGTACGATTCGTCGAACTCTCTTTTTCACGTACGTGAGTGAAGACGCGCTCTTTTTCGCGTACGCCATCATCTCGATACACCGAGTCAAACATACCGGACGTGAAATCTTCACGTAGGTCTTTTACTTCAAGATAATTTGGCTCTTCAATCTCAAATTGCTTTGAATCAATATGAAGACGGCGCAATATCTTACCTGCTAATTTTTGTGCATCCTCGACTTTTTTAGGATTCAAGTCATAAGCGCGCGCAAACAAATATTTCTCTCGAGAGCTTTTGCTTTCGCTATCGTTTTCACGAAGACGTAACATGATATCAAGTTGCGCAATAAAGTCATCGTAAGCTTCGCCACTGAGTAGTTGCTTCCACTCTTGGCCAGCGTTACCACGGAACTCTTGAAGGCCACCCACATCAACCGCAGCAGCCGTCAATGCAAGACGTGCCATGTGTTGACGCGAACGTCCACGAAGGAGTCCTTCAGCGATACCACGAGAAAGTTCTGATACAACCGGGAATCTATTCATCATAGATCCAAGTTTTGTTATTTTACCCTCATCGTCTAGTGCGCCGAAAGTTCCCGCTAGGCGCCGTTTAGCATTTGAGATCGTCCCCGAGTCCACCTGGTGTAGCGTGTAGTTGTTCAGTTCGGCGTAATCAATATCAATATCAGCAGCCTGAAGCACCATACCTGAGATGTTGGTATTAAAGATAGCAGGTGTTGGGTAACGCTCACGATCAGTCATTGTTTTAAAAGGATAAATGACTTTGTGCTCTTGAACACGACGCGGAAGAATATCGCGAGGCATTGGCGCACAAATGTATCCAATGCCACCCGGTACGTCACGCCCAACGCGTCCAATAATCTGAATAATTTCAGCTTGAGAAAGGTACTTTGTTTGAAGCCCCCAGTGTCCGTATTCGTTACGGATTTCGCGGTTAATCATACCGTCAGTCGCAGCAAAGGTTGCGTTAGGAATAGTAACACCAGATCGTGCTGCCGGAGAAGCAACAACCACTAGGTGCTTACCTTCGGGTACATTTTCAGCAAATTCAATCAATCGTTGACGCTGGAAGTCTGTTGTGCCGGCTGATAGTTCGCGGAAAATATAATCTTCCGAGCTACCTCTTCGTTTCGCCTCAAGACCCATACGAACGACTGTCTCAATATTTCGAATCTGAGCCTTTCCTCTGGTTGATAGGATTGAAACGGCATGCTCAAGCCCGTAAGCAAGGTATGCTTCGGCCGGGTTCATGTCGGGCTCTTCGTGCATCTCTACATCGAAAGGCCGTCCTTCAACCTTGAACACTGGAACATCAACAGTTTCTGGATGTTCGAAATTTGTAATGCGGCCAAGCGATTTTTTAATCGTATCAGCATTGATTGTTGCACTTGCACCAACGAATCGCCACTCTGGATTCTTACTAACCATCATTGCAAGCACACCGATCGCAAACTCAGTCATCGGATCATCTTCATGAATTTCATCAGGGACGCCTGCAAGTCTACGCCCGGCAAATTCCTTCTGGATGTCTTTCGCACTACGAATAAACGTCATTGGCGTCATGTAAGTGATTTTATCGTCCGGATGGCGATCGTGGCGTTCGCCGTGAACCACACCTACAACTCGCGGCGGTTTACCGGGCTCGGTGTTAAAGAATGCTGATTTATCGGCTAACTCAGACCTAATGCGGTCTGTTAACCCATCCGCCATGATTCGTCGTGGCTCTAATGCGAATACGTGATCGTAGCCATCTTCAACAAGGAATTGTGGAAGCTGTGTGCTTTTGCCACTTCCGGTTGCCCCTTCAAGAATCACAGCTTTATTTACTGCAATAGTACCCATAAGGTCTTCTTTATATTTAAAGATTGGGAGTGATGGATTACCGAGGCCAGTATACGGTTCAGGGCCATAACTTTGCGGCGGTTCGGTTTGCTGTGGCGAGACTCGGTTGCGCAGTGCTAATAATAATTGCTCTTTGTTATTTCTCTTCTCTTCTTGAGATTGGCGCAGCTGCGTAAGGTAGTCCTGGCTTGGCACAGAAATAACACCCCTACGACTACTTCCGTGCGTCGTGCGTTTAAAAGGAACATTTCCGTTATATCGCTCAGCCATGTCTCGCCATAGTACCACTTCTACCTCTGTCTTCAAACCATAAGGGCCACGCTTTGCAGCATGGCCCTTAAATGAGACTAAATAGCTTCTAGCTTAGGTACTCGTGAAGCTTCTTTGAGTCTTTGTGTTTGCGTAGTTTTGCCAAAGCTTTCGCTTCAATTTGGCGAATACGTTCGCGGGTAACAGCAAATTCTTGGCCCACTTCTTCGAGTGTGTGACTTTTACCGTTTTCAAGACCAAAACGCATCTTGATGATCTTTTGTTCACGGTCAGACAGTGATGAAAGAATTGACTGCACTTGTTCTTTTAGAAGTTGAGAGGCAGCTGACTCTTCTGGAGTAGCACTATCTTCGTCTTCAATAAAGTCACGAAGGACTGAATCTTCATCGTCACCATCACGGCCAACACCAGCATCAAGTGAGGTGATGTCTTGCTTGATTTTCATGACGTATTCAACTTTTTCCGGTTCCATTTCAAGTTCTTTTCCAAGTTCCTGGATGGTTGGTTCACGGTTTAGTTCTTGAGTCATGCGTCGTTGCGTACGGAGCAACTTGTTGATTGTTTCAACCATGTGAACAGGGATACGAATCGTACGTGCTTGGTCTGCAATCGCACGAGTAATCGCCTGTCGAATCCACCATGTTGCGTAAGTTGAGAATTTGAATCCCTTGTCTGGGTCAAACTTTTCAACGGCACGAAGCAATCCGGTGTTACCTTCTTGAATAAGGTCGAGGAAATCAAGACCACGTCCGCTGTAGCGCTTTGCAATCGAGACAACCAAACGCATGTTCGCTTCAGCCATCTTGTCTTTAGCTTTCTTTTCACCAGCAACAACACGCTGAGCAAGCGCAAGCTCTTCTTCAGCGTTTAGAAGTGGGATTTTACCAATTTCACGTAGGTACAAACGCACGCTGTCGTCGCTTGCGTCGTCAAAGTACTGGTCAGTGCTGAGGAGGTCTTCGCTATCGTCAACTTCATCTTCAAGGTCTTCCGGTGCTGGTTCATCGATGTCGGCAGCAAGGGCGCCGGGAATAACAGCCGCTGTTTCATCCACTAGGGCATCATCAACAATAGGATCTTCGTTTTTCTTACTTCTGGGCACGAGGTATCTCCTTTATAATTTCGTTTAGCTCTTGCCTAATCTTGCTCGCACTCTCGTCATCACCGGTATCTTCGGCAATGCGTAGCTTGGCAGTCAGGTCGTCTTTTTTGATTTTCTTGTGTTCACTTATCAGTTGGCGGACCAAGCGGGCAGTTTCGAAATAACGATCTTCGTTACTCCACTCCCCGTATCTTGCATCGGCCTTTAATAGTAATATTTTGACATACGTGTCGTAATCTTGCAAGTCCACCGGTACAGACTGAACCAATTCAGTGTTCTGCTTTACGTATTCAAGTAGTGCTCGACGTTCATCGGTGAATAACATTTCTGGTGTCGCATTCGCAAGAAGGTCACGAACGGCCGGGTCGATTAAGGTTACTGCGAGAAGATTATCTTGATATCCGGTTGCATCGGGTCGCGCGTCAACAGTGCGCGCAACAACTTGTTTCAGCTCTTTCTCTGGTGGTTCTTCAGTTGTAGCTAGTTTTTCTTTGAGTGTTTCGATTGATGATTCAGTGTAGCCGGCTACTTTTTGTACATAATGTTCTTGTTCAACCGGGTCTTGCAGTGCGCGGATAACTCGCAGTGCAGCGGTTGTGAAATTCCGCTTACCAATCGCGGTTGTTAAATCTTCGCGCAAAGAGTACTGTTTCAAAATCCAGTCCACCACCGCCTCGGCTTCATCGATAGCTTTTTGCCAAAGAGCGACATCTTTTTGAATCAATTCGTCCGGATCTTTAACGTCATCAGGAAGATTAATAATTGTTAGATCGATACCAACCGTTTGCGCAATAGGAATTGAACGTTCGGTTGCAGCCAGCCCTGCTGCGTCACCGTCAAATGCAAGCTTAGCGTTAGGACTTAAACGAACTAACGCCTTTAGGTGTGACTCTGTCATCGCAGTTCCGGCTGTTGCTACTACTTGAGTAATTCCAGCCTGGTGGCTACTGACGACATCTAGGTTGCCTTCAACAATAACTGTGTGGTCATTTGTACGAATTGCTTCTTTTGCCTGACTTAATCCAAAGACATGCCGACCTTTGTCGTACAGCTGGGTCTGTGGAGTGTTCAAGTATTTTGGTGCATTTGGTTCGTCCTCTAGAATGCGTCCAGTAAAGCCAATCACCTGCCCTGCGCCGTCCATGAGCGGCACCATCATTCGTCCGCGGAATAAATCTCCGCCGAAACGATTTACTAATCCAGCTTGCGAAAGCTCTTGGTTCGAAAAACCTTTCATCGTTAAGAATTTCACGAGCGCATCACCGCTTGAAGGTGCATAGCCAATACGAAAAGTTGTCACGATATCTTTACTGAGGCCTCGTTTACCAAACACATAGTTAACGGCGTGTTCATTTCTAATGAGACTTTGCTGATAATAGTTAGCCGCCAGATCATGCGCTTCCAATAGTCGTTTTTTTCGTTTTGCGTTTTCTTGAGCGGCTTTAGAATCTTGAGCGCTCATATCGACACCCACGCGGTTTGCAAGCATTTCTAGTGCTGCCCGGAAATCGATTCCTTCAACTTCCATTACAAAGCTAAAGACATCACCGCCTTTATTTGAAGAGAAGTCGTGCCAAATATTCTTATCTGGACTGACGTAAAAGCTGGGGGTTTTTTCGCCACTAAATGGACTGAGACCCTTGAAGTTTCGTCCAGCTCGTTTAAGCTGCACGTATTCACCTACCACGTCCTCAATATTGAGCCGTGCGCGAACTTCTTCTTTTACGTCCTGCATGTCTTGATTATAGCACCCTTTACCTCTGTTATTGATTATGGTTAAATAGGGGCAGTATGTATCCTGAACAACCACAACCATTTCAGACCCCTCCGCCACCTGATTATTTGAATCAGATCTCACCCCAAACGAGCACTAAAAAGTTCTTCACCCCTAGCCCTAAGCTATTCGCTATTATCGGCGGCATCTTGGTGCTATTGGTAATTATTCTTTCAATCACTGTTAATGCAGTTGCAGGCGGACAACGCCAACCGTTGCAACAACTTGCCGCCCGACTCAGTTCTACCGAAACAGTTGTTAACGATGCGCAACAGCACTTAAAAAGCAGCCAACTCAGAAGCCTTAATAGTAATTTGAAGATTTATCTTACAAATACCAACCGCGATGTTGCCGCTCCCCTCCTTTCAGCCGGAGTAAACACTGCAAAATTAAGCGAATCAGTCGTTGCTGCTGAATCAACAACCAAGTTAAGTGAAACACTTGAAAACGCTCGCTTAAACGTAGACTACGACCGAACATACGCCCGAGAAATGGCCTATCGTCTCGATACTATTCTTATTCTTATGCAAAAGATTTATAGTTCAACAAATAACAGTAGCTTAAAAACATTCTTACAATCTGCGTATTCAAACTTAGAACCAACCCAAAAAGAGTTTGCTGATTTCAACGCCGCCAACGGCTAAGCCGAGACAAGCTGGTAACTAAGATTTGCGAGATCTTTGATCTCTTCGTCGCTTAACTGGCCTGAACAAATAATGGTGTTCCAGTGTTTTTTGTTCAAGTGATACCCAGGTACAACTGTTTCGTATTTTTCGCGTAATGTTTCCGCTAAGTTAGGATCACACTTAAGACTAAGCTTCAGAGGTTTACTACCATCGGCGATAAGAGCAAACATCCTACCTTCACCTGTTTCCTTGTGCCCAATTTTATAGACCGACGTTCCTTCGCCAAAAGGAAAATCAAGCCACGTGTTTGGAAAACTCAATAAGTATTCTTCAATTTCTTTGTGTGTCATTATTACGATCGAACCTTTCCAAGGTAATATTGCAGTTCTTGAATACTTCCGCGAATATCATCAAGTGCGCGGTGTACTTCAGGTTTTGCGAACTGCTTTTTGTATTTGCCGTTAAAGACAACTTTCCAAGCACTGACATCAAGCATACGGTAGTTTAACCGACTGTTGAGGCGCTTCCATTCATTGGCAATAAACTGACGATCCATATGGATTGAATTACCCGCAAGTAGTACTGGTACACCCTCTTCAAAATGTTCGTCAATAAAAGCGAGTAGTTCGTTTTCAACCGTTCGACCTGAACGTCCGCTCTCGGTATTTTGTTTCACTAAGGCGTCACGCACCTCTGGAACAGTATCCCAGAAATCTTTACCCAGCTTCATACGCTTTTCAACCAAGCGCGGTCCTACTGAAACAGCCGCCTCGTACAAAGCGATTTCATTAAAGTCCCAGTCGGTAACAATTGCCGCAACTTCAAGAATACGGTCTTCGATTGGATCAAGCCCGGTCATTTCTAGGTCAACCCAAAGAATTCGTTTGACTGCTTTATTCACTAATTTTTTACTCATTACGGCTATTATACCTTTTTAGCAGGGGTGAATGTAAGACTAAGTGAATTAATACAATATCGCTGGTCTGTCGGTACACCAAAACCTTCGCCTTCAAAGACATGACCCAGGTGGCCACCACAAGTCGCACAGGTTACCTCAGTCCGAGTTGCGCCCATACTTTTATCTTCATGAAAGATGACCGCACCGGGCTTTGCATCGTAGAAGCTTGGCCATCCACAGTGAGCGTCAAATTTTGTAGTGCTATCAAAAAGTACCGTCCCACACGCAGCGCAAGCATATTCACCTGGTTCGAATACAGAATCGTATTCACCACTAAATGGCATCTCGGTCGCTTTATTGAAAAGGATGTCGTATTGTTCGTCGGTTAGCTTGTCTTTATATTGAGCACCGTCGGCCATATATTACTCCTTCTTCTTATCAAGTTTTGTAAGTCCTAACATGTGGAAGACAAGATAGACAACAAGTGCGATCACAATAAAGTTCACGAGGTCATTAAGGAATGTTCCGTAATAAATAATTGCTGGATCCCCACCATTGCCTTCTCCAATCGTCCAAGTAAGTCCTTTTAGTCCATCCCCAGAACCAAGCAGTAGTCCGATTGGAGGCAAGATAACGTTATCAACGAGTGATTTTACAAGGATAGTCACTGCTCCACCCAAAACTAGACCAACGGCAAGCCCCACAACACCTTGAGTGCGAATAAAATCAAGAAAGCCTCTTACTTGTGTGCCACCAACGGTGACGAGTGCTTGTGCAGGAACGACCACTTTAGTAATTCGTGGTGCAGACTTTTTTGTTGTTTTCTTTTCAGCCATACAAACTCCTGTTAGGTAACTATAATAATTATATCATTTTGAAAGTAATCAGGAGGAAACGAGCGCTGGGGAGGTGGAATAATTACCACCTCCCCGACTCGCCGATTACCGAAGCGAGACAGTCACCCTGAATTTCTTCGGGTACGGCTGCCCCTGGCCGCCACTTTCTGAGCGTTTTGTATCTTGCTCTGAATAAATATCGACCAAGTGCTGGTCTTTCAGCTGCTCCAGCGCTTCACGCAACTCGTCGGCAGAGTAACGATCCCTCATACCGAACTGACTTGTGATGTTCGTGATGAAGAATTCGTTATCCGACGGCTCGTAGTCGTCATACGACAATGCCGACGGATTTCCCGGTGCTGACAGCCAGTTGTGGATGTCCTGCGCCAGGGTGCCAAGCAATACTTCAGCCAATGTTTCCTCCTGATTGTGATGCGGGAGATACTCTATCCCCGACTTGCTATCGCTATTGAAATAAAGAATTGCCGAGACTCTCTCGGCAACCATGTATTCCAAGCGATGTGCCTGCCAGCTTATAACAGATACAAGTTCTTATCAAGTTACATGCGAGTTGGGACTTCAATACCAAGTAGATCGAGTCCACTCGTAAAGACTTTGCTCACTTTATCAAGAAGGCCAAGACGAGCTCGTTTTTCTTGCTCACCTACTTCACTCGTCGCAACTTGTGTTGATTCATAGTAACGGTTTAAGTCTCGCGCAAGTTCGTATAAGTACGTTGCAATTCGGTGTGGTTCAAGACTCTGTGCGCTGGCGGCAACAACGCTTGGATACTCAAGCAGCTTAGCAATAACCGCTTTTTCTTGTTCATAATCATAGCCTTCGATAATCGATTCACCGTTTCCATGTTCAGCTAAAATTGTGTTCACTCGTACTGCCGCGTACTGAATATAGGGGCCACTAAATCCGCTAAGGGCAAAAATTGTATCCCAGCTAAACAAAATATTTGTACGACGATCAGAAATAAAGTCATTAAACTTGATGGCACCCAGTGCAATCTTCTTAATATCCTCTTCACTTACCTCACGACCTTCAACCACCTGGCGCGCTTTTGCTTCAGCGTCGTCCAGCAACTCTTCCATCAAGATAACACCTTTACGGCTACTCATTTTCTCTCGGCTGCCGTCTTCGTTTACTTGATCAATCGTACCAAACCAAACGTGAATAAGTTCTGTACTAATGCCAAGCTTCTTAGCCATTGCAAATAGTTGTGAGAAATAAAATTGTTGCTCAGCACCAACCGCATAAATAACGCGGTTTGGCTTCCACTCTTCTTCACGGTACAAAATTGTCGCCAAGTCACTGGTTGCATACAATGCTGCACCATTACTTTTTTGTACAAGTAGTGGCACATCAAAGCCAGCATCATCCAACGGAACAATAATTGAACCGTCATCATTCTTTACCGCGACACCACTTTCAAGTAGTTTTTGAACGGCTTCTTTTCCACGTGGTGCAAAGAAAGCTTCACCTAACTCAAACTCGGTAGAAATCTTTAATCGATCCATCACTCGGTGAATGTGATCAAGTGAAATAGTATTAAAACGATTACTGTACGAAACCGCTTCGCTATCCCCTGCCTCAAACTTCAAAAGCCAGTCTTGTACTTGATCTGCCAAGGCACTTCCGCCTGCCTCTTTTTCTTCTTTAAGCAGTTTCTTCATTGCAATGTAGACGCGCCCTAATTCATACACACCATCTTTTTCAAGCGCTTCATCACTACTCAGTGTTAAGAACCCAGTAATCCAAATACCCAGCGGTGCGCCGTAATCACCTAGGTGATTATCCGTAATAACTTTCCAGCCAGTCGCTTCCATTAGTTGCTTCATGGCCCATCCTTGATTTCCCGGACGAAGGTGTCCAACACTATATGGTTTTGCCATATTAGGGCTTGGGTACTCAACGACTACTGTCTTGCCAGCACCATCTTGATTGTGACCGTACGTATCAGACCAATCAGTTGCAATTTTCTCGGCAAGCGCACGAGCGGCGACACGAAGGTTGATGAAGCCGGGGCCTGCGATAGTAACTTCACTGTAATCACCTGTTTGACGAAGTGCCTCTGCAATAAGTTCGGCTGTTTCTCGTGGATTTTTTTCAACCGATTTTGCAATCTGTAATGCAACGTTGGTCGCGTAATCACCAAACTCGGGGTCTGGTCGAGAAACTTTCACATCGACAGTAAGGTTAAATAATTCTGAAATAATTTTTGAGAGTGTAGCTTCCATTGGCATTTATTATAACAGAGGTGCAAGAAAACAGCCCCGGAGGGCTGCTTTTTAGTTACCAGCTTTCGCCGCTTTAATTAATCCAACAAATAGTGGATGTGGCCTAAATGGTCGACTTTTAAACTCTGGGTGCGCTTGTGTCGCCACAAAGTAAGGACTGTCATTCGCTTCGACGTATTCGACAAGCGTGCCGTCTGGTGACAATCCACTAATTGTTAGTCCCCCTTCATTAATCTGCGCGCTAAAGGATTGATTCACTTCATAGCGATGGCGGTGCCGTTCAGTAATTTCTGTATCACCATATGTTTCAGCAGCTTTTGATCCAGGAGTAAGCTGCGCAACATAATCACCAAGCCGTAATGTTCCGCCCGTTGATTCCTTCCCCTTTTGATCCTTCATGATGTACACAACATTGCTTTTAGTATCAGGTTCAAACTCGGTACTGTTTGCGTCTTTCAACCCCGCACGACGAGCAGCAGCAATCACAGCAACTTGCAGCCCTAGGCAAATACCAAGGTACGGTTTCTTTGTTTCAAGTGCGTACGTAGCAGCAGCAACTTTTCCCTCGATACCTCGCTTACCAAATCCACCCGGAACAAGTAGTCCGTCCATACCACTGAAGTCTTCACTGTTGGCCTCTTCAGCATTAAGCCATACAAGTTCAAGTCCTACTTCTTCCTGCCACGCAGCCGCCTTTAAAGCTTCAATGACAGAAATATAAGTGTCCTCGTTATCAAGATACTTCGCAACCATGCCAATGCGAACTTTTTTCGTATACTCAGTTTCTTGGGCAATCGCTAGCTTCTTCCATTTAGACAGGTCTGCCTTTTTGGTGTTGCCAGTAAAGCGTTCGAGTACGGCGTTAATACCACTCGCATCGATCGTAAGCGGAATTTCGTAGACTGTTTTTGCATTTGAAAGAAGAATAACCGCATCTTTTCGCACCCCACTAAATGCAGCGATTTTATCGGCAATATTACCCGGCGCAGGATCATCGGTACGGACTACTACGCAATCCGGGACAATTCCAAAACCACGAAGATCATTTAACGCATTTTGCGCTGGCTTTGATTTAAATTCTTTGCTGGTTTGAATAAACGGCACATATACTACGTGTACGTACAAACAGTTTTCTCGACCGACGCGTGAGGCGAATTCACGAATCGCTTCTACATAGCTTAGCCCTTCGTAGTCCCCTACTGTGCCTCCGATTTCAACAATATGAACATCAGAGCCTTCGCCGGCAAGTTCAATCGCGTCTTGAATAGCACCAGTAAGATGTGGCACAAGTTGAATCGTTTGACCGTTAAACTTACCCGCCCGTTCATCGGCAATAAGCTGACTTAACAATCTACCAGATAACGTGGCACTTTTTTGTGTTAATTCTACGTCTAAGAATCGTTCATAATGTCCAAGATCAAGATCGGTCTCAGCACCGTCTTTTGTGACGTAACATTCACCGTGTTCTTTTGGATTTAAAAGACCCGCATCTACATTAAGATACGGATCACATTTCTGAATTGAGACATTACTGCCTTTTGCTTGCAAGATTGCACCTATACTGGCCGCGGTAATACCCTTACCAACGCCAGACAATACTCCCCCAGTTACAAAGATATATTTTTGTTTTGCTCCCATGTCGTTCTGCACCTCCATGGAAGTTCATTGTACCACCAAAAGATCTCAATACGCTAGCTGTATTGTGTTGTAGTATTGTCACTACACTACATATAGTATTTAGAAGATTATGTCAGTAATTGGTGAGCCCGGCGTATATTGGCTTAGAGCAGTATTATCCATAGACCAATGCGACTGCACAGGGGCAACAATTTCCCATGAACGAATTACTTCCGGCCCAGTTGTGAATATATTCTTTCGGCCGTTAATTGCTTCGATTAAGACGCGTTCATACGCATCAGGAAGTCGGGCTTCGGTTGGGTTAGTGCCCTCTTCGAAAATATCTTCGGTTCCATCTTTGTATATAACTCGTATATAACTTCGTTTTACATCAAGCTTTTTTCCAGTTGTAACAAAAAGTGGTACACCCTGCCAACGCGGATCATTGCTGCGAAGTTCAAGTTGAGCAAATGTTTCAGTCACACTACCTAGGTTTTGTACGGCTTCTTGGTAGCCTTCGTACTGTGCGCGTTTAGCAAGTTCAGGGTTTGCCGGTTCAAGCTGCTTTAAGGCATTTAGGCGTTGTTCGGGAAGATATTCAAGTGAGAAACCGTGCGGAATATCCATAAGCACCAGAGAGAGCAGCTGCAATAAGTGCCCTTGAATAAAGTCGCGCATCGCTCCAGTTTGTTCGTAAAAAACTGCACGATCTTCTACGCCTAAGGTCTCGCTGGCAACCACTTCAATCGACTGAACACTTTCATTGTTCCAGCCATGATGTTTATTCTCGGCGTTCGAACGAAGACGTACAATTTCTTGCGCAATTTCTTTCGCCATGTAGTGATCAATGCGGTACAGCTGTGACTCTTTAAAATAACGACTACTCCGGTCGACAAAATCATGTGCCGATGCAAGATCAAACCCAAATGGCTTTTCGAATAAGATCTTAACATTACTGTCATTGAGTCCAGCTTCTCCTAGGAAATCAACAATATCAGCAGCGGCTGATGGTGGTACTGATAAATAAATCAGTGCTTGCTCGTCGTCGCTGAGCGCAAGTGAATCTTTTAATCGAATGTAATCCCCTGCCTCGGCAAGGTCCATTGTAAAAATAGAGGTTCGGGCCCCTAAAACAGAAGCACCGGCCTCCTTCAAAAGGGCCGGTACATCAACTTCTCGTCGAGAAACACCAATAATGGAGAGTTCATCATACTCACCCGTTTCAACTACTTCCCGCAGTACAGGAAGTAGTTTACGGCGACTCAAGTCACCAGTGATGCCGAATATAACAAGTTTTGTTTTCATACTTTACTTAGTATAGCATGTATCTTATTCGGATTTCGGAGATCCTGCGTTCACTTCGTAGCTTGTGTTGGTTGCTTCAAAGAAGTTAACCAATTGAAGCGTGTCGTTAGCACCAGCCATCCACTTCGCAGGGTTTGAAACCTTGTAGTGTGGTTCAAATCCAAGCTCTTCAAGACGTCGGTCAGCCAAATACTTTACGTATTGGTTGATGTAGTCACTGTTAAGTCCAAGAATACCGTTAGGGAGAAGATCTTTGTTGTACGCCTCTTCCATCTCAACACCATCGATAATCATTTGTTTGATTTCGTTAGCGAATTCTTCAGTTTGAAGATCTTCATTTTCTTCCAACACAGTAAGGATCAAGTTAATACCAAACTTAAGGTGAAGACTTTCGTCGCGCACTACCCAGTCGATAAGACTCGCGAAGTTACGAAGAAGATTTCGTTGACGGAATGATAATGCAACCATGAATCCGCTGTAGAACCAGATACCTTCAAGGATGATGTTGTAAGCAACAAGGTTACGTACAAAGTCTTTTTTGCCTTCAGTAGAAGTGATATCAAGTGTTTGCTCTGTCATACGAGTAATGAACTTAGTCTCAAACTCTTCTTTTCGAGCCATTGAAGGAGTTTCTACGTGTGCAGCATAGGCTTCATCACGATCAATCGGGAATGTTTCAAGCACGTATTCAAATGACATACAGTGGTTTGCTTCTTCCCACATTTGCTTCGCGAGGTACAAGTGACACTCAGCAGCGTTTACGTATGGGTACACACCAAAGGCCAAAGCTTTGTTAACAAGTAGTTCATTCGGGTTGAAGTAACTCATGAGGAATGTCACGGCGTGACGCTCTTCTTCGCTCATCTTCTTCCAGTCCGAAAGATCTTGGCCTAATTGGATTTCATTAGGAAACCACGTATTAGCGACTGCCTGATTATACAAATCCATTGCCCACTGATATTTAACAGGTTTGAGCAGTAGCCCGTCCTGAATTCCGGTTCCTAAAATTCCTGGCATGTTTTCTCCTTATTCTATTTCTATCGTATCACCGACTCTCACGGTAACCATGAGCGGCTATATTATTGGCAGCCTTCGCACATAGTAAGATCAGCTGGATCAAGTGGTGCCGCAGCAAAGCCGCGCACAGCTGCGTCGTCGTTTGCTTGTTGTTGCGCGTTTGCCATAGCTGCGTCGATCGCTGCTAGTTTTTCATCGAGTGACATTGAATCGTTGATAAGTGTTGATGCGTTCATTACTGAATTCCCCTATTTTTTACTATATGCTTTTTAAATTAATTTTTGCTTTGAATGGTTAGTTGCCAGATTCCATAGGCTATACTTCCTGTTTCTTGGCGAAGCCAAATCCAACTTTTCGTGCCCCACCGTCTGATGTCTCTGCTTTGTTCACCTTTACGGTACTTTGTTCAGCGGTGTGTCGTGGTTTAACGTGTAGGTAGTAAGTAGTCTTAAGGCCGCGCTTCCAAGCTGCAGTATAGATATCAACCATGTCGTCAATATCACGAGTCTCAAGGTACATGTTGCGGCTAATTGCTTGGTCAACCCATTTTTGTGCTCGGGCCGCTACTTCAATGAAGGCGTACGGGCTAAGTTGGAAGCTCGTCTTGTACACATCTTTGATGTGTTGTGGAATGGCTTCAATCTGTTGAACGTCACCTTGTGTGCGAAGAATATCTTCTTTTACGTCGTCCCAGATACCAAGTGCTTTAAGGTCGTGAACAAGGTTGGTGTTCACTTCCAAGAATTTACCGTTCAATGTTGCACGAGAGAAGATCTGTGCAAATTGAGGGTCAAGACCAGGAGTAGTACCGGCGATGTGCGCGATGTTTGCAGTTGGTGCAATCGCCATAAGTGTTGCATTACGCATACCCTTCTTCACCTTGATGCGAAGCTTGTCCCAATCAAGACGAGTCTTGCGGTTAACCTCAACTTTTACTTTTCGATCTTCAGCGAGTTGATCAACAGTATCGATTGGAAGAATACCCTTGCTCCAGCCACTTCCCTTGAAGGTTGCGTATGAACCAAACTTCTTCGCAAGTTCTGCTGATTCATCAATAGCATGGTAGCTAATGAATTCGCTAATCTGGTCAACAAGATCATAAGCTTCTTCTGATTCGTAGCTGTAACCAAGCTTTTCAGTAACATCAGTGAATCCCATGAATCCAAGTCCAAGTGCACGGTTTTGTTGGTTAGAGTGCATCGCTTCAGGAACGGGAGTGTTTGTAATGTCACAAAGGTTGTCGAGTTGGCGAACAGCACTTCGTGCGCTTTGAGCCAATCGGTCCCAGTCCCAAGTCTTGTCTTCTTTTAGGTGCGCTGAAAGGTTGATACTGACAAGATTACACACGGCGGTGTTGTCTTTGTCTTGTGGCAAGGTAATTTCAGTACAAAGGTTAGACAAGTGAATAGTTGATGTATTGTTGTTCAATGCACGAACGTTGATAGTGTCTTTCCAGGTAAGCCATGGGTGGCTTGTTGCCTGAAGAGTAATAAGAATCTGACGGAATTGTTCGCGGGCACGAGTCTTAATAAAGTCTCGCATCTCACCCTTTTCAGCCTTCTTTACGTAGCCAGCATATGCTGCGCTAAATTCTGCACCGTAAAGCTCTGGAAGGTCTTTTACTTCAGCTGGATCGAAAAGGTACCAGTCTTGGTCTTTTTGAACACGCTTCATGAATTCGTCGCTAATAAACACAGCAGTGTTTGCAAGACGAGTACGAAGGTACGGGTCACCAGAGTTCTGCTTTAGGTCAAGGAACTGAGGGAAGTTAAGGTGCCAGTTTTCCATGTAAAGTGCGGCAGCACCGGCTTTTTTACCCTTACGTGATACGGCGAAGAGTGCTGTGTCGATCATCTTCATGAATGGAATAGGTCCAGTTGATTCAGTGTTCGTTGTCTTAACTGGTGAACCAGCAGCACGAAGCTTGTTAAGACTAATACCGATACCACCAGTACCCTTAGCGATCCACATAACGTCGCGGACACCCTTAGCAATTGACTCCATATCGTCTTGGACTTCAATAAGGAAACAGTTTGAAAGTTGTGGGAATGAACCACCTGCGTTCACACGAGTTGAACCACCAGGAACGTAATCAAGACTACTCATGTGCTCGTAGAAGTCGAGTGCACAAGCAGTTGGGTCTTCAGCGTTGAAACTAAGGCCCATAGCAATACGCATGTGTGTGAACTGTGGAACCTCAATTGGATCACCACTTTGCTCACGGAGTGCGTAACGGTTTTTGTTCGTCACAACACCAAGGTATTTACTGAGTAAGTCTTTTTCAGGACTCAATGCTTTGGCAAGTTTCTTAAGATCAAAAACTTTACCGTTCATTCGTTCATCAAGCAATCCACCAGCAATACCCTTCTTAAGGTATTCAGTAAATTTCTCTTCGTGAAGCTTCTTTAGTTCGGCAGCGTTTGAATATTCGCCCAAAATGTTTTTGTAGACGTTCTTCAAAAGAAGTCGAGTCGCGATGATATCAAAGTCAGGATCATCTTTTACATTCTGAAGTGCGGTCTGAATAACTGCCTCATCAAGCTGTTCACTTGTGATGCCGTCAAATAATGTTAACTGTAGTTCTGATGCAACTTGAACAACTTTGCTAATTTGATCAGGCAACCCTTCGGTCGCTTCAACCAACGCAAGATTAATCTTGTTGGCGTCAAATGGTTCGCGGGTGCCATCGCGTTTTACCACTGTGATGCTCATTGTACTGTCCCCTATGCTACTTATATATTTGTTATGTTGAACGATTCTGAAAACCTCCCCAGGTTCCCCGACATCAGAGGTACAAGAAAGAGACCGGTGTAAATACCGTGTGTCTTTACTTGCAAAATGTCTGTTTTGATGTCAGTACTACATATGTAGTGCTTACGTTAGACTATAAGCCCCTACATATAGTTTTTCAAGCATTTTGTTGGGTTTTTTTGACTACATCCATCTTGGTTATGGTTCTACCCCTGATGGTGTAGCGTTTCTAATTTACAACGCTACATATAGCGTATATTAGGCAGATGTAGGGTCTATTTCTGTATCAAGGTGTTCAAACCATAAGAGTTTTGGTGTACCACCGATGATACCCGCAAGCTGTGAACTAAATTGATCCACTAATTCAAGCGTCCTCTCACTATCGTCAGCCACCCGGAACTCACCCTTAAAATGACTGCCGTCCGCCCAAAATCGAGGATTACGACCCCGGGTGCGATCATAGATCTGATTCATTAACACTGGGTGCACTGCGTTCTGAGTCTCTATAGTCATATGAAAGAGTAGGTGTGCATGTTCGATACGTAGCCGCTCGCCCATACCCGGGTTAAGACTAATTAACTCAATATATTCTGGCCGTACGACCGGCTCTTGATCTGGATACACGACAAGATGCAGTGCTCCACGTTTAATAATGCGTCGTTTTCTGAAGAGGTGCTCATTTCCTTCGCTCGGAGGAGTTTCGCCGTTCATATACATATATAGTAGCAAATAAAAAAACACACGGATGTGCGTTATATATATTAATCATCAATTTGGCGGAGAGGATGAGATTCGAACTCACGGTACGTTTTGCAACATACACACGCTTTCCAAGCGTGCGCCTTCAACCACTCGGCCACCTCTCCATGCTTCCGTTAGTATACTATTGTCATTTCCACGCCACAATTACCGTTGTATCACAAGTCATAGGATCGCATAATAGAGGCAATGCCTAAGAAGACCCCGCCCGTCATCGTATTAACTGAACTTAAAAAACGGTTTGGGCTTGGTGACGCCGAACACTACGCAATCGACGGCATTAATCTCACGATTAAAAAGGGTGAATTCATTGCCATCATGGGGCCAAGTGGATGCGGTAAAACGACACTTCTTAATATCCTTGGACTACTTGATAGTGACATTGAAGGCGACTACGAACTTGATGGAACACGTGTTTCGACACTCAGTTCTCGGCGCCAAGCCCGCATTCGTAGTAAGCAAATTGGGTTTATATTCCAAAGTTTTAATCTTGTATCACGATTAAGTGTCATCGAAAACGTCGCGTTACCACTTACCTATAAAGGGGTTCCTCGTCTAGCACGCATCAAACAAGCTAGTAAGATGCTTCATAATTTTCACCTTGGTGAACGCGAATATTATATGCCTCAACAACTGTCGGGCGGCCAAACACAGCGCGTCGCTATTGCGCGTGCGCTCGTAAACGACCCATCAATCATCTTGGCCGACGAACCTACCGGAAATCTCGATTCCGTTGCCAGCCACATCATTATGGAAGAATTATCTGATCTTCATAAACGCGGCAATACTATCATCATGGTGACTCATAACCCTCATCTCACCACCTACGCGAGTCGCGTCATCACCATGATGGACGGTCGTATCGACACAGACACACAAAAAGTAGCTGGTGCAAAAGTGAAGAAAACCAAGAGGAAAGCATAATGCGATTTTTAATTATTAATCATATCGAGAATGCTCAGCAGTCTTTAAAAAGCAATCGCCTCCGAAGCGTACTGACAATGTTTGGCGTGACGATTGGTGTTGCTAGTATTACAACGATTCTCGCATTAAGCGGTGGCGCGAGTAAAATTGTCAGTGATCAAGTCGATGCGCTGGGTGGAAATATTGCCGTTATTCGCCCTGGTATCCCAACCGACAAGACATTAAACGAGTTAGCCGAACTGCCGGGTCGTCAAAATTTTGCCGCGAGCACCCTCACCGAAGCCGACCTTGCCTACATTAAACAAGTTGAACATATCGAAGCCGCCGCACCACTGATGATTTTGACCGGTGGCGTGCATGCAAACTCACCAGCTCCAAACAATACTACGATTGTCGCAACTACACCCGAACTTGAAACAATCAATAATCTTGAGCTTACCCAGGGCCAATTCCTTGATCCTCAGCTAAACCCGAATACTGCCGTTATTGGGCCGCAGCTCTCGATTAACATCTTCGGTACAGAAGATTCTATCGGTAAAACCGTTACGGTACGCGGGCAACCTTTTACTGTTATTGGTATTCTGAAACGTACCAATGATCCGATTAACTATAACGGGGTAGACTTTGACAACTCAGTTCTTATCAACCAAAACAGTGGTCGCATCCTTAACCAAGGTGTCTTACAAATTCAACAGATTAACATTAAGAGTGAATCAATTGCTAGTCTTGGGCAAGTCATCATCGATACAAACAAAATACTCTTAAAGACTCACCTAAACGAAGCCGACTTCTCTATTCTTTCGGGCGAGCAAATCTCTCGTCCAACAAACCAGCTATTCTATGCCATTGCCGGTGCCACCACCGCCATCGCAGCTATTTCACTGCTGGTTGGTGGTATAGGTATTATGAACATTATGTTGGTTAGCGTTGCCGAGCGAACCCGTGAGATTGGCATTCGAAAAGCACTGGGCGCCAGTAACGGCGACATTGTTGTCCAGTTCTTAATTGAATCATTGGCGCTTAGCATCGGTGGAGGCATCGCCGGATACGTCTTAGGGTATGCGCTTGCCTTTGGTATCAGTAGCTTTTTAACCTTTGACCCAATCTTTAGTTGGCCGATTGCCGGCTTTGCATTCGGTGTATCCTTTATCGTTGGAACATTATTCGGCCTCTACCCTGCAATCAGGGCAGCCAAAAAAGACCCAATCTCTGCACTTCGTCAGTACGATTGATTACAGTTCTTTTTTAAGTTTTTCAATAAGATCAACTGGTGTTGGATCAACACCGTTGAGGATGGCGACATAAATACTTACATAATCAGCAAGCAGTGAACCCCACAGTAATTGTGCGATCACTGAAACACCCTGCAAGTTAATGACCGTTGCTTTTGGTCGCTTCCCGCTAAGCAAGCGGTCAGAGATTTCAAAACGACGTAAGATTTGTGAGTGCTCAAAGCCACTAACAAGATCAAAGATAGCAAATGGCTTTTCAACCGGGTGTGATGCCCAACCCATAAATTCGTTGTGGTTGAATTCTGGATATTCATTCCAAAAGGCAACATTCTTGGCGTTTTCGTTCCAGCTAATCTTCCACTTGTATGCCAAAGGCGCAGTCAATGCACCACCATAAAATACAGGAGTCTTTCCAACTGCTTCTTCTGCTAATTGCTTTGCGTAGTTGTCGCTTGTTGGAATGTCACTACTCCACTTTGCACTTTCTTGTCCAAGCCATACAGTTAATTCTTCAATTTCAATTGACTTGTTTTGGATCACACCAAAGTTTTCAAGCAAAGCTGTTAATGCGCGAAGGTTATAGAGCACTGCCATGCGTGGCTGTAAGCCGCCAGGTAATGTAATGTGAGCGATACCGTGTTCTTCTGCGATTTCAGTTAACTTACCGCCAGACGCGAGTACACCGATTTGCGACTTCGCAATTTCAGCCTGTGTTAATGCACTGACTGTTTCTTCTGTATTTCCAGAATAGCTACTTGCGATTACTAATGTATTTTTACCAACCCATGCTGGTAAGTTGTAGCCGCGAATAATTTCGAACGGTACAGTTAACGTGTCTTTAAGCCATACCTTAGCGACCAATGCCGCCAAAGCTGAACCGCCCATTCCCGTCACAACAATGCCGGTAATTTCCCGATCGTCGTGCTCTGGACTAAGTACTACTGAATTAAAAGATGCTTGCTCAAACTGTCCAGCTGCTACGCTCAGCGCACCACTTGGATCCTTTTGAGCTAAGACATTTGCATTATCTAACATATCCCCACCAACCTTGCTCACTAATATAGATCTATGATACAGTAAATTTAACAAAAGCATAAGTAGTAATGGTAAGAGGTGGGCATGGATATTATTCCGCAAGATACAACACAACAACCTATTAGTGACGACCAAGAGTTGGCAAAAGCACTTGCTGGAGTACTTCCAGACGAGCCCGCACCAACCCCTGCCGTTCCAACACAATCAATTGTTGAGCAGCCATTACAATTTGAAGAAACACCAGCGCCCGTAGCAGCCCCAGTTGTTGATTCATTCGCAACTCCTACTCCTACTCCGCTTCCAGAACCTTCAACTCCTCCGGTTGCAGCAACAGGAAACAGTGACCTCGACAGCATCAAAAAAGATGCGTTGATTCAACTTCGACCTCTTATCGACAAAGTAGAACTTCCTGCTGAAGAAAAATTCGATACCTATCTTATGCTTATCCGAAGTACCGACGATGCTTCACTTATCGGTCCTGCCCATGCAGCCGCTCAAGAAATCAGCGATGAAAAGCGACGTGCTGAAGCACTTCTCGACATCATCAAAGAAATCGACTATCTTTCTCACGGCAACAAACAAGCCGCTTAATCGATACTGCTTTTGCTACGCATCCATATAGGCTACAATTGAGTCATATGGCTGTACGTTTCGCTTCACCCGAAGAAATCATTCGATGGAACGAACTGATTATCTCTAATCCCGATGGCGGGAATATCTTTTCAAGTTTTGATTATTTGGAACAAAAACGCATGGGCGGATATACCGTTCATCACGTAATGGTGAATAACCTTGCTATTAGTGTGCTCGAAAAAATGACACCACCCCTAGGTAAACTCTGGTACCTTCCAAAAGGTCCTAATGTCACAAGTACTAAGGCGCTTTTTGACACCCTAAAAACATTGAAGCCTTTCGCTGCAAAGCAGGGTGTATTTGCGATTCGCATAGAGACAGAGCTTGACCGAGCACAAGCCCCTACCCTTTCACGACACGGATTAGTGAAAGCTGCACCGATTATCCCAAATCCTTCAACTATCACCCTAGATATTTCACCACACGCAGATGAACTTATCATGAACTTACCTCAAAAAGGTCGTCATGCCATTCGCCGAGCCGAGCGAGACGGTGTTACCGCAGAGGCAGTAAAAGCAACTGACAAGAATTGTCGCACGATGTACAAGCTTCTTAGCGAAACCGCTGAAGGTCAGTTCGGTATTCGTAGTTATAATTACTACAAAACTTATTGGCAACGGTTTGAAAAAGCAGGATTTGGTCAATTATTCTTTGCCTACTTTGACGGTAAAGTTATCGCCGGAGCATACGATATGGTTTACGGCAACAAAAGCACCTACAAAGACGGCGCTTCAATTCGAAAACGCACCGCCTATGGCGCAAGTC